>WNFC01022606.1_pt1 | contig 11042 bp, 15 predicted proteins | sample 5400541 | NCBI WGS metagenome assembly WNFC01 (sample SAMN13153342, study PRJNA577476) | soil metagenome | isolation source: 120 cm saprolite under Douglas fir tree site 2 hole 2 replicate 1 | place: USA:California | collected 2015-04-18
AAAACGCTCCAGGTGGAAATCCATATTGGAACAAGCTGGCCTATCTTGGGCGGGATTATGTCGCTGTCGCCTTCAGCCAATATTATCAGAACCGCATCGATGACGAGCAGTTAGGTGCATATCTCGACACCAAGCCAAAGAATATCGCCACCCTTGAAGAATATTTTCTCAAGGGTAATACCGCATGAGTTACGTGTTCGATTGCTCTCCACTCTCGGTATTATTCAAGAACTACTACCGGAAAACATTTCGCAGCCTCTGGGAGCGTTTTGACCGGCTTGTAGCGGACGGCGAAATTCTCTCGACGCGTGAAGTCGCACGCGAAATCGCAGACGGCGGACCAGAAAGTTTACGCCAGTGGGCGACACAACATTCCCATATTTTCACCACGCCTACTGCGGCAGAAGGTGAATTCGTCGCCCGGATTTATTCTGTTCCTCATTTTCAGCAAAACATCGAAACGCAAAAATTCCTTAGGGGCGGGAGAAATGCGGACCCGTTTGTTGTTGCCAAGGCGGCCATTGATAAAAGTGCCGTTGTGACAATGGAACAGCTCAAGCCAAATGCCGCAAAAATCCCCAACATTTGCGATCACTTTGGGGTTGAGTGGCGCTCTCTTGAGCAGTTCATGGAAGAGCAAGGCTGGGAATTCTGAAATTCATGACGCCCTTTCGAGCGGCGAGCTGGTCCCGTCCTCCGATAGGTGTTTCACAAAGGGTAGATTATGAAACACGGCGGGACGGCCCGTAAATAAAGGGCTTGGATGTTTCAGGTTTGATGTTTCATAATCGCGGGAATGAAATACGGTTACGTCCGCGTCTCGACGGAGGAACAGAACCCGGCCTTGCAACTGGCCGCCTTGAAACGCGCGAGGTGCCAGAAAGTCTTTAAGGACGAGCGCACGGGAGCCACCACCAAGCGCCCTGCCCTGCTCCGTTGCCTCAGGGCGTTGCAGGACGGCGACACGCTCATTGTCTGGAAACTTGACCGCCTGGCCCGCAGCTTGCGCGACCTTGTGACAATGCTCGATGACTTCCATTAGCGCGGCATACTTTCCGGTCACTCACCGAGGACATCGACACCGCGACACCGGGCGGCAGGCTGATCTTTCATATGTTCGCCGCCCTCGCGGAATTTGAGCGCGGCCTGATTATCGAACGCACACGCGCCGGGATGAAGGCCGCCCGAGCGCGAGGCGTCAGGCCCGGACCCAACCGAAACTATCCCGGCAGCAGATTGAGCACGCCCGGAAGCTCATCGAGGACGGCCAGCGCCGCGAGGACGTGGCCGACCTATTCAAGGTGGGCCGCGTTACCCTTTATCGGGCGCTCACGACCCCCCGCTAATTAGGAGATCTACATGGCGCCGACAACTCAAGAACCCGAGTTTGAAAATCTGCCTCTGAGATTAGCCTGGCCCTTTCTTGAGGCCAATGGCCTCGCAACCGAAGCCGCTGAAATAACAACAAGTCCCGAACGGCTCGGCTCTTATACAACCACTCTCCGACGTGCAAAGCTTGTTGCCTCGCTCCGGCGGAAAGACCTCCTTGATAGATTCATTGAGACGAACTGGCAATTTGCCTTAACGCTTGAGGGGAGGAAGAAACTCAACCACTACGATCAAGTCTATTCAAGGTACGAGGCGTCTGGTGTTGGTGGAACGCACAACGGCAACACCACGACCGAAGACGAGACCGAAGCTGGGACGAAGACGAGGTCAACTTCGCGACCGCGAACTCGGAGCGAGTGAGGTCGGCTTCGCGCGCGTCGTCCCCTCGCGGTCGAGTCTTTGCCCGCAAATTCATCCTGCTGGCAGAAAGCCCCCAACTCCGACTCCCACTCCTACGCCGACGCCGACTTCGATAGCGACACCAACGGGTACGCCGCACCCAACCCGACTACGACGCCAACATCTACTCCGTCTCCGACACCGACACTCCCCAAGCTGGTTCTGTGAAAGCAGAGTCCCTTAGCTTGCGGGCAATAGCGACAATTTCTTGCCGTAAGCGCGGCAATTTTTTGTCCAACTGACAGATTTTTGTCGGTCTGTTGCAGTTTGAGACCACCTCTGTTGCAGCCGTACACCACCTCTGCGATGGCTTCTTTCCAAAATGGGGGACTTAACTTCGCGGCCCTGTGAAGTGATTTGACGTTTACGAGCCATTCTTAATCCTATGACGTTTTCGCTGCGCTCAACGACGAAATGCGGAAAAAGAACGCCTCGAAACGGGTATGCGCTTTGCTCCAAGCCAATGAAAGTTCAGACTGGGAGCGTACCTCGGGGGGCTGGCTACTCGGCCAGGTCTTGCACTGTTGTTCCATGGAGCTTCGTCAGCGCTGGCGAGCCTGACTCCCCGCTCCCAGTCCGCACTATAAATCATCGTACCTATGAAAACTCTTTGGAAGGGGACATCGCTCGCTGCTGTCCTAAGTCTGCCCGTCGCTGTCCCTAATTTGAATGGCGGGGTGTCCCAATTTCAATTCATGAGACTCGCTGCGATCCGTTGCAGCTTCTCTTTGGCCGCCGTTATCTCAGCTTCGAGAAGCGCTAGGCGCTCTGGACTCGAAGCCATCAGGTATTCCTTTAAGAGCCGGTCGAGTCTTTCGACTAGGTCTTGCAGGTCGATCAGTTCGTGTTTATTCATCAATCGACAACCAATCAAGACTATAGCTTAACCGGAGGAACGGTCCATGGAATCGTTTGTTCGGATCTATAGTGAACCGCTAAGCGTCGAAGACGCACGTCCGCTATCGGATTCCTTAAGTGAGCGTGATCGTCAGCACAAGCGGCGCAACGTGCTCGCTGCTCGCATGTACAGGCTGGAAGCTTTCCTGCAAAGGATCGGGATGGATATGCGGGACGGGGGCTATCTCGAAGCAGCCTTCGCGGTTAGAGCCCACAACATCACCACCCATGGCGGGCACTGGTTCAGTTTGCCAGTGAGATCAATTCTTCCATCGATCATAGAATAAGGTAAGCAACGCTTGACAAACAAGGCCTTCCGTGCCACGCAGCCTCTTGTTGCTCGCGGTCGTAAAACTCGGGAACTCGATGAGGCACCACACCATGATGAAGCTGCGTATTGCGACAGGATTGGGGTTGGTACTCTTTATGGCGACGATGATCGGCGGTCCGGTCAGGGTGAGCCAAGCCCAAGATGACGGAGGCGTCACACTGGCGAGCCTCGCCGGTAACTACGCGGGGAGGGGCAGCGGATTCTTCACGCTCTGCTTTAATACAGGGTTTACGGCTCTAGAAGATTGCGCCACAGCGCCGCACCAAGTGCCCTTCAATCAGACGGGGATTTTCCACAGAACTGGTGACGCGGCTGGAAATTTCTGCGGAGTCATCACCGTGGCGACCGCACCAGTTTTCGGTACGAAATTCCCTGCGGGAGTGTCTACAACCACCCAGGTTGGCACCACCACCTTTGATCCGACGACCGGGTCGGGTACCGAGAGCTTTAGCAGATATGCTGGAGGAAGCTGCATCGGGGCGGTCTTCAATAGCACCGGCGCAACTAAGGTGGGCACCACCACCCGCAGCTTCGTCGTTTCCGATTCGGGTGATCGCATTGAGACCATTATCACGAGTTTTAGTACGATTACGAGCGCCGTCAGCGTGGCGGGCAGCGTGAAGGGCGATGTGTTTAGTCAGACCGCCATAAGACAGGGACAGTCTGACTGACTTAGCTCAGCCACTTGAGGCATGAATGAACCTCGCGCTTGACGCGTTGGTTGATGTCGGCCATATTCGAGAGCATGCAAAAGCGTTCTTGTATGCCCCGCGATCTCAACGTGCTCGCGCACAAGACGCTCCAAATTGCCATCGGCGAGGACGTAGAGCCAGAGCCTACGCCCGATAAGCCTAAGAACCCCGCTGCGGTCGCTCTCGGCAAGCTAGGCGGCCCGAAGGGCGGCAAGGCCCGCTGGAAGGGCGTGCCCAAAAAAGAGCGATCAGAGATAGCGCGCAAAGCCGCCCGTACTCGGTGGGGCAAGACTGAATGATGCTTTATGGCGCGCTCAACGTAGGTTGTTGTTGGCCGTGAAACGGCAGTGTTCTCTGACCATGACGATCTTCAAGAGGCGGATACTTAGGAAGAAGTCTATTTATTTTCGCCATAAGATCCGTCCACCCATCTGAGAGCTTCATCGCCATAACCACAGCACCCAAATGTTCACGTAGCTTCGGATGGCCGAAATCCGATGTCAGTCTTTGAAAGAGTTTGTGCTTGAGCCGTCCGCTTGGATTCCGAGGCGTGAGCCGATTCAATTCCTCGCGCACACCAGGGGCTAAGCGGTCATACACGAGGTCGTTGGTAATCTTTCCAAGATTCGAATTGTGATGGTTGCTTTCAGGCGGAAAATTCCAGCCGTGAAGGCGATATATTTCCCTGTAAAAATCGTGCGGAAACGTCTTCACGTAGGGACGCAATTCCTTTGCGATAAAACGCTCTAGGATGCGGACAAGCGCGTCATGCGCGCGGTCATCCTGAAATCCGGTTGCCTCATCAACGAGAGCAATGATTCCGACATGCGCTAGGCCGCGCACGATGATTTCCGCTTCGATGGCTGTGTTTTGCTGCTTTGATCCGAGCGCGCCGGCCGCTCGCGCCTTTAGCCAGACATCACAAATCTCGGGCAGCGCTTCAGCTCGAACCCCTTTCGATAAATTACCGCCAGCTTTGCTGGTGTACCAGATAGGTTGCAACAGCGCGACTAACTCTGCGGAAATAAAGGGTTTTAACCCCGCGGGAGCCAGATAACGGGGCACAACTTCAGCATCAGAATTGTCCGCCGCATCACGTCGAGAATAGTAGCCACTATAGAGTCTCCCTAACGCCGCCATCATCGTTCGCTCCGAGATCACACGCCTACCATCTGGTAAATTCGCGCACGCGAGTGTCTTGGTGCCTAAAGTCAAAAAGCCGTCGTGCGTCGCCTTTATGGGATTCCCCCGCCATCGAGCATTAGCGGCTTTAGCTGCGATAGCCTTGCGCCGCTCTGGCGGCAAAGCCTGTGCCCGCGCATGCCCGCCGATCGCTTTGCTTTCGTCCTTCCGGTCTTCCGCAGTATCCATGCTTGCACCTCGTAATAACTATGCTTGCATAATGAGTTGACGGTATGCAAGCATCGCGTCGGAGAAAAACCGATGCTTGCATCGACAAAGCGAAAGCGTTCTCGTATATTGTTCAGTATGAACACGTTGACCATTGAGAGGCGCGCACAGATTGTTTCTCTGCTAGTCGAGGGCAACGGCATCAACGCGATCACGCGCATTACTGGCGTGGCGAAAAATACGGTCCTGAAACTGCTCCGCGATTTGAGCGAAGCGTGCGAGGCGTTTCACGATGAGCATGTGCGCGGGCTGACTGCGAAGCGCGTTCAGTGCGATGAAATCTGGGCGTTCTGTTACGCGAAAGAAAAGAATGACCCCGCTGCTCTTAAGGGTCGCTTCGGATTCGGTGATGTCTGGACTTGGACCGCAATCGACGCGGATAGCGAGCTAATGGTTTCTTGGTACGTCGGACGCCGCAACGCTTCTGCGGCCCATGTGTTCATGAACGACGTTGCCAGTCGGATCGCGAATCGAATCCAGTTAACAACCGATGGACATGCCGCGTATTTTCAGGCCGTTGAAGATGCGTTCGGTCGCGACATCGACTACGCCATGCTGGTCAAGTTGTATGGCGAGGATGGGGACGAAGAGCATCGGTACAGTCCAGCGAAGTGCGTGGGCATCCGAAAAGACGCGCGCATCGGGCGTCCCGATCCTGATCACGCCTCGACCTCGTTCGTGGAGAAGCACAACCAGACCATGCGCCAGAGCATGCGACGCTTCACGCGCCTAACGGCTGGCCACAGCAAGAAGATCGACAATTATAGAGCCGCTGTGGCGCTCCATTTCGTCCACTACAACTTCGCGCGCATCTGCCAGACGATCCGTTGCACGCCAGCTATGGAAGCCGGTATCTCGGATCATGTCTGGAATGTTCAAGAACTGGTTGCGCTGGCAAACTGAACCAGTGCCCCATGGCGGTTCGCTGCCGCCCATTCTGGCCCGTACCCAGGCACCACGTGTTTTTCCCAGCACTCGACCCAGTTCGACTCGATGCACTTCTGCGCGTCAGCGAGCGGCATCACTCCCTTGCAAACTCGCTTGTGCAACTCGTTCTCAAGCAGGTCCTTTTCGGCATCGCCCGGACGCGGCTCATCCGGCTGCGGCCAGAGGTTCTTGAGGTCATTCGAGCCGCCAAGTTCGAGCGGGACCAGGTGATCCACTTCGCAACAGCTCGGACCCCGCGCACGCTTGTATTCCGCGTACACTTGATCCCGCATCGACTCCGTCACGGAGCGATGTTCCCTGGCCCATCCAGGCGTACACACGTCATCGAGCGTAACCCCTGGCAAGATATCGCCGGGTGTCAGCGTGGGATCGGGCAGGGCAGCGTGCGCAGGGTCGTAGTGCAGCGGTGGTACTGGGAATGGGGGTCCGGGGTAACTCTCGATTGAAGGGTTCGCCGCCGGCGCACTCAGCGGCGTTTGATTTAGCGGAGCCGTCGGCTTCGGCGCAGTGAGATGGAGTATCCACGCGCCCGTGATCGAGCCGGCGACGAAGTAGCACGCCGCCAGCGCTATCATCGCCCGGTACGCGTGCGGTGAGCGACGCCAGCGCAGGCGAATGTAGAGTGCGCCGCCCAGCGCGAGCGCCAGTGCAATCAGCGCGGACGTGGCCCACGGGGTAGTCACGTCCTCTTCTTAGCGCACGCCAAGGCGGGGTTTCCAAGCCGGTTGGCGCCCGCTTCTGCTGGCGTTTCCGCACCGACCGTTGCACATCCGCCCAGGCGGGCTCGCAGCGCGCTTGCCCACGCCGTTTCGGGCGCGTTGAGATCGCACCGACGCATCAAAAGTGAAGCATCTAAATGGGCCCATGTTGCCGTTGGGCTCCATACCCCTCACTGGACCGCTAGGAAAGCAATTGACTAATGTCAGCCTGCAGCTGGACAGGGCTGTCTTCGTGAATGTGGTGAGTGTGGTCCGCAGCAAGATTTCGGCTTGGACGGTGAAGTGACTTGGACGAATTGGCTCGGTGAGCGCACCTCGAACTACACGGGTACGAGACGACAGACGCAGTACCGCCATATCGAATAATCACCGGCGAAGCTCAGGGCTGGTCACCCCTCGGATACTGGGTGCCGATCATCTGGCAGAGTCAAGATGAACGTAAGAACTTCTCGACTTGACCGATTCGGGACTCCATTGGAGAAATCTGGGATCGAGTTCAGCGGGGAGGTCAACCGCACTGGATGTTGCCGTTGGGCTCCATACCCCTCACTGGACCGCTAGGAAAGCAATTGACTAATGTCAGCCTGCAGCTGGACAGGGCTGTCTTCGTGAATGTGGTGAGTGTGGTCCGCAGCAAGATTTCGGCTTGGACGGTGAAGTTCCTAGCCCAATTGTGCGACGTAGGTGGCTTGCCAGACAGCCAGGGCGCTGAGATTCAACGTAGCGCCGCAGCGCTGGCCGCGGAACTGAAGAATCAACGTCCCGACCCGTCACGAATCAGGGAAGCGCTACGCGCGATTCGCACAGTAGCCCAAGGAGCAGCGGGCAACGTCATTGCGGTTGGAATCGTACAACTGATTAACAGGCTCCTTGGTGCTTGAGACTCGAAACCTTTGTGGATGCACACATGGTCCTATTGTGGTTCGTGCTTCGCTACCGCAGCCGCGTTGAATCGATTTCCTCGCCCTTTTCGTCTTTGTTAATGGTCTTGTACAATGAAGTGTCTTCCCTTTAACAGTGAACGTCTGAGAGCAGATCAGCACATCATCTGTCGCGAGCCAAAGCGACGAATCGACTTGGTCGGAGTCATCGACTTTGTAAATTTGGCCCGACAACATTTCGAGGATCGCGCCCGAACCGGACACGTCTGGGAGCGAATCTTCTTGTTCGCAGTTCATCGCCGTAGCCGACGGTGTATAGCTTACCAATAGAGCGAACCTCAGCGCAGCGGCATAGCGGAGCTTCATTTTTATTGGTGGCAAGTGCAACTCGGGCTCAGCGTTCCGTCGCAGCAGAGATCGCGCCCGTTTTGGCACCCGCACTCGCCGCCATGCCATGAGCAACACCCTTGGCCCATCGGATTGTCTTCTGAGGCGAGACACAGATCGACTATAGCTTCGCCACTGGACGTGGACTTTCTAATCGATAGAGTGTCCGACCGCAACGATGATGCGACACCAAACAAAGCGACGGAAAGAACCGGGACCACAACGAATAACCGAGACATGGGCTTTACCCCGTTTTCGAGCACCATTTGAGCTTGAAAAGATAGTTCAGTTGCCCGGGTGCGTCTATCTTTTTCCTACCGCACCGCCAAACGCGTATTTTCGACTCGACATCACCAACAGGTTCCAACCACGGGGCTGTGATTGGCAAAGTCGCAATCGAGCGGCTTGGTCGTCGTCAGCCAAGCGTGTACGTTTTGTGTAATTTCGGTTATGCGCAGGGGGGGCCGAATGCCAAGGGTAATCATCAGCGGGATTGTTCTACTGATTGCTGTCGGGTGCGCCACCCCGTATCAACAACACGGATTTCGTGGCGGGTATTCCGACGCCAGAATCGGTGAAGATACCATCCTCGTATCCTTCAAAGGGAACGGCTACACCTCGAAGGAGCGCGTCCAACTGTATCTGCTATATCGGTGTGCGGAAGTTACCCGAAAGTACGGGTATGACTATTTCGTCATTACCGGAGGTGGTACCGAAGCCGCAGCGAGCGAGTTTTCGACATACACAGCTACCACGACTGCGTCAGCCTATAGTACCGGCAATGCGGCATTTGGGTCAGCTCACACCTTCGGTTCCGGAACAACGATCCCTATCCACAAATACGGGACCGACGCCCTGATCAAGATGTTTAAAGGACAGAAGCCCGCGGCCGATCCAAACGCTTACGACGCTCGGGAGACGCTGCAATACATCGGGCCGCAATTGGGGTTAGCGACGAACGAGCCGACATCTGGACACGATTTTTGATGCGGATTCGGCCGCCGCTGCTTACGCACTACGATGGGCTAAACGACGGACACGCCTCACCACGCCGTGCGCCGACTGATGCTCCCATAACGCCGCAGGTCGCTGCGCGAACTCAGACTTGCCGATTGTCCCGGTCGCAAAAAATAGGCGCTGTCGCCCGCCGCGTCGTCGGCGTCGTCCTGCGCCTGGCACGTCGCGCCCGCCGATCGGCGCGGCGAGAACCACGACGAAGTGGGCAAGCTGGTCGGCAGCGGAATAAATCGATACGGCTCATAGCTCGTTGGGCGCGGCACTTCAAAGACAACGCACTCGACACCTTCAATTGTTTCGTGCGTAGCCATGATCTTTTATTTCCCTCCGCGTCGCCGCACGTAGCGTCCCTCCTCTTCACCTCCAGCGCCTCCGACCCGAACCATTGCACGCTCACGACGGTGACCAGCGCGTCCGGCGGGATCCCGCGCACGGCGGCGTTAGGCTGGAGGTCTTCGAGGCGGGTCATGTTCTTCGCTGTCCTTGCTTTTGCTCCTGGCCGTTAGCGGAATGGCTTTGTGTGAATATCCTCGACACATAGGTAGCTCTTCGAATGTCTCTTGGATTGAAGTGGAGGAAGACCTTGACGCTGTCGCGCACAGTTTCGATTGTCTCTGTGGTCATAGCGGTTGGTATCTAGGGTGTCGTCACGAGGTGGCCGGTTTTGGCTTTCGCGTCATATGGCCGGACGCGGATTTCGACGGTACGGCCGAGCGCGGTAAGCCAAGCCGTGAGCCGGTCGATAGTCACGCTCTCCATCCGACCACGAAGTACCTTGGAGAGGGTGGGCTGGTCCGTGCGGCAACGGCGCGCGGCCTCCAACTGTGTGAGCTTGCGCCGCTTGATGGTTTCGTCAATCGCTTGAATGAGTCTGCTTTTCGCTGTGAGCTCCGCCGCTTCTCCGGCGGAGAACCCGATATCAGTGAAGATGTTACCGCTGCTTTTGTGAACCGGGATTTCAGCCATTTTCTCAGTCCTCTGCGTCGAGTGCACGCGCACGTTTGAGGCGCGCTTCTATCAATTCGGCATCGGCCTTTTGGTATTCCGATTCCCGACTTGGATTTCTTCATGAAGGCATGCAGCACATAGACAGCCCGTTTGAGATTCACGACATACATCAACCGATAGGCGTTCCTGTCGAACCGGTCGCGCAACTCCCGAACGCCGCCGCCGAATTGTGGAAGGCGGCTTGACGTCCGCCGGCGTTTCGCCGTTTTGCACCTGGCGCAAGCTATGCCCGAAGGAGGCCTTTACCGGGCTGGGCAGAGCCGATATGTCGTCCTTGCTACTGCCGACCCATATGACGGGCCTAGCGATCAACTGGGCAACAGGTTCTTTAGCAGGGCCGGCACCGGCGCCCTCCGGGGATCAAGGTCTTCTGTCGCCCATCTCCTAATATGGTAAATTTGCCATTGACTTGCAAGTCGCTATTTTCCGCTGTCGCCGGACCGCTTTCCACGTGCAGCACCGCCCTACCCTGCCCGTGATCACCCTCTTGTTGAGCCAAATAAGTCCGGCGTCGCAGCCTCGCTAAACTCGAGGAGCACAGGACCCTCGTTTTTTACGCTGTTGACCAGCGGGGAGGCCGGCCGCATGGCGAGCAGATCGTGAGGCGCTGGCACGAGCAGCCGTTTTAGTGACAGCGGATCGCGCTCTCGCGGGTTCATCCAATCTTCTGCAGCACCCTCGTCGAGCACCACCGGCATGCGATCGTGAACTGCGGCGATCGCGGCATTGGCCGCGCACGTCACGATAGTGAATGTCAGCTCGGGTCGATCCTTTTCCGGATACCAGGACTCATACAGACCCGCGAAAAGGAGGAGCCCACCGGCTCGCGGGTGAATCCAGAGCGGCTGCCGCTTAGCTTTCGGACCGGTCCATTCGAAAAAGCCATCAGCTGGCACGATGCAGCGGCGCTGCCGAAACGCTTCGCTGAAGGTTGTTCGCTGTTCGAGCGTTTCGGCTTTGGCGT
>WNFC01009807.1_pt1 | contig 11041 bp, 9 predicted proteins | sample 5400541 | NCBI WGS metagenome assembly WNFC01 (sample SAMN13153342, study PRJNA577476) | soil metagenome | isolation source: 120 cm saprolite under Douglas fir tree site 2 hole 2 replicate 1 | place: USA:California | collected 2015-04-18
GCGCCTTATCCTCCCAGTTCACTTCCAATTGTCGCGCCTTTGCCAAATCTCGATTCAGCACAAACAGCGACACCACGCCATCAGTGCCCCGGACCGTTCCTGCCACATCCAGATAAGGCGCCTTCTCCGTCGCCGAAATTTCATACACCGCCGAGTTCTCGACCGCCAGCTCCAGCACCTCGCCCCCGGCATATCGCAAAGCCCAGCTATACGGATACAAAATCGTCTGCCGCACCAATCCATTCGCATTCGTCATCAGCGGCGCAATCACATTCACGAGCTGCGCAAGGCATCCGATGCGCACACGGTCCGCTGAACGCAGCAGCGTATTGATACACCCGCCGACCAGCAGAGCGTCCTCCAGGTTATACACTTCCTCGAGCAGATGCGGCGCCTCCTGCCGATTCCCATCCACCGCCGATCCGGTGCGCGCGCGGTACCACACATTCCATTCATCGAAGGAAAGCCAAAGCTTTTTCGGCGACTTCAGCCGCCCGCGAACAAAATCGCAAACCGACGCCACCTCGGCAATTTGCCGCTCCATACTCAAGTTCAGCGCCAGAAATTTCGCGCTGTCTCCACCAGTTTCCGCGCTCTCATTGGTAAAGTAGCGATGCAGCGAAATGGCATCCACATACGGGTAGCACTGCTCCAGCACCGTGCGGTCCCATTCCAGGTACGTGCTCATCCCGGGACCGCTTGAGCCGCAGGCCACCAGCGTCAATCCGTGGTCCACGGACCGCATCTGGCGGCCGGCATCCGCCGCCTTCAGTCCGTACTCCACCGCCGGCATATGCCCGATCTGCCAGGGCCCGTCCATCTCGTTTCCCAGGCACCAATGCTGTACGCGATGCGGCTCCGCAACGCCGTGCTTCCTCCGCAAATCGCTCCAGCGCGTCCCCTTCTCGACATTGCAATATTCCACCAGCGCCGCAGCTTCCACCGGGGTTCCGGTGCCGAGGTTGACCGCCAACAGCGGCTCTGTGCCCGCTGCTTTGCACCACGCCAGAAATTCGTTCGTGCCAAACTGATTGCTGTTCAGCGCGTTCCAAGCTTTGTCCAACACTCGCGGTCGATCCTGTTTCGGCCCCACGCCATCCAGCCAGTTGTACCCCGAAACAAAATTCCCACCCGGATACCGAACGATCGGGACGTTCAGCTTGCGAATTTCCTCCAGCACATCTTTGCGAAAGCCACTTGAATCGGACAGCGTTGATCCAGGTTCGTAGATCCCCTCATAGATCGCCCGTCCCAGATGCTCTAGAAACGACCCGAATACGTTGCGATCCAGCGTCGCGCGCGTCCGTCGCGTGTCGAGATACAGCCGGGCCGGCCCGCTCGCTTGCGGAGCCGCGGTTTGCGCCTTCGCAAAGCCGCCGAAAAGTTGCTCGGCCGAAGCCGCCACACCTGCCGCGGCCACCTCACGCAGGAAACGACGCCTCGAGCGCTGGGACATCACTACCTCCATCACAGTTTGCGTCCGGAGCTTCGCGTGCTAGCACTAAGCCGGAGCAGGAATGGAAATTGGCCGCACCAAATCGCGTACTGCGTATACTATCAACCCGTCGCCCGTGCAAGGCCGTTTCTAATTCCACTTTTTCACCACTATCGCGCGATGAATGGGGCCGCCACTGTGATTGATTTGCCGCAACTCTTCAACGTCGCTACCTATTTCATGGACCGTAACATTCTCGAAGGCCGCGCGCAAAACGTCGCCATCGAATGCGGCGACGAGCGCGTCACCTACCAGCAACTCTTCGAGCGCACCAACCGCGTCGGTAACGCGCTTCGCAATCTCGGAGTCCGCCCGGAAGAGCGCGTCCTCCTCCTCCTTCTCGACTCTCCCGAATTTCTCTACTCCTTCTTTGGCGCCATCAAAATCGGCGCCGTCGCCGTTCCCGTCAACACCCAAGCCAAACCGCACGATTACGAATATATCCTCAACGACTCCTGCGCTCACATAGCTATCGCCAGCGAAACTCTTCTGCAACAACTGCAAGCCATCCCGCGCGAAAATCTCCGCCATCTGCGCGAAATCGTCGTGGTCGGCGACGCAAATCACGCGAGCCAGCATCCTCGCCTTCGCCAACTGATGGATGCCGCCTCTCCGGACCTCGCCGCCGCGCCCACCACCAAAGACGACGCGGCCTTCTGGCTCTACTCTTCCGGCTCGACCGGCGTTCCCAAAGGCTGCGTGCACCTGCATCACGACATGGTCGTCAGCGCGCACCACTATGCCCATGCCATCCTCAAAATCAACGAACGCGACCGCTTCTTCAGTGTTGCCCGCCTCTTCTTCGCCTACGGCCTTGGCAACGCCGGCTACTTCCCTCTCTCCTGCGGCGCCACCACAATTCTTTCCCCTTCGCGCCCAACGCATGCCAGCATCTACGCCGACATCGAACGCTATCGCCCCACTCTCTTTTTCTCCGTGCCCACCAACTACGCCGCGCTGCTTGCTCACCATCGGTCCGACGGTCCAGACTTCGATCTTTCCAGTATTCGCCACGCTGTTTCCGCCGGCGAAGCGCTCCCAGCGCCTCTCCTCGAACGCTTTCGCCAGCGCTTCCATCTTGAAATTCTCGATGCCCTCGGTTCCACCGAAAGCCTTCACATGGTCATTTCCAACCGCCCCGGCGAAGTTAAACCCGGCTCCAGCGGCAAAATCCTTCCCGGCTTCGAAGCAAAAATCACCGATGAATCCGGACATTACGCCGCGCCCAACGAAATCGGCGACCTCTGGGTCAAGGGCGATTCCCTCTGCGCCGGCTACTGGAACCAACCCGAGAAAACAAAACACACCTTCGTCGACCAGTGGTTCCGCACCGGAGACAAATATCGCCAGGATGAAGATGGATTTTTCTGGTACGCCGGCCGCTCCGACGATCTCTTCAAAGTCCACGGCCTGTGGCTAAGCCCTGCGGAAGTCGAAAGCGCCTTGCTCGCGCACCCCACCGTGCTCGAAGCCGCCGTCATCGCCCGCGACGACGAGGCCGGCCTCGCCAAGCCCGCCGCCTACGTCGTCCTGAAACAGGAATTCGCACCCAACGAAACCCTGGCCCGCGAACTGCAAGATTTTGTCGCGGAGTGCATCGGCGGCTACAAGCGCCCGCGCTGGATTGAGTTCTTGCAGGAACTCCCCAAAACCGCCACCGGAAAACTTCAGCGCTTCAAGCTCCGCGAACGCCAGCCCCAGCCAGCCGCCAGCGAAGCGTTGCCAAAATCCAATGCATAACACATCAAAGATTAGATCGACCTGAAGCATCTAAGCAAAGGAGCCTTCTCAAATGAACAAAAAATTGTTTGTCCTCGCGTTCTTCCTTCTTCTGTTCGCCCCTTTATGCTTCCGCGCCCAATCTCCGCCCTCTGTTGCTCTAACCGGCGCTCCCGCTGGGGTTCATTCCCTGAAGATCACAATTCTCTCCACCATGCTGGCGGACGAAGGCATCGGCGAATGGGGATTCGCCGCCCTCGTCGAAACTGATGGTCACAAGATACTTTTCGACACCGGCGCTCGCCCCAACACCGTCCTCGAAAACGCGCGCGAACTGAAGCTCAATCTCAGCGACGTGCAAGATGTGATTCTCAGCCATTTTCACGACGACCATACCACCGGCTTAATGACTCTTCGCCGCGAATTCTCCAAGTTCAATCCGGCCGCCCTCTCCCGCGTCCATGTCGCTAAAGGCATTTTCCTCGAGCGGCGAGGTCACAATCCCAATCCGATGATTGCCATGAAAAAGGAATTCGAATCCACCGGTGGGGCCTTCGTTGTGCACGACAACGCCGAAGAACTTTTTCCCGGCGTCTGGCTAACCGGCCCTGTCCCGCGCATCTACCCGGAAAAGAATTATCCCGCCGGCACCGAGGTCAATTCTGCAAACGGTTGGGTGGAAGACAACGTCCCCGACGACCAGTCCCTCGTCTTCAACACTCCCCGCGGCCTCGTCTTGCTATCCGGCTGCGGCCACTCCGGAATCATCAATACACTTCAGTACGCTCGCGGCTTTCTCCGCCCCGCTCCTATTGACGCCGCCATCGGCGGATTCCACCTCTTCGCCGCAACCGACCAGCAGCTTGCCTGGACCGCCGGCAAACTCCGGGAATACCAAACCGCCCGCATTCTCGGCGCGCATTGCACGGGCATCGAAAGCGTTTACCGCCTGCGCGAACTTCTTGGCCTCTCGCGGCAAACCTGCCTTGTGGGGACTATCGGCGCCGTTTACGATCTCAACAGCGGAATCAAGACCGGACCCATCGCCCAATAACTCCTGGACGCTTTCGAGGTGCGCTGTGAACAGACCAAGCCTGCTGTTTTTCGCTTTGCTTTTCTGGTGGTTTCGCCCTGCCATCCCTGCGGTTTCGCTACAAGCGCCAAGCGCTCCCACCGTGCAGCAAAGTCAAAACAAAGCCGCGGCCATTCTCCTCGAGAATCTGACTTGGGATGAAGCGGAACGCGTGCTGACCTCGGACTCCGTCGTCGTCGTTCCCCTCGGTGCCGAATCCAAGGAACACGGCCGCCACTTGCAACTCAACAACGACTTCCTCATGGCCGAGTACTTCAAGCAGCGCGTCCTGCACGCCTCGCCGCAAAACGTCGTTGTCGCTCCCACCATCAATTACAGCTACTATCCGGCCTTCCTCGAATACCCCGGCTCCACTTCCCTCAGCATGGACACCGCCCGCGCCATGATTGCCGACATCATTCGCTCCCTCGCCCGCTACGGCCCGCGCCGTTTCTACATCCTCAACACCGGCATCTCCACGCTCAAGCCCCTCGCCCAGGCCGCCGCCGACCTCGCCAAGGACGGTATCCTTCTCCGCTACACCGACCTTACCAAGGAAGACCCCGTCGAAAAAAAACTACGTCTGTCCGGAGGCACGCACGCCGACGAAATCGAAACCTCGATGATGCTCTACATCGCGCCCCAATCGGTGCAAATGGAAAAGGCCGCCCGCGACCTCAACCCCAATCAGCCTGGCGGCCTGACCCGCGATCCCAAAGGAAAAGGCACCTACTCCCCAACCGGCGCCTGGGGCGACCCCACGCTCGCCAGCCGCGAAAAAGGCCAGGCCGTCGTCGAATCCCTGACGACCACCATCCTCAAAGACATCCACGACCTCAGCCGGTCTAGCCTCACTCCAATAATCGACCGTTAAGAGTTTTTCTTCTCTGTGCTCTCTGTGCTCTCTGTGGTTAATTCTTCTTCGCCGCGTATTTCTTCGTCTCTCGCGTCCGCGAATTGAACACTTCAAAGCTTCCGTCCGCCGACGCCGCAACCTTCAAATAGTTCCCGGTATCCGGACCCTGCAAGTTCGCCAGGAAGGTCGCCGCCGCGTTGTGCGCGTCGCCGCCCTCCTCCGAATAATGGAGCTGCCAAAGATCCTCCAGCCCAGGCGTCTTCTCAATCACATCCCACGCCACGGGTGACCCGCCCTTCTTCGCTCCATTGTCCATGATCGCCACGCGCGGTGCGATCGCATGCACCAGCACCGGGCTCCCACTCTGTTGCCATCCATGATGCGACACGACATAAATATCCACCACCCCAATCTTGTTCATCGGGCACATCAAGTCCATCTCTTTGTCCGAAGTCAAATCCCCCAAATCCAAAATCCGCAGCTTCCCGAACGTGATCAGCGTCCCCAGCGAGCGCGGATTCTCCGTCACGTCCACTGGCGGCTTCGCGGCATTCGCGCAGCTCGCATTCTCCTTGCCGCCTCCCGGCAACGGCCTCTCAATCAACTCGCCGTCCGCGGTCACCACCCGCACCTGCATTCCCGTAATCGGCAACACTTCTCCCGGTTTCGCGATAATGTGCTTGTACTTCCCGCTCGACAGCAGTCGCTGGTACGCCGCGAACACTCGGCTGGCCCCTGCGTCACTCGTCTCCCGATTTTCCCCATGATCGATAAACGTTCCCACCGGAATCTTCGTCGCCAGTTGCGGCGCTCCGCCAACATGGTCATCGTGATAATGCGTAATCAGCACAAAATCAATCTTCTTGATGCCCGCATCTTTCGCAGCGGCGGCGATACGGTTTGCGTCGCGCCCGCTATTTCCCGGCCATCCCGTGTCGATCAGCAGCGACTGCCCGCCCGGCGTGACAAACAGCGTCGACTGACCGCCCTCCACATCTACAAAATAAATCTGCAGCGTTTTTTGCGCCCCCGAAACCGGCGCCGCGCACGCAAATAATCCCAGCGACAAACTCAGCGCCGCTGCAAACATTCCCTTGGCCAAAAATCCTCGCAAAACTCACCTCCCGCGCCGCCTTTTGCCGCGCGAACTCGCCTGTTCTGTCTGCTTCGAACTCGCACTCGTCGGCGCCTGCTGCACCAGCGCTCGCGTCGCTCCGGTGGAAATCCCGCCGTCCACCAGCAGCGTCTGCCCCGTCACGTACCGGCTCGCTTCCGCGGCCAGAAAAACCACCGCCGCGTCCAAATCCTCCGGCCGCCCCGGCCGCTTCACCGGAATCCGATCGCAAAGATATTCCACCCACTCTTTATTTTCGTAGAGCACCTTATTCTGTTTCGTGCGAAACCAGCCCGGCGCCAGGCAATTCACCGTCACGCCATGCTTGCCCCAATCGTCTGCCAAACTCATCGTCAATTGCCGAATCCCGCCGCGGCTCGCTCCATACGGACCCAGCCCTGCGTAACCCGCCACGCTGGTCACCGAACCAATGTTGATGATCCGTCCGTACCCGCGCGGAATCATCCGCCGCGCCACCGCTTGCGCAACAAAAAAACTTCCGCGCAAATTTGTATCTAGAATTAGATTCCAATCGTCCCAAGTCACATCGAGGGCCGGCTTGCGAACATTGCATCCCGCGTTGTTCACCAAAATATCCAAATGCCCGAACGCCTTCTCCGCCTCCGCCGCCATCCGCTCGATGCTTTCCAGATTTCTCACATCGAGGTCCAGCGAAATCGCGCGCCGCCCCAGCCCTTTGATTTCCGCTTCGAACGCACGCAAACTCTCGCGCGTCCGGCTCGTCAGCACTAGATCCGCGCCCGCCTTCGCCAGCGCCCGCGCCATGTACTGCCCTAGCCCGCGGCTCGTGCCGGTAACAATCGCCACCCGACCAGAAAGGTCGAACAATCCTGCGCCCTTCGCATCGCTCACGAAACCGGCCCCGGCGTAAGCACCACCTTCAGCAAGTTCGGCTCGTGCGCATACAATCGCTCAAACCATTGCGGCCCCTCCGCCAGCGGCGCAATCGCGCTAATCAGCGGCTTCACCCGAATGGCCCCGCTCGCCATCAACGCAATCGCCTGCGGATATTCCCCCGCCGAAGCGCACGATCCCTGCAAGCGAATCTGCCGCGTCACCACTTTTTGCAGCGGCAACGTAGCCGCAGGCGATATATTTCCCACCAGCACCACGGTCCCGCCCTTGCGCACGCTCGCAATCGCCGCGTTCACCGTCTCGTCCCGCCCCACCGCTTCCATCGCCACGTCCACGCCCACTCCGACGGTCCGCTGCAAGATCTGCGCCACAATATCCGTGCCCGCGAGCAAAACATCCGCCGCGCCCAATTCCTTCGCCAATTTCAATCGCGAAGCATCGACGTCCGACACAAACACGCGTTTGCATCCCGCCGCGCGCAGCGCCTGCAGAATCAGCACGCCAATCGTTCCCGCTCCCACCACCAGTGCCGTGCTCTGCGCCGAAATTTCTGCCAACGACACAGCGTGAATCGCCACTGCCACCGCCTCCAGCATCGCCGCTTCCGCAAACGAAATACTCTCCGGCAGCTTGTAAACCACACGCGCCGGCACCGCCACAAACTCCGCAAATGCTCCCGCGCGGCTGTAATCCCCGCAAGAAACTCCCAGCACTTGCCGGTGATCACAAAGATTCACTTCGCCGCGTTTGCAAAAACCGCAAGCCCCGCAATAAATCGTCGAGTCAAAAGTAACGCGGTCGCCCTCCGCCAATCCCGTAACTCCCGCCCCCACCGCCGCGATCCGTCCCGCCGCCTCATGCCCCATCACAATCGGCGGAATCCGCCGCCCCGACGATCCGTCATACCCATGCACATCGCTGCCGCAAATCCCGCAAGCCCCCACGCGAATCAGCACCTCGCCAGCTCCCGCCGCCGGCGTTGGCACGTCCGCAATCTCCAGCGATCTATATTTCGACAACAACAAAGCCCTCATATTCCCCTTCGCCTCTTGCCGCAATCCGCAAACTCGCCCCTACTCTAACCCATTTGGAGTGCGGCGGTCCTTGTTTACCCTGAGCTTCGAAGGGCCGCCGCTTTCACCGCGTAAGCATCCCCGCAAGCCACTTTTCGTCAGCACGCGCACTCTCCGTGCTCTCTGTGCTCTTCCCTCCGTGAGCTCTGTGTTAGAGCCTTTCTCTTCGCTTCCTACAGCGACCAATTCCTCCAGAAAATTTCAGTCCAGCCCCAAAAATTTCGTATCATCCTATCGCCGACGCTTGCACCTCTGAAAGGTGTCATCCTGAGCCTACCTGACGAGGGTAGGCGAAGGACCTCAACTTAGAATGCTTGCTAAACACAGTCCACACGCAACGCCGGTCATCCCTAGCTCTCGCGCGTACTTTCCACTCCCATGACCACCCACATCGGCCTAATCGGCTCCGGCAACATCACGCAAACCCACGCCCGCGCCGCCCGCGCCATCTCCGGCGTGCAAATCTCCGCCATCTACAGCACAAATCCGCAAACCGTCGCCCACCTCGCCACCGAACACCACGCCAAGCCTTTCACCGACTTCGCCGCCTTCCTCGCCCACAAACCGCTCGACCTCGTCATCCTCGGCACTCCCTCCGGCCTCCATGCCGAGCAAGGCATCGCCGCCGCCCAGCACGGCCTCCACATCCTCACCGAAAAGCCTATCGACATTTCCACAAGAAAAGCCGACGCCCTCATCACCGCCGCCGACAAAGCCAACGTAAAACTCGCAGTAATTTTCCAAGATCGCCTCAAGCCCAACATCCAGCGCCTCAAGCACTGGCTCGACCGCGGCCTCCTCGGCAAGCCTCTCCTCGTCGACGCGCGCGTCAAGTGGTATCGCCCCCCCGACTATTACTCCAATTTCAAGTGGCGCGGCACGTTCGCCCTCGACGGCGGCGGCGCGCTCATCAACCAAGCCATCCACACCGTCGATCTCCTCCTCTGGCTCCTCGGCGATGTAGTTCGCGTGCAGGCCCGCACCGCCACCGTGCTGCACAAAATCGAAGCCGAAGACACCGCCGTCGCAACCCTCGAATTCGCCAGCGGCGCCGTCGGCACGCTGCTCGCCACCACCGCCGCCTATCCCGGTTACCCCCGCCGCCTCGAAATCACCGGCACCGAAGGCACCGTAATCCTCGAGCACGACCGCATCATCGCCGCCGACCTGCGCAATCCTCCACCCGACATCGCCGCCATCACCGCCGGCGATTCCAACCAAAGCGCCTCTTCCGCTGCGGTCACGGACATCAGCGGCCACAAAGCCATCCTCGAAGACTTCCTCCACGCCATCGCCAACAACACGCAACCAATCTGCAACGGCCGCGAAGGCCGCCGCAGCCTCGCCCTCGTGGAATCCATCTACAACTCCGCCCGTGCGTCAAAGCTCTGACCCGTCTCCCATCGCCCACCGATGGGAAAACTCTTGACACCCACTACGCCGTATGTTTCCATCGATAAACGATGGGAAACGACCTCCTACCCGGCACTCTCGACATGCTCGTCCTCAGCTCGCTCACTCGCGGCGCGCGCCATGGATACGGCATCGCCCAACACCTCAAGAAAATTTCCGCGGACGTCCTCGACGTCGGCGAAAGCTCGCTCTACCCCGCTCTGCAGCGCCTCCTCCTCAACGGCTGGGTCACCTCCGAATGGGGCGCATCGGAAAACAATCGCCGCGCCCGCTACTACAAGCTGACCTCCGCCGGCCGCAAACAACTCGCCGCAGAAAACCGTGAGTTCGACCGCATGATCGTCGCCATCCAAAAGGTGATGTCATGCGCCTGATTCGCCGCGTCCTCTATTTCTTTCGCCAGCACCGCCAAGCCGCCGACCTCGCCGAGGAAATGGACTTTCACCGCCAGATGCTCGAGCAAGACTCCGGCGACCGCCACGCGGCCAACCGTCGCATGGGCGCGTCCACGCTCGCCCGTGAAGACGCGCGCGGTGTTTGGCTTCCCATGCGCCTCGACAGCCTATGGCAAGACCTCCGCGTCGGCTTCCGCATGCTACGCCGCAGTCCAGGCTTTTCGATCCTGGCCATCCTTTGCCTCACTCTGGGAATCGGCGCCAATGCCGCCGTCTTCAGTTGGATTGAAGGAATCCTATTCCGCCCCTATCCGCTCGTAGCTCATCAGGAAAGGCTTCTCGCCATAACAGGGACCGCTCGCGGCGAAGCTGGCCACACCGATATCTCCTGGCCCGATCTCCTCGACTTGCAGAAAAGCTGCACGCTCGTCGACTCCTTCATCGTTACGAAAATCATGGGCACCACGCTAAGCCTCGGCGATCGCGCCGAGCGCACCATCGGAAGCATCGTATCCGCCAATTATTTTGACGCCATCGGCGTCCATCCAATTCTCGGGCGCGGTTTCGAGCCGGGCGAAGACGTGGGCAGCAACGCCCATCGAGCACACCATCGTCGGCAAGACGCAGCGCCTGAACGGCATTGAGCACACCATCGTCGGTGTCGCGCCAGAGGGGTTTCTGGGGACTTTCGTAGGCTGGGGCATGCAGTTCTGGGTTCCCGCCTCGATGGAAGAAACCTTTGAAGGCGGCGGATACAAACTCGAAGATCGCGGCGGCCGTTGGATTGAAGCCTACGCGCGGCTCAAACCCGGCGTAACCCTCGAGCAGGCCCAGCAAGAAATTTCCGCCGTTGCAAAACGATTGGAAACCGATTTCCCCGCAACCAACCGCGGCCGCGGCATCAAGCTCTGGCCGCTGTGGCAAACGCCATTCAACAACGCCGGCACTCTTCTTCCCACCCTCGGCATCATGCTCGCGGTGGTTGTTTTCGTGCTCCTCATCGCCTGCGCCAACGTCGGCAATCTGCT
>WNFC01019440.1_pt1 | contig 11039 bp, 6 predicted proteins | sample 5400541 | NCBI WGS metagenome assembly WNFC01 (sample SAMN13153342, study PRJNA577476) | soil metagenome | isolation source: 120 cm saprolite under Douglas fir tree site 2 hole 2 replicate 1 | place: USA:California | collected 2015-04-18
GTGGCCTCAGATATCAGACCCCGACAACGAGCGGTATCACCAACGAACGCGGTGAATTTGCGTATCGAAAAGGCGAGTCAGTCACCTTCCTGGTCGGTGGGCTCGTTCTGGGATCCGTCGCCGGCGCACCGAGAATAAATCTGGCACAGCTCGTCAACCGCGTCGACGGAAAGATCGACAGGCTCCATGACCCGATCGTCACCAATCTCGCCCGTTTGATACAGACATTGGATCAGGACGGCAACGTAGAAAACGGCGTCACGATCGCGCCAACCGTGCATGGACTCATCGAGCCCATGGTCATCAACTTCAACCAGGCCGACACTGACGCGGCCAAGGTCGCTGACTCAGCCACGCCGGGCGGCCCATCCGCCAACCAGATGGTTGCGTTCGCCGGCGATCAAACGGTCACCTTTGCAAGCGATCCGATGGTGACGGAGCTGCTGAGGAAGCTCAACGAGACTCCCGAAGTCTTCACTGCGAACAAGCCCCGAGCGCTCCGCAATGCAGCGGCCGCACGCAATGAGCTTCGGCGCAACATCCGCGGCATCATCAAGACGACGGACGTCAAGATCCCTTTGCGCGACGGGTCTTACGTCTGCGCCGATGTCTTCCGTCCCGCTGACGACGACCAATACCCGGTTGTCATGAGCCAGGGCTTCTACGGGAAGAGCTTCGACCACGGCTGCATCTGCAGTGAAGAGGACGCAGCGCGCAAGGAAGAGATCGAAGACCGCTACTTCACCGGTAATCCGGACGGCCTTCAATACGAGAACCACGAGAGCGTCGACTCGTCGGTGTGGGTTCCGAATGGCTACGTGTGTATTCGAGTCGATGGACGCGGCGTCGGGAACAGCCCCGGTTTGCAAGCCCCCTTCAGCGTCCAAGAGGCGCAGGACTATTACGACGCAATCGAATGGGCTGGAACGCAGCCTTGGTCCAACGGCAACGTCGGCCTGTGGGGAATGTCGTACCTGGCGATCACCCAGCACACTGTCGCGAGCCTGCAACCGCCCCATCTCAAAGCGATGATCGCCCTCGGTACCGACTCCGACTTGTACAACGAGGCCCTTTATGGCGGCGGTCTCTTCGGGGAAGGTTTCTGGAACTGGTGGCGGGCGGTGATGGCCGGCCACAACTACTGCGGCGAACGGCGGGCTGGGCAGCAGCGAGACCTTCATTCACTCGACTGGAGCACGGGCGAAGAAATTCGATTTCGTCGATGCGTGGTTCCCACACAGTTACAAGGCTTCAACGATCGCGGAGCACATGCGGTTTTTCGACCACTGGCTGAAGGGGCTGGACAACGGGGCGATGGATGGCGCACCAGTTCGAGTCCAGGTCCGGACGGGAAACGGCGCGCACTACGTCTCCGACGAGGCGGAATGGCCCATCGCTCGGACCGCGTACCGCCGCTGGTACCTCGATGCGACAGCCTCGGACTGGGCGGGAGACGGACGTCGGAGTGACTTCCTGCGCATTGGCGAGACCATCCCTGCCACCGAAACGTCTGCGAGCTACGACGCCAATCTCGAGCGGGGCCGGCCGATTCCTGCCCCGACGGGATTTGCCGGTGGCACTCCGCGCTGGTCGACTGGCATCTCATTCGTCACCGATCCCCTGACCGAGGACATGGTCCTGACGGGATACATGAAAGCCGGGTTATGGGTGTCGTCGACGAGTAACGACATGGATGTTTTCGTATCCCTGCGCGTGATCGATGAGAACGACCGGGAAATTCGCTACGAGTCCATGGTGCCGCCGATCGATCCAGCGAACATTCATCCAGTCGGGCATGGGTTGCTGAAGGTGTCCCACCGCAAGCTCGACAACACGAGGTCAACGGACTATTGGCCGGTCCATACGCATGCCAAGGCGGATCACCAGCCCCTGGGAAACGGCGAAATCGTCGCCATAGAGGTCGGGCTGAATCCGAGCAGCGCGCTCATCCGCAAGGGGTGCAGGCTGCGGATTGACGTTCAGCCTTATTCACCTGCAGGCCTAACCAACCGCAGCTACGACGAGAGCTACCACGTCGGCGCGACCAACACGGTGTACACCGGCCCCGAGCATCCGAGCTACGTGCAGTTGCCAATCGTGCCGGCGAAGCAAGGCAGGTAATAGCAATGAAGCAAGAAAAGGACGTGAACGCAATGGTTTCCGCCTATGACGAGGCGGGCGAGCAGGGCTTGTTCAGCCGCTTCGAACAGGGGACGCGAACCCTACCGGTGGGGTTCCAGGTGCAGCCTCGCTTCAAGCCACTTCCTGTCGAGATCGTTCTGGAGAAGGACGTCGCCGTCGTCCTGCGCGACGGCGCGACCATCTACGTCGACGTGCTGCGTCCAGCCGGCACCGAGAAGGTGCCTGTGATCGTGGCGTGGAGCCCGTACGGCAAGAGTCGGGGCAATGCCCCGATGTACGTCCAGCTCTTCGAGCTGCTGGGAATGGACACCGGAGCGGTTTCCGGTCTCATGAAGTTCGAGGGCCCCGACCCAGCCTTCTGGTGCGCCCATGGCTACGCGGTCTGCAATCCCGACACGCCGGGCTCATTCAACTCCGAGGGCGATATACGCGTGTGGAGCCGCCGAGAAGGTCAGGAGTGCCATGACCTCATCGAGTGGCTGGGTGTCCAGGAATGGTGCAACGGCAAAGTCGGGACTAGCGGAAACTCCTATCTTGCGATCTCGCAATGGTTCGCTGCGGCCGAGCAGCCACCGCATCTCGCGGCCATCGCTCCGTGGGAAGGCATGAGCGATATCTATCGCGACCTCGTCATGCGCGGCGGGATACCTGACTACCCCTTTCCGCGGCGCCTCGTGAGCAATTTCGTTGGCAAGAGCCAGCGCGAGGACCTCGTCGCCGAAGGCGAGCGCCACCCCCTGATGGACGCGCTCTGGGAGTCGAAGATCCCCAAGTTCGAGAACATCACCGTTCCCGCATACATCGTTGCGAGCTACTCGAACATGATCCACACGCCTGGAACTTTCCGGGGCTGGCGAAGGATCGCTTCCGCCGAGAAGTGGCTGCGCATCCACAACACCATGGAGTGGCCGGACTACTACGAAGAGGCCAATGTGAACGACCTGCTCCGCTTCTTCGACCACTTCCTCAAGGGCATCGACAACGGCTGGGAAGAGACGCCGCGCGTGCGCTACTCGGTCCTCGACCTCGAAGGCAACGACCGCATTAACCAGCCGGCAGGCGAGTTCCCGCCCGAAGACGTCGATGAGGTCAAGTACTACCTGGACGCGGCCTCCCACGCGCTGACCACGGAAGCACCGGCGGCCGGCGTCACAGCGAGCTACGACGCGGAATCGCAAGAGGGTCGCGCGTCATTCACTGTCCATGTCGACTCGCCGACCGAGTTCGTCGGCTACCCCAAGGTACATCTGTGGGTCGAGGCGGACGGCTCGGATGACATGGACCTCTTCGTCTTCCTCCAGAAGTTGGATGCCGACGGCCAGCAGCTCGAACAGTTCAACGTCCCCAATCACGGACCTCAGATGCAAGCGCTCACACGACAGGGCGCGGCGATACTGAAGTACAAGGGGTCCAACGGTCGCCTCCGCTGAGGCGAGCTCGACCGACACCGTGCCGGTCCACAGCTTCGACCGCGTCGAGAAGCTTGCCCCCGGAGAGATCGCCAGCGTGGACATCGACCTGTTCCCGATCGGGCTGGCGCTGAATCCGGGCGAGCAGTTGCGGCTCGTCATCAGCGGCCACCATCTGCTGGGCGGCGTGATGCCCGGAGTCGACAACGTTCCATCCGACAACCATGGCCGGCATGTCATCCACACCGGCGATCGTCACGCTTCCTATCTCCAGCTTCCCCTAAAGCATGGTCGGCGAGACACGTAGGTGGCGCGAGAAGAAGACGTGATAAGTCGATGGACTGCAACGGCCCTACGCCCGATGTCGTTCTGTGGCGCGTCCCTCGCCGTGTTTGCTGGAGTCACTGTCCGCAACGCCAAAGCTCGACCTGGAGGGGAGATTCATGCTGCGTAAGGGAAGGTTTGCGGGACCCGTTGTTGGCCTGCGGTTCGAAACGCCCACCGGCTCGGGCGTCACCGACCAGGATGGGACCTTTGAGTTCCGTGACGACGAGGTCGTCACGTTCTCGGTAGGTTCGGTTCTGATCGGCGCGGCGCGAGGTGCGGAGCGACTCACGGTCGCCGACATCGTCGCGAGGGTCGACGGAAGGCTCGACAAGTTGGCGGATCCTGGTCTGACCAACATCGCCCGCTTCTTGCAAACGCTCGATCAGGACGGCAACCCCGACAACGGAACCACCTTAACGCCGGAGATCCACGCGCTGGTGGGACGTCGGGCCATCGACTTCCGCTACCGGCTGATGTCTCTCCCAGGTGCCCCGGCGGATCCCGTCCAGGCGTTCACGGAGGACCCGGTCGTCGCGAAGCTCCTCGATGAGCTGAATCGGGCGAACGTATTCACCGACGCCGAGCCCCGAACGCTCAGATCGCCGGCCGCCGCGCGCAACGAGGTTCGCCGCAACGTCCTCGGCATCCGTCGCTACCGCGACGTGAAAATCCCGCTAAAGAACGGCTCATTCGTGTATGCGGACGTCTACCGTCCGGACACCGACAAACCCGTGCCTGTCGTCATGAACTGCGGCGTCTACGGTAGGGCGTTTGTCCACCATTCCATCTGCAGCGACGAGGACGCTGAGCACCATGAAGTGATGGAGGAGCGGTACTTCCTGGGCAATCCGGACGGATATGAGTACGAGAACCACGAGAGCACGAACACGGCCACGTGGGTCCCGCGTGGCTACGCGCTCGTCCGCGTCGACGGCCCGGGCGCCGGCAAGAGCCCGGGCACCCTCGGCATCTGGGGGATCGACGAGGCGGAGGCGTTTTACGACGCGATCGAATGGGCCGGTGTACAGCCCTGGTCAAACGGGAGCGTCGGCTTGTGGGGCATGTCGTATTACGCGATGAATCAGCACGCGGTGGCAAGCCTCCGACCGCCGCACCTCAAGGCGATGATCGCAATCGGCACGGATGCCGACCTCTATGAGGAGGTCGTGTATACCGGGGGCATCCTCAACGAGCAGTTCTTCCCCATGTGGTTCGCGGGTGGGGTGGTACCCGCGATCTGTGGCGAGGTGAGGGCGAAGGACTTCATGGCGATGGCGAGGTCCAATCCCTTCAAGGACTCTGATCCCTCGGCGATCTTCGGACCCCGGGCCGAGGTTTTCATGAGTCCCGACCTCAGCAACGTGACGGTACCGCTGTGGTCGGTCGCCGTGACGACGCATCCCTCCCACTTCCACCAGCTCGGCAGCAGCGAGACGTACCTGAACACTCCCACGTCGAACAAGAAGCTTGACTTCTGGGAGGACTGGTTCATGAAGGCCTACTCCGCGGAAGTGGTCGACCAACACGTGGCCTTTTTCGATCACTGGCTCAAGGGAATCGACAACGGCATCATGGACAAGCCGCCCGTGCGCCTCGAAATCCGAACCGGACGCGGCGGATCGTACCTGCAAGAGGAGCACGAGTGGCCGGTCGCGCGGACCGAATATGTCCGGTGGTACCTGGACGCGGCGCCCTTGGATTGGCAGGGAAACATTCGCTCCGACAACGTCCTGTGTTTGGCGCGCACCGTTCCCGGAATCGAGAGGTCCGTGAGCTATTCGGCCGAGGTGGAGCTGATCGCAGTCCGCATTCCGCCGGCATCCGCAGGCGGGGAAGCCTCGATGGCCACCGCCCCCTGCACTCCTGGTGCAACGTTCCTGAGCCAGCCGCTGGACAGAGACATGGTTCTCGCCGGGTACAGCAAGCTGATGCTCTGGGTGTCGTCCACCAGTGAGGACATGGACATTTTCGTCGCCCTGCGCGTGCTTGATGAAGAGAATCGCGAGGTCGACTTCTGCGGTCCCGCGCTCATCCCGGGAATCTCCACCGAGTTCTATCCACTGGCAAAGGGATGGCTGAAAGCGTCACATCGCAGGCTGGACACGGCGCGATCCACCGACTTCCGACCGAAGCACACCCACCTACGCGGTGACTATGCCCCTCTTCACAACGGCGAGATCGTGCCGGTGGAGGTCGAGATCATTCCGAACACCGGTTTGATAAGGAGGGGACACCGCCTCCGCATCGACGTCCAGCCGTATACGGGCGTGGGCCACGGCATGAGGCATGGATATGACAAGGCTTATCACGACGGGGCGCAGAACACGATCTTTACCGGCCCGAAGCATCCGAGTTACGTGCAGCTTCCGTTCCTACCGCCAAGGGGATCATGAGTGCGGCAGCAAGATCACACGTCACGAGCAGGGCAACGCCGGCATTTGATGAAGCGCGAGGTTCGGACTGACTCGAGGCTCTCGCGATCATGGGAGAAAGACTATGAAGCTTGAGGAACTGAGTGCCCGAGCGGAAATCCACGACGTGCTGCTGCGCTACTGTCGTGGCCTTGATCGTGTCGATATGAAGTTAGTTCGCGGAGCCTTTCACGAGGACGCGTGGATCGACTTTCCGAAGAGCCTGCATGTCGGATCCATTGACGGTTTCGTAGAGTTCCTGAGCGGGGAGATGCCCCGATTCATAAGGACCATGCATCTTCTAGGAAATAGTCTGATCGAGTTTGACGGCCCCAACATCGCACACGTCGAGACCTACCTGAATGCTTATCACCAAGCATCAGAAATGCATCACTGGAAGGGTAGTTTCGTCAAACTTTGGGCGCGTTACCTCGACAGGTTTGAGCAGCGCGAGGGCCTCTGGTTGATCGCACGCCGCAGGCTTCTCGTCGATTGGATGTACAAGTACCCTGCTGACGGCTGGTTCGACGATCATCCCGACGCCTCGGTGGGGCTCCGTGACGGAACCGATCCCAGCCTTCGTCCGATCGCCGGCTTCGACGGGACGCCGCTGACGAAGGACGTCTGGCCCTCCTGATCTGACTCGGGGCGACGCCCTGTGCGCACACCCGCCTGTGATTTTCGAACCGACAGCCTCACGGTCCTGCAACGTGCGTCCGTCGGCTTCGGACGCCGCGTGGCTACCGGTGGCTGCCCCGCGATCTCACGTTGCCCCGCGACAGCACTGTTGTCGGTTCGAAAATCACAGGCGGGTGTGCCTGCGAGCGCACAGGGCGTCGCCCCGAGTCAGATCAGGAGGGCCAGACGTCCTTCGTCAGCGGCGTCCCGTCGAAGCCGGCGATCGGACGAAGGCTGGGATCAGTTCCGTCACGCAGTCCCACCGAGGCGTCGGGATGATCATCGAACCAACCGTCAGCAGGGTATCTGTACATCCAGTCGACGAGGAGCCTTCGGTGAGCGATCAACCATACGCCGTCCCGTTGTTCGAACCTGTCGAGGTAGCGCGCCCAAAGTTTTACGTATTCACCCTTCCAGTGATGCAGTTCTGATCCCTGGTGATAAGCATTGAGATAGGTTTCGACATGGGCGATGTTGGGGCCGTCAAACTCGATCAGACTATTTCCGAGTAAATGCATAGTCCGTACAAATCGGGGCATTTCCGCCGTCAGGAACTCAACGAAACCGTCAACAGATCCGACGTGCAAGCTCTTAGGAAATTGCACCCACGCGTCCTCGTGAAAGGCTCCGCGAACTAACTTCATGTCTACCCGATCAAGACCGCGACAGTAGCGCAGTAGCACGTCGTGGATTTCCGTTCGCGCACTCAGTTCCTCAAGCTTCATTAGCCTCTCTCCCATATTGAATGTGTATCCCGGCGCCGATCAGGGCGCAGGTCGAATTTGGTAGGTCAGGCTCTGTCGATTTACAGGGGTACCCTGATTTTCGTCTGGCCTCGCTAATCGCCTTCTCTTCGTCCTTCATCTGCGTTTCCATCGTTTCGCCGCCTCCGCCGAGCCAGATTTGCCCTACGACCGGCGCTCGAGCACGTTCATCGATTGTGGTGCGGACTCGACTCCACACAACATGCGGCCGATGTTTTCCACCCACGTGTCGATGTTGTGAGCCGCATGCATGCTGCCGGCGCGGCAGTTTCTAGCAATCAACTGGAGCGGCTGCCGTTTGATGATCGCGGACGCTCCGGATGCGTGAAACAGAGTCTCGATGGCGGAGCTGCAGGCATCCCAGACGTAGGCGGCGTCGGTGTGAAGTTGAACGCCCTCGCGGGGGGAGGGGTCCACGCCCTCCGTCTCGCATCGGTCAAGCTCGGCCACCGCGGCGTCGGCCACTCGTCCCGCTGCCCGGATCTGGGCATAGGCGCGACCGACAGTGAGGTGCGTGATCGGCGCGTCGGCCTGTTTTGCGTATGGCGAGTACGGGATGCCCCGTTTGTCAATCGCGCCGAGGAACAGCTCCATCGCATGGTCGGCCATGCCGAGTGCGACGCCCGTGCAGGTAACAAGCGACCGAGCGAGACCGCCACGTCGCGGGCCGCGACCCTGCGCGGTGAGTTCCTCAATCCGCGCTGCAAGGTGCGCGGGAGTACTGAAGCGCTCATCAGGAACAAAGAGATCACCATCCGTTGCGACAGTCTGGCTGCCCGTGCCGGCCAACCCCATCGCATCCCAGTCGTCTCGTGAGATGAGCGCGTCCTTCGGGACAAGAGCCATTCCAACCTTCGCGTCGTCGGTGTCGTCGTAGAAGACCGCGAGATAACCGTGGGATGCGTGGACGCTCCCAGTGGCGAACGGCCATACACCTTTGATCATCCAGCCACCGTCGACCTTCCATGCCTTCCCGGACATGCGCCGGCTCGTGCCTCCGAGCGCGAACGTGCGATTTCCGACCCAGGTTGACTCGTACACTGGCGCGACGACCTCGTCATCGAATGCACAGCTCCACAGATTTCCCCCCGCGGCCGCCCACACCATCCAGGCTGATGCCCCGCACCCCGCACCGAGCGCCCGATAAATATCGTGCAGCTCTCTCGTCGTGAAATCCGCACCTCCGAACCGCTCCGGCTTGGTCAGGCTGAAGAGGCCAGCTGCGTCGAGACGCTCGATGGTCTCTTGGGGAATGCGACGCTGCTGCTCAGCCGCAGCTTGGTGCTCGCGCAGCCAGGGACGCATCTCCCCGAGGCGGGCGACGATCTCCTGAGCTAGTGGCCGCTCAATATGTGGCTTCGCGGCTCGGTGCCGCCTCCTCGTGCTCGGCGACCCTGCTGCCCCCCTCATGATTCCTTCGGCGGCAGGATCGGCAGTTGTACGTAACTGGGATGCTCCGGCCCTGTGTAAATCGTGTTCCGCGCCCCGTCGTGATAGGCGGCGTCATATGCATGCCGCATACCGTGGCCCACGCCGGTGTACGGCTGGATGTCGACGCGAAGGCGCTGTCCCCGCCTAATCAAACCCGTGTTCGGAATGATCTCGACCTCCACCGCTACAATCTCGCCGTCCTGCAGCGGCGCGTAGTCAGCGCGTAGGTGGGTGTGCTTCGGTCGGAACTCGGTGGATCGCTCCGTGTCCAGCTTGCGATGTGACGCCTTCAGCCATCCCTTGGCCAGTGGATAGAACTTGGTGGAGATTCCTGGGATGAGCGCGGGACCGCAGAAGTCGACCTCGCGATTCTCCTCATCAAGCACCCGCAGAGCAACGAAGATGTCCATGTCCACAGCGGTGGACGCCACCCAGAGCATCAGCTTGCTGTACCCGGCGAGCACCATGTCTCTGTCCAGCGGCTCGCTGATGAACGTGGCACCAGGAGTGCAGGGTGCGGTCGCAACCACACCTTCTGCGGCCGCCGCCGGCGGCATGCGGGATGCGGTCAGGTCCACCTCGGCCGAATAGGACACTGACTGCTCGACGTCGGGAACGGTGCGCGCCAACCGCAGGACGTTGTCGCTGCGGATTTGCCCGTCCCAATCCAAGGGCGAAGCGTCCAGGTACCACCGAACGTACTCGGTGCGCGCGACCGGCCACTCATGCTCCTCTTGAACGTACGATCCGCCGCGTCCGGTTCGGATTTCGAGGCGCACGGGGGGCTTGTCCATGATGCCGTTGTCGATCCCCTTGAGCCAGTAATCGAAAAAGGCCACGTGCTGGTTGACCACCTCGGCGGAGTAGGCCTTCATGAACCAGTCCTCCCAGAAGTCGAGCTTCTTGTTCGACGTGGGAGTGTTCAAGAACGTCTCGCTGCTGCCGAGCTGGTGGAAGTGGGAGGGATGCGTCGTCACCGCGACCGACCACAGCGGTACCGTCACGTTGCTGAGGTCGGGGCTCATGAAAACCTCGGCCCGGGGTCCGAAGATCGCCGAGGGATCAGAGTCCTTGAAGGGATTAGACCTCGCCATCGCCATGAAGTCCTTCGCCCTCACCTCGCCGCAGATCGCAGGTACTACCCCACCCGCGAACCACATCGGGAAGAACTGTTCGTTGAGGATGCCCCCGGTATACACGACCTCCTCGTAGAGGTCCGCATCGGTGCCGATCGCGATCATCGCCTTGAGGTGTGGCGGTCGGAGGCTTGCCACCGCGTGCTGATTCATGGCGTAATACGACATGCCCCACAAGCCGACGCTTCCGTTTGACCACGGCTGTACACCGGCCCATTCGATCGCGTCGTAGAACGCCTCCGCCTCGTCGATCCCCCAGATGCCGAGGGTGCCCGGGCTCTTGCCCGCGCCCGGGCCGTCGACGCGGACGAGCGCGTAGCCACGCGGGACCCACGTCGCCGTGTTCGTGCTCTCGTGGTTCTCGTACTCATATCCATCCGGATTGCCCAGGAAGTACCGCTCCTCCATCACCTCATGGTGCTCAGCGTCCTCGTCGCTGCAGATGGAATGGTGGACAAACGCCCTACCGTAAACGCCGCAGTTCATGACGACAGGCACCGGTTCCTCGGTGTCCGGACGGTAGACGTCCGCATACACGAACGAGCCGTTCTTCAGCGGGACCTTGACGTCGCGGAAACGCCGGATGCCGAGCACGTTGCGGCGAACCTCGTTGCGCGCGGCGGCCGGCGATCTGAGCGTTCTGGACTTGCCGTCGGTGAAGACGTTCGCCCGATTCAGGTCATCGAGGAGATTCGCGACGACCGGGTCCTCCGTGAAAGCCAGGACAGGATCCGCCGGGGC
>WNFC01028470.1_pt1 | contig 11039 bp, 8 predicted proteins | sample 5400541 | NCBI WGS metagenome assembly WNFC01 (sample SAMN13153342, study PRJNA577476) | soil metagenome | isolation source: 120 cm saprolite under Douglas fir tree site 2 hole 2 replicate 1 | place: USA:California | collected 2015-04-18
CAGTGATGTCGTTTGACGGAGTATGTGCCTGCGAAGGCAGTGCGCATCGTCCGTCTGGTTGGGGGCTGTAGCTCAGCTGGGAGAGCGCCTCGTTCGCAACGAGGAGGTCAGCGGTTCGATCCCGCTCAGCTCCACCAAAAAATCAACGACTGCCTGTATTGTTCCTCGCGACTGGGATCCTAAGTGTTTCGGGATGTGGCTGGGTCGAGGATGTGCACGGAATGGCAGTCGATGCTGCCTCCAACGGACCGAATGCGGGGAACTGGATCCAGTTCCACAAAAAGTGAGTGCTAAAAGTTAGAAATATGTCCAAAACGACTATTAGAAGCTTTGGAACCATCAGTTTTGTATGGGTGCTTTTTGTAATTGTTTCATGCACAAGTGAAGCGCAACTGGGATCAGCAACACAGTTAAGGGCTGTAACAGCCTCCAGCGCAAATGATTTTCTAAACTCTATAGGTGCATGTGTACATGTTCAACACGGGCAGGATGCGTCGAAACTTGTCCCCTTATTTAAATACACAGGAATCCGTAATATCCGGGATGGCGCAGACAGGAATTATGATCTGTCCGGCTTGATTTTACTTCATCAGCAGGCCGGGGTACGCATTGCCTTTGGTCCGGCAAGTGGAGCTCGTGATGCAGACCTTCAGGCAACTATAAAAGCGGCTAGGAAACTAGATGCTGCCGGTGCGCTGCTGGCCATTGAAGGACCGAATGAACCTAACAATTTCACCGGCGTTATCTATCAGGGTCAATCATCGGGTGTAACAACGGGTACATGGATACCTGTTGCAAAGTTTCAAAGAGATTTATACGCTGCGGTTAAAGGTGATTCTGTATTGAGTAAATATCCTGTCTTTGGGGCGAGTGAAATGGGCGCCGAGACAGATAATGTTGGTCTGCAATTTTTGACTATCCCGTCAGGAGCCGGCACATTGATGCCAGATGGGATTAAATATGCGGATTATTTGAATGTTCATAATTACATGTATCACGAGGATATGTGGCCAGTAAGCCCACACGATAATCAGGTTTGGAATGCGGCAGACCCTACGCCAGCCTGCAAAGTGGACGGCTTGTACAATAACCACGGTTTGACCTGGAGAAAACACTATAAAGGTTACAGTGTTGGCGAGCTTGTAAAGCTGCCAAGAGTTACGACGGAAACCGGTACCAGAATTAATGGGGCTATTACCGAAGAAGTCCAGGCAAATAACTATCTGAATGTATATCTTGCCCAGTTTAAGCGGGGCTGGAGCTATACGTTCATTTATGAATTTATGGACGATTCGGATGGTTCATTCGGGTTTTACAAGGATGATTACACTACAGCAAGAAAATCCGCAGTCTACATGCACAATCTGACGTCCATCCTGGCTGACAAAGGAACAATGTCGAGCTTGAAAACGCTTTACTACTCAATTCCGAAGCAACCGGAAACCACCCATGACCTTCTGCTGCAAAAAAGCGACAACAAGCTAGAACTCGTGATGTGGAGCGAAAGGGTAAATGGTCAGAACGATGTCATGGTGAACTTTGATAGAAGCTACCAATCTGTATTCGTCTATGATCCGACAATTGGTCCATCACCGATCCGATCCCTGAGAAATGTCAGCTCTGTTAGCCTGACACTTAGTAACCATCCCATGATTATTGAGCTTGGTTCACGTTAAAATACATCCGTTTTTTTGAAGGGAATTTACCTCTATGCGGTAGTGCCAAGGCGCTTCGGTATGGGGTGCGGCCGGGGTGTGTAGTCTGTCAGACCCAGTGACCACTTGATGGCTTCAAGGTACATCTGCTGGATCTGCGGGTTGTCCCAACTGCTATCCAGATGCCCGAGAGAGCTGTAGAAGACCTTTCCCTTTCCATAATTTTTTACCCATGCGACGGGGAAGTCTCCGTCGGTCCTGTGCAGGTCGCGGACCTTCAGGTCGATCTTGCCGGCATCGAGGCGAGCCAGAACATCCACATTCTTGCGGGAGTAGGGAGCGTTCGTGGGGACGTAGATCTCGTCGCGTAGTGTGAGCTCGGTGGGGAGATGCTTCATCCCCGGGAAGGCAGGCTCTTCGACGATGATGGGTGCATCCATGACTCCCCAGGGATGGTTGTCGAAGTAGGCGCCCATCATCTCGCCGTATTCGGGCCAGTTGTAGAAAGCGTCGATGGCGGAGTGCGCGCCGACGAATCCTTTGCCGTCGTCGTGCACGAAGGAGAGCAGGTCGGACTTCTGCTGGGCGGATAGCTCCTCTTCGCCCAGGCCGAGGAAGAAGATTGCGTCGAAGTAGTTGAGGTTTTTGGCGTTGACTCGTCGTGTGCCGGCGGGCGGAGCGGCATATTTGCCAGTGCCGTAGATCTCGCCCTTGGTGATGAGTTGCGTGTCGGTGCGGATGTAGGTGACGAAGAGGCCGCTGTCGCGGCCCAGCCGCTCGATGGTGGCGAGCGCGTGGGAGACGGAATCGTGCTGGTAGCCGGTGTGGACATCTCCGATGGCCAGCACCTTCTTCTTGCCGGCGTACGGGTCGGGGTTCGGAGGGGCAGGCGGCGTGGCGGAGACGCTCTGCTGCAGGGCCAGTCCCGTTGCGCTGCAGGCAGCGACGCCGGCGAGGCCCGCCAGAAATGTGCGACGCGGAATCGGTTTTGCATTGCTTCGGGTCATAGATCTCCTTCACAGCGGGCAGCTCTTGCGGCGCTTCGGCCGCGCGTGTCCATCCTACTGAAGATGGCGGGCTCCGTAGGGTTAGGAAAAATTATTTTCGTTTCTACGAAGATCTTCGTTGACATCTACGAACATCTTCGTATACATTCCCCAACATGAAGGAAACGAAGCGCCATCTACCGAAGCCTACCGAAGTTGAACTTGAACTCCTGCGCGCGCTGTGGGACAAGGAGTCCGCCACCGTGCGGGAGTTGTATGAGGTCGTAAGTCAGCAGCGTGCGCTGGGATATACGTCGGTGTTGAAGACACTGCAGATCATGACGGAGAAGGGGCTGGTCGAGCGTGCGGAGGCGGGCAAGGCCCATGTGTATCGGGCCGCTGCGAGCCAGGAGGAGACGCAGAACCAACTGCTCCGGGACCTGAGCGAGCGGCTGTTCTCCGGCTCGGCTGCGCAGCTGGCGATGCATGCGCTCTCGATGCAGCCGGCGAGCGACGAGGAGCTGCAAGAGATTCGGAAGATCATCAAGCAAAAGAGGGAGAAGCAATGACCTACTCAATGCAAGCGCTTGGCTGGACACTGGTTCATTTCTGCTGGCAGGCCGCGGCGATCGCGCTGCTGTATCGGATCGTCGATCTGGCGCTGGCGAAGACGCGGAGCAATGTGCGCTACGGGTTGGCGCTGGGCGCTCTGTTGAGCATGTTCGCCGTGGCCGTGGTGACGCTTGGATACGAAGAGATGCGTGCCGCGCGGGACTCTACGATGCAGGCGACGAGTTCAGGGAGCACCTACGGGATTCACAGCGCGGCTTCCTCGATGCCTGTTGCGGGCGCGGCTGCCGCTCCACAACTCAGTACGTCTGTTGATCTGTCGGCGTATCTGGTTGGCGTTATGCCGTGGCTCGATGGCGTGTGGCTGCTGGGAGTGTTGGCTCTCTCTCTGAGGACAGTGGGCGGGTGGTGGCTGGTGCAGCGGCTGCGGAAAACCGGACTGGCGCAAGTTCCGGAGAGTGTACGGACCAGCTTTGCGCGTATCGCCGAACGCATGGGAATCAGGCGCGCAATCGACCTGCGCGTATCCAAACACGTATCCGGTCCACTCGCGATGGGAGTCTTCCGCTCGTTGATCCTGCTGCCTGCATCTGCGCTTACCGCGCTCAGCGCCGAGCAGCTGGAAGTGGTGCTGGCCCACGAGCTGGCCCACATCCGCCGCGCCGACTATCTGTGGAACATTCTCCAGACGATGATTGAAACACTCTTCTTCTTCCATCCCGCAGTCTGGTGGGTGAGCAGTAATCTTCGCCAGCAACGGGAGCTTTGCTGCGACGACGTCGCGCTGGCGTGCTGCACGGACCCGCTTGTCTACGCGACGGCGCTACTCTGCCTGGAAGAACAGCGCAGTTCGCGACTGCATCTGGCGATGGCGCTGGATGGTCATCAATCCGGCTCCGGCCTGCGGGCGCGCATCGTTCGCATCCTGGGCGAAGCTCCGCAGGGAAGACGAGAGATCGCACCGCTTTCGCTACTCGGCGTATGCGCGATGCTGAGCCTGTTTCTGTTCCCGCTGCCACACGTCTTTGCGAGTCTCAACGCGACAGCGCAAGAGGCGAAGCCCAGGATTGAGGCTGCCGTCGTCGCATTGACCTCGCTCACCCCCAAGGTGGCGGTGAGCGTTGAGCCTGTTGAACATCCAGTGCGACCGGCTGTAGCCGTCGCACCTGCGGCAATAACTCCTCCAAAGGTTGCGCCGGTGGTGACAGTCGCGATAGCGCAGCCGGTCGAGCCGCAGACTACTACCTCCACAGCGAACAACGATGCTGAAAAGAGTTCGCCAAAGGGCGACTACATCGGCCAGATGCGCGCCGCCGGGTACGACGTCGATCTGGACAAATTCATTGCGATGAAGATTCAGGGTGTTACACCGCAGTACGCGCAGAGCATGAGTGCGATCGGCTTCGGCAAGCCGACTGCCGATGAGCTGGTCTCGCTGAAGATCTTTGGTGTGACGCCAGAGTCACTCAAGGAGTTGAAGGCATCCGGCCTTGAGCCGACCTGCTTCCAGGATCTGATCTCGTATCGCATCTTCAAAGTCACGCCTGAGTTTGTCGCTGGAATGAAGGAGGCTGGATTCAGTTCGATCCCGCCAAAGAAGCTGGTGGCGCTGCGGGTTCAGGGCGTCACTCCAGAGTATGCACGCACAACCAAACAGCAGTTTCCTGAAGTGACCCTAGACCAGTTGGTGCAGCTGCGTATCTTCCACATCGACGAAGCGTTCATCGCCTCGGCGAAGAGCCACGGCTTCGACCACCTCTCGATCGACAAGCTTGTGAAGCTGCGCATCTCGGGCCTGCTGGACGATGGCAATCAGAGATCGGAGAAACAATGATCCCCTCCCGCAACCTGTTCTTTGGAACGCTCTTGATCGCACTGGGTATCGTCTCATTGCACGCGGTCGAGATCCTCAACTCTCTCAAAGGGACATGCACCATCATGGCTTCGACGGAGGTCAGCCGGTTCGATCTGAGGCTCGAACGCGAACCATGCGTCGATCACAGGCATTGTGGTGATAACCACATACAGCAGCCGCTGGATGCCTTTGCAGGCCTGTCGCTCGAAGATCTGAAACGGGATGGCGCGCACATCGATGCGGTGTTGACGGCGGAGGCGGGCAGGCTCACCTGTTCGGGCAGCATTCACAACTCCAGGCTCACCGGCGACTTTACGTTTGAACCCAACAGAGCCTTCGTTGCGCGAATGAAGGAGCTGGGGATCACCGGCCTGGACTCGGAGAAGCTTGAGGCGTACACGCTGTTCCACATCGAGGCTTCCTGGGTGCGTTCTTTACAGCAGGCTGGCGTCACCGGCATTGACTCCAACAATCTCCTCGCGATGCGAATCTTCAAGGTCGATGCCGGTTACGTGCAGAGCCTCGCATCGCTGGGTTATCCGAATCTCTCAGCAGATAAGCTGATCGCAATGAGCATACATGGGGTGAATACGGACGACATCAAACAGATTCGCGCCATAGGCTACCAGCCGAACGTCGACGAGCTGGTGCAGATGCGCATCTTCAAGGTCACGCCGGAGTTCATTCACCACATGCAGGCGAAGGGCTTCAACAATCTCACCATCAGCAAGCTGGTGCAGATTCGCATCTTCAAACTCGATGAGTAGCTTTGCGGAAGCTAGTGGCTCTGCTGCAGCGGTAGCATCTCTCCAGACCCCTCGAAATGTTTTTCGATCTCCTCCAGCGTCTTTCCCTTCGTCTCCGGTAAGAAGAACGCCGCAGTTACGAAGTAGACGACCGTGCATGCTGCCCAGAAGGTGAACATGGCATAGTAGCCGTAGTTCCCGACCATCGGCAGGAAGACCGCAGCGATGAGAGTCGACATCCCTTGATTCAACAGCAGCGCGATACCCATTCCCGTTGAGCGGATGCGCGTCGGCATCAGCTCCGAGAGCGCAATCCACACGACAACTCCAGGACCAACCGCGTAGGACGCGATGAAGAGGCCGAGGCACGCCATGATGAGCCAGCCTGTCGTCTCCGTCGGCACGGTTCCGTAGAAGGCCCGCTTGATGACCAGGACCAGCGGCGAATGCGCAGCCGCCTCATCGGGCGCGATGTTGATGACGGGGTTCTTATCGGTGCTCAGGACCGTAGCCACTTTGTCGCCCGATCCATAGGAGTAGAGCACGGTAAGGGATATGGGACGGCCCGCGGCAGAGAGTCCGATGCTGGAATCGTCGATCGGCATGCGAAGCGTGTTCCCGCTGACTGCAGCCTGCAGCTTCTCCTTCACGTCGATGCGCTTCGATTCGAACGAGTAGAACAAGAAGGCCCCGGCGAGCAGCGCGATGATGATGCCGCCAGTGCCGATCTTGAGCAGAAACTTGCGGCCCTTGCGATCGACGAAGCCGATCGCGACGAGCGTCATCACGCAGTTGAGCAGCTTGACGGCCACGTCACCCTGGGTCGCATGGCTCGCGCTCATACCGGCTTGCTTGAGGATGATGACAAGAAAGCCGAGTACGGAGTTGATGCCTGTCGTCTGATTGCAGGTGAGGATGACGCAGGCGAGGACGAAGGGAATCACATACTTCCGTTGCAGCAGGGAACCGGCTCCTCGCGAGCCAGAAGCCGCGGGGCTCTCATTGGCAAGAGCTTCCATCTCCTGAAGCTGAAGTTGCGCCTCGTCCTCCGAGGAGGACCGCCGCAGCGCTGCCAGCGCCTCCTCCTTGCGCCCCTGGCGAAACAGCCATCGCGGAGTCTCGCTCAGGAAGAAGCATCCGAGGAAGAAGATGATTCCGGGATAGATGACCGAGAGAAACATGCCGCGCCACGCATGGTCCTGTGCCGCCTTGATCAGTGCGGGATCGCCCGCCGCCGCGACGATGGCAGCCTCCGCGTGCGTCGTGTAGTACCAGCCGGTTGAGGCGGCGATAACGATGCCAAAGGTCAGCATGAACTGGAAGACGACGGTGCCTTTGCCGCGGTGCTTCGCGTTGAGACACTCGGCCAGATAGAGCGGCACCACTACGGCGATCACGCCACCGCTGGCTCCCTGCAGCAGCCGCCCGAGCAGCAGCGGCACAAATCCTTGAGAGATGACGATGAGGCCGACGCTCGCGATGAACATGAGGCCGCTGACGATCATCATCTTCTTGCGGCCGAACCAGTCCGCGAGCACCCCTGCCACAAGAGACGAGCACATGCCTCCGCCCAACACCGCGGCGACGATGATGGAGGTCTGTCCAACCGTCAGGTTCACGGTCTTGCTGAGATACAGCAGAGCCGCGGCGATGATCCCCACGTCGATGCCGTAAAGTAGACCGCCAAAACCCGCGATGAAGAGCAGGAATCTGCCATAGCGAACCGTGTTGAACTTGCCTTCACTCATAAGAACGTCCACTCCGTTGGCCCGCCTGAAAGGTTGAATGCCCCATAGTACCAAGCGATCTGTAGAATTCAGCTTACATGCGAGGGTGCGAAGTTCAACCTGGGCATCGCTGCTCCTGGACACAGGCTTTCGTCTCCAGCCGCCAATCTGAGCGCCTATCGGACGATCGCCGGGGCAGTTCCTGCAGCCATGGGCGAGCAGCGGATCTTATGGCTATAATGACGAATGAAGCGGGAGTAGTTCAGTGGCAGAACGTCAGCTTCCCAAGCTGAATGTCGCCGGTTCGATCCCGGTCTCCCGCTCCATCCCCAGCCTTCAGCTAAGAAAAAGCCGCCCGCATGATTGAACATGCGGGCGGCTTCTTTGCATCGTGGAGAGCCTAGCGGCTTGCCGTAGTCGTCTTCTGGGCCAGCCTGGAGTGGTCTTCGAGTGCCTGCGCCTCGGGCAGGAAGGTAAGAGCCTTGGCGATCTGCGGATCCCACCCGGCACGGACTTTGAGGCCTTCCATCTGTCCGAACTGCGAGGTGAACAACTCGCTCTTGATGCTCGTCTTCAGCCAGTCACTGACCCCGGCGATGTCGGCGTCGTTGTATTCGATCTGGTTCGTCTTCAGGAAGTCCTTGAACTGCTGCAGCACCCCATCGTCCACTACGAAGTCTTTGGCAACCGTGTGGGTGGCGAGGTAATGCTTGCTGAAGTTGAAGAAGGCGTAGTGCTGAAGCAGGTTGTCCTGGAAGTGATTCGACTTCAGGTTTTCGATCTTCTGGTCGGGCGTGATCCCTCCGCCACCATAGACCGTACGTCCGGAGTCGGTGAGCTTCACCTCGAGATTCGCCTTGTCCTTGGGCTGGTTTGCGGCATCGCGCACGTAGTAGTAGTCGTACAGCGAGATGTTGCTGTAGTTGCGCTGGATGAGCCGGCCCGACGGAGTGTAGTAGTGGTATCGTGATCCTGCAGCGCGCCCGAGACAATCTCAGCGGCCGAGGCGGTATTGCGATTCACCAGCACGACGATGGGGTACTTCGTGTCCGAGCCGTGTGCGGCGCGATACACCTGGTCCGGGAACGCCCGGCCACGCTGCGAGACGACGATCTGGCCCTTCTGCAGGAACTTGTCCGACATATTCACGGCTTCGTTGAGCAGTCCGCCGGGGTTGCCGCGAAGGTCGAGCACGAGGCCATTGATATCGCCGAACTTCTCAAGTGCATCGCCGACCTCGCGGCTGGTCGTCTCCATGAAGTTCGTAACGTGGATGTAGCCGACACCGGGTTTGACCAGGAAGGCCAGGTCGACGGAGTTCCGTGGAATCTCATCGCGAACCAGGTCGAAGACCAATGGCTTGGCGGAGCCCTCGCGACCCATGGTGACCGAGACGTGCGTGCCTTTGGGTCCCTTCAGCAGAGTGGCAACCGCTGTAGAGTCCATGCCCTCCGTGCTCTTGCCGTCGATCGACATGATGACGTCGCCCGGCCGGATGCCGGCCTTGTAGGAGGGCGTCCCCTCAAACGGGGCCAGGACGACGATCTTGGTGCCGCCCTTCGCCGTCGGATCGGGCTGCGGCTGTATCGACATGCCCACGCCGTAGTACTTGCCGTGCTGGTCCTCGCGCATCTGGGCGAAGGCCTTTGGATCGTAGAAGTTGGAGTGAGGGTCCAGAACGTGGAGCATGCCCGGAATCGCCCCGTCGTAGATCGCCTTGTCGGTCTTGTCGTTGGTCAGCTTTTCGGCGTAGTTCTGCTCCACCAGGGAATAGACGCCCGTGAAGGCGTGCAGGCTGTCGCGCAGGGTGGACTCGTCCGTGGCGGACTGAGCCGCAACTCGCTGATTGATAAAGGAGCCGGCTACGGCGCAGGTGGCCAGGAAGACGGTGACGGAGAAGAGGGCGCGGCGGGTGCGGGGGGCCATTGGTGTTGGGTAACCTCGAAAAAGCTAAGCGACGCGCAATTAATGACGCGGGACGGTTCACAATGGATGCGTCCTACTTTGGACGGAGTATAGCACCGCAGGGTAAGCGGGGTCGCGGACATTAAGAGGGATTCGCCTCTTAGGTCTAAGGCGTTTAGAATTGTGATCGGATACCGTCCTCCTGTTGCCCAGAGTCCAAAAAGGCAGTGGAGGCGGACCGGGCGATAGTTCTTCAATCGCGGATGTTGACGAAGATACGAGTGACGATGACCCTAAGAATTTCGCAGTTTGCGGTGGTGTGCGGGCTCGGCCTGCTGGCACTGCCGGGAGTGGTGCAAGCACAGGCGCCGCGGTACCAGAGCCCCCTCAGCGTTCCGGCCACGCCGCAGCCGCAGCTGACCCTGCCGATGCCCGCGCCGATTACGCCCAATGGCACGGTAGTCGAGGATGTCATCGTCCGCGTGAACGACCAGATTATCAACCGGACCGATCTCGAACGCAGCCACCAGCAGCTTCAGCAGGAGATCCAGCAGGGCGCCAGCCCCGCCGAGGCCGCCGAGCGGCAGAAGAACCTCCTGCGCGACATGATCGACCAGCAGCTCCTGCTGTCGCGCGGCAAGGAGCTCGGCCTGAACGCCGACGCCGAGGTCATCCGCCGGCTCGACGAGATTCGCAAGCAGAACCATCTCGACAGCATGGAAGATCTCGAGAAGGCGGCGCGCCAGCAGGGCGTCTCGTTCGAGGACTTCAAGGCCAACATCAAAAACGGCGTCATCACCCAGCAGGTCGTGCGCGACGAGGTAGGTCGCCGTCTCCAGCCGACCCAGGGCAAGGAGCAGGCCTTCTACGAGGAGCACAAACAGGAGTTCGCGCAGCCCGAGCAGGTACGCCTCAGCGAGATTCTCGTCCCCACGCCTGCCGATGCCAACGAGGCAACCGTGGCGCAGGCGCAGGCCAAGGCTGACGACATCGCCGCCAAGGTGAAGGCAGGCGGCAAGTTCGACGAGCTGGCCAAGACCTACTCAGGCGGCCCAACCGCCTCGCAGGGCGGCGACCTCGGTTTGTTCAAGCGCGGCGCGCTCGCCAAGGTGCTCGAAGACCAGACCTTCAGCCTCAAGGCGGGCGAGGCCACAGCACCCATTCGCACGCGTCAGGGCTTCGTGATCCTGAAGGTGACGGAACACATGGATGCCGGTGTTCCTCCCTTGAAGGACATAGAGCCGCAGATTCAGGAGGCCATGTACATACAGATGATGCAGCCTGCACTCCGCGCCTACCTGACCAAGCTGCGTGAAGAGGCCTATATCGACATCGCACCGGGATTCGTAGACTCCGGCGCCAGCCCGAAGCAGACCAAGCCCGTCTACACGGCCTACACCGCGCCCGTGGTCAAGAAGAAGAAGGTCGAGCAGAAGCAGCGCTTCGACCGTGGCGGAAGGTACTCCACTGCCAAATCGGCGAAGCCGGCTCCTGCCCCGGTTGCAACCCCGGTCTCAGACGCCACGACGCCTTCAGACACCGCTGCCGCGACCACTCCGACAACCACTGCCAAGGCCGTGACCCCAGCCAAGCCA
>WNFC01009672.1_pt1 | contig 11037 bp, 7 predicted proteins | sample 5400541 | NCBI WGS metagenome assembly WNFC01 (sample SAMN13153342, study PRJNA577476) | soil metagenome | isolation source: 120 cm saprolite under Douglas fir tree site 2 hole 2 replicate 1 | place: USA:California | collected 2015-04-18
CCAAATTCGTGACCGCTATCCGGGGGCTTCAGACATTTCGTCTCCTCCATGCCTGCCCCGGTTGCTTCCGGCTGGAGCGGATCGCCGGGCGGGGCTTGCACCCGCTGGAAAAGCGCCGCCTTGTCACGGCGCACGTGGACAACAGACCTTCGCCAGGACCCGGACGAGCGACTAGATCGCGCCGTAGGCGGCCGTCCGAAGTGCGATCGGACCGCCGTTCGACCCCAAACCGGGCGTTCGGCACTCCGCAGTTTGATGCCAGAAAACCGATACTCCCGTCGGAAATATGCACTGATGCGGCTAGTCTAAACTGCTAATCTTGCAGGAATAATCCTGTAAAATTCTCATTTGTGCAAAGTAAGGCCCATTGGATTCAAGCCGCGAGGGACAAGGTGAGGAACGCGACACGGTCAACTACTTTGCTTAGCTTCGCCGGGCAACGGATGGAAATCACTATCGATGTCTTTTACCGGCCTACCGGCCACTCCGCCAGTGTCTGTTGCGCGGCGCCACTTCACCGCGGCAGAAAGCGCCCGTGCTTTACAATGTAGGTGTCATTTTCTCGACCATCAGGCGCGCAATGCGCGCAGCTCTGCCCTGCAGGCATCGCTGAAATCTCTCAGCGGGTCGCGAAACTCCTCATTCTGCAGGCTCCGCCGCAACTCGTCGAACGTTTTGTCGGGAGCGGCATAGGCGTCGGCGACTTGACGGCTCACCTGTTCGGCGGATCTGATGACCGAGCTCGACGACGTCAGACGCATCCGCTCGATCGCGGAGTAAAGACCGGCGACAACCTCAGGACTTTTCGGCCTGATGGCTCCAGGCATCGGACACGCGCTTCGATGCTTCGATAATGAACTCGCCATAGAGCGCCTCGTGCTTCACCGCCTCCTGGATCAACGTCTGCGTCCGCAGCTGACCGCGCTGGGTCAGCCATGAAGCGGCGAAGCTCGAAACCCCGCCGACCAGCGAGCCGACCAATCCGGCGGTCGCGGACAGAATTGCCGGATCCATTTTAGCGACCGCTGCTAATCTGTCTCGCCGCGGCGCAGCTCGGTGTGGCGAAAGCGCGCGCTGCCGCGCTCGCGCAGGCTCTGGAAGGTGACGTAGAGCATCGGAATTATGAACAGGCCAATGGCGCTGGCGGCGATCATCCCGGCGAAGACCGGCGTGCCGACATCATGTCGGCTGATCTCGGCGGCGCCCCGCGCGACGACAAGCGGATAGACCCCGAGGATGAAGGCGAAGGAGGTCATCATCACGGCGCGAAACCGCATCCGCGCGCCCAGCACTGCGGCTTCCCGGATGTCCATGCCTTGCTGGCGCCGGTCCTTGGCGAACTCGACGATCAGGATGCCGTTCTTGGCGGCCATCGCGATCAGCACGACGAGCCCGATTTGGGCATAGAGGTCGAGCGACAAGTGGAAAATCAAAATTCCGAGAAACGCCCCCAACACCCCAACCGGGACCGACAGCAGCACCGGGACGGGTATCATCCAGCTTTCGTAGAGACCGACCAGGAAAAGAAAGGCGAATAGCACGGCAAGCCCGAGGATCGCCCCGGTTTGCCCGGAGGCCGCCACCTCTTGATAAGCGGTGCCGGTCCACTCGTATCCGTATCCGGCGGGCAACGTCCTGGCCGAGACCTCGGCCATTGCCGCAAGCGCGGTGCCGGACGAGGTTCCCGGTGACGGGCTGCCCTGAATCGGGATCGCACGGTAGTTGTTGTAGCGGGTGATGACCTGGGGCCCGACGATGACTCGGGCGTCGGCGATCGAACGCAGTGGTACGTCGGCGCCGAATTTATTGCGAATATAGATCTGCCACAGCGAGGAGACGTCTCTGCGGTTCGCCGCCTCGCCCTCGATGTTGACCTGCCAGATTCGTCCGAACAGGTTGAAGTTGTTGATGTAGATGCCGCCCAGTGTGGCCTGCAGGGCGCCGAACACGTCATTCATTCCGAGTCCGAGCGCCTGCGCCTTCTCGCGGTCGATGTCGAGATAGATCGACGGATTGCTGGCGGTGTAGGTCGAGAACACGCGGGTCATCCGCGGATCCTGGTTGGCGGCCGCGAGGAGCCCCTGCATGACGCTGCTCATCGCGGCGGGCTCCTGACCCTCGAGCCCTTCGAGCTCGTATTCGAACCCTCCGGTGGTCGACAGCCCGATGATTGGCGGCAGGTTGAACGGGATGATGGTCGCCGTGCGAATCTGCTGTCCCTCGCCGAACAGCCGCGCGATCAACGCCTGGGCCGAATTCGCCGCGCCGGCGCGGTCGGCGAACGGCTTCAGGGTGGGAACGATGAAGGCCGTATTCGGCTCGTTGACGCTGTCGATGATCGAAAAACCGACGATCGCGAAAATGCTCTGCACCTGCGGCATCTGCTTCAGCACGGCCTCGATCCGCTTAACCGCTTCGCGGGTGCGGCTGACCGATGCGCCATCGGGCAATTGCACCGAGATAAAGAAGGCGCCCTGGTCCTCTCCCGGCAGAAACCCGGTCGGGGTTTGTAAGGACAGTAAATAAACCCCGGCGGCGCTCGCCACTATCGTCACGACGCCGAGAATGGAGACGCGCACCAGGCGGCGCACGATCGCCGCATAGCCGTCGCGGATATTGTCGATGCGCCGCAACACCCAGCCCATCGGGCCCCGCTTCGGACCGCTATGGCGGAGGAACACGGCGCACAGTGCCGGCGAAAGGGTCAGCGCATTCAATGCCGAAATCAGCATCGCGACGCTGATCGTAACCGCGAATTGCCGGAACAGCGTTCCGGAGATGCCGGGGATGAAGGCGATCGGCACGAACACGGAAAGCAGCACCAAGGTGATCGCAATAATCGGCGCGGTGATCTCGCCCATCGCCTTCTTCGTCGCGTCAGCCGGCGACAGGTTCGGTTCTTCCTCCATGACGCGTTCGACATTCTCGACCACGACGATCGCGTCATCGACCAGGATGCCGATCGCCAGCACCATCGCGAGTAGCGATATGGTATTAGCCGAATAGCCCATCAGCAGCAGTATCGCGAAGGTGCCGATTACGCTGACCGGCACTGCGATCGCCGGAATGAGGGTCGCGCGCAGACTGCCGAGAAACACGAAGACGACGATCACGACCAGTGCAAAGGCGATAAGGAGCGTGATCAGCACGTCGTGGATCGTGTCTTGGACGAACGTGGTCGTATCGTAATTGACCGAGTATTTGAGACCGGGCGGGAAGCGCTGGCTCAAACGGTCCAAATTGGCCCTGACCTGAGCAGCGGTCTGCACGGCATTGGCCCCGGGAGAGAGATAGATGCCGATCGCCACCGCGGGCTCGCCGTTGAGGCGGCCTTCAATGTCCTGGTTCTGGGCGCCGAGCTCGACCCGGGCGACATCGCGCACGCGCAGCAAGGAGCCGTCCGGATTGGCACGCAACACGATGTTGCCGAACTCCTCGGGTGTGGTCAGGCGACCCTGCGTCTGTACATTCAACTGGAATTGCTGGTCTCTGCCGATCGGGCGGGCGCCGATCCGGCCAACCGGCGCCACCACGTTCTGCGCCTGGATCGCGCTGATAACGTCGGATGGCGTCAGCTTCAAATTGTCGAGGCGCTGGGTGTCGAACCAGATGCGCATCGAATAATTGAGCGCGCCGAACAAGCTTGCCTGGCCGACCCCGGGTGTGCGGGACAATACGTCGAGCACATTGATGATCGCGTAATTCGTGATAAACAGCGGGTCCTGCTTGCCGTTCTCGCTGTAGAGCATGATGAACTGCAGGACCGCCGACGACTTCTTCTGGACCGTCAGCCCCTCCAGCTGGACTTCGGCAGGGAGCTGGGCCAGGGCGGTCTGCACCCGGTTATTGACGGCATTGGTGTTGATGTCGGGGTCGCTGCCGAGGACAAAGCTGACGGTCAGGTTGTAGCTGCCGTCATTGCCGCTCGTCGACTTCATGTAGATCATCTTATCGACACCGACGACCTGAGCCTCGATCGGCTGGGCGATGCTCGATTCGACGACGGCGGCGGAGGCGCCCGGAAAGGTGGCCGAGACCTGCACCTGCGGCGGCACGATATCCGGGAACTGCGCGACCGAGATGCGCATCAGCGCCAGGGCGCCGGCGATCGTGATGACGAGCGCGATGACGACCGCGAGCCGCGGCCGATCGACAAAGATCGCCGAGATCATGGTTTCGCCTCCGTTCGGCTGGAGGGCGGTTTGGCGGGCTCGCTCGCGGTACGCGCACCACCTCGAGAGACATCCGGCGGGACCGTCGGCGGCGGGCTTGCCGGACCGGGCAACACGACCTCACCGGGCCGGGCGCGCTGAAGGCCCTCGCTGATGACCAGCTCTCCTTCGTTGAGCCCGCTGGTCACCACGGCGGTGGACGGGGTTGACTGGCCGAGCTGGATGCGCCGTTGCTGCGCCTTGTTCTGCGCGTCGACAACATAGACGTAATCGCCTTCCTGATCGGACAGCACCGCAGCACGCGGGATAGCCAGAACAAAGATCGGCTGCACGCCCTCGAGCAGCACGGTCACGAACTCCCCATCCTTCAACCCGCGCGCGCCGGGCATCCCCGCCTTCATGCCCGGCAATAACGGGTTGGGGATCACCCCGCGCGCGGTGATCGTGTCGGTGTTTTCGGCGACTGTCGGGGACACATAATCGCCCTTGCCTTCCGACCCGTAGATCCGCCCATCCGGCAGGCGCAGCTTGATGACGATTGCGCTGAAACCGCCCTTTGCGGCGTAGCGTTCGCGCAGCCCGAGTCCAGCGCGCACCGAAATCGAGAAGAGCACGTACATCGGGTCCTGGCTGACGAGGGTCGCCAGGGTCCCGCCCGTCGGCGAGACGACGTTGCCCTCGGTGACCGCGGTGCTGCTGATCTGGCCGTCGATCGGAGCGCGGATCTCGGTGTAGCCGAGATTGATCTCGGCTTGGCGCAGCTGTGCCGTGGCGCCCTCGATCTGCGCTGCCAGGGATCGCTCCTGAGCCAACGCGGCATCGACATTCGACTGCTGGCCGGCAACGGTCTTCAACAGATATTGCGCCCGCTCGAGCGTCAGTTCGGCATTGCGGTGCTGGGCTTCGAGCTGGGCGATATTGGCCTTGTTGTTGTCGACCTGCGCCTGAAACGGCGGTTGCTCGAGCTGGTAGAGAAGATCGCCCTGTTTGACCTCGGAGCCTTCGATGAAGAGCCGCTTTTCGAGAAACGCGCTGACCCGGGCGACCAGCGCCACCCGGCCCACCGCTTGAATCCGACCGATAAATTCATCGCTCTGGGTGATCTGCTGACGCTCGGCGCGCACAACCCCGACCGTCGGCGGACCGCCCGGAGGGGCCTGCGCGGCGACCCCGGGCGAAAGCAGCTCGAGGACACAGGTCATCAGCAGCAGCAACGAGGCTGATCTGTGAGCCATTTGATCTCCCCATGACGCTGATGAGTGCGGACGCCGCGCCTGCTCGATTCTATTTCAGCTCGAAATACTCAAGTGTGCCTTCCCCTTGGCGCGGGGATTGCCCGGGTAACTCAAGCGTTATTGGGCTCTCGAAGCGTGTATACCAAGGCTGTTTTGCCATGATCGCCGCGGCCGTCCTGATGAAGAACGATTGATCCGAAAGCTCATTGACAGACTTCACGAGGCGATCGGAAATCTTGAATTCGGCCCGAGTTCCATCAGCGGTGGCGTAGGAGACGCCTGAGGGGATGGGGCGCTCATGCTGTGGATCAGGATGGCGCACGGGGCCACCCTCTACCGCCGATACGTCGGACCCGTAGGCATTGACCTGCACCTGATGGTCATTACCGACGAAGAAGAGTGGAATACGGGTCCCGCCCACCGCGGCCTTGCCATGGATATCGACGGCGACGATCGTGTAGCCGCCGGTTCTGCCGCGCCCCCACCACCAGTTGTCGAATAGATTGGCCGGTGAACCGTTGCCCCAGTTGTGATCGTGATAACCGCTGCCGATAACTTGGCGGGTCACGCCGTCTGCGGTCAGCGTCCCCGTAACAGCTCCCTCCGGCACGGCCACGAGCCACGCGAAGAACTTGTCGCCCGCCTCGATGTAGCCGGTTGCCGGGCGATAGGAGGCGACCCTGCGGCGCAGAGCCAGATCGCAGCCCACACCTCCGGTTTCGACGGCGTCCACGTGAATGGCGTCGGTGTCGAGATCGCCTTTAAAGCTATGCGGGCCGATCTGAACATCGGCATGGTCGCTCGAAAACGCTCCTGGATCATCGAAGGTCCGAACGACGTGCCGGGTCGGCTTTCCTGGCGGCGTCAGATCGATATTCAGGGCCCGTTTGTGCGATCCGTAGAGCCAATTATCACCGAACCAGACCACGAACACGGTCCCGTCGTGGAACAACCCATCAAAATACCACCACTCGAAATAATCCGAGGACTGCGGCGTCCGCCGCCCATCCTCTCGTACCTCGATCTCCTTACCGATGCCGAGGGCTTTGAAGTCCTCCGGAGCTGCCGCCAGGTGAAGCGTTGCGTCGTTGGAAATCGGCGCCGCATACGAGCTGCACGCCACGGCGAGCGCGCCTAGCGTGACACCCACCAGCCGAGCCAACCGGCACCGGCCGGCCGAGGTCTCCTCGGCAGAAGAGGTTCGTTTGGAAAAACGGTCGAGCCCTTGCTCTACCGTCGAGACGTGCTGGTCCATAGGGAACCTCGTGGCGAAGCAGTTGCGGTCGTCAGGCCCAGGGGGTCAGCCGCAGACAGTGCCGGTGCGTGCGTGCTGCTGGTAGGTCGTGCCGCCCGCGATTTCAGGCGACCTGTCGTTCGCCATACGCCGGGCAGTGTTCTCCTGGAGAGCCCGTGCGGCGGACTGAGGAGTGAAGTTCTGCCAGCGTCGTGCTTCGCTGTTGGCCAGCGCGATCATCACCAGGAACGGGGCAGCGGACGAGACCGGAATGCCGAGCTGATCGGCGCGCTCGTCGCCGAAGCTGCGCCTGAGGATGCCGTGGATGAGGTCGGAGAATTCAGCGCGCGGCATTAGTGGTTGCGGCCCCGAGGCCAGGAGCTCCGCCTGCGCGTCGACCATGGCGGCGGTCAGGGCGCGCGAATTCTCGCCCGGCGCACCAATCGTCAAGTCAAGCAGGTGCCTCACTTCCCGGGCGCTGTCGTGATCGGTGATGTCCCGGTAGAAGCTGTTGTCCTTCAGTCCCAGCAGATAGCCAATGTAATGCCAGTATTGATACAGGCTGTTCTGCTCGGCCTGCGTCAATTCGATGCCGAGTGCGGCCAGGGCCTGGGAGGGCGTCAGGGTGAAGTCCAACCATGTGCGGGCCACATCTACCTGGCTGATCGGCACGCCCCACTCGGCTGCGTCCCACCCATGTTTGAGTGCGCTGGATCGCATGCGTGCGTGCAACAACCGTACCTGGACGGTGGCTTGGTATCCGGGTGCTCCGCGCCGCAGCCCACCAGGCATCGTAGCCTGCCCTGCCCACATGCCCGTTTCGGCCAGACGCCGGGGCGCAATGGTGGTCAGCCGTCCGGTTTGGGTCAGCAACCTGGCGATGGCAGGCGAGGCGTAGGTGTGCACCAAGGCGCTGGGGATGGCGGTTAGTACATACCAAAACGGCGATACTGAGAGCGCCGCGATCTCGCCGCGCCCGAGCATGTCGGGGTCCACCCACTCAGGCATGGTCTCCAGCTGCCGCAACAACGCGGTGATGGCCCGCGGGCACTCGGTCAGGCTCTCCAGGCCGTCGGCAAGACCGGCGTTGAGGATGCGACGGCCTTCCTTGCCGAGCGCGTCCATTTCGACGATGACCGCGTCGGCCAGCGGGTCACCAACCGCCAACATCCGGACCATATGGTCGGCCTTGTTTCCATGCCGGACACGCGCCTGGTCCAGGTTGATAACGCGCCCAGGAATTTTCGAGTCTTGATGTGTAAGCATGGCCGTCTCGTTCATGTCTGACTCCTACTGATGGCGGTCCCAAGGGCCCGAGCCCCGATTCGAACACATGCGGCGCGCCTAGCCAGCCTTCCGCGCTTCCTTGGGTTCGATGAACGCGAGCAGATCGGTATTCACTTCGTCCTTGAGAGTCGTGCACAGGCCATGCGGGGCGCCCTTGTAGACCTTCAGGGTCGCGCCCTTGACGAGCTTGGACTGGAGCAGGCCGGAGTCGGCGAACGGCACGATCTGATCGTCGTCGCCCTGCATGATGAGCGTCGGCACGTCGAACTTCTTCAGGTCCTCGGTTTGCTCCGTCTCGGAGAACGCCTTGATGCAGAAGTATGCGGCAGGGAAGCCCGCCCTCATGCCTTGCAGCCAGAAAGACTCGCGCACCCCTTCCGAGACCTTCGCGCCCGGGCGGTTGTAGCCATAGAACGGCAGGCTCAAATCCTTCCAGAATTGCGAGCGGTCGGCGTGAACGCTGGCGCGTAGCCCATCGAAAACCTCGATCGGCGTGCCGGCTGGATTGCCCGGCGTCTTGAGCATGAGCGGCGGTACGGAGGCGATTAGCACCGCCTTGGCCACACGCTTCGTTCCGTGCCGGGCGATATAACGGGCAACTTCTCCGCCGCCCGTGGAATGACCGACATGGATGGCATTCTTGAGATCGAGCTTCTGGACGAGCTCCGCGAGGTCGTCGGCGTATGTGTCCATGTCGTTGCCGGTCCATGGCTGGCTCGAACGTCCATGGCCACGACGGTCATGCGCGATGCAGCGATATCCGCGCGAAGCGAGAAAGAACATCTGGTCTTCGAACGCATCCGCGGAGAGCGGCCAGCCGTGACTGAAGACCACAGGCTGGCCGGCGCCCCAGTCCTTATAGTAAATCTGTGTGCCGTCTTTGGTTGTGAACGTACTCATGGTGCGCTTTCCTTTGGCTGGGTTGGAGGGGGTCGAGGCGTTCGCCTGCTCAAAAGTTGCTGCCATCGTCACTGCCTGCAGGCTTGCGGCAGCGGCGATCCCAGCGCTGCCGATCAGAAACCGGCGGCGAGAGGGAGAAGGGGGCGCTAGTGGCGCGAGGGCCGAGTTGTCGAGGGTGGCGGGCTTGATGGTCGATCGCATAGGATCCTCGCTAGAAACAAAACGGCCTTGACGGCTGTCTCTCGAGCAATGACCCGCGCGGTTTCGCCTTTAGCTCAGTTGCGTTCGTCACGACGGTGAAACACGAGCCGCGTCCGGGGGTTGAGCGGACTTCGACGCGGTGCCCGAGCAAATCGGTGGCATGCTGCACGATGAAGAGCCCGAGTCCGAGGCCATCCGTCCGGCTTTCGTCACTGCGCTCAAAGGCCCGAAAGATCGTTGATAGGACATGCGCGCCAATGCCGACACCGCTGTCGCGCACCTCGATGCGCAGCTGCGAGCCGACGCACCGCGAGGCGACGCACACCCGGCCGCCAGGCGGCGTGTAGTCGATCGCGTTGCGTATCAGGTTGCGCAGCACTCCAGTGAGCAGAACCGCATGACTAAGGGCCGTACCATGTGCCGCAGTGACAACGAGCGTGATGCTTTTCGCCCGTGCCATTTCTGCAAACTCTGCCGCGAGATCCTCGAGAATGGGACGCAGCCTGACCGGAACATTCAGATCTTCGCCCGAGTGTTCACTCAATTGCAGAGCCTCGACGAGCTGGCCCAGCATGTTAGTCAGTCGGCCAGTGGCACGCTTGACTCGCGCCAGCTCTTCCCGCTGCTTCTCGCTGTGTACGATTCGCGCCATGACATCGTGCGCGCTGGTGATGACCTGCAGCGGCTGGCGCAAATCGTGACCGGCCATCGCCAGCAACGTCGACAGGAAGTCGGTGTCAGCCTGATCCGCATAGCGGTTCGCGGCACCGCCAATTCGCCGTGCGTTCCAGCTGGTAGGTGGCGCAGATCGCACGGGATCAAGAAAAGCGATCGTATCCATTCGTCTGTGCTCCGGTGTGCAATGTCTCGTTGGCCCGAAGGCGTCCGGTCATTGCCGGGTCCGCGTCCCTGTAAGCTAGGCGGTGCCGATTGGTAAGTCCCGGGCACGGTGTGAATACTTCTGAGAAAATCGGTTGATCCGGTGAAAAGAACTGACGAAATCTGAACTCGGGGTTATTGCCCGGATGGCGCCAGCTTCTCGGCGACGGTCGGCCGGTTATCTCGCGTGAATGTTGACGCCTGATGCGGTCAGTGATGGCTCCACGGCGCTCGATCTGGCCGCTGTACAAACATCTTTTTTAGGGGGTCGGGGTCCGCGTCCCGTTTTCCAGCACACCCGCCAGAAGTCCCGGCACCGGAAAAAATCGGAAATTTCCTGAAATTAGATGTTCGGGTTTTCGTTAATTAATCTACGATCGGCCCTTATGGATCCCGCCCCAGCACCAGCGGCGATCGAATTCGGCCGTTTCAGTGTTTTGCCCCACCGCCGCGAGCTCCTCGCCGAGGGCCGGCCGGTGGAGCTCGGCGGGCGCGCGTTCGACGTTTTGATGGTGCTGATCGAGGCGTCCGGGGCTGTCGTCAGCAAAGACACGCTGATGGAGCGGGTTTGGCCGGATCGGATCATCGAGGAGAATAGTCTTCAGGCCCAGATCTCGGCGCTGCGCCGAGCCTTCGCCGCCGACCGTGACTTGATCCGCACGATCGCCGGGCGCGGCTACCAATTTACCGGCGAGATCCGTACGGTCGCGGCAACGCCCAATGCACCGGCAAGTGCGGGGATGGCTCAGGCGACGCCCACGCCATTCCGCGCGACGCCCACGCCATTCCGCCCGCCGACAAACCTCCCGGAGCCGGTTTCCGAGCTGATCGGCCGCGACGCCGAGCTGGACGAAATCCTGAACCTCAGCGCCTCCCACCGCCTCGTCACCCTGACCGGCGCCGGAGGCATCGGCAAGACCCGGCTCGGCTTTGAGGCCGCACGACACCTGCTGCCGAGATTTGCCGATGGGGTTTGGGGCATCGAGCTGGCGCCGCTGTCCGATCCCGAACTCGTCCCGGTCACCGTCGCGACCGCGCTCGGGCTCGACCTCACTTCGAGCACGGCATCGCCGCTGTCTGTCGCGAACGCGCTTCGAGCGAAGCAGCTCATGCTGGTGCTCGACAATTG
>WNFC01008997.1_pt1 | contig 11036 bp, 7 predicted proteins | sample 5400541 | NCBI WGS metagenome assembly WNFC01 (sample SAMN13153342, study PRJNA577476) | soil metagenome | isolation source: 120 cm saprolite under Douglas fir tree site 2 hole 2 replicate 1 | place: USA:California | collected 2015-04-18
GCACACGATGGCGCGCTTATTGGAGTTGCCCGCAAGCCAGGCGAGGCTGCGATCGACTCCTGGCACGTCGTCGGCCAGGGGTGGCTCCCAGCGCCCCACCGCACCACCTGGCGGTTCCACTTTGACGACGTCCGCGCCCAAATCTGCGAGCGTCCGCCCGCACAGATAGCCGCGAGCGTCGGTCAGATCCAGGACGCGCAGCCCGTCAAGCACTGATGATCAGAATATCAGACCAACTAGGCAGTTTTCCCCAGAGGGGACCCATTTGGAGTGGCGACGTCGCCAGTGGTGTTCCCCGAAGGGGTTCCCTCTGGGGTCGACGGGCGCGGCGGCAGCTTCTCCCCGAAGGGGTTCCCTCTGGGGTCGACAGCGTGTCTTCTCCCCGAAGGGGTTCCCTCTGGGGTTGACGCCCTCAGACTTCAGGATGTCGGTCGGCCCAGGGTTGGAGGGACTCGAAGGCGGCGGCGGCCTGGAGGCAGAGGGCGTCCTGGTGCCAACCTGTGACGATCTGCAAGGCGACGGGTAGGCCTTCGCTGTTGAAGCCGCACGGGACGGAGGCGGCCGGCCAGCCGGTCAGGTTGAACGGGTAGGTGAAGGGGAGGTGGTCGAACATGCCCGGCGTTGGGCGGCCATTGATCTCCGTAGGCCATCGGTCGACAGGCCACGCTACGCACGGCATCTGCGGCGTGAGCAGCAAATCAAACCGCGCCATGAATGAACGTGCTTGCTCGTAGAACGCGGTGCGGGCCAATGTCGCTCGGCCTAACTCGAGCGACGCGCACCGCAGGCCACGCTCGATCATGGCCAGCATGCTCGGCTCGATCCATTCGGGGTGCTGGCGCAACCGCTCCTCGTTGCGCGCTGCAAACGTGAAGTCCCACAAAAGTGAGGCCCACTGGCTGGGGTCTTCCCAGCCGGGCGTGACCTCCTCCACCTCACAGCCTAGCTCGGAAAACCGTGCTGCCGCGGCCGCGGTGACGCGGCGGACTTCAGGGTCGACCGGCGCGTAGCCGAAGTCTGCGCTCCAGGCAACCCGCAGGGCCTTGAGATCGCCCGCGTCGCACGTCGCCAGCCAATCGCGCGCAGGCAGGTCCAGTGAGATCGGGTCGCGCCGGTCCGGGCCAACGATCGCGTTCAGCATCAAGGCCGCGTCGCGGACGCTGCGCGCCAGCGGCCCGGTATGCGAGCGAGCCGCCCAGAAGTCCGGGTTGGGCCAGTACGGGATCAGTCCAAGCGACGGCTTGAAGCCAAACACGCCACACAGCGCGGCCGGAATGCGTACCGAGCCGGCGCCGTCGGTCCCGTGCGCCAACGGACCAATCCCAGCAGCGACCGCCGCGGCCGCGCCGCCACTGGATGCCCCAGACGTGCGCGCCAGGTTCCACGGGTTGCGCGTCGGTGGTCCGATCAGGTTGTCGCACGAGTCCTTGTGGCCGAAATGGGGCGTGTTCGTCTTGCCAAAGATGATCGCGCCAGAAGCGCGCAACAGCCCCGCCACCGCACCGTCGAAATCGGGTACGAAGTCCTCGAAGAACTTCGAGCCGTAGGTCGTGCGCAGACCCGCCGTTGGCTCGAGGTCCTTGACCGAAACCGGCAAGCCGTGCAGCGGCCCGAGTGGATCGCCGCGCACAACGGCCGCTTCGGCGGCGCGGGCGGCCGCGCGGGCCCGCTCGGCGTCGAGGGTGACAAACGCGTGCACGGTGGGCTGGAGACGCTCGGCTCGTTCAAGCACGTCGTCGAGCACCTCGACCGGCGAGACGCGTCGAGTGCGGATCGCCTCGACCAGGGCGGTGGCCGGAGCGTAGGCGAGCGTTGTGAGATCGGTCATGTGCGTAGCGTAAAACGCGCCAGCAGGTCTGGCGGTGCGCGGAGTTTCCAGGCTTCTTCCAGTAGATCGGCAAGTTCGTCCTCGGAGACGGCCTCCAGGAGGACGCTGACCCAGGCGATTGGTTCGCGGTCAGAGACCAGGCGAACGGCCGTTGGGCGGCTAGCGGCTAGCGCACGCGCTTCGAGGTAGGTGAGCCGCAGCGCGGCGCGGTCTTCAGCCTCCGACAGCGTGGCGAAGATCTTTTTCTGCACCCGGAAGTCGGGGTGGCCGTGATGGGCGCCCTCCTGCGTCCCCGGTAGCCGCGCGACCAACTCTCGCACCTGCTCCGGGGTGACGCCCATACGAAAGAGAGTTTATGCGGCGAGGTCCGTTTGCCCAACCGCGTCGGCCGCCCAGAGTGCCAGATCCGCCGGCTCCAGCGCGGGGGAAAAATAATAGCCCTGGGCCACGTCGCAGCCCAGCGCGGCAAGTGCCGCCAGGGTCGCTTCGTCTTCGACGCCCTCGGCGACCACCCGTAGGCCGAGCACCTCGGCCAGGTCGATGATGGCCCGCACGATCGCGCGTGAACCCGGATCGACGGCCATCTCGTGCACGAACGATCGATCGATCTTGAGCTCATCAACCGGTAGGTTCTTGAGGTAGGCCAGCGACGAATAGCCGATCCCGAAGTCGTCGATCGAAACCTGCACACCGCGCGCACGCAGTCGGGCCAGGATTTCGCGGGCGCGTGGTGGATTGGCCATGAGGCTGCTTTCGGTGATCTCGATCCGCAAGCGTTCAGCCGGCACACCGTGTTTCGCCAGCGCCTCGTCGATCAGGTCTGGCAGGTCCTGGTCGCGCAGGTCGTAGACCGACAGATTGACCGACACCGGGATATCCAGCCCCGCGGCACGCCAGCTGGCGCACTGACGCAGCGCGGCCGCCAGGATCCAGCGGCTCAACGGCTGGATCAGCCGCGTGCGTTCGGCGAGTGGGATGAATTCGTCAGGCGGCAGCAGCCCGCGGGTCGGGTGGGGCCAGCGCACGAGCGCCTCGACCGCGATCAAGCTGCCCGAGCGCACGTCGATCTGCGGCTGGTAATGCACCAGCAGATCACCGCGGTCGATCGCCTGGCGCAGGTCGGCGAGCAGTCCGAGGCGTTCGCGGCTGTGGCGGTCTGTGTCGGGTGCATAGACGGTGTAGCCGCTGCGCGTGTCCTTGGCCGCGTACATCGCGATGTCGGCTTCGCGCAGCAAGCTGTCGCCGTCAGCGCCATGCTCAGGGTACAGGGCGAGGCCTATGCTGCCGCCGATCGCGACCCCGAATCCGTCCAGCTCGAAGGGTCGCTCCAGGGCGATCACCAGCCGCGCCGCGACTGTGCGCGCACGCTCGATGTCCGCGCCGCGCAGCAGCACCACAAACTCGTCACCGCCGAGGCGGGCGATGGTATCCGCCTCGCGTAGCTCAGCACGCAGACGTGGTCCGACTTGCTGTAAGAGCAGATCGCCGCATGGATGGCCAATCGTGTCGTTCACTTCTTTGAAGCGGTCCAGGTCGATGAGCAGCAGCGCAAACGGCTCGGGCGACTCCGCGGTGATGAGCTGGTCGAGCTCCACCCGCAAACGGGTGCGATTCGGTAGTCCCGTCAGCAGGTCGTGCCAGGCCTGATGCTGCAGAAACGTTTCGGCCAGGCGGCGCTCGGTGATGTCGGTGAACGTCACCACCGCGCCGACGATCTCGCCGTGGTCGAGAATGGGCGTGCCCAGGTATTCGACGGGAAAGCTCGTCCCGTCTGTGTGCCAGAACACCTCGTCCTGGATGCGGTGGACGGCGCCGTCGGTCAGCACCTTGTGCGAGGGACAGGCCTCGAATGGGTAGGGCGTTCCGTCGGACCGGGAGTGGTGGAGCACGTCATGGATCGGCCGGCCGAGCAGCTCTTCAACCGTCAAGCCGGCCATCTGCGCAGCGGCCGGGTTGACGAACGTGGCGTGCCCGAGCCGGTCGATGCCGAAGATGCCTTCGCCGACGGAGCCCAGGATCAGCTCGTTCTGGCGGCTCTGCTGCTCGAGTCGGTGGTAGGCGTCCTCGAGCTCGGCGACCTTCTCCTCGAGCTTCGCCGCCAGGCGCTGGTTGTAGCCCTGTAGGAAGGCGTTGTCTTCGACCGTGCTCGCCGGCGGGGTGATGTTGGCTGGGCCCGCCGAGAGTGCGGCGCGGACTTCGGCGACCAGGTCGGCCGGGTTGGTTGGCTTGAGCACGAAGCGGGTTGCCCCAAGGCCCAGCGCGAACTCCTCGTCGCGCGGGTCCAGGAAGGTCATCGTGTGCAGCACGATGGGCACCCGTGCCAGCGCTGGTTCGCGCCGCACCTCGCGGCACAACGCGAAGCCATCCATCACCGGCATCAGCACATCGGACACGATCACATCCGGTCGCCAGCGACGCGCGTCGTCCAGGGCTTCACGACCGTTATGCGCGAGACGTACCCGGAACCCGGCCGCCTCCAACGCTTCCGCCGAGCGCCGCGACTGGGTTGGGCTGTCGTCGACGAGCAGCACGAGAGAGCGAGTGCGGGCTAACTCCACAGTGCCTCCGCATGAGCATCGGCACCTGAGGCCACGGACTTGAGGCCAAGCAGTTTGCGCACCGCTGGCCCAATCGCGTCCAGGGGCAGGACGCGGTCGGCGCCGCCCGCCGCCGCCGCCGCGCGAGGCATGCCGTACACGACGGCACTTGCTTCATCCTGGGCGATCGTTGCTGCGCCCCGGCCACGCAGCGCTACCAGACCCGCCGCGCCATCGTCGCCCATCCCGGTGAGCACCGCCCCAACTGCATCAGCGCCGTAACACAGCGCGGCTGACTCGAATAGCGTGTTCGCCGACGGGCGAAAACCACTGACGGGCGGCGCTGTGGTCAGCGCGAGCTTGCCCGCGCGAGTGACGAGCAGGTGATGCTCTTCAGGCGCGACATACACGGTTCCACCGGCCGGCCGCTCGCCGTGCACGGCCAGCTGCACCGCCTGCGGGCACGTCCCCGCCAGCCAGGTGACCATGCCGGTGAGAAAGCCCCGACTCATATGCTGGACCACGAGCACCGGCACGTCGAGGTCCGGTCCGAGCGCTTGGAGCACGGTCTGGATCGCTTGCGGTCCGCCGGTCGAGGCCGCCATGACCACGACCACCGGACGGTGCTTGTCGGTCGCGTCGGGCGGCGGAACCAGGACCAGATTGCGTCGGCCCCCACTCGCTGGTCGGCGCACAACCTTCACTTCGGCCATCAGCCGAATCGAAGTCAGCAGCTCCTGGACCGCTCGAGCGTAGCGCGGATGATCTGGGTTGAGCGGAGTGTCGATGACCGTCACTGCCCCGGCCTGCAACGCCTCCGCGGCGCGCTCAGTCGGTGTGCCGTCGCTCGTCGTGCTGACGATCACGATCGGCGTAGGCGTCTCAGCCATGATGCGTCGCGTGGCACCGATGCCATCGAGTCGCGGCAGGCGCAGGTTGATCACCATCACATCCGGTCGGAGCCTGGCGGCCAGGTCAGCAGCCTCGTTGCCATCACCCGCCGTCGCGACCACCTGAAATCGGCCATCTCCGTCCAGTAGTCGAACCAGGAAGTCGCGCTGCGGTGCGGACGCTTCACCCACCAGGACACGGATCGCCTCGCGCAGATGCGTCATGACGTGATCTCGCGGATCGTCCGCAGCAGCTGGTCCTGATCGAAGCTGGTCTTGACGATGTACGCCTCGGCGCCGGCTTGCAAGCCGCGCTCGCGGTCCGCGGGTGAGTCGAGCGAAGTCACCAGGATGATCGGCACATCGCGCAGCAGCGGCTCGGCCCGCACACGCGCCGTCAGCTCGATCCCGTCGAGTCCGGGCATTTCGACGTCGCTGACGAGCACGTCGCAGCCGCCATCCTGGAGGAGTGCCAGCGCTTCTGCGCCGTCGCCGGCCAGTATCACCTCGTAGCCGGCTGCCTCGAGGATGTAGCGCTCCAGGGTCCGGGTGGTAAGTGAATCGTCCGCAACCAGCACGCGCTGCCGCCGCTGCGTCGGTTCGGCAATTTGAGGCACGACGTGGGTCGGGACGGATCGCGCCGCACTGCGCAGGAGATCAGCAACGTTGAGAATCGGCACGATGCGGCCTGACCCCAGGATGGTTGCGCCCGCGAAGTGGCGCACGCGCACCACTGGAAATGGGAGAGGTTTGACCACGATCTCCTGCTCGCCGACCAGCCGGTCGACCAGCAGCGCAACGCGCTGTTGACCCGCGCCCAGCAACACCAGCGTCGGCCACGCGGTGGTGGTCGGCGCAGTGGTTTTGTGCGTCGATTCACCACCCCCGAAGAAAGTCGCCAGGGCCACGACCGGGATCGCGCTGCCATCGCACTCGAGCATCGGTCGCCCACCAATGCTGCCCAGCTCTGGCGGGCGAAGCACCCGCTCGACTGTAGCCGTCGGCAGCGCATACAGCGCATCGCCCGACTCCACCAGGAGTGCCCGGGTGGTGGCCAGTGTCAGCGGCAAGGTGACCGTGAAGCGCGTCCCACCCGCCGGTTGCGAATCCACGTCTACGCGCCCGCCCAGACGCTCCACGTTGCGCGCGACCACGTCCAGACCCACGCCCCGGCCCGAAACTTCGGTTACGTCAGCTCTGGTCGAAAAGCCGGGCAGAAAGATGAGTCGCAGCACGTCGCGGTCGTGCATGACCACGAGCTCGGCTTCGGTCGCCAGTCCGCGCTCGACGGCCGCCTGGCGAACCACCGCGACACTGATCCCGGCGCCGTCGTCCTCCACTTCGATGACCGTGGTGTTGCCGCGTTGAGTCGCGGCGACGACCACGCTGCCAATCGCCGGCTTGCCGAGCCGTTGTCGCTCGGCCGGTGCCTCGAGACCGTGGTCGAGTGCGTTGCGTAGCAGGTGGAGCAACGGGTCCTTCATGTCTTCGAGGGCGCGCCGGTCGATTTCCGTATCGGACCCGACCAGGACCAGGCGCGCCTCCTTGCCCAGGCTGCGCGTCAGGTCGCGCACCGTGCGTTCGAGCGTGGCACTGAGCTGGCCGAAGGGCAGCATGCGGAAGCGCATGACATGAGTCTGCAGGTCGTCAGTGAGCACACCCAGGTCAGCGGTGGGGCCGGCCAATCGGGCGTGCACTGCATTGAGCCGCGGCGCCAGTGTGGTCAGGTTGGTTTCGTTGCGCTCCAGGAACCGCACCAGCGGGCGCAGGTTGCCGAGCGCACCCTCGTTGTCGAGCTGTCGCAATTGGGGCCGTAGCCGCCGCCATTCACGCTGCCAGGCCTCGGCTTCGACGCGCAACGCCGTCAATTCAGTGAGCCCGTCGTGCAGCTCGAGGCGGGGGATCACCAGCTCGCCGAGTTGTTCCATCAGTGCATCCAGCCTGGCGGCCGGCAACCGGATCGTCTCGCCAGTATCAGCGACCACTGATGCCCTGTCCGCGGCCAGGGGTGGCGCGGCGGGCGGAGCTTGGCTCGCGTAGACGACAGCCGCTGGCTCGATGGCCGTCAGTGGCTGGATATCGCCGGTCTGGGCCGCTTCCAGGCGAGCCGCGAGCGCCTCCAGCCATTCAGTCGTGGCCGCCCCACTCGCTGCGGGGCTCAGCGTGTCGACCGCGGCAAAGAGCAGGTCGAACAACGCGGGCGACGGGTCGACCTCTTCGCGGCTCGCCCCGCCCAGGACACCTTCCAGGTGGTGGGCGAGCATTTCCACATGGCCGAGTGCGACCGCGCGCGCGGCCCCTTTCAGGTTGTGCGCGGAGCGGAAGGCCGCGGCCAGCCACCGCCGCCGCTCGCCAGGCTCAGGCTCTTTTTCGAGCGCGAGAAACGCACGCGTGAGCGCCTGGCTATGCTCCGCCAGCTCGACCTGAAAGGTCGCCAGCAGCTCAGTCTGAGCGCTCTCGTCTAGCATGACCAGCTCTGCCCGCTTGCCCGTCTCTCTACGCCGCGCGATCCAGCTTGTAGCGACCGAGCAAGCCGGACAACCGCTGCGCCAGCACGTTCATGCTTTCGGCAGCTTTCTGCAGTTGGCGGGTGCCGGCGTCGGTCTCGAGCGTTGACTGGTTGATACTGGCCATCGCCACGGCAATCTGATCCATGCCAGCCCCTTGTTGACCAACCGACGCGGCGATCTGCTGCGCAGCCTCAGCCGAGTGGCGAATCGTCTCGTCGAGCTGGCGGATGGTGATGCCTGCTTGCTCGACAAGCCGGGCGCCCTCGTCGGCGCCGCGGGTGCCCTGCTCGGTGGCCAGGACCGCCGCGTTGGTCGCGCGCTGGATGTCGGTCAGCATGGTCCGCACCTGGACTGTGGCCGCCTTCGACCTTTCGGCGAGACTGCGCACTTCCTGGGCGACGACCGCGAAACCGCGACCCTGCTCGCCGGCTTTCGCGGCCTCGATCGCAGCGTTGACTGCCAACAAGTTCGACTGGTCGGCGAGGTCCTCGACACTGGCGATGATCTCGCCCACCTGCTGGGTCTGCTCCGACAAAGCCAGGATCTGCTCGGCAATCGTTTCGACGCGCCCGCGCAGATCTTGCATGCCGGTCACGCTCCGCTCGACGGTGCCCAGACCCTGCGCCGCGATCTCGGCCGCGTGGCGCGCCATGGTCGCTACTGTCTGCGCTTTCTGACTGGATTGCTGCGCCGTTACGCGCACCTCATCGACGGTCGCAGTTGTCTCACTGACCGCCGCTGCTTGTTGGCTGGTGCTGGCCCCCTGTTCGGTGACCGACGCCACGATCTCGCTGGTGACCGCGGACAGGCTCTGGACCCCGTCGCGGACCTCGCCGGTCAGCTCGCGGAGCGCCAGCACCATGCGGTTGAATGCTTCGCCCAGAACGCCCACCTCGTCGCGCGACTCGATCTTCACAGTCCGCGTGAGGTCCCCGGCTGCGATAAGCTCCGCCGTCTGCGCGGTAGCCTTCAGGCCGCGGCCAATCGCCCGCGAAAGCCACAGCGCCATGCCCACCCCGATGAGCAGCGTGGCGATGAGCAGGCCGACGGTCAGGATTCTGACGCGCTCGTAGGTCTGCATCCCCTGGCGCGCCTGGTCCGTGGCGATGCGGCCGCGCATGTCGTTGAGCTGGCCCAGGAGTCCGCTGACCGCTTCCTCGCGGTCTCGGCCAGTTGTCTGGCTGATCTTGATCGCGTCAGCAACATTGCCCGCGTTGGCCGTCGCGGTGACCTGATCGCTGATCGATTTGTACTGGTTCCAGATGGTTGCCAGCTGGCCCGACAACGTGCCGCTGTCAGCGGTATCCGCGGCGGACTGAATCGCCGCTAACGCCTGGACGAATGCCGCCTCCGCGCTCGCCTGGCGGCTGGCCTGCAGGTTCCGCTCGGTTGGATTCGACGCTGCCAGCGCCTGTGCGCTGGCCAGCCGATAACTGTCGAAGGCGGCGCGCGCCTGACCGATGTCCTGCAGGCCGATGAGATCGCGGTTGTACAGCTGGATCGCCAGCTCATTCATGGCCGCCAGACTGGACATGCCCACGACGCCCAGGACGATGGCCATGAGGACGACGAATTCGAAGCCACCCAGCAGCTTCGCTCCAACCGATAAACGCATTGAGATCTCCTACTTATGCCTTGGACAGGATTTCGTGGTGTATGACGAGGCGTGGGTCAGCGAGCAGGCAATCGGCATCCAGCACGATGACCAGGCCCGGTGTGATGCCGCGGATGCAAGTCGAATCGAGACCCGAGAGTTGCCCGGGCGGCGGGTCAGTGAGATCGGCCACACGCAGCGGACGCACGGTTGGGCGACCCGCGGCCAGCAGGCCGACATTTCCGCTCCGATGCGAAACCAGGACGACGCTCGTTGACGGGCTGTCGGTCGGAATGCCGAGGAGCGGTCGCAAATCGACGACCGGAATAATTCGGCCGCGCACGTTGATCAGTCCCGCCAGGAAGGCCGGCGTACCGGGCAACCTCGTGAGCAAGCCGAGCGGCCGGACCTCATGGACCTGATTGGCCGGCAATGCGTACTGCTCGCGGCCCAGCGCAAAGACCAGCGCCTCGAGCGTCTCGTCGTCCTGGCGTTCAGTCGGTGCGGACTCCGCCAGCTGTTCGGCGCGGCGGGCGAAGACGGCGTCGCGTTGGGCGACCGTTAACTGTTGGCGTTCCATGCGTTACGCGCCCAGTCCTTCGGCGCCGAGCGCCTGGCGCACCGCGTCTCGCAGCCGACCGACCGTCAGGCCGTCGTCGGCGAGAACCCATTCATCGGCGAGTCGACCGTCGAGCAGACGCTCGGCGCGCCCCAGCGCCTGGCGGGCTTTGGCAGGCGCTCCGACGCGGCGGTGGATCGCCGCCTGAGCGAGCAACGCTGGGACGAAACGCGGATCGACGTACAGGGCTTTGCGGTGTGCCTCGAGCGACCCGGCGTCGTCGCCGCGGGCCAACCGCAATGCGCCGTACAGGTAGTACGGCTCTGGCCTGAGGTGTGCCCGAGCAATGGCCTGCCGACAGTGTTCCTCGGCGATATCCAGTTCGCCGCCATCCGCGCTGGCCCGCGCCAGGAGCCACGCGGCATGCCAATCACCCTGTTCGTTGGTACTGCTATCCGCGTCGCTGCGCTCGCTCCTTGGCGACCCTTCGAGAAGTGGGGCTTCAATGCGCGTGGCCACTGGCGTTGAGACTATTGGCCATCGATCTCCGAAGGGGTCCCCGGTGGGGCGCTGATCCGCCACCTTCAGCGGAACCGTCGACGCTCTGAACTCTTTTCCTGATGAGGGGTCCCCTCTCGGGTGATCCGCGTCCACGCGACGATAGACGACTGCTCCTTCGCGCGCGTGCATTTCGAAATCGGCCAGCAGGCCAGGGCGCGGATCGCTCGGGCCGAGGACCAGCCAGCCGCCGGGCACCAGGGCGGTCCGCATGCGCCCGACCACCTTCTGAGTCAGGTCCTGGCCAAAGTACAGCAGCACGTTGCGACACAGGATCAGGTCGAGACCGGCAGTCCCGCCGGCCGCCGAGGGGTAGCCGTCCTCAGCCAGGTTGAGCTGGCCGAAGCGAACCAGCTTGCGCACCTCCGGCCGAACCCGCCAGCGCGATCCGTCTACGAGAAAATTCGCCGCCTTGAACGCCGGGTCGGTCTCGCGGAACGACCACTCGCCATAAACACCTGTCTTCGCCCGGGCAAGAAAAGCCCGATTCAAGTCCGTGGCGAGCAGCGTGACCTGCCAATCGTCCACGTCGGGCAGCATGCCCCGCACCGCAATCGCCA
>WNFC01008999.1_pt1 | contig 11035 bp, 11 predicted proteins | sample 5400541 | NCBI WGS metagenome assembly WNFC01 (sample SAMN13153342, study PRJNA577476) | soil metagenome | isolation source: 120 cm saprolite under Douglas fir tree site 2 hole 2 replicate 1 | place: USA:California | collected 2015-04-18
ATCTGCACGCACCGATCGCCGCGGCCGCGTTGCGCGCCGGTAAGTCGGTGTTTCTCGAAAAGCCCATGGCGCTCGCCGAAGACGAGCTCGACGATCTGCTCGAGGCCGTGCACGCGAGCGGACGCGTGCTGCAGCTCGGCTTCAACCGCCGTTTCGCACCGACGTATCAACAGTTGAAGGAGCGGTTCGCCCTGAAAACGCGCCGCGCGCCGCTGGTGATGGCGTATCGGGTGAACGCAGGTGCTGTCGCGCCGACGTCGTGGGTGGTCGATCCCGTCCAGGGCGGCGGACGGCTGATTGGCGAGGTGTGCCACATGGTCGATTTGCTGGTCGACCTGGCTGGCGCGCCCGTCACGTCGGTCTATACCCAGTCTGTCGCGGCCGGTTCAGGAGATGATCTGCTGCTCACCCTTAGCTTTGGCGACGGCTCGATCGGCAGCATCGTGTATGCGAGCGGCGGCGATCGCAGCTTGCCCAAGGAGCAGCTCGAGGTGCTGGGCGGAGGACATGCCGCGGTGCTCGACGATTTCCGCACGCTCAGCCTGCACGCGGGTGGTCGGGCAAGCCGGGTTGGCGGGCGAATGCCCCACCAGGACAAGGGCCACGCCGCCGAGTTGGCTGCGTTTGTCCAGGCGGTCCGCTCGGGCGCACCGTCGCCGGTCGAACCACACGAGGCGGCCCACGTCACCCGCGTGACGTTTGCGGCAGTCGAGTCCGCGCGCACGGGCCTGCCCGTCACCGTCTCGTAGCGGCGTACGTGCGCATCGCCTACGTCTGCCACTACTTCGTCCCCGAACCGGCGGCGCCCGCGGCGCGCGTGCACGAGTTCGCCCGAGCCTGGGTCCGCGATCACGGCCAGGACGTGACGGTGATCACGACGTTTCCGAACCATCCCGTGGGGCGCATCCCGCCGCAGTATCGCGGGCGCTGGTGGGCGACCGAACGGCTCGACGGGATCCGCGTCCTACGCTGCTGGCTCTACGCTGTGCCCAACCGCGGCGTTGGTCGCCGCGGGCTCGACCACCTCTCATTCATGCTGACGGCGCTCCTTTTTGGCTTGCCGCGCCTGGGCCAGGTCGACGTCGTGGTGGCCTCGTCGCCGACGCTCTTTTCGGCCATCTCGGCTTGGCTGATCGCACGGATACGGCGAGTGCCGTTCGTGCTCGAGGTGCGCGACCTGTGGCCCGAGGCGATCGTCGGCCTCGGCCTGATGCGGCCTGGCCCCGTCGTACACATCCTGTCCGCTTTGGCGCGCTTTCTCTACAGGCAGGCAGCATTGATCGTTGTCGTCACTTCGGCATTCGCGGACAGCATTGCTGAACAAGGCATCCCACGGCGCAAATTGGCCGTCATTCCGAACGGCGCCGACACCCGCTTGTTCTCGCCCTCCGCCGATGGCGCTTGTGCTCGTAAAACCCTGGGCCTCGACGGACGGTTCGTGGTCGCCTACATCGGCAGCCACGGGCTCTCGCACGGTCTGGGCGCGGTGCTCGACGCGGCGGCGCTCCAACCTGACGTGACCTATCTGCTGGTGGGCGATGGTGCCGACCGCGAACGACTGCTCGCCGAGCGCGACCGACGCGGTTTGACGAACGTCGTGATGCGGCCCAGCGTGGACAAGGCTCAGGTGCCTGGCCTGTACGCCGCCGCCGACGTGTGCCTGGTGCCTTTGCGCGACGTGCCGGTTTTCGACGCCTTCGTCCCGTCCAAGCTGTTCGAGATGCTCGCCGCCGGCCGCCCGATCATCGGTGCGGTGCGCGGCGAAGCGCGTGACATCCTGGCGCGATCCGGCGGCGCCGTATTAGTCGAGCCCGAACGTGGTGACCAGCTGGCCGCGGCCGTCGATCGCCTGCGCGCCGATCCCGATCTGCGCGCCCAACTCGCGCGCAACGGTCGCGCCTTTGCCGTTGAGCACTACGACCGTGACGCACTCGCTGCGAAGTACCTGGAGTTGCTGCGCAACGTCGTCGGGCAACGGTGACCGACACGCCCCGATCTCTCCGCGTGAGGATCTCGTGTCGACCCTGGCGGTGCTGCAAGCCGCGACACGACCGGTGATGCCCGACAGGATCCTGCTCGTCGGCGGGACCGGCTTTCTGGGCAGTGCCGTCGCGGCTCGACTGGCGGATCGGCGCACGATTGCCCTGGTCCGTTCGACCAGCGATCGCTCGGTGCTGCCCGATGGCATCGAAATCCGCACCGGTGACCTCGCCCAGCCCTTGCCGCTCGGCGGCATTGACACGCTGGTCTATTGCGCCTCGATGGGCTTCGGCCACGTCCCTGGTCTGGTTCAGCAACTCGAAAAACAGGCTGTTCGCCGGGCCGTCTTCGTCAGCACCACGGCCATCTTCACCACGCTGAAATCCGCCAGCCGCGCCATGCGTCTCGACGCCGAAGCCGCCGTCCAGGCCTCTTCTTTGGACTGGACGATCCTGCGCCCGACGATGATCTACGGCACCGCGCGCGATCGCAACATCAGTCGCCTGCTGCGCTACCTCAAACGCTGGCCGGTCTTTCCGCTGTGCGGCAACGCCCTGTGGCAGCCGATCTACGTTCAGGACCTGGCCGACGCCGTCGTCGCCGCCCTGGACAGCTCAACGACAAGCCACAAGGCGTACAACCTGGCCGGCGCCGCGCCACTCTCGTTCGCCGACCTGGTGCGCACCGCCGCACATGCCGTTGGCCGCCGCATCATGCTGCTTCCTGTTCCGCTCGGCGCCGCCGTCCTCGCCGCCAGGATCAGCCGCCTCGTTACCACGGAGCAAATCCGCCGCCTCGCCGAGGACAAATCCTTTTCGATCGCTGATGCCACGCGCGATTTCAACTTCGCGCCGCGCTCCTTCGCCGACGGCGTCCAGCGCGAGGCGCAGTCACTCGGCCTCGCGCCGAGCTTCCGCGACCGCTGACACGGTCGATGCGATGCCGCGAACCGCGCAAGGAAACTTGAGGGACCCCTTCGGGGAAGAGATTCGCTGACACTGACAGTGTCGAGCCCAGAGGGACCCCTTCGGGGAAAGAGATTCGCTGACACTGTCCAGTGTCGACCCCAGAGGGACCCCCTTCGGGGAAAGAGATTCGCTGGCATTGACAGTGTCGACCCCATTGGCCACATCGGGTTGTCCGACTGCTGTCATGCGACAATGGCACGATCGTCCTGGACAAGAAAATGCCCGCGCTGAACCGCCTGCCGCTCGTGCTCAATGTGAACGGCGAAGACCTCGAGCTGTTCGTCCCCGTCCACAAGACGCTGCTCGAAGTCCTACGCGAGGACCTCGACCTGACCGGCACCAAGCACGGTTGCGAGCTGGGCGAATGCGGCGCCTGCGCGGTGCTGATTGACGGCCAGCCGATCCTGTCCTGCCTGGCGCTGCCCATCGAGTACCAGTCTCCCGCCCAGATCGTGACCGTCGAAGGCCTGGCCGACGGCGCATCACTCCATCCACTCCAGGAAACCTTCGCCGAGCTAGGCGCAGCGCAGTGCGGCTACTGCACCCCGGGCATGCTCGTGATGGCTAAGGCACTGCTCGATCAGACGCCCAGCCCGACGCGCGCGCAGATCGTCGCGGCACTCTCGGGCAATCTGTGCCGCTGCACGGGCTATGTGAAAATCTTCGAAGCCGTGGAACTGGCCGCCGAACGCCTGAACGCCGCGTCACAGGCAGTGGTGTGACGCTGCTCGCCACTGGGCCCGAATCCGATCTGGGCGAATTCAACGTCGTCGGCACCTCTCTAAGAAAACCTGATGGACTGCCGAAAACCACTGGCTCGGCCCGCTACGCGGACGACCTGAAGCTGCCGCGCATGGGTTTTTGCCGACTCCTGCGCAGTACTCGGCCGCACGCGACCATTCTGTCCATCGATACGTCTGCTGCGCGGGCGCTGCATGGCGTCTTTGGCGTGATCACCGGGCGCGATCTGCCGATCAAGTACGGCGTGCTGCCGGTCGGCCAGGACGAGCAGGCGCTGTGTACCGAGAAAGTCCGCTACGTGGGCGACGCGGTCGCCGCCGTGGCTGCCGTCGACGAAGAGACCGCCGATCGGGCGCTCGACCTGATCGACGTCGTTTACGCCGAATTGCCGACCTATCTGACCATCGAAGAGGGCCTGACCAAAGCTGGCGAATCGATCCACGAAGGTAAATTCGGCAACGCCCACCGCGCCGCGGCGCTCGAGTTCGGCGACGTCGATGCCGCTCTCGACACAGCCGACCATGTTTTCGAAGACACCTACTTCTTCCAGGGCAACACGCACCTGCCGCTCGAGCAGCACGCCTGCGTGGCCGAGTGGCATCCCGCTGGGAAGCTGACGATGTGGACGAGCACGCAGTCGCCGCACTACGTGCACAAGGAGCTGGCCAAAGCGCTGGGTTTGCGCGAGGACCAGGTGCGCGTGATCGCGCCGCCGGTCGGCGGTGGCTTCGGCGGCAAGCTCGAGCTGTTCCAGCACGAAGCAGCCGCGGCCAAGCTGGCGATGCTCACCGGCCGACCGATCAAGGCGGCGTTGAATCGCGAAGAAGTCTTCTACTGCCATCGCGGTCGCCACCCGGTGCTGATGTGGGTAAAAACGGGCTGGACCAGGGACGGCTGCATCACGGGCATGGACTTCAAGTCGTTCGTCGACGGCGGCGCGTACATGAGCTACGGGGCGGCGTCGCTGTACTACACCGGCGCGCTGCAAGCGGTGTGCGAGCACATCCCCGCCTACCGTTGGCAGGGCCTGCGCGTGCTGACGAACAAGCCGCCGTGTGGTCCGAAGCGCGGCCACGGCACGCCGCAGCCGCGCTACGCGCTCGAATGTCACTTCGATGCGGTCGCCGAACGGCTGGGCATCCCGGTACTCGAGCTGCGCCGCAAGAATTTTCTCCAGCCGAACTCAAAGACGGTCAATCACCTGCGGGTGACCAGCAACGGCCTGCGCGAGTGCGTCGATATCGTCAGCCGCGAGTCCAGTTTTGAAGCGCGTCACGGTCGACAGTCCTTCGGCAAGGGGCTCGGCTTCGCCGTCGGCGCGTACCTGTGCGGCGCGGGTTTGCCGCTGTACTGGAACGACATGCCGCACAGCTCGGTCGACATTCGCCTGGACCGCAGCGGCGTGGTCACCGTCTCCTGCGGCCAGATCGACATCGGCCAGGGCTCCAACGCCATGCTGACGACGGTCGTGGCCGAGGCGCTCGGCGCGCGGCCCGAGCAGATCAATCTCATCTCGGCCGATACTGACCTGACCCCGATCGACCTGGGCAGCTACTCGAGCCGGGTGACGTTCATGGCCGGTAATGCCGCCATCAGCGCGGCGAATCAGCTGCGCACCCTGCTGGTCAATGCCGCCGCCGACGAGTTGGACGTGCCCGTCGACGAGCTGGTGTTGCGCCGCGGCACGCTGTGGCGTCGCGACGGGCAAGGACCCAAGCTGAGTTTTGCCGAACTGGTGAAGCTGGCCGAAACGCGCAACGGCGCCCTGACTGCGACAGGCAGCTACAAGCCGCCCAAGCTGGGTGGTCCGTTCAAGGGCTCCGGCGTTGGGCCGAGCCCGGCGTACAGCTACTCGGCGGCGGTGGTCGAGGTGGACGTCGACCCGCGCACGGGCTGGGTGACGGTTGAAAAAGTGTGGCTGGCGCATGACATTGGGCGGGCGCTGAATCCGGTGCTCGTCGAAGGGCAGGTCGAAGGCAGCATTTACATGGCCCTCGGCGAAGTGCTGATGGAAGAGCAAGAGTTCCGCGGCGAGCGCGGGCCGCGGGTCTTGGGCGTGCATCGCATCCCGTCGATGCTGGAGTACAAGAGCCCGACGACGTTCGAAACGCCTGAGATTCACACATTTCTGGTAGAGACGGTCGATCCGGAAGGCCCGTTCGGGGCCAAGGAAGTCGGCCAGGGGCCATTGCTGCCGGTGATACCGGCGGTGGCCAACGCGGTGTATGACGCGGTCGGGGTGCGGATCGACGAGACGCCGATCACGCCGGACAAAGTCCTGCGCGCCTTGGAAGCCCGCAATGAAGGTAAGGCCGGGCGAGTTGGGCCGACGAAGATTCCGAGCTACCCGTTCCCGCGGTTGATCAAGGTGCCGCCGCCCTGGGCCGAACAGGCAGCGGAGGCCTGATGCTCCGTTTGCCGCAGTTCCGTTATTTTTCCCCGCGGTCGCTCGAAGAGGCTACGACGCTGCTGGCCGAGCACGGGCCCCAGGCGATGGTGGTTGCGGGCGGCACGGATCTGTTCCCGAACATGAAGCGGCGCCAGCAGGAGCCGCCCATCGTCATCGGCCTGCGTTCGGCCACGGGCTTGCGCGGCATCCACGCGCTTGACGGAAGGTTGCATGTAGGCGCGATGACCTCGCTGCATGAGGTAGCCACCCACTCGATGGTGCGCGAGCGCTTGCCCGCGCTGGCCACGGCGGCGGGACTGGTTTCGACGCCACCGCTGCGGCACATGGGCACGCTCGGCGGCAACCTGTGCCTCGACACCCGCTGCACCTACTACGACCAGAACTACCACTGGCGCAAAAGCATCGACTTCTGCATGAAGAAGGACGGCGCGATCTGCTGGGTCGCCCCAAACAGTCCGCGGTGTTGGGCCGTATCCAGCTCCGACACGGCGCCGGTCGCAGTGGCCTTGCAGGCTGAGTTGAGGCTGGTCAGTGCGCGCGGCGAACGCACCGTCACCGCGGGTGACTTCTTCCGTGACGACGGCATCCTGTACCTCACCCGTCGACCCGACGAAATTGTCGCCTCAGTTGAGTTTCCCGCCTTTGATGGCTGGCAGATGACGTACGAAAAGCTGCGCCGCCGCGGCTCGTTCGACTTTCCCATCCTCGGCATTGCGGCCGCGGTCAAACTTGGTGACGGTGTTGTCGAAGAGGCGCGCCTGGTGCTCGGCGCGGTCGGCTCGTCGCCCGTCGATCAGTCGCACCTGGCAGCGCCGCTCATCGGCACGCGGCCCACCTACGAAGCGATCGCGGCTGTTGCCGCCGACGCGTACAAGGGCGCGCGGCCGCTCGACAATACCGACCTGAACTACGCCTGGCGCAAGAAGATGGCCCGCGTTTACGTTGAACGCGCCCTTGCCCGCGTGTGTACTGTCGACATTCCTGAGGTCGCGCGCTGATGGGCCAGATTGCCGCCGTTTTGAGTTCGCGTGACGGCTGCCGTGACGCCGCGCCGTTATGCTGAAGGGCGGCGGGAGGGGGGTGGCGGTGCCAATTTCGGCCTCGATTTCGTGCCCGTTTTGCCGCGCGGCGGACGCCGAACTGGTATCCCTCTTTGGGTCGCAGCTACTGCTCAGCCAGTACCGCTGCGGACAGTGCGGCAGCTACTTTGAAGGTTTGCGCGAGGACCGCTGGGACGCCGAGCCAACCGCGAGCCCGGCGGACGAAGGAGGCGACGAGCATGGCAGTTGAGCTGAACACTGAAGCCACAACGCTCCAGCGCATCAAGTCGGGAAAACTCGTCGAAGGCCTCGAGCACATGTCGCCGACCTACCTGGAGGGCATCAAGCGCATCCTCACCGTCTCGGCCGATACCGAGCTGATCAGCGCGCCAGCCTATTTCCGCGCCGCCCAGGACGCGCCCAGCCTGAATGCCTTCGGCACCGCGATCAGCATCGTCCAGGACGAGCTCGCCCACGCCCACATCGCCTACCGTCTGCTCGAAGACCTGGGCGCCGACAAGGATTGGCTGATCTACCAGCGCCCCGCCGGCGAGTGGAAGTACCCGTACGCCTTCGACGTGCCGCTCGACACCTGGCACGAGCTGGTGGTGGCCAACGCGTTTTACGATCAAGCCGGCTACGAGCTGCTGAGCGACGTGTACCACTCGACCACCTTCGGTCCGTGGAAGCGCGCCCTGGCCAAGGTCGACAAAGAAGAGACCTTCCACCTGCGTCATGGCCAGCAGTGGATCCGCCGCCTGGCGCCCGATCCCGCCGAACGCGCCAAGCTGCAGCGCGCGGCCGACTGGATGTTCATGCTCACCGTCGAGTGGTTTGGCCTGCCCGACTCCGAAAAACGGCATTCAGAGCAGCTCGACTATGGCTTCAAGGGCCGCAGCAACGACACGCTGCGCCAGATGTGGATGAGCAAGGTCGTGCCCTTCTGCAACGAGGTCGGCCTGAACGTGCCGGCCCATCTGGATGGGGAATCCGGCACGTATGTAGTCGACGTTCCCTTTCCAGCGACGTTCGACGCGCCGAACAAGCGCTGGAAGTTGGAAGACGGCCCGATCGGCTGGGACCAGGTGCTCAAGCGCTGGAAAGCACGCGGTCCCATGAACGACGAGTACGTGGCCAGCCTGCAGCGTGGCTGGAACCCGGGCGGGTGATGCAAACAGAGAACCGGCTGTGGGCCGCGCTGCGCGAGGTCGAGGACCCCGAGATCCCGGTGTCGCTCGTCGATATGGGGCTGATCGTCTCTCTGGACTACGTTGCCGAAACCCAAACGGCCAAGCTCAAGATCACCTACACGGCGATGGGTTGCCCGGCGATGGACATGATCCAGGACGACATCCGCGCCCGGCTTCTGCGCGAGCCTGACGTCGCGGCGGTCGACATCGACGTCGTCTGGGACCCGATCTGGACCCACCGCCGCTTGAGCAACGTCGCGCGCGAGACCATGCGCGATCTGGGTGTCTCGGTGTGAGCGTCACAACGTCACCGCCGCGCGAGCGTGGCGTCCGCGAAGAAAGCAAACCGTCACTGCGCGCGTGCTGGCTCGTCTTCGCCCGCCGCCGCTACGACGAGCCGCTGTACCAGGTCGGCACCGTCACCGCCGACGATCCAGCGATGGCGGTGCTCTTCGCCCAGAGCATCTACGACGAGCACCCGTGGATCGAGATGATCGTCGTCCCGCGCAACCAGGCGCGGACCGTGATCGCCTCTTGAGCGAGTCCCAACCCCCAGCAACTGGGCTCTTCGAGACCGCGACCGACCAGGAAGCGATCGAGAAAGCCGTCGCCGCCGCGGCGCCGGTCGCGGCCGAGCGGGCCGACCTGGCCATGGTCAGCACCCTCGACACAGGGCTGCGCGAACCCATGTACGCGCTGCTCTCGTCGCTCGCCGACAACAAATATGTGCTCGGGCGGCGGTACGCCGAATGGTGCACGGGTGCACCGATGCTCGAATCGGCTGTCGCCGCCGCGGCGATGGCCCAGGACGAGCTTGGCCACGCGCGCTCCTTCTATCCGCTCCTGCGTGGCTTCCCCAGTGCCCGCGATATTGTTCAAATGGAAGAAAAAGGCTGGCAGCAGCGCCCGACGAACGCCATGAGCTGCCTCGATCGCAGTTTTTCAAACTGGTCGGAGTTTCTGGCGACGAACCTGCTGGTCGATACGGCGTTCACCACCCTGCTGTCGGCAGCGCTGAATTCGCCGTACGAGCCACTGCGGCAGCGGGCGGGCAAAATCGTCCAGGAAGAGGCTGGCCACTGGGTCCACGGCGCGGGTTGGGCCCGCCGCGCGCCAGCGCATCTGTCAGCTGCGCTCGCGGCGGTCTGGGACGATGCGTTCACGTGGTTCGGCCAGGCCGACGATCCCGTGCTCGTGCCGCTCGCGCAGGCGGGGATTCTGTCTGACACCCCCGATGGCCTGCGCCGAAAGCTGCGTGCGCGGCTCGAACCGCTGCTCGACGAAGCCGAGCTCGGCGAACCGCTCTTCACCCGCGACCTGCCCTGGTCGCGCTGGGACCCGACCGCCCGCCGCCTCAGCCGCGCCCATCTGTCGTGACTCCCAATTTTCTAGGACTTTTCGACCTTCGGTAAGGAGCCGCGCAGCGGCGGCAGGCATCGTCACTCCCTATGGCCAGGCGGGCGATCACGCAACGTGTACGCTTCGACAAATGCTCGCGCCGGCGATCGTCGCGTTCCTGACGGCAGTTGTCGGCGCCTGGCTCTACCTGCGGTTTGCCGCGGGACAAGTTCTGGACACGCCCAATCAGCGCAGCTCGCACACGCGACCAACGCCGCGCGGGGGTGGCGTGGCCATCGTGGCGGGCTTTCTCATTGGCCTCGCGCTGTGGCTAGCGAACGGCGGGAGCCTCAGTCCGCGCGCACTCGGATGGCTCGCCGGCGCCGTGCTGGTCGCCGGCGTGTCGTTCGTCGACGATCTACGGTCGCTGCCCGCGCTGCCACGCCTGGTGACCCATCTCCTGGGCGCGGCCATCATCACCGTCGCGGGCGTGCAGGAGCGCGAGCTGCCCCTGTTGCTAGCGCTGCCAATCGCCTTTGTCTATGTCACCGTCCTGACTAACGTCTACAACTTCATGGATGGCATCGACGGCCTGGCCACATCACAAGCCATCATCGCCGGCATCGCCCTCGCCGTCGTCGGTGCCGAGGTCAAAAACCCGGTCGTCGAAACCGGCGGCACGCTGCTCGCGGCCGCCTCGGCTGGCTTTTTGCTCTTCAATTTGCCGCCCGCCCGTCTTTTCATGGGCGACGTCGGCAGCACGTTTCTGGGCTTCAGCTTTGCTGGGCTGACGCTGCTCGGCAACATCGGCGTCGGCGGCGGCCGACTCCCGCTCGAATTCGGCGTGGTCATTCTGGCGCCCTTCCTGTTCGACAGCCTCGTCACCCTCGCCCGCCGTGTTCTGCGCGGTGAGCGCTGGTACGCCGCGCATCGCTCGCACTACTACCAGCGCCTGGTCGCGTCCGGACTGTCGCACGGCCAGGTCACAAGCCTGTACGCTGGCCTCGCCATTCTGGCCGCCGCCGCCGCGCGCGCCGGCATCTCGGCCGACCCGCCGCTCCGCGTCACCCTGGCACTATTGGCCTACGTGCCGATGCTGGCGATCGTCGCACTTGTGTGGCGCCGCGAGGCCGCGTATGGACACCACCCGCAACCGAATGAGGCACCAACCGTTGTTACACAGGGACACACCTGAGCTCGAATGAACAAGATCTGTCTGCTCGGCCTGGGCTACATCGGATTGCCGACAGGCAGCATGTTCGCCCTGGCGGGCAAGAACGTCGTCGGTGTCGACCCCAGCCCCCGCGTTCAGGCGGCACTTCGGTCGGGACTGGCCTCCATCGACGAGCCCGAGCTGCAAACGCTGGT
>WNFC01039048.1_pt1 | contig 11035 bp, 8 predicted proteins | sample 5400541 | NCBI WGS metagenome assembly WNFC01 (sample SAMN13153342, study PRJNA577476) | soil metagenome | isolation source: 120 cm saprolite under Douglas fir tree site 2 hole 2 replicate 1 | place: USA:California | collected 2015-04-18
CGGGGCGCGGTGGCGGTCAGAACACCTTCACCGCCGCGCGGGCGCTGACGCCGCTCGTCCCCGCTGCACACCGGGGACTCGTTCGCGTGCCGCGCGTTGTGGCCCCTCCGTCGAGGGCGGGCGGCATGCTAGACTTCGCACGCCGCCAGCCCTCCCTGGCCGCAGGGACGGGATCTTGTCGGCGCCGGGGCCTGTCCTTATGTCCGACGTAAGGTCCGCCGACTTCTCAATGGCTTTCCCAGGGGCCGGCGACCTCGGCTCTGCCCCCACCAATCCCGCGCGCATCCTCGTGGTCGACGACGATTCCCACGTCGGACGGACCCTGCTCGACGTGCTCTCGCAGAACGGCTTCCAGGGCACCCGAGCGGAGTCGGGAGAGGAAGCGCTCGAGATGCTGGGCAAGGCGACCTACGACCTCGTGCTGCTCGACGTGCGCATGCCCGGCCTCAACGGCTTCGACACCTGCGTGCGGATCCGCGAGTCCCACGGCCTCGCCCTGCCCATCATCATGCTGACCGCGTTCGGCGACCCCACGTCCGTGCGCAAGGGTTACGACGCGGGCGCGGACGACTTCCTGCAGAAGCCGATCGACACGCCGCAGCTCGTCCTCAAGGTCAAGGCCTTCCTGCGCCTGAAGTCCCTTCACGACGAGAGCGACCGCAGCCGGCGCGAGGCCCAGGAACGCGCGCGCTCGCTGGCCCTGCTGCACGAGATCGGACGCGACTGGTCGCTCATCGCCGAGCCGGCCGAGTTCCACCGGATGGTCACGGGGCGGCTGGCCAGCCTCATCGGCGCCCCCATCTGCTTCATCGCGCTCTACGAGCCGGTGACCCACACCATGGCCGCGGCCCTGCCCGTTCACGGCATGGCGGACGACGTCGCGAAGAGGGTCCGCTACGTCGTGAGGCCCGAGTATCGCAGCCTGTGGGACTTCCGCTCCGGGCGTCCGTACCTGAGCAATCGCGCGCGGCAGGACCCACGGCTCGTGAAGGAGGTCGTGCAAGCGGCGGGCGCGGACTCGATGGTGCTCGTGCCGATGATCTCGGAGAGCGAGGTGCTCGGCCTGATCGTCGCCGTCAACAAGCCGGGGGGCTTCACGGAATCCGACGCGCAGCTCCTCAGCATCTTCGCGGGCCCCGCCGCGTCCTTCCTGCGCAGCCGGCGCATCTTCGACGCCCAGCGCCGCCACGCCGGGCGCCTCGAGCGGGTGGCCACCCTGGTGGGCGACATGGCGGCGGTGGGGAGCCGCCCGGAGCTCATCATGCTCGCGGTCAACCGGACGCGCACCGATCTCGGGTACGACCGGGTGGCCTTCCACGCCGTGGACGGGGATGGCGAGCGCTTGCGCCTCGAAGCGGCGGCCGGCGAGCGGCCGGCGCACCTTCCCGTGGACGTGGCCTGGCTGGGATACGCGCTACGTGGCCCCTCGCCGCTACAAGGCAGGGAGCGCGAAGGTTTCAGCGAGCTGGCCGTGCCCGTGCGGGCGGGCGGACAGGTCCTGGGCGTGCTCGAGGTCGTCCGCTTCGCGGCGTCGCTTTTCTCGGAGGAGGAGCTCAACCTCCTCTCCGCCGTCGCCGGCCAGATGGCGGTGGCCATCCAGAAGTCACAGCGCACGGCGGAAGCGGAGCGCCTGGCCCGGCAGATGGCAGTCTTATATGACCTCGCCCTGGAGACCACCGCCCTGCGGGACCTGCGGCCCCTCTTCATCAAGGCGGCCGAGGAGACGGGACGCCTGATCAACGCCGACCATACCTCCGTCCTGCGCTTCGATCCCGCCGACGGATGGCTGAAGGTGTTCGCGGCCTGGGCGCGCGAGAGCACCGGCGAGCGCTACGCGTCGCCCATCTTCCGGATGGGGGAGGGCGTGGCCGGCCGCGTCGCGCTGGACCGCCTGCCCGCGATGGTCAACGAGCCCGGCGAGCGCCCGGACTTCGTCGAGCGGCCCAATCCGGTGGCCCGCCTCATGTGCGTGCCCCTCGTGTACTACGAGAAGGACGAGCCCGCGCTGTTCGGCGTGCTCAACGCCACCCGCCGCCCGGGCGCGCCCCCCTTCGTCCAGGAAGACCTCGAGTACCTCACGCGCTTCGCGGGCCAGCTCTCGATCGCGGTCGCCAACTCCATGGCCTTCGCCGCCGAGCGCGAGCGCAGCGAGCAGATCGCCGTCGTCAACGCCGTCATGCGCGAGATCAGCGGCACCCTCTCGCCCGAGCGCATCCTGGAGACGGCGGTCAACCGCATCCACGAGGCCTTCCAGTACCCGGTCGTCACCATCACCGTGGCCGACCCCGACGCCAGTGCCTACCGCATCGCCGCGGTGGCGACGCGCGACCGGCGGTCGCTCAGCGGGCGCTTCGCGATGAACGAGGGCATCGTGGGGCGCAGCTATCGCGAGAAGAAGACGCAGAACGTCTCCGACGTGGCCGCCGACGCCGACTACGTCGGCCTCGTCACCTCCTCGCGCAGCGAGGTCGCCGTCCCCATCCTCTGGGGCGACGAGGTGGTGGCCGTCCTCAACGTCGAGCGCGAGGCGCCAGGCGGGTTCACCCCCAGCGAGGTCATCACCCTGGAGACGCTGGCGGACGGGATCGGCATCATGATGCGCAACGCCGAGCTCTACCAGGCCCTCGAGCGCACCAACGCGAAGCTCGTCGAGCTGGACCGGATGAAGAGCGAGCTCGTGAACATCGTGGCCCACGACTTTCGCGCGCCGCTGGCCGGCGTGCTCGGCCACGCGGAGCTGCTCGAATGGCGGCCGGATGCGCCGCGCGCCGACCGCCTGGAGCAGGCGCGCTCGATCATCCACGCCGCCACCCACATGGCGAACCTGGTCGAGAAGACCCTCAAGACGAACCGCCTGGAGACGGGGCAGTTCCCGTTCGACTTCGGCATCGTGGACCTCTCCGCGGTCGCGCGCGAAGTGGTGGGACGCGTGCCCGCGCGGGCGATGCACCCGCTGGTGGCGGAGATCCCGGAGGACCCCGTTCCCTGCTGGGCCGACCGCGACCGCCTCGCGGAGGTGCTCGACAACCTGGTGTCGAACGCCGTGAAGTACTCGCCCGCGGGCGGGGCCGTGAACCTGGAAATCCGGCGCGACGACGAGCGCGCGGTCGTGAGCGTCCGCGACGAGGGCATCGGCATCGCGGAAGGCGACCTGGACCGGCTCTTCCGGCCGTTCTCGCGTATCCGCAACCTCCGCACCGCGGACATCGAGGGCTCGGGGCTCGGCCTCTACATCTGCGACCGGATCGTGCGCGCCCACGGCGGCCGGCTGGAGGTGACGACCGCGCCCGACAAGGGCTCGGTCTTCACCTTCGCTTTGCCTCTCTTCGGCGCCGCCGCCCAGACCCGGCCGCCCATGATCCTGGTGGCGGCGGTCGACGAGCAGACGCGCCGCGAAGTCCGGCGCCTCGCCGACGAGCGGGGGTACGCCGTGCAGGAGGCCTCCGACGGGGTCGAAGCCGTCGAGGCCGTCCTCCGGTTGATGCCGGCGGCCGTGGTCCTCGACCGCGTCCTGCCCAAGCTGCGGGCGGAGGAGGTCGCGGAGCGAATCCGCGCGAACCCCGTCACCCAGCGAGTCCCCCTCCTGGTCCTCGCCGGCGAGGCGGACCTCGGCGACCAGGCCCGACTGTTCGACGGCTTCATCCCCAAGCCTTTGTCCAAGAGCATGTTAGCATCGACGATGGCCGGCCTTGGGCTCCCTCGCACCCCTTGACTTCGCTGCGGTCCGGCGCATAATCGACCCGTATGCAGTCCGTGGGGGCGTTCTCGCCCCTGCACCCCCTGACGATCTCAGCGCCGGTCAAGCCCGCCGTCCCCCTGACGGAGCTCGGGTCCCCGACGGAATGATGCGGTTCCTCGTCTCCGAATGATCTATCTCCTCGTCTCCGACGATTCCCTGTTCCACCGCATGGTGTCCGAGACCTTCCTCCAGGAGGAGGAGGTCTGGAGCTGGGCGGGCCGCAAGAGGAACGGGGACGCCTGGTCGGGGCCGGGAGCGGCCTTCTACGGAGACCCGGGCGATCCCGAGACCTTCCGCGGAGTGGTCCCCGGCCGGGACGTGGTTGCGGTGGTCTGCTTCAAGGATCCCCAGCGCACGGCCCAGGCGGTGGACGCGCTCTCGTCGTCCCGCCCGGAGGTTAAGGTCCTCGTCACCACCACCAACGGCGAGCTGGACCACCTCGTGCGCGAGAACCTGCGCAAGGTCTCGTGGGCGGACATGGTGGGCGACCGGCTGGAGGCGGAGATCGCGCGCCTGCGGACGCTGGAACGCGTGCAGGCGGTGCGGGACGTGCTCGGCGCGGCGGAGAACGTCGCCCTCGTCCTCCAGCCCGATCCCGATCCGGACGGCATCGCCAGTGCCCTGGCCCTCCGCCAGGTGCTGAGGCGCAATCGGGCGACCGCGCCCATCGTCACTCTCGGGGGCGTGACGCGTCCCGAGAACGTCGCGATGCTCAGCCTCCTCGAGATCGACCTGGAGGTGATCCGCCCCGCGGACCTCCTGCGCTTCGAGCGCGTGGCCCTCCTCGACGTCCAGCCCAACGTGCTCAAGGGCGTGATCGATTCTCCGGACGTGGTCATCGACCACCATCCGGAGCAGAAGGGCTACAGCGCCCGCTTCCGCGACATCCGCTCGTCCTACGGTGCGACTTCGACCATCCTCACCGAGTACTGCCTGGCCGCCGAGGTCGTGATCCCGCAGCGCCTGGCCACCGCGCTCCTCTACGGCATCAAGAGCGACACCCTCTTCCTCGACCGCGAGACCTCGAAGGCCGACATCCTGGCCTTCTCGTATCTCTACCCGCACGTGAACACCAACCTCCTGCGCCGGATCGAGAAGCCGGAGCTGCCGCGGAGCGCGCTGCGCGCCTTCGGGCGCGCCCTGCGCGAAGTGGACCTCACGCATGGCCTGGCCTACGTCCACCTCGGCACGGTCGAACGCGAAGACGTGATCCCGCAGATGGCCGAGCTGAGCCTCCAGCTCGAGGGGGCCGAATGGTCCGCGGCCAGCGGGCTGGTGGGCGACAACCTCGTCGTCTCCGTCCGCAATGCCGGTTACCAGAAGGCGGCGGGGACGGTGGTCAAATCGCTCTTCGGCGACGTCGGGTCCGCGGGCGGGCACCAGGCCATGGCCAAGGCCGTGATCCCGCTGAAGGCCTTCCGCAAGAAGTACGGGTCCACGCGCTCGGGGAGGATCAAGGCGGTCATGATCAAGGGATTCCTCGAGGAAATCGAGTGCGTACCCACGTCGTCGGCTTCCTCCCGCCGCTACCGCGGTGGCGGCCGCACTGCTCCCGCTCGCCCTCTCCGCCTGCGGCTCGGATTCGTCCGGCGCCCCTTCGACCGTCGCCGTGGCCTCGCCCTCGCCCGCGGCGGGCGCCCTCAACATGGCGCTCCTCTCCCATCTGGACCTCCCGACGCTCGCCCAGGCTCCGGCCGCCGCCCAACCGGTCGCGGGCCAGGGGGCGGCGCTGAGCGCCGCCGGCAACTGGGGCTACACGACCGCAGGGGGCCGCCGGTTCGCCCTGACCGGCCTCTCGACGGGACTGTCGATCGTCGAGGTCACCGACGCCGCGCGCCCGCGGAACATCGCCCTCATCCCGGGCCTGGACAGCCAGTGGCGCGAGATCAGGACCTACGGCGAATACGCGTACGTCACGACGGAAGCACCCTCCGGGATCGACATCGTCAGCCTGAAGGACCCGGACCATCCGCGGAAGATCCAGAGCTGGAGCAAGACGCTGCGCTCCGCGCACAGCCTCTGGATCGACCAGGAGCGCGGCCTCCTCTTCGCCAACGGCACCAACGGCCGCGTGGGCGGGATGCGCATCCTCGACATCGGGTCGAACCCGGAAGACCCGAGCGAGGTGGGCGCGTTCACCGACTTCTACGTCCACGACTCCTACACGCGGGGCAACGTCCTTTTCGCGTCCGCGATCTTCGACGGGTTCGAAGCGCTGCTGGACGTGACCGATCCGCGCCGCATCCACGAGATCACGCGCTTCCTGACCGGGGGCCGGTTCACCCACAACTCGTGGCTCACGGGGGATGGGCGTTACCTCTTCACGACGGACGAGCGCACGGGCATGCCCGTGGAGGGATGGGACGTCACCACGCCGACCGCGCCGCGCAAGGTGACGCAGTTCATCGCCAATCCGGCCGCCATCGCCCACAACGTGCTGATCGACGGCGACCGGCTGCTGATCTCGCATTACACCGAGGGCGTGTATCTCCTCGACATCCGCAATCCCGAGCAGCCGCGCGTGATCGGCTCCTACGACACCTATCCCGGCCCGTCCGGCGGCTTCAACGGGGTCTGGGGGGCGTACATCTTTCCCGCCTCGAACCTGATCGTCGCCAGCGACATCTCCGGCGGTCTGTTCGTCCTCGCCTATACCGGCCAATGATCCTGCGGGCCCTCGGCATCGTCCGCGGAGACGTGGTGGCGGTGGTCGGCGCCGGGGGCAAGACCACGCTGGTGTACCGGATCGCGTCGGAAGCGCGGGCCTGCGGGCTCACCGTGCTCGTGACCACAACCACCCACATGGGCACGCTGGAAGAGGAGGTGACGGGGCCGGTCCTCGTCGAGGAGGACGGCGCCGGCATGCTGGTGGCGCTCGGAGAGACGCTGGCGCGCGAGGGTCGGGCCACGCTGATCGGCCGGCGCGTGCGTCCGGACAAGCTCGCGGGGATCGCGCCCGCGCGAGTGGACATGCTCGCGCCGCTCGCCGACCTGGTGCTCGTCGAGGCCGACGGCGCGCGAGGCCGCTCACTCAAGGTGCCGGCCCCCCACGAGCCCGTCATCCCCGCCTCGACGACCCTGGTGGTGGTGATGTGCGCGATGGACGCCCTCGAACAGCCGCTGGACGAGGAGCGCGTGCACCGCGTCGAGCTGGTGCGCGCGGCAACCGGGGTCGAAACAGGCGAGGCCGTGGACGAGGACTGCCTGGCCACAGCCCTCCGCCACCAGGACGGCTACCCGTCGCGCATTCCCTCTCGGGCCCGCGCCGGCGTCTTCCTCAACAAGGCGGAAGACGACCGGACGCTCGACGTGGCCGCGCGCCTGGCCGCCCGGCTCATCCCTCCATACCACTGGGTGGCGGCGGGGTCGGCGCGATCGGGTGCGGTGCGCACCTGGCCGCCGATGCGGCGCGCCGCCCGCTAGACGTGGCCACCCCCCGGCGCGCGGGACTCGCTCGGCCGCGCCGCACACGGGCGGCAAGCTGGCCTAATCTGTCTTCATGGAAGAACGACGCGGTCGCAGCCGGACCCCCCTTCGGCTCATCCTGACGGCGATCCTCACCACCAGTGCGCTGTGGCTGGCCGAGCTGTACATGCAGCCCTCCTGGACGAAGATCCGCAGCTTCGTGCTCGGCTATTTCCTCGGCAGCTTCACGATGGAGTGGATCCGGCAGCGGTCGGAGCGCATGACGGAGTAGCTCCGTGCGCCGGTCCGACGCTGACCTCCTAGCATACGCGTGGCGTCCCGCTCGGGGCATCTGCTATCCTTCGAGCGATGAAAGACGTCTTCGAGGCCGCGCTGCAGGCCACCCAGACCGGGGAGAAGGCGGCGCTGGTCACCGTGATCTCGACCGAAGGCTCGACCCCGCAGAAGGCCGGGGCCAAGATGGTCGTGTATGCCGATGGCCGCATCGTCGGCACCATCGGCGGCGGATGCGTCGAGGCGGAGATGACCTGGCGGGCGCGCCAGGCCATCGACGAGCGGCGCGCGCAGGTCGCGTCCTACGAGCTCACCGCCGACCAGGCCGGTGAGGACGGGCTGATCTGCGGCGGGCGCATGGAAATCTTCATCGAGCCCATCGAAGGGACTCCGACTCTCTGCCTGTTCGGTGCCGGCCACGTCGCGCAACCCCTGGCCCGCATGGCCAAGGCGGCCGGCTTCCGCGTCGAAGTGGCGGACGACCGCATCAAGTTCGCGAACCGCGACCGCTTCCCCGAAGCGGATGCGGTGATCGTCGACGACTTCGCGGCGGCGGCCCGCCGCATGACGCTCGGCCCCCACACCTACGCGATCGTCGTCACCCGCGGGCACAAGGGTGACGAGGAAGCCCTGGCCGCCTGCCTCGGGAAGGGGCTGCGTTTCCTCGGCCTCCTGGCCAGCCGCCCCAAGTTCGTGCACATTGCGGCGGCGCTCGAAGAGCGCGGGGTCTCCGCCGAGGAGCTGGCCACCATCCATGCGCCGCTCGGACTCCAGCTCGGGGCGGTCACACCCGAGGAGATCGCGGTGAGCGTGCTCGCGGAGATGATCGCGGTGCGCCGCGGAGTCGCCGCCGCCGACGTGAAGTCGCTCAACATGGAGCTGCCCGGACGCTTCAAGGCCGTCCGCTAGCGGCCATGATGATGGCGACCGCGCCCGTGGTCGTGAGGGGCGGCGGGGAACTGGGGACGGCCGCCGCGCGCCTCCTCTTCCTGTCCGGTTTCCCCGTCGTCGTCCTGGAGCGGGCCCAGCCGCTGGCCGTGCGCCGGCTCGTGGCCTTCTCGGAGGCCGTCAACACGGGCGAGAGCGTCGTGGAGGGCGTGACGGCCCGGCACCTCCCCGTCGCGAAGCTCGGCCCCGTGGCGGATTTCGTCGCCGTGTCCGTGGATCCCGATGGGGCCGTCCTCGCGCGCCTCCGGCCCTACGTTCTCGTCGACGCGCGCATGCAGAAGGACAACCGGGAAACGACGCGCGGCGACGCGGCCCTGGTGATCGGCCTCGGTCCCGGCTTCGTCGCGGGCGACGACGTCCACGCCGTCATCGAGACGCAGCGTGGCCCGGACCTCGCTCTCGCAGGCCCGCATCGGCGACGTCGTGATCCCGGGCCAGGTCCTGGGACTCGTGGACGCCCAACCGGTGCGGGCCGCCATCGCGGGTCTGGTGCGCGGGCTGATCGCGGACGGCGTCGAGGTGCCCGCCGGGATCAAGATCGGCGACATCGATCCGCGCGGCCCCGGCATCGACCCCGCCCGTGTCTCGGACAAGGCACGCGCGATCGCCGCGGGCGTGCTGGAAGCCGTCCTGATCAGCCGACGCCGTGGCCAGGGCGAGACCATGGGACAGACCGTGCTCAGGTAACGCCTGAGCCGGGCAGGCCCATTTGCCCGCCAACGCGAGTTCGGCTAGTCTTCGCACACATCGCGAATGCGCGGCCCGGTCACCATTGCGTGGGATCCTTCCCGCAACCGGAGCGGGCGTGTCGTCGCGACCCTGCTCCTCGCCGGCGTGTCGGTGTTGTCCCTGGCGCCGGCCGCAGTCGCAGGCAAGCAGGTGCCGCCGCCGCCGCTGCCCGCGCAGCATCGTCACCTGTCCGGCGGCTTTGCCTTCCGCACTCCGGAGGGGTGGAAGGTCGACAGCCCGCCCGAGAACCCGGAAGTCGTCAACGCGGCGGGGGACGGCGTGGCGGTGCGGTTCGTCTACCGCGACGGCGAGAGCGGCTATGACAGCCTGCACGGCGCCTGCATGCTGGAGCGGCTGGCGGGCGCGATGGACATGGATCCGGTCGTCCGGTACGAGTACGACTTCGTCGGCGGCGTCATCGGGGACCGCCGCGCGCTGGACTCGGCCTTCGTCGTGACCTACGACAAGCCCATCCTGGGCCAGCGGCAGTGGCGGCAGCGCAACGTGACGATCGTGGGCAACGGATCCTCGCTGTGCGCGATCACCTACGCGCCGCTGCCCCTCTGGAAGAAGTCGGCCCCGACCCGGGCCCTGCTCGACGCGGTGCTCGGAAGCGTGACGTTCCGTTGAGCGGGGCGGTTGCCCTCGCTCTCCCGCGCCCGGTGCGGCGCCAGATCTGGTCGATCGGCGGCGGCAAGGGCGGGATCGGCAAGTCCCTCCTCGCCGCCTCGCTCGGATGGCAGCTCGCGCGCCTGGGCAAGCGCGTGGTCCTGGTCGACGCCGATCTCGGGGGCGCGAACCTCCATACCTGCCTGGGCGTGCCCGGCCCGTCTCGCACCCTGGGCGATTTCATCTTGCGACGGGTCGAGCGCATCGAGGACGTGGTGGTGGACACGCCCTTCCCGCGCCTGCGCCTCATCAGCGGGGCCTCCGACGTCCTGGGCGCGGCCAACATCAACTACCAGCAGAAGGTGCGCGTCCTCAACAAGCTCCGCGGCCTCGACGTCGACATCGTCCTCATCGACCTCGGCGCGGGCACCTCGCACAACATCATCGACTTCTTCCTGATCTCCGACGTCTCCCTGCTGGCGGTGGTGCCCGAGCCCACTTCGATCGAGAACGGCTATCGCTTCATCAAGAGCGCGCTGTACCGGCGGCTCCGCAACGCCGCTCCCAACCCGGCGGTGCGGGAGGTGATCGACGCCGCCCTCGACCAGAAGAACACCCAGGGCATCCGCACGCCCCTGGACCTGCTGGCGGCGGTGGAGCGGGAGGATCCAGCGGCGGTGGCGCGGCTGCGCCGTGAGCTGGGCGAGTTCCATCCGCGCTTCATCGTGAACCAGGTGCGCTCGCCGGCGGACATCGCGGTCGGCCACCAGCTCGTCACCGCCTGTGCGCGCCACCTCGGCGTGCGCGCGAGCTATGCGGGCTACGTCCATTACGACGACGCGGTGTGGCGCGCGGTGCGCCAGCGGCGCCTCTTCGCGGAAAAGGACCCGGACAGCGCCCCCGCCCTGGAGACACGGCAGATCGCCCGCAGCCTGGTGGAGGGCGAGACGCTGGCCCTGACCTGGTGAGCGCTCCCACCGAGACCCACTACGGCGTGCTCGGGATCGGCCCTCGCGCCACTCCGGAGCAGATCGAGCGCGCGTACCGCCATGCCGCCGGCCTCTACGACGCGGACGCCCTCGCCACCTACTCGCTGCTCGACACGGAGGAGCGGGAACAGGCGCGTGAGCGCGTGGAGGCCGCCTACGGCGTGCTGCGGGACCCATTGCGGCGGCACCAATACGACGTGGCCCTCGGCCTCGTCTCCGAAGCCAGCCCTCCGGCCCTCGCGGCGGCGCCCCCTCCGCCGCCCGGGACCGGACGCGCCCCGGTCGTCGTGCTGCCCGATCCCGTGACCGGCCCCGACCTCAA
>WNFC01011936.1_pt1 | contig 11034 bp, 11 predicted proteins | sample 5400541 | NCBI WGS metagenome assembly WNFC01 (sample SAMN13153342, study PRJNA577476) | soil metagenome | isolation source: 120 cm saprolite under Douglas fir tree site 2 hole 2 replicate 1 | place: USA:California | collected 2015-04-18
TATCGCGTGGATTCGGGACGAATCCTGGCAACTCTGATCCGCTTGCTCGGTGATTTTGATCTTGCCGAGGAGGCGATGCACGAAGCCTTTGCGGCTGCGCTGAGCCTGTGGCCGAGGAGTGGAGTACCCGATAACCCGCGACCATGGCTGATTTCGACGGCCCGATTCAAAGCCATTGATACTCTGCGTAGACGGGCAAGATTTGATGCGTCTCAAGACGAGCTCGTGCGATATCTCGAAGCGCAATCGAGTTCGGGGGAAAGGTCCAATGAAGAGGACAGCCTTGAAGATGATCGGCTGCGCCTGATTTTTACCTGCTGTCATCCGTCTCTAGCGCCGGAAGCGCACGTTGCGCTCACCTTGCCCCCAGCCTTGGCCGCGAAATCTGGGTCGCGTGGGAAGATCCAACTGCGATGTTGCCAAGGGCGGAGCGCATCGGCGCTGAGCCAGCGCCACAGGGTGGCCCCGCTAATCTCAGCTACCACTCCTGTGTGATTACTTCGCGCCGAATCTCGGAAAGAGAAAGTCGCGAGAGCGGTAGCTGCAAGCGATGCGGGAGTTCACAGGCGAGCGCCTTAACTTGGACGACGACGCTGGGGGGAAAAGCGGGCGGGACGCCCGCCCCGAGGTTGCGACTCCAGGCCAGGAAGTCGCGCGAAGGCGAATCGCTTGCGCCACTTGCTGACAATCTGGCGCGGCGTGTCCAGGCGAGCAGCGATAATGTCGTTGGAGAGACCCTGCGCCGCGAGCAATACGATCTTCGCACGGACCACATCACAATACGGTGACGTATACTGGCGGGCTTGAGCTTCCAGCGCAAACCGTTCTTCTTTGGAGAGAACTATCGCAAATGGGCTTTCTCTTGGCGTGAAGAAGTAATCTCCTTAATGCCAAGCATAGCAGATCTCGCCTCGTAAAGAGCATGCTTGATACGTCATCGTATTTATGGAAAGGAGCTAGGGAACACTCGGGAAGTATCTTATTGCACCTTATTTGCACCCGGATTTCTTCACAGAGTTCTCAGAAATTTGCGGAAGTGCTTTCATTGGCAACGCATCGTGTGGTTCGGTCCCACCGCCCCTGCCATTGATCTTCCTGATGTATGGACACTCTAACGTTCGAAAGACAATCCCTCGAACCCAGCGGCGGGGACCTGCTCCTTAACGCGATTTAGCTTCTGATCTGAGAGAAGGAGTTCTTTCCAACAGCTTTCCCAGGATGTCTGGCGAGTCCGCGAAGCCACGTATCGATTGCGGAGTGCTGCTCGGCACCCATCTCTTCAAACAGCACGCCCATACCGAAAATTCCGAAGCCGCCGCCAGAATGCATGTAGAGCACTTTGCCGTGCAGTTCGCATGTACTCATGCCATCGGAAATGCGGAGACGTAATTTCGTACGAACGGCGATGGGTTCGAGCGTATCGATATAGCAACCGCGCGAGCTCAATTCGGCGAGCTGAGCGCGAACCCCAGTTCCGTCGCGGAGGGTAACTTCGGCATCTGCGAAAAACGAGAACCGCGGATTGGCGCGCCTTACTGTATAGGGACCGTCAGCCATGGTATCTCTCCAGTCCTTGCACGTCGCAATTCGTATCAATTCATTTCATTATATGGAACCGCAGCGCGCCACATCCAGACGTTTTTGCTCTGGATCGCCGAAAGAGGTAACTGGCTCTCCGTACGGGTTGCAGACGCACGGGAGTATGAACTTGAAAGATAGGGCGGCAGCCATCGATGAACTACTTGATTCAACGCCCATTCCGACCTGGGGGATCACCACGCGGACCACTGCGAGCATCTTTACTTTCTTGTTTTCGTGCATGAGCGTTCCGCGGACACCGGCTTGGATCTCGAGGGTGCAGCGCGCACACACGAAACATCCTCCGAGCGAAAGATCTGAGGTCACCCCCCTCGCGCGACTCCCGGATTCCAATTCCAGCATCTCGACGTCGGCTGCGAAAGGATAGCGGATCGAATACCTCCGAGCACGCACACCAGCTTCATTTGCGCGGTTTGCCGCTGTCAGATTCCATGTTGGTAAACCTTCGTACACCGAACTCGAGCTCGCTTCACGGAGTAACCTTCTACACAGCACAAATCTCTCCGGTTTCTTAGTTTGGTGGGAATTACTTTGTAAGAGAAGACTCGATCCGTGGCAATTGCGAATCGGGCAACATCTTTTTGACTTCTCCCAGAGGGAGCAATACCTAAAGCCATTTTGTTAACCGACAAGCGGTTGAAACCTGGGCCAGCACGCCAGCCATAAGTCGCTGTTACTTGCAGTTCTGAATCGGGAATGAAAAGAGAGCTACGCAAAAATATGGATTGCTCCTTGTCAAGTTACGGCAGAGGAATTCGGAGCCTTCCGTTCTTCCAACAGTAACCGGCGCAACGTCCTCAAATCATTCAGGATGCGGCGGCTTGCGCCGAGGTGCGACGAAAGCTTGTCCAATTTGTAGTACACGAGTTGCAAAGCCTGCTTTCGACGCGCCGATTTGGGATTCGCCGCGCGAACGACTTCCGTCGCAATTTGTTCCTGCGCTTCGCGTGTCGCCTCTAGAAGCTGATTTACATACTCACGAGCGCTCTCAATATTGTCGAATGGGGTTTCCGATTGGTAGTTCATGGTTGCCCCTCTCTGGGATATTCAAGGCCTAGTTTCAGGTTTGTCTCACCACAAAGGATAGTGCTTTGCGTATATTGTTCAATTGTGGAGCACCAGCGGCTAGTTTGCTCTAGTCTGCCCCTTTCTCCGAGATGGGCTAGCCTAAAAAGTCGTGACCTCGAAAGGGAATTTTACAAGCGTTGGCGCGCCATGGAGCTCCGCTTCTGAGTTTCCCGCCGAGCGAATTTCGGACCCTTGATCCGATATTTGGTATGTATGCCAAAAGGCAGTAAGCCACGTATTTTCTATAAATTAACGAAGCCGCAATTGGTGCTTAGGGACAAACCATTTCTCAGGAGAACGACGAGGCGGCCTAAACGTGTATCCAAGACGCCAATAATCCGTTGGAAAGTCCCTTCAAAATGGTACTAGCGGCCCATTCGGTCGGACAATAGGAACCCTTAATAAGTACTAATAGTTCCAGAACCTTGCAGTGTCAGCGTTTGGATTCCTTTGCCGAGACGTAACTCAGCTTTTCGGGATTCCTAGATGCGATGCAAGCTGGCCCGCAATTGCAAGCGGGATTTCTGTCGTCTCAAGCGGTGCGTATCGGGTAGCAGCACTGGTGATGAGCGGCACGGAGGCGATATGCCCTTAGATGCGCTAGATCAGAAAACGCTGAGCAGCATTCCCGCGCTCTCAGAGATCTATGACGCTTACGGCGTTCAAGTCAATGCTTTGTCAGTGAATGAAATCTTTGCGTTGTACGAGCGCGCTGGATTTCTCTACCCCGAAAAAGCTGCCCGCCTCTTTCCGCACCTGGCAAAGGTTCGAGAAAACTGGCGACGGATGTTGGGTGCCGGCGAATCGCTGTTGTATGTGCTGACTTCCGGAGACCAGCAGCGAGGGCGTGCATCCCTTGCGGTTTGGCGGACCACGCAAAACGGCTGGATGTCACAGCATCTAGTCTCCGAAAACAATCCGCATGCATCGCGGGCGGTCATGCTGACCGCGGCAGCGGCGAGTATCCGCAAAGGGAGTGATCTCTCGGCACAGAATTGGTTTCGGCCGGAGAACCGATTTCCCGCGCGAGTCTTCGGTTCGATGGTGCAGACGATCGGAGAATCTCTTTCGTCGGTTCAGAGGCACGCGTATTTCGCATTGCCCAGAACACTGTCGCTGCCGACGGACAAGCGAATTCGCGTGGTGCCGTACAACCCATCTCATCACGAGGCCCTTTTGGAGATAGCGGCGGCGGCCCGCGGCAGTATCTACATCACCGCCGAAGAGTTAGAGCAAGACGTCGAATTCGCAGCGGTAGATGAACTCTACCGCGGCGTGGGACTGCGACGCACGCGACATGTGTGGCTGGCCTACCGGGCAAACAAAGAAGAACCAATCGGCGCCGCGATTGTGTACCGCGGACCTTTGGGTGTGAATTTCAGCTATCTGGAAAATCGTTGCGACTTGCTTCTGCACCCGACACTTCCGGAATCAGAAGTGTCCGACGCAGCATCCGGGCTTCTGACGGCGTGTTCGAAAGCCTACGACGATTTCGAATTAGAGGAAATCCCGGTAATTGCAGAAGAAATGGCGACACACGTCCTATACAAGCTGGGTGCGGAGTTTCTCCGCCACTATTGCCAGGGAATCTGGCTCAAAGACGGACATCCTCGGTTCTACCGGCACGTCGACGGTTTCTATACGAAATTATTGGCGCGCATGGAAAAGCACGAGCAGCAACCCGCGCTGATAGGTCAGGAACACTGATGAATAGGGACACGGCGACGGCCGATTACATCATGGAAGATCCGCGCGAGGCGATGCGCCTCGAGGTCAAGGTCGATCCCGATGCCTGGGTGCAAAAGTACCTGGCACATCGCGTCTGCCCGAGCGCAGAAGTTCTTTCGGTGGGATGCGGTCCCGGCGTCATTTTGCGGGCAGTCGCCAATTTGGATTCATCCATTAGGGCAACGGGGATAGACATCAGCGGAAACCGCTTGCAGCAAGCGATGGAGAAAAATCGCGAGAATCCGCGCCTGCAGTTTGTTTGCGGCGATGCTCAGGCGCTGGAGTTTCAGTCCAACAGTTTCGACCTGGTGTATTGCCGCATGTTGCTGCAATACCTAAAGGAAAAGGAACGGGCAGTGTGCGAGATGGCGAGAGTTTGCAAACCCGGGGGCACAGTTTTGCTGCAGGACCTGGATGGCCAACTTTTGTGGCACTACCCGGAAAATCCTGCGGTACAGCGAACGCTTGAAAGAGTTGTGGCGGCTTTGGGTATCACAGGTTTTGACCCGTTCGTGGGCAGAAAACTATTTTGGTTGGCGCGGAATGCGGGACTGACGAATATCGAAGTCCAAGCCGAGTGCTACCACTTAATTGCGGGCGAGGCTGATCCACACATCCTGGCGCAATGGGAATTGAAGCTGGAGATTGCTAGACCGCAGCTGGCTCGGGTGCTGGGCAGTGAAAGCGAAGCCGAAGGCCAATCACGGGCCTTCCTCGAATATCTTCGCCGGCCCGAAACACTCACCTATTCGACAGTCTTCACAGTAGCAGGGAAGAAAGCTTTATGAGTCTGAACTCTTCGTTCGCACCAGGACGATTTTCGGTGACTGTGAAGTTCGGTTTAATCCCTGACGAGACTTTGTGCTGTGGAAGGTCTCGCCATCAGTTCGGGATATTTCTGGGGATGTGCTTCAAGGCTTTGCAGGAAAAACGGGCCAATAACTAAATTCTGATTGCCGACAGTATTTGTCTGAGGTGTGCACATGAAAGACAGAAAAAATCAACGCCATCTGGAACGGGGAAACGACCCGTTCGGTCCGTTGGAGATGGTTTCAGCAACGGGAATCGCGCGCCTTGCCGATGATTTTCAAGAAGGCCAGCTAAATATGTTGCCCAATCGCAACCACAAGACCGGTCCAGTGATGCGCGCTGGGCGTATTTTCTTATCCGGTTTCCTGTCGGTGCTGCTTGCGGGTAGCACGGTAGCGCAGAATTCTCAAAAGGTTCCTGACGTTACTTCAATGAGCGTCGAAGACTTGATGAATCTACAGGTTACCTCTGTCTCCAAGCATAAGGAAAAATTGGCGGATGCGGCGGCAGCCATTTTCGTATTGACGCAAGAAGACATACGGCGCTCTGGAGCCACCAGCATACCTGAAGCATTGCGACTGGTTCCCGGTCTCGAAGTGGCACGCATCGATGAGAACAAATGGGCGATTGGCTCGCGAGGATTTAACGGACGCTTCGACAACAAGCTGCTGGTCCTCATCGACGGCCGGAGCGTATATACCCCTTTGTTTTCTGGTGTGTACTGGAATATCCAGGACGTGATGCTTGAAGATCTCGACCGCATTGAAGTGATCCGCGGTCCGGGGGCGACGTTGTGGGGAGCGAATGCGGTAGACGGTGTCATCAACATCATAACCAAACCGGCTGCATCCACTCAGTCTGGCGTCGTTACAGCTGGAGGCGGAACAGAAGAGCGAGCTTCCGTCGGCGGCCGTTACGGAGACAAGATCGGGGACCATACCCACTACAGAATCTATGGAAAGTATTTCGACTGGGGACCTTCCAACTACGCGTCGGGCGCGACCGCACATGACGGCTGGGATGCAATGCGCGGGGGATTTCGCGCGGATTGGACGCCCGCGGGGGCTAATTCGTTGACCTTAGAAGGAGATATTTACCGGAGCAATTACGATGAAACGTTGACAGTCCCTTCCTTGGCCTCTCCCTATTCAAACACGTTCCTCAACAGTGGGGTTTATAGCGGGGAGAACATCCTGGGACGCTGGAACCACGCCACTGAAGGCGGCTCCATGTCCTTGCAGATGTATTTTGCCAACACCACCACGGTTGACAATTCGCTCTTCGTAGACCATCAAAACACATTCGACATCGATTTCCAGGATGGGTTTCACGCTTGGGACTCACATCAATTTGTGTGGGGTCTTGGTTACCGATCCATTCGCGACGGGAACGACCCCAGCTTTACAGTTTCGCTTCAGCCCAATCATGTCAGCCTAAATCAATTTAGCGCCTTCGTGCAGGATGAGATCAGCCTGGTTGACAATCGCCTGCGGTTGACTCTCGGCTCGAAATTCGAGCACAACACTTTCACCGGATTCGAGATCGAGCCGAATGCAAGGCTGCTATGGACCCTGAGTCCAAACCAATCGGTGTGGACTGCAGTGTCCCGCGCCGTCCGGACGCCGGCCATGACCGAGGAGGGCCTACGATTAAATTCACAAGTTATCCCTCCCGGCAGTCCTGCGAACCCCACGCCGTTTCCAGCGGTGGTGGCAGTCTTTGGCAGTCCTCAATTCAACTCAGAAGACCTTCTGGCTTACGAACTGGGTTATCGAGTGCAGGCAACGAGCAACCTTTCGCTCGACATTGCAACCTTCTATAACAATTACTCAAATCTTCGCACTGCGGAGCCAGCTACGCCGTCTTTGGAAGGCAGCCCCACCCCGACGGATATCGTCATCCCCTTTGTCGCAGGAAACAAGATGAGCGGCGGAACTTACGGCGTCGAACTGTTTGCCGACTGGAAAGTACTTCCGAAGTGGAGGCTAACGGGCTCCTACAGCTACCTGCAAATGGACATTCACAAGAACCTGGACAGTCAAGATCCGACTCCCGACAACCCGAATGGGTCAAGCCCTCGTCATCAATGGTACGCGAGGTCTTCCATCGACTTGCCCAAACATTTTGACCAGGACGTGACGCTTCGATTCGTGGACCACCTTCCCAGCTTGGGTTTGCCCGGTTACTACTCTTTGGATGCGCATGTGGGCTGGAGGCCGGCGAGAAATCTGGAGTTTTCGATTGGCGGGCAAAACTTGCTGGATAACCAGCACTTGGAATTTTTACCGGATTTCGTCAACACCTCACCGACCGTGGTAAAGCGCAGCATTTTTGGAAGTATTACTGTGACTTTTTAAGTTGATTGCGGGTGAGCCGTCAGATTGACGGCCACAAGCAGGCGGAACATTTGATGTTGAGACGACTAGGAATTCTGATCGTTGCGCTCAGTGTTTCGCTGAGTTGGGCTCCCGACGCCTTTACGCAGGCCCGGGACGCGTCCGATTCCTCGGAATATCTGATCAAGGCCGGCTTCATTTTCAATTTTGCGAAATTTGTCGAATGGCCGTCGGCGGCTTTCGCCGAGCCTGATTCTCCCATTGTGATAGGTATTTTGGGTACGGATCCCTTCGGAACGATCATCGATCAAATCGTCCAAGATAAAAAAATTGGTGTGCGGGGATTTGTCGTCAAACGGCTGAAGTGGGGAGCGGACCCGAAGGATCTGAAGGAGTGCAAGATCCTGTTTGTGGGCGCCTCAGAACGAGCGCACATAGATGATCTGGTGCAGATGCTAAGAGGCTTACCAATCCTGACGGTCGGCGAAGCACCCGGCTTTGCCGAGCACGGCGGCGTCATTCGCTTTGTCCTGGAAGACAACAGAGTACGGTTTGAGGTTAACGTTGCGGCAGCACAGCAAGCAGACCTAACGATCAGTTCCAGGCTGCTCACCCTGGCGAGAATCGTCCAACAAGGCACGGCAGATGCAAGGAAGCCAGGATGATCCTCCAGAATCTGTCCATCAAGCGGAAACTCACGCTGATAACGATGCTGACGAGTAGCATCGCTCTGATCCTTTCCTCTGCCAGCTTTCTTATTTACGATCTGGTTTCCTTTCGGCAGCTGCTCAGTCAGGATCTGATGACCCAAGCCCAGATTATCGGATACAACAGCGCCGGAGCTATGGAGTTCAAAGACGAGCCCGCGGCAACCGCAACGTTGTCTGCTCTCACGGCAAAGGAAGACATTGTCGCGGCCGTTTTATATACGCCCGACGGAAAGATGTTTGCGCACTATTATCGTGGTCGCACAACAGCACCCGCGTATCTTCCTTCCCAGTTGCTAGACAGAGACTACCGCTTCGAACGAGGACACCTGGAGGTCTATGACGACGTCACCCTCAATGGAGAGCGTGTAGGAACGCTATTTTTGCAGTCGGACTTGCGCCAGTGGAGTGAGCGGGCAAGACGATACGCAAATATCCTCATTATTTTCGTGCTGATTTCCGGTTTGTTTGCATTCTTTGTCGCCTCGAAGCTTCAGGGATTGATTTCCCGGCCGATTCTGCATCTGGAAGACACCATGAGGATGGTTTCCGCCAATAAGAACTACGAGGTTCGCGCTGTCAAATCCTATAATGATGAAATCGGAAGACTGATCGATGGATTCAACACGATGCTGTCCGAGATCCAGCAGCGGGATACCGCACTGCAAAGCACCAACGGTGAACTGAAGACCAGGACACAGGAGCTGGAAGAGGAGATCTCCCACCGCGAACAGACACAAGAAGAACTGCTCAATGCCAAGCATGCCGCCGAGGAAGCCAACCGCGCCAAAAGCACATTTCTCGCAAATATGAGTCACGAGTTGCGGACACCGCTCAATGCGATCATCGGATATAGCGAAATGCTGGAGGAGGAAACGCAAGACTCAGGGAAGGTTGAGAACGTTCAGGACCTCAAGAAAATTCAAGTGGCCGGCAAACACTTGTTATCGCTGATCAATGACGTGCTTGACCTTTCGAAGATCGAAGCCGGGAAAATGGTGCTCCACTTGGAGACCTTCGATGTGCCACAGGTGATCGAGGAGATGGTCACCACTCTCAAGCCGGCTGCAGCAAAGAACGCCAACGCAATTAAAGTCCACCTAGCGGAGAACGTAAGCGTGATGCGGGCGGATATTACCAAGGTTCGGCAGATCTTATTCAACCTGCTCAGTAACGCCTGCAAATTTACGGATCATGGCACCATTTCTTTGAACGTGGATCAGATCAAGGTAGCGGACAGAAATTGGATGCAATTCCAGGTCAGCGACACTGGGATTGGAATCTCCGCAAAGCAAAAGGACAACTTGTTTCAAGAGTTCGCCCAGGCGGATGCCTCGATTGCCCGGAAGTATGGCGGGACTGGTCTGGGACTCGCCATTACGCACCGCTTCGTCCAGCTGATGAAAGGGCAAATCAGCGTCGATCGAGAGCGAGCCTGGCCAGGGCTCCGTCTTTACCGTGCAGCTGCCGGTTCAAGCTGTTAGCGAGACCACTGAATCCGCGTCGTCAAACGGAACCAGCGATGCTTCGGCGACACCCTCACACACCAAAACGGATCAAGAGACGATTCTGGTGATAGACGACGACCCATCCGTTCGCGACTTGATGTCGCGTTTTCTAACGAAACTGGATTTCCATGTGGTTGCTGCCGCCAACGGAGAAGAAGGCTTCCGCCTTGCCAAGCAAATTCGTCCGCTGCTGATTACTCTCGATGTAGTCATGCCTGAATGTGACGGATGGACCATTCTCGATAGGCTCAAGAGTGATTCTGAATTGGCGGAGATTCCGGTGATTATGGTCACCGTCGTGGACAACGAGGCCAGGGGCTTGGACTTGGGCGCCTCCAACTATCTTATCAAGCCGGTTGAGCGGGACCGTCTCGCAGTTCTTGTAGAAAAGCACCGGGTCGCCCGGTCCACGATCACAGACGGCACTGCGATCCCCCTTTCTTCTTATATAGAAGACGGCCAGATGGTGGGGCCCAAGACAGCCGGAACCCGAGTTTCCAGAACCAGGAGAAATTAGAATGCCGAAAATTTTGCTGGTCGAAGACAACGAAATGAACAGGGACATGCTGTCTAGGCGGCTTCAGCGCAAGGGCTATAGTGTCGTCACGGCGGAGGATGGCGAGAAGGGACTTTTGCTGGCGCGTTCGGAAGTACCTGACCTCATTCTGATGGACATAAGTCTTCCAGTTATGGGCGGTTGGGACGTAACTCGTCATCTCAAGGCTGACGACTCGACTCGTCACATCCCCATCATCGCGCTGACTGCGCACGCATGGGTAACCGATCGCGAGAAAGCAATTGAGGCGGGCTGCGATGACTACGATACCAAACCGGTCGAATTTGGACGGCTCAGCGAAAAAATTGAAAACTTGCTTATGGTGAAGAAATGATTATGAATGCCCGGCCGAGGCGGTTGCTCATCGTAGATGACAATGAAATGAATCGTGACATGCTCGCCCGCCGGTTGGCGCGCAAGGGCTACGCCATTGGACTGGCGGAGAACGCCAAAGAATTGCTGGAACGTGTCAAACAAGATGCCGTGGATCTGGTGTTGTTGGACATTGAGATGCCGCAAATCAGCGGCCTGGACGCCTTGAAAGCTCTGCGGGAGCACTATTCTCAGGCCGAACTGCCGATCATCATGGTCACGGCAAAAAACCAGAGCGACGACATTGTTACAGCGCTGGATTTAGGGGCCAACGATTATTTGACGAAGCCGATCGATTTTCCTGTCGCCGTGGCTCGCATAGGTACTCAGCTATCACACAAAAAAGCGCA
>WNFC01016909.1_pt1 | contig 11034 bp, 10 predicted proteins | sample 5400541 | NCBI WGS metagenome assembly WNFC01 (sample SAMN13153342, study PRJNA577476) | soil metagenome | isolation source: 120 cm saprolite under Douglas fir tree site 2 hole 2 replicate 1 | place: USA:California | collected 2015-04-18
TCTATGTACGACGGCGCGATCTACGTCGGCGGGAAGGTGGCCTCGCTCGGCGTCGACTGCGTCGAGGCCGAGCTCACCTCCGGCGACGACGAGTTCCTCGCCCGCAAGCTGCGGATCTACGGGATGGAGCCGAATGCCTCGTTCCGGAAGTTCGTCTGCGGCCAGAAGCTCTGGAACTACGACAACCTCGAGCCGGCCGAGCGCAAGCTCGTTCTCTAGGGGGCGAAGCCAGACATGAGCGCGAGCGAAGACGGCCGCAAGTCGGTACTCGGGCGCAGCAGCATCTTCACGCCCGAGGTGATCAACGACATCCACGTGAAGGCGGAGCTCGGCCGGTACCGGATGCGCGGGTTCTCCATGTTCAAGCGGATCCCGCACTGGGACGAGCTGATGTTCCTCCCCGGCACGCTGACCAGGTTCGTCATCGAGGGCTACCGCGAGAAGTGCGAGACAAAGACGGTGCTCGGCGCGCGGTTCGCGAAGCGGCCGCTGGAACTCGACATCCCGGTCTACATCACCGGGATGAGCTTCGGGGCGCTGTCCCTCGAGGCGAAGATGGCGCTGGCCAAAGGCGCCTCGATGGCGGGCACCGCGACCTGCTCGGGTGAGGGCGGCATGATCCCGCCCGAGCGCGACCTGTCGACCAAGTGGTTCTACCAGATCATCCAGAGCCGCTACGGGTTCAATCCGCATCACCTGATGCTCGCCGACGGGGTGGAGTTCTTCATCGGGCAGGGCTGCAAGGTCGGCCTCGGCGGTCACCTGATGGGCCAGAAGGTCACCGAGCAGGTCGCCGAGATGCGGTCGCTGCCGGCCGGCATCGACCAGCGGAGCCCGGCGCGCCACCCGGACTGGCTCGGGCCCGACGACCTGTCGCTGAAGATCCAGGAAATCCGCGAGGCGACCGACTACCAGGTGCCGATCCAGCTCAAGCTGGGCGCCGCGCGCGTGTACGACGACGTCCGGATGGCGGCCAAATGCGGGCCGGACACCATCTACCTGGACGGGGCCGAGGGCGGCACCGGGGCGGGACCGCACATCGCCGCGGAGGAGACCGGCATCCCGCTGATGGCGGCCATTCCGGAGGCGCGCCGGGCGCTGGAGGACGTGGGCCTGGTCGATGACATCGACCTGGTGGTGGCCGGCGGCATCCGCAACGGCGCCGACGTCGCCAAGTGCCTGGCGCTCGGCGCGAAGGCGGTGGCCATCGGGCACTCCGCGCTGATGGCGCTCAACTGCAACAAGGAGATCCCGGGGGTCACCGACTACGAGGGCACCGTCGGCGTCCCGGCCGGGCAGTGCTACCACTGTCACACCGGGCGGTGCCCGGTCGGCATCACCACCCAGGACCCCGAACTGCGCAAGCGGCTCAGGGTCGACGAGGCGGCCGAGCGCGTCTACAACTTCCTGCACACGCTGACCATCGAGGCGCAGATGTTCGCGCGAGCCTGCGGCAAGACCGACGTGCACAGCCTCGAACCCGAGGACCTCTGCGCGCTGACCATGGAGGCGTCGGCGATGGCGAAGGTGCCGCTGGCCGGCACGAACTACATCCCGGGGCAGACCGAGGAGCGCACGCTGGCCGAGATCAAGGCACTCCTGGAAAAGCAGATACTGAACGAGGGCACGGGCGGTCCGCGCAATGGCTGAGGAACCCATCGCCGGGCCGGCCGGTGACGAGCCCCGGGCGGCGCCGCACCTGTCGGTGAAGATCGGCATCGACACCGAGGAACTGACCGGGCGGACCTTCCCCTATCAGTTCGACCGGTCCCTGGTGGACGACGTTGACCTCATCGCGGCGACCCCGGGCCAGGACCTCAACTGGCTGGAGGATGTCCACCTGATGTACGAGGACGGCGTCCCCGCGGTCTTCGACCGGTATACCAACGCCTTTCTCAAGATCCATTTTGAGATTCCCGAGGGCCGGGAGGACGAGTACGCGCGCAAGGTGCTGATCACGCACCTTCGCGAGGGCAACTCCTACGGCGTCTGGCTCAAGCGGCGCCATGCGAAGTTCCCGCAGCCCGAACTTGGCCCGTGGCTGGCCGGCTCCGCCACGGCCGGCGAGAACTGGCACCCCCCCGAGCTACCGGGGCCGGAGCGCCCGCCCGGTCACTGACGTGGCCCGTCTCTGTCCGCAACCCCTGATCTGACGCTGTTCCCCGGCTACGTGAGGTCCGCTCGTTCCCGCCGGTACGGGGCCGGGTAGCCGGGATCTTGGCCATCGATCTCGCGCGCGAGGCGGTGCCCGTCGAAGATCGCTTCTGAGATCATCCGGGGGGCGACCGCGTCGCCGATCCGGTACAGCGCGCTGATCCCGGCGGCGGTGAGCGCAGCCTGGTCGCTGGCCAGTTCGCGGTACAGGGTGTCCTGCGACGCCTGCTGGGTGACGAGCACGATCCCGTCGCAGCCGACGGACCAGGGCTGCCCGTGACGGCCCTGGCCGGTCACAGAACCGGCGCCGACCGCGGTGATGGTGGTGGCATGGCAGACGCTCACTCCGGCCCGGTGCAGGTGGGCGCGGAGCATGTCACCCTCCAGGGTCTGATCGCTGACGGGTGAGAGGACATCGAACGTGGTGACCACGGTGACCCCGTACCCGTCGGCGGCCAGCAGCTCAGCCACCCCGGGTGCGACGTAGTAGCCGTCGGTGTCGTACACCACGACCTGCCGCCCGGGCGGGCGCTGGCCCGCGCAGGCCTGTTCCGGGGTGAGCACGTGCGGGAAGCCCGGGTCCGCCCCCGGCATCGGGCCGGGATAGCCGGGCTGGGCACCGTCGCCTCGCCACACCGAGCCGGTGGCGATCACGACCGTCTCAGCGCCGTACTCCAGGACATCGGCGGCGGTCAGCCGGCGCCCGGTGATCACCTCCACCCCGGGCAGCCGGGCAAGCTGGACCGCGCGCCAGTCGATAATCCTGCCCCAGTCGCCGAGGGTGGGCAGGCGCCTGGTCCAGCGCAGCCTGCCCCCGATCTCCGCCTCGGCCTCGACCAGGTGCACCGCGGTGAAGCCGCGCTTGGCGAGCACGACCGCGCATTCCATGCCCGCCGGCCCGGCGCCGACGATGAGTACCGGCCGGCCGGGGTGAGCCGCGGGCGGGAAGAACTCGGGGTGCCAGCCGCGGCGGTACTCCTCCCCGGCGGTGGCGTTCTGCACGCAGCCCACGTGGTTGAAGGTTTCCTCCCGCAGGATGCACATGTTGGACCCGGTGCACTCGCGGATCTCGTCCAGCCGGCCGTCCGCGATCTTGCGGGGCAGAAACGGGTCGGCGATCGCCTGCCGGGCCGAGCCGATCAGGTCCACCGCGCCCGACCGGATCACCTCGGCCATCAGGTCCGGGCTGCCGTAGCGGCCGACCGCGACCACCGGCTTGGCGGTGACCTCCCGGATCCGGTGTGCCCACGGCCGCTCGTGACCCTCCGGGTAGTAGCGGGAGGTGCCCGAGTCCTCGGGCCACGACCCGACCGTCACGTCCCACAGGTCCACCAGGTCGTCGGCCATCTTCACCAGGGCCAGCATGTCGTCGATGTCAATGCCGGGCAGGCCTTCCGCCCCGGGTACCCCCGAGTCGCCGTGCACGGCGATCCTGGTCGCGATCGCGCACTCACCGCCCACCGCCTCCCGCACCGCGGCCAGGGTCTCCAGCCAGAACCGGCCCCGGTTCGCCAGGCTCCCCCCGTAGCCGTCGGTCCGCCGGTTGGTGAGCGCCGACAGGAACTGGGTCATCAGGTAGCCGTGCGCCCCGTATACGTAGACGATGTCGAAACCGACGTCGCGGGCGTGCCGGGCGGCCCGCACCCAGTCCCGCTGGACGCGGGCGATGTCGCCTGCATCCATCTCCTTCGCCAGCCCGCCCCACTGAACCCCGGAGGTGAGCTGGCTGGGGGCCAGCCGGACCGCCCGTGAGGCGCCGTTCGGGCACGACGCGCCGCCGTGGTAAAGCTCCAGCCCGGCCAGCGACCCGTGGGCGTGGATCGCCTCGGCGGCCAGGCCGAGCGCCCGGGCGTCCCGCTCGTCCCAGACCTCCGCCGATATCGCCGGGAGATCGTCCGAGTCCGGCGAGATGGGGGCGTACTCCACGCACACCCCGCCCCAGCCACCCTCGGCCTTGACGGCCCGGAACGCCGCCTGCGTCCTGGGCCTGGCCGACCCGAAACCCGACGCGTGGGGGACCTGGTAGAAGCGGTTGGGCAGTGTCTTCGGGCCGATCCTGACCGGCTCGAACAATATGGCATGCCTGGCGTCCATGGAGTAACTCTGCCATCTGGCGCCCAGGTGTGGCCCGCCCCCGCACCAGTGGCCCCCGGTATCCGCTCCCACCGATTGATCTCCGCGCGGAGGGCCTGGGGCGCGGGCCGGCTACCGCAGCCCCAGGGCGGCGTCCAGGCCCCGCGCCTGCTCCTGGCCCGGGGCGGCGTGCACGCGACTGCGGCGCAGGATGACAGCGGTGACCGTCACCGCCAGCACGGTAGCGCCGAGCATGATCGTGGCGAGGGCATTGACGGCGGGGGTGAGGCCGAACCGCACGGCCGAGTACAGCACGATCGGCCAGGTGTTGGTCGTCCCGTTGGTGAAGGCAGGCAGGACGTAGTCGTCGAACGAGAAGGTGAAGGACAGCAGGGCCGCGGCCACGATGGCGGGCATCAGCCGGGGCAGGGTCACCTGGCGGAAGGTGGCCAGCGGCCCCGAGCCGAGGTCGTAGGCGGCCTCTTCGAGCACATCGCCCATCCCGACGAACCTGGCCCGGATGATGAGCATGGACACCGAGGCGTTGAACACCACCTGGCCGATCAGGATGGTGCCCTTCCCCAGCGCTGGGAAGGCGTGGAAGTAGTTGCGTGCCTGCACGAAGAAGATGAGCGAGGCTACGGCGATGACGATCTCGGGAACGACGAGGGTCAGGTAGACGAGGACGTCGAACGGCGCACGGAAGCGCGGCTTCATCCGGGCTAGCGCCAGCGCCGCGCACAGCCCCAGGAACGTGGAGATGATCGCCGCCGCCGCGGCGATTTGCAGGCTGACGACGATAGCCGGGATGTAGGTCGGGTCGTGCAGGCCCGCGCTGAACCAGCACGAGGTGAACCCGTTCCAGACCGTGATGTTGCCGATCTGCGCCGGCGGGATGTTGCACACGCTGGAGCCGTGGTAAGAGGCGAGCGCGACCGCCGACGGCTTGTTGAACGCGAAGATCGCCATCACCAGGATCGGCAGGTACAAAAAGGCATACACCAGCACCGCCCACGCGGTGAAGCCATGCTTGCCGGTCACGCGCCTAGCCACCGAAGCGCTCCTCCTTCCTGGCGAACAGGATGTACACGATGACGAACACCGACAGCGCCGCCATCAGCGCGATCGACAGGGCGGAGCCGAACGGCTGGTTCTGGGCCTGGTTGAACTGGTCGCCGATCGCGTTCCCGACGAACTCGTAATTCCCGCCGCTCAAGATCTGGGGGATGATGTACTCGCCGGTCATCGGGATGAACACCAGCAGGGCGCCGGTGACCACCCCGGGGAGGGTGAGCCGGAGCGTGATCTGCCGGAACGCGGTGAACGGGCGCGCCCCCAGGTCGGTCGCGGCTTCGATCAGCGTCCAGTCCATCCGCTCCAGGGAGGCGAACACCGGCAGGATCAACAGCGGCAGGTAGTTGTACACCAGGCCCACGCCCACCGCGTACTTGGTGTACAGGATGTTGATGCCGGCGTCTCTGGCAAGATAGCCCCTGGGGTCCAGAATGATCTTCAGCGCGTAGGTGCGGATAAGGAACGACGTCCAGAACGGCACGACGACCAGCAGCAGGGCCAGCATCTTGTAGGTCGTCAGGTAGCGGGCCATCCAGTAGGCGAGCGGATAACCCACGGCGATGGTGAGCAGGGACCCGAGCGAGGCCATCACGAGCGTGCGCGCGAAAATGGTGATCCACAGCGAGTTGGCGATGAGGCGGTACTGGGCCAGGTTGAAGCCGTAGCTGAGGCTGCCGAATCCCTGCTGGGTCGCCAGCGAGAACACCACCAGGATCGCCATCGGCCCCAGGAAGAAGATGGCGTAGTACAGAAAAGAGGGCGCCGTCAGCCACGCCGGGTAGTGCGGCCGGAACGACCGCTTCCGCCGCGGCACCGGCGTGGCGACGGCCTCTTTCTCCGCCTCTTCGACGACCGCCATCAGGCCGCCTTGAACTCCGTATAGATCTGGGTGCGGGCCTGCACGACCTGCGGGCTGACGTTGAGGATGTAGTGGTAGTTGTTCGTGTAACTCTTGGGCACGTTGAACATCGGGTCATCGCGAAGGGCGGGCGGCAACTGCGCCAGCGCGCTCGCCATCGGGATCTTGTAATTGTGGTAGTTCATCTCGGTCACTGCCGTGCTGGGGGTGAGCAGCCAGTTGATCCACGCGTGCGCGGCCACCGGGTGCGGCGCGTTCAGCGGGATGCACCAGTTGTCCGCCCAGATCTCCGACGCCGCGAGCGGGATGATCGCCGTGATGTCGCCCTGCTTCTTGCGCCCCTGCACGATCCGGCGCACGTCGCCGTTCCACCCCTGGCTCATGATGATCTTTCCGGCGATGGCGTCGTTGATATAGCTGGAGGAGTCGATGGTGGTGACGCCCTTGCGGATCGAGAGCAGGAAAGACTTCACCGTGCTCAAGTCGGCCTGGCTGTTGGTGTTGGGATTGAGGCCGAGCGACATCAGCGCGAGCGGCACTACTTCCTCCGCCCCGTCCAGCAGGTTGGTGCGGCCCTTGCTCACGTACTTGGGCAGGGCCACGTAGAAGTCGTGCATCGTTGTCGGCTGCTCGTTCACGATCTTGTGGTTGTAGAAGAACATCGTGATGCCGAAGTCCTTGATGACGTGGTAGTCGCCCGTCGGGTCGTACGACGGCTTCAGGAACGACGGGTCCAGGTTCTTGAGGTTGGGCAGCAGCGCCTTGTCCAGGGCCATGAGGCCCTTTTCCTGGATCAGCTCGGCAACGGCGTTCTGGCTGGGCACGATGATGTCGTAGCCGGTACCGCCCGCGTGCAGCTTGGCCAGCAGCTCGTCGTTGCTGGAGTAGAAGGTCTCGTGGGTGGTCATCCCGGCCTTCGCCTCGGCCGGCAGCTTCGTGAACTTCGTGAAGGTCGAGGGGTCGTCGTACTGGGACCAGTTGTAGATCTCGAGATGGCTCTCCAGGGCCTTGTGGGTGAGCGGATTCCCCCCGGCGCCGGGGAGATTCTGCGAGCCGCCGCTGTTCGTTGTCGTGGTGCTGCCGCATGCCGCCGCCGCGGCGGCCAGGATCGCCATCCCGCCAAGCCCGAGCGCTTCGCGCCGGTTGATGGGGTGGCCAGCGGCCCGCTGCACCTCGCGGTGCAGGTAGTCGAGCTTGGGTTTCATCTCGCGCGGCGCGAGAATGTTGAGGTCGTCAGGATTGGCGTTCATTGGCCCTCCTTGCGCCGCCCTAGTCGCGCGAACGGGCGGCTGCGGCTTCACCGAGGAGCAGCGGGGCGGTTTCGTCCCAGCTGAGCGCGATCTGGTCCCCCGGGTTCATCGTTTCGAGCGTGGGGTCGGCGGTGGAGCGCTGCTCACGCACCACGACGTTGCGGCCATCGGCGAGCTTGGCCACGATCTGGATCTGGTCGCCCAGGTACATCTTGGTGACCATCTCAGCGGTGGCCGAGTTGGCGGTTCCGCCCGAGACGCCGGGCGCGGCCACGATGCGCTCGGCGCGGAGGCCGACGCGCACGCGCGTGCCCTTGGCCGCGTCGCCACGGCCGCGCACGACAATGCCCGCGCCGGTATCGATCGCAAAGCCTCCGTCGGCGGCCTCGGCGACCTCTCCGTCGAGGAAGTTCATGTCCCCGATGAAGCCCGCAACGAACGGGGTCAGCGGCCGGTCGTAAATCGCGCGCGGCTCGTCGAGCTGCTCGATAGCGCCATTGGACATCACCGCCACCCGATCGGACATGGACAGGGCTTCCTCTTGGTCATGAGTGACGTAGATGAAGGTGATGCCGACCTGATGCTGGATGCGCTTCAGCTCTATCTGCATCTCCTTCCGCAGCTTCAGGTCCAGGGCACCAAGCGGCTCATCCAAGAGCAGCACCCGGGGGTTCATCACCAGCGCCCGGGCGAGCGCGACACGCTGCTGCTGGCCGCCGGAGAGCATCGCCGGCCGGTCGCTCTCCCGGCCGGTCGCCGCCGATCAAGACCTCGCCCTCGTCCGGCTGCTCGAAGCCAGCGATCAGCCGCAACGAGGTGGTCTTGCCGCAGCCGGATGGCCCCAGGAGCGACAGGAACTCGCCCTTGCGTACCTTCAGGGTGATGGCGTTGACCGCGGTCAACGAGCCGAACCGTTTGGTCACCGCACGAAGCTCTACGTCAAACACATCGTCGCTGTACAGCGCAGTCACCCCTGACCTCACCCCCCAAGTGGTATTGGGCACAATAGGGCAAAAGCCGCCTCCGGTCCACAGCCCAGGACGGGGCGGCTCACGTGTCGTCTACCGCCTGCGAACTGCGGCTCTCCGGAGATCAAGGAGCAGCCTCACCGGCCGGCCTGGTCCCTTGGACGGTCGGGGCCTGGCGGCCGGCCGACACATGACTGCGCAACCCGCACGGTTGCGGGCCCGGGCCGCCCGTGCAGCAGCACCACCGGCGGCCCGGACCCGGTCTCGGCGTAGTCGAGGACCCCCGCGGGCAGTTCGACGCTGCGCACGCCCCGCCTCCCTAGAACGACCACTCTAGAACGATCACTCTAGAGTAACTGCTCTACCATCGGGCGCGCCGTCGCCACCTACATCGCCACAATGCCCGTCGCCGCGCCGGCGTGAACCGCGGCCGGCGCACCTGCCGCCTTGGCTACGACAAGTCCGGACTGGTACTCGACTATCCCGGGATCGCCGTCCGCGCCTGATGACCGATGCTGGAGCCCGGCCCCGCAGCGGCTACGCTGTGCCCGCGGGCCGGGTGATTCCGTGCATGGTCCTGGTTGCCGTCGCCCCGGGGTGCGCCGACGTTAGGGAGATTGCCTCATGAGCGTCCCCGAGATGGAATCCGCCCAGGCCGCGGACCGCGCGGCCGCTGGGACAGCCGCGCCCGGCGAGGCGGATCGGTGGAACGATCCGCGGCTGCCTTGGCGCGGCAAGCCGGGGACAGCCGACCTCTTGTGCTGGCTGGGCATCGTGCTCAGCGGCGTGTTCTACTGGGCCCTGCTGCCGTTGCGGTTGTCACTGATCGGCACTCACCCGGTAGTGGCCGAACTGCTGAACGGCAGCACCGAATCCATGATCTCGGCCGCCGCGTTCGCCAGGGCCGGGGACGGGACGCTGGCCGTGGTGCTGCTCGCCGCGATCCCGGGTCTGATGAAGTTCGACCCCTTGTACTGGTGGGCGGGGCGGCTGTGGGGCGAGCGGTTCCTCATGGCCCTGCCCGGGAGCCGGCGCGCGGCAAAGCACATGACGCGCGTGCAGCGGGCCGGCCGCAAGTACACGTGGCCAGCCGTGGTGGTCAGCTCCTTCCTCCCCATCCCGAGGGCGATCATCTGTGTCATAGCTGGCTGGGCCGGGATGCGGCTCGTCACGTTCCTCATTCTGGACCTGATCGGCGTTCTGCTCTGGGCCGGCCTGCTCGCTGGGCTGGGGTATGCGCTCGGTCACCCCGCGGTCGTCGCGGCCAAGACCATCTCCCACTACAGCTGGTGGATCACGATCGGGATCGTGGCGCTGAGCGTGCTTTTCGCGCTGCTCTCCCAGCGCCGGCCGACGACGGCCGCGGCTACCCCGGCCGACCAGGACGGTGACTGACAGTGCCAGTCGCGCGCGCCCGCCGCAGCGTTGACCAGCGCCTCGGCGCTGCCTGTCCCTAGCAACACCGCGTGGCCGTCAGGCCAGGTCGTGCCGACCGGCCTTCACGTCAGCGATGAAGTCGCGCCACCCGGCGGATTCTATGGTCAGGACGGGGCCGTGCCGGTCTTTGGAGTCCCGGATAGCGACGGCTCGCGGGAGGTTGCGCGCGACCTCAACGCAGTTGCCACCACCGTTACCGCTGTAGCTGGACTTGCGCCAGCACTGGTCTATTGCTTCCATCGCTCATCAGCTACTTTCAAGATCAAGTCTCGTGAGGCATCTCGCGGCAGCGCGTCCGCCCGCACCCGGTCGAAGGCTACTGCCGCCTTGCGTACCAGTGACCGCTTCTCCATGGTCTGGTCCTCGACGCCCTCCATCCGCAGGGTTTCCAGCATGCCGTCAGCGGCGGCGATGTCGAACGCCCCGGCCAGGCCGGCGTTCGCCCCGTTGCTGGTAGGCACCACCTGCACCACCACATAGGGCCGCTGGGACAGCTCCGCCACACGGACAAGCGCATCGTGCATCACCTGCGGTGCGCCGATGAGACGGTGCAGCACCGCCTCATCCAGCACCACCACGAGATCAGGCGGATCGGCCCGGTCCAAGATGGCCTGCCGCTCAAGCCTCGCAGCCACCAGCGCGCCTATCACATCGTCTGAGGTGTCCGACTGTGCCGCGAGGAACAGCGCCCGCGCGTACTCGGCGGTTTGCAGAAGACCCGGGATCAGCGTCGGTGACCAGATCCGCAGCGACTGGGCCTCGCCCTCGGCCTGTAGCCAGTCCTCGAACCAGGTCGGCACCGGGCCGTCCGCGCGCCTGGCCAGCACGGCCAGCCGCCCGAACAGGTCATCGTCCAGCCGGCACGCCACGCACCACGCGGCCAGCACGTCATCGGTCGGCGGGCGCTCTCCCGTCTCGGCCTTGGCGACGACCGTCCGGTCAAACCCCAGCTTGGCCGCCAGGGCGTCCTGGCTGCTGAACCCGGCGGCCACCCGGGCGCGCCGCAACTCGCCGCCGAGGAACGCGGCGGGGTTGGTCTCAGGGTCGCGCCTGGCCATCGTGGCAGACCTCCGGGGCGGTCGTGGCGGATCGTGGCCTCTGCCCGCGCCACATAGCTTAATAGTGCGCCGGCCTGCGAAATTGGGCCATATGACAGCACGGGGTGACACGCGCACCGTGAGCGGCTCCGGTGCTGGCACCGCCCTCCACCGCACGAGCT
>WNFC01018447.1_pt1 | contig 11034 bp, 6 predicted proteins | sample 5400541 | NCBI WGS metagenome assembly WNFC01 (sample SAMN13153342, study PRJNA577476) | soil metagenome | isolation source: 120 cm saprolite under Douglas fir tree site 2 hole 2 replicate 1 | place: USA:California | collected 2015-04-18
CGGGCGGGGCATCTTCCTTGCCGTGCCAGTAGACCAGATAATTGACGATCTCCTTTTCTTGATCGGGCGTGAGATTTGCGCCGTAGCCTTCCACCATCTTGTGAACTACCGCAGTCCACTCCTTCCTGGGAAAAGCAGGCTGGTCCACGACATAGCGCGGCGAGTGACAGACGACGCATTCTGCAGCGAAGACGTCGTGTCCGGGGCCAGGCGGCAGATCAGGCTGGTGGTACTGGAGTTCGATATTCTTCACCGGTTTCAACTCTGTAAGCTGCGCAACCGGAACAGGAGGTGGGGGCTCAACAGGCGCCGCAGAAGTGTCGCGACCGGCTCTTCCCCAGATGGCATAGGCCAGGATGAAGAGACCGACGAAGAAAAGAATCGCGAGCACACGAAATGTCTGCATGATTTACGCGACCTCCACGCTGAGCGTCTCCACGGTTTTTCGGGCGTATCCGCCATGGTTCCATTCGTAGGAGGGCTGCGTCTCTCCGTGGTTATTCGTCGCACGACATTGAAGTTGGTATGTGCCGCCATGCGCGGGCCGCCAGTCGATACGCCATCTGCGCCAGGAATACTTGTCGATTATCGGGTCAAGACGGGCATCCGACCAGCTTCGTCCGCCGTCCGTCGAGACCTCCACGCGACGTATGCCGGTACCATCGTCAGCGGCGATGCCTTCGACGGTTGTGTTCGCTGCGCTGCGCAGTTTGCTGGAGCCGTCCGGCGAAATAAAAATGGCGCGTGTTGGATAGGTTGTGAGCGGCGCTGTTTCCTTGCTTGGGTGGTTTGGGTCCTCAGAGTGCTCGGGCCCGCTCGGAAGTCTGTATGCTGTGTCGACCCAGAAGTTATGGAGCGGCTCGGTGCGGACCGTCATCTGGTCCAAGGACTTGACCCAATAGGTGGCGAACCAGCCGGGCACGACAAGCCTGAAGGGGAAACCGTTCAGCATAGTGAGCGGCGCCCCGTTCATTTCGTATGCGATGAACACCTCGCCGTCCATCGCATGCTCGATGGTAAGCGGCTTCTCAAAGTGAGGCGAACTCTGCAGGGGCGGCTCATCGATGCCACGGGAGCTCACTTCGACCGCTCCGCGCGAGACACCAGCCATCCTCAATACATCCTTCAGGCGAACTCCCTTGTAGCGAGCATTCCCCATGGCGCCGTTCCCCCACTGTGCTCCCGAGACACGGGGGCTGAAAAAACTGCGTGAGTTCCCGGCGCACGCGCTGAAGGCTATGGCGCTGACCGGCTCAAACTTTGTCAACAAATCGGTGAAGGAGAGCTGCAGCGGATGCGCAACGGCTCCGATCACGTTCAGCCGAAAGGTGCGCAGATCTACATGGGTGGGAATTCCTGCGTAGTGCCATCGCACGAAGTAGGCATCGTTGGGCGTCAGGTCTTGCCGAAGATATTGCAGCGGCGTCTCGAGCAATGGAGGCCGATCCGCATGCATGATCAATTCGGTCTTCTCGGGATAACGGGCCCAGGAGCTTGGTTCAGCCGGACCCTCGCCCTGATCGGTAGGAACGCCCAGGCGCGCGACACGGTCGAGCCATGAATCTTGCGAAAAACCTACTAAGCTCGCGCCTCCGCCAAGCGTAATCATCGCCTTCAGGAGGCTGCGCCTGGCGATTTTTATGTCTTTTTGCACGCTATTTCTCCGGACGACTTTTCGGCAACATGCAGGAAGATCTTCATCGCCCAAGATGCACGGACGCGCCAAGAGGTTGACAGTCCCCCGATCCCTGAGAGTGGCAAAAACGTCCATCTCTCGACGCGTGTCATTCCGTAAGAAGTGGCATTGTAGCGTGCGAGCAGGCGTCTTCTGGTACATGCAACCGTTGCGGCAGCATGGTTTTGCTAATTACAAATCTCAAAACATTCTTACGCAATCAAATCGCGGGATAAACCACAGAGGAACACCGAGGGACTTGTTTTGATTCTTTCGTGTTTCCGGCGATTGCTTACTATTTTCATTCGCGCCTTCAACGCTTTCAGGACATAAATTTTCAATTTGCTTTCGTAACCAAAACATCGATCCTTCGACTGCGTCGTCGCATGCGCTCCGACTCCGCTCAGCAAGGGGGGAATTCCAGTCTTGATGCATGAGTTGTAGTGCGTGGCAGGCATCGATTTGATTGTTAACATTTGTAAAGTTTTATGGCATTTATTAGAGAATTTAATGAGACCGCGAAATGCTTTTCCCAGATTTTCTGCCTGCAAGATTGCAAACGCGCTGGAAACAAAGGATTAGCTTAGATAGGAGAAACCTATGCTTATATTTATTTACATGGTTACGCTCGCTATCTTAGAGTTCGTGCTGTAAACAGGGTTAGAGCGCTGGGGGGCAACCGAAGGTTCGCGGCAAGAATAAAGGCGCGGGTAAACAGATGCATTGGGCTCCTAACCGCGCTGGTACGATGAAGCACAGTGTTCAAGGTCTGCAAACGATTGCGCACCCGGCACGGCTCAAAAGAACCTGGGATTTGAAACTTGCCGGACTTCTCCCGTGAGTCCGGATTGGGAAAGGAAATCGCCACCGCACCGCAGACATTCAGACGGAGAAGAGACAATTCATGAAAGCCCTTTCTTTGACTTCCGGCAGAGAAAGCATTCTTGTCGTCGATGACGACCATGGAATGCTGCGCTACACGAAATCGCTGCTGGAGATGGACCAATACAGAGTCGAGTTGGCATCCAGCGGCGCGCAAGCCGTCCAACTGCTGGATCGCGGGCTGGCGCCAGATCTGATTCTGATTGAGATGTGCATGCCGGCGATGAATGGCGCCGCCACAATTGCAGCCTGCCTCAAGATTCAGCCATACCAGAAAATCATTGCCTTCTCCTGTTCCAGCCACCCCAGCATGGTAGTGGACGCACTCCGGGCGGGAGCCCTCGATTATCTTGGCAAGCCCTTTTATAAATCGGACCTGGACGCCGTTTTGCGGCGCTGCTTTCCCGCCGCTAAACACGACGTTCCGACAGATGCGCTTCAGGTGGAAAAAATTGACGGGCGAACGAGCTTCGTTTCCTCCAGTCCGCAAATGCGGGCGATCAGGACCAGAATCTCCAAGGTCGCCAGAGTGGATATGCCGGTCCTGCTGCTGGGAGAGAGCGGCGTAGGCAAAGAAGTGCTGGCACGGCTGGTTCACAAAATGTCAGCTCGCTCAGACAGGCCTTTTCTCAAGATCAACTGCGCTGCTATTCCACATGATCTGCTGGAAAGCGAACTCTTTGGCTATGAAGCCGGAGCCTTTACCGGCGCTACCAAAGCCAAACCCGGCAAGTTTGAAGATTGTGACCAGGGAACAATTTTTCTGGATGAGATTGGTGAAATGAGTGCTCCGCTGCAGGCCAAGTTGTTACACGTCCTGCAGGACGGGCAGTTTTCCCGCCTGGGTGGCAGGTCAACCACCAGGGCAGATTTTCGAGTACTGGCGGCGACCAATATCAATGTTGAAAAAGCCATGGCGGCCAGGACTTTTCGTGAAGACCTTTACTATCGCCTGAGTGCTTTTACCATTGAGATTCCTCCGTTACGCGAACGCCGTGAGGAGATCCCGCTGCTGCTGCAACATTTCCTGAAACGGTTTTCCGACAAATACTCGCAGGCGACGCCCAGGTGCTCATCGCGATTGATCACTGCTTGTGTGGCTTATCACTGGCCGGGCAACCTGCGCGAACTGGAAAATTTCGCCAATCGTTACATAGTCCTGAAGGATGAAGCCCTGGGGATTGCCGAACTGGAAAAGAAGATGAGACCTGAGGCAGCGGCACTTGATCTGGACTTTACCGCACATGGTCCTGGTGCAGGACTTAAATCCATGATCAGCAGGCTCAAGCAAACTGCCGAGCCTAAAGTGATTGAAGAAGTTCTGGTTGGGACCAATTGGAATTGCAAACTGGCCGCGTCTCAGCTCAAGATCAGCTATAAAGCTCTGCTCTATAAGATGAAGCAATACAACATTTCTCCCGAAGCTTCCGGCGAGGCGAGCTTTGATCTGCAGTTAGATCCCACCTGTGGGGACGCGTGAACGAATCTCCCGCGGTGAAAGTGGTGCTACATTTCTCTAACCGGAAGCTGGTGAGGGGTTTTTTACTGGACGGCAATGGCGAGTTTCCTACCCGCGTGGACGAAGGTCCACCGCGGGCTTCCCTCCTTCCTGAAATTCTCAATATTCGATCCATTGAAGGTGAAGCGATCACGGTGAACGTGAGTGATTGCAAAGCCGTCTTCTTCGTCAAGGAATTCGATGGCCGGGACAATGCAGATCTGCGGTTCTTTCGCGATACCAATACCTTTCCCGGAATCTGGGTACGCTTGCGTTTCATGGATGGCGAAGTCTCTGAAGGATTGGTGCCCAACTCGCTGGCATTTGTAACCGATCCGGCGTTTTATCTGAAACCTGCGGACCTCCACAGCAACAATGTGATGATCTATGTGCTGAAAAAAGCGTTGCTCAGCCTTGAGGTCCTGGGCGTAAAGTAGCGAATTAAACTTATCGCCAACATGGAAAGCTCCTTCCTTTCTTTCGTGGAAGTTGAGTTCCACTTTCTGTTTGCCGATGCATTTGGCACTCAACAAATCCCGGTACTTTTTGCCGATATCCAGCCTTTTTGAACCTTCCTTGCTCAATAAGCTTCAACCCCAAACTTTGGCTACAGGAGTGCAATCAACCAGAACGAATCATTGCTCATTGGCTACGCGATGATCGGCCAGAGATCCGGCAAGGTTTCTGGCCCTCCTTTTTGCCCGTAGCCAGGAGAAATATTCTGCTGGTCAGCCTTTCGTCTGCTAAGGAAAAGCAACCACCGGAGCTTTGGAAAATGTCTTCCACGGCAATTTGGAAAATCAGTTCCACTCCGTATCAGAGCGGCAAATGTCCGTTTCAATTCACAGCAAGAGGCTGTGTTCATAAATCCCCTCGCAATCATTGGGAATAAAGCTTTTTAGAGATTCTGCATAAGCACAAATGCATAGTCGCTTTCAGCCTGCGCCGGGATGGCAGCAGGAATGCTTTATTCAGTTCAAATTCCTTGCTTTACCAAAGACGGATGAAACCGTTCTGGCTTCCCTACAGAACGAATAGGCAGATCACAACCGATGAGCCTTAAACCATGCGCAGAGGAGAAGTAATTTCATGAAATGGGGAAAACAAATAAAACAATTGGTGGCGGTGATTTCATGTTTCACCATCGTCGCCGTCAACTTCAACCGGGTGAGTGCCGCCAGTGGTTCGGGCAACCGGCCGTTGACATCATTGAAAACCGTGCCAGTGCCGGGACCGGCAGCCACTGAATTAAATGCTCTGGTGATTGACAAAACCAAGGCCATTGCACTTGGCAAAGCGTTTTTCTGGGAGATGCAGTTTGGCAGTGACGGAGCTACCGCCTGCGCCAGCTGCCACTTTGGCGCAGGTGCGGACACACGTTCCGGCAACCAGACAGATCCAGGACTTCGTCGAGTGGACATAAACGGATTCACTTCGCCGGATTCAACCACGTTCTCGCCCGGTTTCGGCGCCAACCATCAACTCGCTGTCACCGATTTCCCGATGCACAAACTGGCGGACATCAACAACGCCGGATCGGCCGTGATCTCCGACAACAACAACATTGTGGGATCTCAAGGCGTGTTCCGCTACAACTTCAATGACGTCATTCCCGGCCAGGGTGCGGAAGACGAAACTTCTGTTCCCGATCCGGTGTTCAACACGCCCGATGGCAACGGCCCTGCCGTGAATGTGCGTCGCAGCACTCCGCGTAACGCGCCTTCAGTCATCAATGCGGTATTTAACTATCGCAACTTCTGGGACGGACGCGCTCAGGCAACGTTCAACGGCGTGAATCCATTTGGCGCCGGTGATCCCAACGCCAGAATCCTGCAAGCTGACGGTTCACCCAACGGATACAGCCCTGTCACGCTGAGGCTTTCCAAATCCTCGCTGGCTTCGCAAGCCGTTGGGCCTCCGGGAAGTGACGTGGAGATGTCAGCCACGGGCCGTCCTTTCGTCAAGATGGGCAAGAAGATGCTCACCGTGAGGCCACTGGCAAAGCAATTAGTCTCGTCCAGTGACTCCGTGCTCGGCAGCCTCAGTTCCGCCCCCGCAAACGGACTCACCACCACATACGTAGCCATGATCCAGCAGTCTTTCCAGCCCAAATGGTGGAACTCTGACGCTGTGGTGGATGCCAATGGCAGCTTCCTGCACAGAGGTGCGCCGCAAAATACCAACGAATACTCGCTCATGGAATACAACTTCTCCATGTTCTGGGGCGTAGCCATTCAGCTCTATGAAGCCACGCAGGTTTCAGACAACTCGCGTTTTGACCAGTTTGCTGAAGGCAACCACAACGCGCTGACTTCGCTGGAGCAGGCTGGGTTGAGTACGTTCTCCGGTAAAGGCGGCTGCGTCAATTGTCACAGCGGCGCTGAATTCACTGACGCCGCGGTTTCCAACATCTCTAAAGGAGTTGTTGAGCAACTGCAAGGCGGCACATGGCACGACGTTGGCTTCCACAACATTGGACTGCGTCCTACGAATGACGATCTCGGCTTAGCCGCCGGGGATCCGTCCGGTCTGTCCTCACTCTCAGTGGCCGCCATGGCTTCTCGAGGGCTGGTCACTGGAACCACGGTACCGCTGGGCGCCGCGGTCTCAGTACGAGGAGCGGTGAAAACTCCTGGACTGCGAAATATTGAGCTTACGGCTCCCTATTTCCTGAACGGCGGCCAGGCAACGCTCTCGCAACTCATGGACTTCTACAGCCGCGGTGGCGATTTCCCATCTGCTGACATGGATCCCAGAATGCAGCACCTTGGCTTCAGTGATACCGATAAGACGGCCGTGATCGCGTTCCTGAAATCCTTGACCGATGAGCGCGTCCGATCGCAAAGTGCTCCTTTCGACCATCCATCGCTGACTGTGGGCGATGGCCTGTCCAAAGTCAATGGCATCTGGACGGAAAAAACCATCAACATTCCCGCAACCGGTGCAGCCGGCGGAACGCCCTTGGGTAAGTTCTGCAACTCCCTGAGCGGGTCAACACCCCAAGCCTGTAACTGAAAACCCGCAACAGGCAAGGGACGATGCAGAATCAAAGGCCGCCACCCGGGCGGCCTTTGGTTTTTGTGAAGGATTCCGCAGCGCTTACCGGATTCCTCCCCATCGTGCCGGTTCTAGCCCTGGCTATTTGCTAATTGCCAATTGCTTCTCAATTACCGAGGTTTGTATACCTCGCTGCCAAAATACCCCCCAAGGACCCGGACTTCGCCGAGCACAAACATTCACAATCCGGAGCATCTTTCAAGTCATCCAAAAAAACGTATGCGCCGTGCTTTCCTACTCATCGTTATTGTAGCGATAGCGTTGGCTATCGAGATCGCAGCCGTCCCGCTCTCCATCGAGGCGCAACCAAAGGAGTCCGCCATGCCGCAGCCCGTTTTCTACCGAACAGTAAAGGTCAACGGCCTCAACATCTTTTACCGTGAGGCCGGACCACGCGAAGCCAGTCCAAAGAATGCGCCCACCATCCTCCTGCTTCACGGTCTGCCATCGTCGTCACGGATGTTTGAACCTCTCTTCTCGCGTCTGGCGGGCGAATATCATCTGATCGCGCCGGATTATCCCGGCTTCGGCCACAGTGACTGGCCTGACCCCAAACAGTTCGCCTACACCTTTGACCACATCGCTTCGGTCATGAACGGATTCACGCAGGCGCTCGGCCTATCAAAGTACACCCTCTATATGCAGGATTATGGCGGCCCGGTCGGCTTCCGTATGGCTCTGGCGCATCCTGAGCGCGTGGAGGCGCTGATTGTGCAGGATGCAGTTCTGCTGTCACTGGAAACGACCAAGACCCGCCACGTGGGCGACGACCCCAACGTCGAGCGGTATGATCCCGATCTATGGACCGACGAATATGCCTTCCTGAACGCACCCGGACAGGCCCAGATCCAGAGCGACCTCTTCTTCGACTACCAGTCAAACGTCGCGGGCTATCCGAAATGGCAGGAATGGATGCAGAAGAAACAGCCGCGGCTTCTGGTCTTATGGGGCAAGCACGACCTGTCGTTTGATCCCGGCGTACCGGAGCGCTACCGCAAAGACGTCCCGAAGGCTGAGGTCCACGTGCTCGACGCCGGCCACTTCGCGCTGGATACCAAGGCAGATGAGATGGCGGAGTATGTGCGGGCGTTTATGAAGGGGCAGAAGTAAGGTGACCCGAGATGAGGCGAATCCTGTCGGCGTGTCTCTCCAAGTATCAAGATTTGCCAACTTCCAATTCACGTACCCAAGCCGACTTCCCGGTACTGATCCGACCGACCTCCTCGAAGCCCGTTTATGGCCAACTTCCGGATTGCCGACCATACGTCCACCTGGCCGCCGGTATACCGACGATAACTTCCGAGTGGGCGACGATGTTCGGTCAGTGTTCGAACAAACCATTGCTGCTGGTACAAAGGTGCAGGAATAACTGTTCTATGTCGGCAGGTGCATCTTCTTGAGAAATTGAGTGTATCGCTGGTCGCGGCGCAGATTTTTCAACAGCGGATCGGTCTTGATCTCGGGCAGTCCTGCGTCTCGCTGTTCGTGGGCGCGCTCCAGCCATGCAAACGATTTGTCGGATTCCCCGCGAAACGCATACACCTGAGCGATCTGATAGGCCGCTTCCACGCGATACTTTGCGATAAGGCCGGCTAAAGCAGCATTCGAATCTTGTTCACGGCCGAGCGCGTGATAAGCCAGTGCTTTGCCCGTTAATTTCCCCCAATCGGCTCGTTCCATCTCAAATTCTGCGAGCGCCTGCTGTGGCTTTCCCTCTTCGATAAGAATTTTGCCCAGAATGAGATGGGCGTAGGCAGACTGCGGGTTCAAGTCCAGAGCTTTTCGCAGCGCGCCTTGGGCTTCATCGTGTCGGCCCGAGACGTACAGCAGGTCTCCCAGATTCAAATAAGTAGTGGCACGAAGGGGGTCGAGCGGTACCGCCTGTCCATAAATCTTGATTGCCTGGTCGAGTTTGCCCATTACCCTGGATAGAAACGAACGGATAAGGAAGACTTCGGCGCTACCGGGTTCCAGGGCCGCTGCCTTGGTAAGGGAAGTGTCGGCGGCGTCCCAATCCCAGTCGTAGTAGATTTGCGTCGTCGCCAGCGACCGATAGGCTGAGGCTAAGCCCGGATCGAGCGCAATCGCCCGCTCCGCGTCCGCGCGCGCCTTTCGAAAGCCTTCTGTAACTTCGGTCAGGGCGACTTCCGCCATCAGGTTCTGCACCGACGATCGCAAAGCCCAGGCTGGTGCATATTTTTCATCCAGCTTGATCGCCGTGTCGGCATAAGCAAGCGCCTTATCGAGGTCTTCTTTTGTCTGTCCCCTCCCACTGAAGTATGTCGCCTGCAGGTAAGCCTGATATGCCTCCGGATTCACGTTGCGCAGGTTCGAAGTGACCGGCTGGCCGTTGTCTGCCAGCAGCTTCAGTTTCAATGCCTCGGTCGCGGCCCGGGCGATCTCATCCTGCACGGCGAAGACGTCATTGACCTTTCGATCGTACGTCTGCGACCAAAGTTGAAAACCATCGTCCGCCTTGGTCAATGCCGCGGTGATGCGTACATGGTTGCCATCGCGGCGTACACTTCCCTCAAGAACATTGGCCACTCCGAGCTTCCGTCCCACATCGCGTACGTCAACATTGTTGTCTTTAAATTGGAACGCCGAGGAGCGAGCAACAACCTTCAGCCCCGGCACCCGTGCCAGGTCGTTGATCAGTTCCTCCGAAAGGCCCTCGGAGAAATACGCTTGATCTCCGCCTGGGCTGAGGTCGGCAAAAGGCAGTACAGCAATGGAGGCGGCGCCGGCGGCCGTGGCGCTGCTCCTCTTCTGTCCCAGTGAGTTATAGCCAACGAAAGCGGCTGCCAGCACAATCAAGAGCAGCATTGGGACGACAAACCTGCGATAGCGATTCTTGTGCAAGATTGGCGGCGCAATCTGAGGCTCAGCTGCTGGAGGGACTGCAATTGGGATGAGCGCCGATTGCACCGTCTGCGGCGCAACGCCGGTTCCGCTTACTGATGTCGTCCCGAGTTCCAGCTCCCGTTTCAGGCGCTGGAGGTCGGTGCGGATTTCCGCAGCATGCCGGTAGCGCAAATCGCGATCTTTCTCCAGGGCCTTCTGGGCAATTTCCTCCAACTTTGCGGGCACCTGAGGGTTCAGCCGGCTCAGTGGCAATGGTTCGCGATTAAGAATTTGGTCGAAAACGCTCGCAACGGTGTCGCCGCGGAACGGCAATACGCCGGCGATCATTTCGTATAGCACCGCTCCGAAGGAGAACAAATCTGTGCGGGAATCCAAGTCCTTGCCTATTGCCTGCTCAGGGGACATGTAGACGATGGTCCCCGAAACGTTCCCCGGACTGCCCGCGTTCGATGTTGTCGGAGCAGTCGGGTCCACCGTCATAGCCACTGCAGAGCCGGTATCTTGTTCCATTTTCGCCAGGCCGAAATCCAGGATCTTGGCGTGCCCGCTTTCGGTGACAAAGATGTTCGCTGGCTTCATATCGCGATGAATGATGCCTTTGCTATGTGCCGCGTCCAGTCCGTCAGCGATTTCAATCGCGAGTGATATGACCGTACCGATCTCCATGGGACGCCCTGCGATCAGGTGATGTAGGGTCGAACCATCGAGGAACTCCATGGCGATGAACGCCCGGCCGCGCTCTAAGCCGACGTCGTAAATCGTGCAGATGTTGGGATGATTAAGGGTTGAAGCGGCTTGGGCTTCCTGCTGAAAACGTACCAGCCGTGGGTCGTCCCGCTGGGTGTCGCCCGGCAGGAATTTCAGCGCGACAAAACGACGTAGGCGTGCGTCTTCCGCCTTGTACACCGTTCCCATACCGCCTCGGCCAAGCCGATCCACGACGCGATAATGCGAAAAGTCGAGTTCGTCCCCCGGTCTGAACTCGCCGAGATTCAGTTCCCTTTGCGCTGCCGTCATTGGTCAATCTCCGCGTGCGCCGGATCACACCGTTCCTCGG
>WNFC01018452.1_pt1 | contig 11034 bp, 20 predicted proteins | sample 5400541 | NCBI WGS metagenome assembly WNFC01 (sample SAMN13153342, study PRJNA577476) | soil metagenome | isolation source: 120 cm saprolite under Douglas fir tree site 2 hole 2 replicate 1 | place: USA:California | collected 2015-04-18
GCCGCATGGAGGCAGGCTTGGCCATGAACTCCCGTATGCACTCATCAAGTGTGCCGTCCACAAGCAGATAGGGGCCAGTGCCTTCGGTGCAACGTTGGTTGTTGCGCGAAGGCCATTTGCGAAGAATGGCCGGCGCTTCGAAATTAACGTGAGCTTTGGTAGCGCCCATCCCTTTGCGCCTCCCAGTCCGCCCCTTCGCTTCCTCCACCCCAAGTGGGTCTAGTTCTTCTGACCCGTGTTGGAGAGTTCCGCCAGCGGCAATTCAATGCCCTTCATGATTAAATCGACGTAGGTTTTCCCAGGATCGACGGCGGGGTCATGGCCGATCGCAAGCTGCTGGGCGCGCCCCGTCCTCGGGCAGTGCCGCAAGGCGGAAGGCCGTTCGTTCAATCGTCCCCCTGATAGCCGCCAAGGCATTTGCGGCAGCGTCTTTGTCGCTTGTCATGTCCTAACATCCAACCGCAACCTGCGGTCGAGAGCAATGCTGCACCCGCGAGAAATCCCGCCTGTGAGGGCTTCGCATCGCTCCCGCGCGAAAGCGGATTGACTCTAGGGAGGGTGCTGCAGATCTGCAAAAGAAAAGCCGCCATCGGGTCCTAGAACTGCCGACTTTCGGGCAAAGGTTGGCGAGGTCGATGTAGGGGCGCATTCGATCGGGAACCAATCATGCATCCCGACGACGACGATCGGCGCTGAGAATGTACAACCATTCTCCTATCACCATCATTGTTGCCGCGCTGATTATTGCGGGATCGATGGCCGTGCTCTTCCGGTGGCACATCATTTCTTCGTCAATCGGACTTCAACGGCTCGACAGATGGACCGGCGAGATAGTTGGCTGCACCCCAGTTATCGATTTGTCCGACGCCGAAAAGCTTCATGTTGGCGTTCAGTATCGCTGTAAAGAAATGACGGCGGAAGAACTCAAGCAAGTCAAGGTTGACCCGAGCATCCGATGACTGGTCTATTCGACCGTGACGAAGCGTTAGGAAGCGGTCCTGAAATGCCGGTCATGCCGAACGCCGCGATACTCGCCGCCGGTGAGCATGATCAGGCTCACGACCGAGCGGCAGACCGTGCCCCACGTCTGGGTGCATCCGGACGAGGAAAGATGAAAGCTCATGCAATGAAGAGGGATTATATACACTTGACAAGTTCGGCTATTCAGAAGCATCGGTGGATGCAATGATCCATGGCACGCCAGCGCAAATAGCAATGATTAGCGCAACGCCAACTGCAGCCACGATGAACGCAGGACCAAAGTGAAGCTCGGACTTGAACTCGTTAGAGTAGGAGTTGGGAAACCACTCGAAATTTCTGCTTACCGTCGAAATTATCATGATGATCCCTAGCCAAATCGCAGATGCGATCACGCCTATGCGGGTCCAAAGTTTTTGATTTGCCCAGAATAGAGTCATTTTTGCGAGGCTCTGGCGGCGTCTTTCTAGCCGCTCCATCAGTTTATCCGCAGCAGAATGCTTTCGTCCGCTTCGATCTCGCGGCCTTCTCGACAAAGAGTTGTGATTGCTCTTTGTCGTCAGGCTTAGCCAGCTTCTGTTTCGACTTCATTGAGCATCCCCGAACATGTCATTCTGATCCTGAGGGGGCTTAGGAGGCTTAGGAGTAGGTTTCGGTGGGCAGATTTTCAGAGGCTTCCCATCTGTACGATTTACCTTTCCATCTAAGCCCAACAAGTCAGATCCATCGAAGGTATGCATCTCATCGACGTTTAGCGCCAAGGCCGTAGCCAAGTGAACTCCGTCAGATGGTTTCTTGTACTGGGGATGGTGCCTCATCAGCCTCCGAGAAGCGATGCCAATTCGTTCATCAACTACAGCCGGGCGAATCCATTTTTGACGAAGTAGGAGTTCAATTTGTTTGTCACCTTCCTCCGAGAGTGGCTTGCCCGCTTCCTTACACTTCACTTTGAACACTTCTGCGAAGGTAAAAAATGACGTGTAAATGATCACGTCGCCATTTTCAGCTTCCTTCCAAACAGCGGCACAATCATTGAGCTTGCCCGGCTCCTGGTTTATCAGGCCGAGAAAAGTACAGGAATCCCAATACACTCTCTTAGCCAAGTTGTCCTTCGTTCAATCGTTCTAAATATTCGTGAGGGTCCATTCCCGCAGTAAAATCAGGATCAAGTATCTCCTCCAAATTAACGAGAGGAGCAGCTTCAATTTCTCGAACATCTATAGCATCAATGGTTGCAAGCTTCCCGCCGGCGGTATAGTTGAGCCTTCCGTGAATGCCGAGAGTTTTGCCTTTCCAAATATCACTCATCGAATGTTCGTCGCCGAACCTACCAATGAGGTCTTTGGAGAGCGTGCACCAAATGAAGCCGTACATCTCGTTTCGGATTTGAATCGCTTCCCGGTTACGATAGCGACCCGCCGCCAACATCACGCCTTCGATTTCTCCAAACGATACGCGAGGCACCAACTCTTGCTCGAAAGCCATGACGTTGAGCGCTTCTAGCGCTCCTATCCCAGCCTTGGCCTGTTCCTGCTTGATCGAGAGGACGTCACCCTCGTCAAATTCAATGTCCGTCTCGCCGATTCCATTTAGATTTCTGGCAAAGATATTCTTGGCAGCAGCAAAACCATCTTGCGTCATCCACCGGGGCGGCTGTCCGCGCGTCATGAGACTTCTTAGACCCTGAGAAACTTCGGTCTTGACTCGCTTCACGGCGGCGGAAACGTCGACGGCGGGATCAACGGCTTGCGCCACGGCAACCACAGTAAAGGGGCTGTTGGTAGAGGCCTTTTCCAGTTTCCACTCAAAGCGAGTATGCGGATCGCCCATGGCCTGCTGGGCATGCTCAAACAGCTTTATGTTATCGAGAACCTGTTGCATGGCGTCGGCAACGCTCAGCAACCTTTCGTCGGAGACGGTCGGGTGTATCGTTATGACGACACGATCCATTTTCTCGCCTATTCCGTCCCGACGTGCGATGACCCCGGTACGTCAATCTTTTGCCAACGATATCACTAAGCGCCTTTGTTGCGCGAGCCCCGTCAGATAGGCCAAGGGCCAATTTTAGAACGCTGCCCAGCCCGCGGAGGAGTGTTTCGCAGCAAAAAAGCGAGCGCGAGCCTTCTTTCCCCACGGTGGGGAATTGCTTCATTGAAAATTCAGCAAGTCAGGTGCCCCCGTGGGCGGTTAGCTTTGCCGCTCCATCCCAAGCCGGGTCGCGCAAAGGCTGCCGTCAATGCCAACTGCAGCAGTCAGACCGACGTAGATGTTCGCATCTTCGGTGTTACGCTGGCTCACGACCCCCATTTTGGACGCAATCACGCTGACCTTGCAATACATAGTGCTGGCCGATCCAGAGCCACGATAAGTGTTGATGTCGGTCTGATTGCCCAGCTGCCAGACGTAGGACGTTTCGCCGCTGTTCAATTTGAAGGTGCTCGCCGGAGGTCCAAATCGAACGACGAGAGCGTCGACGTTTTGTCCGACGTATTGTTGGCCTAAGCGCGTGGCGACCTCCTGTCGAGACGCGGCGCAACCAGCCAGCGCGGCGCCTAGCGCCACGATTCCCAGAATTCGCATTTTGGTTGTCCACCGACCGCCGCCACCCAAGCGCAACCGAAAGGCGAAAGCAATAGAGGACACACGAAAGCCGTCCATCAGGGCTTGGCAATCGTCTCAATCGGGTGTGGATAACTTTTATGTTGGCCGGTTCCCCTTGGCCTTCAGCCCGAGCCGTTCCGAGCGCTGCGCTGCATCCAACGCGGTGACTTGCGGGGACAGCAGGGACAACCTTCAGGCAAGACATCGGGGCGAGTGCCTGGCTCGGCAGCACCAGATAGCCTCCCGAGATGGGCGCACAAACTCCCCCAGGTCTCTCCGATGAGAAGGCAGCACGGATGATGGCTGGCCTGCGCGACGGGCGGACGCTCAGAACTTTGTATGTGAGTCACGCTCAGTTCAAAACTTATTGTGCTGCGCATCCGGAACATGGGCAAGAAGCTCTCCCGCTAATCGAGGCAAACGCTAAGTCCGCACGCCTCCGCAAAGGGGCGCACCTCGGCAGCCGAACCCATTGCAAGTATGGCCATCCATTCTCCGGCGAGAATTTATTCATTTCGCCAGAAGGGTGGCGTCGTTGCCAGATTTGCATTGCGAAAAGCCACGGTGAAAACCGGACCATGTCGGAGCAGCAGGCTCGGAGAGTTGTTGAAGCGCTGAACGAAGGGAAGACGATCGCCAACATCACCATGGGCGGTACTCCGTCCTACATACTCAATCATCGAGCCCTACTTATGTTCAGACAAAGGCATCCGAAGTTCGAACGACTCGTCCTCCGTCTTTCGACTGCGAACGCAAAGGTTCATCACGCGGAGGCGGCGGCGCGACGCGCCCAAATCCTCAGGGCTCCGGCTATCGCTGAGCACGGAGCCGATATCTTCCTTCTCATTCGATCTGCGGTCCCGGCCAACTTGCCAGTACAGATCCGAGACGACGTGATCGGCGCGATGGCTTTGGAGATCGTTGAGGGGAAGCTGCGATTCACGGATATCCGGCGGCGTGTCCGCGAATATGTCGCGGTCCAGTATCGCCAATTCAGCAAGTTCGGTCGGCTTTCGTTGGATGCTCGGCTCTTCGAGGACGGCAATGCCACGCTTCTCGACCGCCTCTCTACAGAGGCCGCTACCGGGTGCTGGGATATCAACATGATGGCAAGCACCGGGCGCCAAAAATGATCTGGCATGCGATCACGTTTCCCCAGGACGGGGAATTGCTTCTCGGTCACCCTTGCGTGCGCTCGCGGAGAAAAAGAAATCCTGAAAGCCGCGCCGGGTAGAGCCTGTTATTGGAGGTTAGTTGCAGTAGGCTTGGTTACCGTAGGACGAGCAAGTCCTGGTCGCGAAATATCGCAAAGCATGGGCGCGCCTGATGCTCACTCCCGCGCCGGATATGCAGTCTGTTGCGTGGAAGCGTGCTCAACTCAAGGCCGAAAATCACAAGCATACCGATCTTACAACCGAGCGGATCGAGCGCTCGATCGCCGACGACGTCGAGTTCCTGAAGTCGCATCCCACCCGCCGCCGGGATGTACAGCAATGAGCGCGGACATCCTCACCTTTCCCGGCGACGGACTCCCCGATCGCCCCATCACGCAAGACGAGATCGACAAGCTTCACTCCAAAAACTTCCGTGACCTTGAAGGCCGCATAAACGATTGCGCAATAATGGCCGCGATCGCCCATGAATTGGCCAATGGCCGCAATTGTTGGGGCAGAGCCGAAGCACGAAAAGGCGCAGTTTGCCATCTGCAAAGTTGCGACGATGCTCAAAGAACTACAGGCGGATTATCAGGCCGCTTGGCATGGCGAAATCGATCTGGACGGCGATTAATTTTTTGCCGGAAAAGTAACGTGACCACCCCGGGCGCCAGCGGTCACATGTTCGGCGCCCGGGGCTCATCAAATGGAGCCCTGTGCCGGCTCCTGTGGTATGCTTAGCGAAAAGCAGGAAGGGAAACCGGGTATGAATCTGGAACATGAGGTCCGCACTGTAATGCGCCAGAGCGTGAACGCGCTCACGGTGGATCAAGTTACTCAGGAGGTCTCCGAAATGATTAAGGACGAAATTCGGTCGATCTTGAACGCTCTGGTCAAAAATAAGGAATTGCAATCCGTTCCTGGTGGCGGGGGCTACGCAAAAAATTACAAAGCGCCACGCATCGAGCGGCGGGTCTAGAATGCCCCGAGGTCCTAAAGGCGAGAAGCGCCCGCTGGACGGGGCAAAAGGCCAAGGGCGAGCGTCGTTGGCGCGCCCGCGCGATGGCACCGATCGACTGGGCACCTGACAGCCCGCAAAAGCCGGACTCACCGGCGGCCTTCCTAGGCCGGAAAACGGCGGTCACAGCGCATGAGCGCCACGCGGAGAACAAAAACGGGGGGGGGGCGCGGGCTCAGCTCGCCCCTCTCAACCGATCGAGCGCATCATCTGCGTGACCCTCGCTGATCGTGGCAAGTCGCTGCGCAAGAGCTGCAATTGTGACCTTGAGATTGTCGCGCCGCGTTGCCAGCGCCATTGCCAAGACCGGATACCTGGCGTCGGCTCGATCGAAAATCCCCGCTCGCTGCTCTTCGGTGGCAATGTCGCACTCGACCACCTGCATAGTGCGATCGAGATCATCGATCAGCGTCCTGATTGTTGAATCTTCTCGTAGGGCGGTTGCACTCGAAATCCCAAAACGACGCTGCATGTTCATTCGCGTGCTCCAAAATGACCCGAATTGGTACACCCTGGATTGTTTACCGGTGCCCTATGCCATCGATCGCAAGAAGCTTGCCACCATGGGCGGACGTAGCCCGCCCTCGCTTCAACGCCGGGCGGCCCATCTTTTTGTCTGCGGCGAGTCATGCACAGACCGAGCAGAAGGCTATTTGCTGAGTCTGGGGAGGTCGATGGATGGCCTTCCCGTTACAGACTGCCGATGGAGCGGATATCGGCGCCAACGAATCCTTGAGTCACCCGGCGCTGCTGGCGCGGCTAGCCGGCCCGAATCGTACCCCCTCATGTAGTGCGTTGGCGTCGACCGGCAAAAAGGTGATGTTTCGGCGATGGAAGCCAAAACCCCCGCCAACCGCGCGCTCGCCGTGCTCGACACCCCGCCGCCGGCGCGATCCTACCGGACGGCGGCGCCTGATTTCGAGTGGCTGACCGCCGGGCCCTCAGGACGCGGGTTTGTTCGCACTTTCAAGTACCAGCGCCGATCGCGGCGCGCATACAGCGAACACGGGTCCCATTCCCTGGCCAGGCGCGCGCCATCGGGCGTCAGGGATGACAAGCCGGCTTCGTGGAATGCGAGGCCGGCGCTTACCAGGTCGCAACGGCCAGCCTTACTCGTGATGTTGTCGTCCGACGTTGGGCCCTCGACGAACAACTGACCAAGGACGCTGACGGCGCAGGGCGACAGCTCAAGCTTGCTCGCGATCATTGGTTGGCTGTCGCGCATTGTTGCCGCGCCTTTCGGGAAGAGGTGATCGGTCGGCATCATGGCTGATTCGTCGACACCAAAGAAAGCCGGAGAAGTACGGTGTCAGTGCTTGGGACGGTGGGCCAAACAGTACTTGGCTGTCCTCAAGTTCTTGGGATCTTGACGACGGACCCAATTGCGAATCGCGCTCCGACGGCAAGTCAAGCAGTCGCCGGACTTTTCCAATACTGGAGCCCCGCGGCCCAAACCCGCATCAGCGGCCGACAACCCGACACAGCTCCTCGTCCAAAAGCTCCTGAGATGGCCAGGGACGTACTGATGCTTGCTTGGCCATTGCTGCTGCTCACTCTATTGGACGCAGACAATGTTACAGGCTGGCTGTCAGCACCGCGGTGACAGACATCACAGAATTTGCGGTCTCCAGCTGCGCCCGCTTCATCTCAATCACGGCGCTTCCTCCCGGGCATCGGCACCGTGGGATCGCCGCATAGATCGCTGGGTGAAGGCCCTTGTTTGACTCTAGGAAGGCCGGTGCCTTGTCATGTACGGGTACGACGGCAAGCCGGTTGCTCGGTACCATTTAGAAGACGCATGGTCGGGCTCGCTTGCTTCGTGGCTGTACAGGCTCGAGAAGGCTGGCGATCCGCGGGCGGCTATCGCCGGGCGATCGTTGGCATCGACGGTGCTGGCGCGGAGCAAATCGGCCAGATGCTCACCTCCGCCTTCGCAAACCGCCTCCCGGCTGCGGCCGAGGAGCCGCCGACGGCGCAATGACGTCGGCGGGCGCATCATCATCGGCAACATCAGGGGAGAGCCGCTCGCCAATGATGTCGGCGGCGAGCAAACGCTCAATATCGGCAAAGCCGGCCAGATCGCGCACGTACTATTATTTTAAGCTTAAAATTATGACGTGCAAAATACAAAGCTCACAGCTCGCCTGCCTCATTCTGCGCCACTATAAAGCCAATCGGCGAGCATCTGCCGCTCCTCGGCCGATGCTGCGAGAGGCACAGCTTCGCGAACTGGAGCGCCTCATCAGCACCATCGATAAGCGCCGATTGGGCACCGTGTTGAGCATCCTGCGAGACGCGGCCAAGAGCGGCACCTAATTTCTTGCCGGAAAAAAGCAACGCGACCACCCCGGGCGCCAGCGCTCACACGTTCGGCGCCCGGGTCTCCTCTGGATCAGTTTGATTGGGGCAGGGTTTCGGGCTGGAAAACGCCCAGTTCGGGGCGCATGTTCCGGCGATGCGTGAGCATTGGACTGAAAATCTTGTGTGCCCAAACTGTCAAAAGACCGGCCAAGCCGAGCTTTCGCAAACGGACGACCTTTCGTGGGACATAGAAGCAGATTTGGTCCCAGCCGGCTTTAAGGTTATTCAGCTAGAGCAGGGCATCATCTTTCACTGTTCCTCCTGCGATATCGCTGTGGAACCCTAATGACCCTAGGCCAGCTTGCCACGCTGGCGAGCGCTGCGATGGCGCGGCGCAGCCCGCGCCCCTCAGCCGATCGCGCGACCCTCGCTGATCGTGGCAAGTCGCTGCTTAAGAGCTACAATTGTGACCTTGAGATTGTCGCGCCGCGTTGCCAGCGCCCTTGCCAAGACCGGATACTTGGCGTCGGCTCGATCGAAAATCCCCGCCCGCTGCTCTTCGGTGGCAATGTCGCACTCGACCACCTGCATAGTGCGATCGAGATCATCCATCAGTGTCCTGATTGTTGAATGTTCTCGTAGGGCGGTTGCACTCGAAATCCCAAAACGACGCTGCATGTTCATTCGCGTGCTCCAAAATGACCCGAACTGGCACACCCTGGATTGTTTACCGGTGCCCTATGCCATCGAACGCAAAAAGCTTGCCACCATGGGTAGACGTAGCCCGCCTCGCTCACCGCCGGGGCGGCCCGGCTTACTCAAATCACGTCGCCTTGGATCTGACGGTCCCGCAAATGTCGCAGGATTTGTAAACGTAGGATCAATGCTGCGTTGCCACGGCCACGGTCCATACGGACGGCCTTGCAGCCAGAATAATCAAACACACCATACCAAGAGTGGATCGTGGCTCCGCAGTCGACGCAATCGAACCTCCCCAACTTCTTCGTGGGGACCTGCACCTGCGTCACCTCATGAGCCAAGCCGCATTTCGGGCAGGCAAAAATCACTGTTGTCATAAATTCGCAATCTGGCTCATTCGCAATGCGTCTTAAGTTTCGGTCCCGCGCCCAGAGACCCATCAATCGATTGCGAGCTTGTGCATTCCGGACAGGGAGGTCCTGAGAATTCTGCGGTAAATTGAGTTGATGATGAACGCAAACATGATCGCACCCCATTGTTTGACCGAACGTCATGAGAGCGCTCCTCGGTTTCAGGACGTCTTCGTCGACCCACGAAAATGGTTTCGTCGCCGCGGCGAATTGTTTCGTCGGTTTAACCGGGCGCCGGGCCGCTGGCGCTGGCGAGCCGTGCGATAGCGGCGCGCTGACAGCCTGCAAAAGCCGGACTCACCGCTGGGCTTCCTAGACTCGGGAAAGGGCTACCCAGCAAAGTCGCCGCAACCTCAGGCTTGCCTTGCCGCCGAAAGCTAGGCGAGGGCGCTTCCCCAATCGAGATTTTGGTAGCCGGCCGCTTGTAGTTCGCGGAGCAACTCCCGCGATCCTCCACGCTGGTTGGATCGAACGCCTCCAATTCCGATATCCGTTTTCTTAGACGCTCAATACCTTGACGGATTTGATCGGCAGTCAGTGCTCGCGGTTGAGGAGGAGCCGGTGGTTTGCGAGCCGTGTCGTCTAACCACGTCTAGACAGGGATATGGGACACTTGTTGGACACGAAAGTCAGCTTGAGAGCTAATAAGCCATTGAAAGCCTTGGCGCTCCCTAGCGGAATCGAACCGCTCTCTCCACCGTGAAAGGGTGGCGTCCTAACCGATAGACGAAGGGAGCGAAGCCTCGGCCTCGCCGCAACCAACCAAGGTCGCGCCGCCGCCGTTTCGCACAAACAAATATAGCCGCCGGTAATCGCGGTTTTAAGGGCAGATTGGGCGCGTTCCTTGCAAGGCCAGCATCCCGGAATTTCTTCGGATCTCAATGCTTTCTAAAGCCCACCGCAGTAAAGGGGTGAGCTGAGGCTTCCGCGAATTCTGTCGCAAAACGGTGCGCACTTTGCGGAATACGCGCTAGGGACAACCTGAATGGCCCGAGTAAGCAAAAAGCGGGAAGTGCGGAAATCGCTGCGCCAGACCGGCTGGATCACCTTCGATGGCGGCTTTGCCGCGCGCCCCTGTGTGGTGCAGGACATGTCCGCCACCGGCGCCAAGATCACGATTGACGATCCCAACATGTTGCCGGCGAAATTGCGGCTGGCGCTTTCGCGCGACGCAAGAACCGGCCGGCCCTGCGAAGTGGTCTGGCGTCGCGGAAAGTCGGTGGGCGTCAAATTCGTTCGGTAGCAAAAGCAGGCTGCGCGCGATAAAAGGCGGGATGCGAAACACCCTGCTTGCGATCGTTGTCGCGGTGCTGTTGCCGGATCCAATCGCCTTCGCCGAGCCGTCCAGCCGTCAGAAATCCGACAAACCCACAGCGTTGGGCCGATTGCTCCCGCTGAAAGCTGCCGGTGCCGGCAATTCGTGCGCGGCCTATGGTCCGGGTTTCGTTAGGGTTGACGGCACCGAGACCTGCGTGAAGATCGGTGGCGCGGTCAGTATCGGGGTCGGTGGCTCAAGCGGCGGGCGCTGAGCGGCAACAAGGGCTGGCCATTGCAACTCGATATCATCGTACCCGTTTTCATGAGTTGCGCGCTGCTTTGGTGGGTCAGCCGCGGCATGAGCTGGACCACGCGTCTGGTGGTGGCGGTCGTCACCCTGGTGTTGATTTTTTGTGTCCTGCTGTTGGATCGTTCGGACTTTTGGCCGGCCGTCTCGCGATAGCGTTTGATCCCGGGTTCACGACATCGGCGGCGCGACGAATTGCTGAAATCCCGGACGGCTGGCGAACTGGGCGAACCAGCGTTCGAGATGCCCCAGCTGCGGTTTGCGGATGCCTTCGACGCCGAACCAGCGCCGTGCATAGGCGCCGAGCGC
>WNFC01016493.1_pt1 | contig 11033 bp, 10 predicted proteins | sample 5400541 | NCBI WGS metagenome assembly WNFC01 (sample SAMN13153342, study PRJNA577476) | soil metagenome | isolation source: 120 cm saprolite under Douglas fir tree site 2 hole 2 replicate 1 | place: USA:California | collected 2015-04-18
ACCCGCCCCGAAAGCCCCGGCTACCGGGATCGGCGAGATGTTCTCGCAGACAAAGAACTCTCCTTCTCTACCATTAAGCCCCTTGACCGTATGCGGCGCGCGGTCGCGAAACTTCTTGTCAATCCGCTCTCTCCACATGTTGGGTGGCTCCACAAAATGGGAGTCAGCCGAGATCAAGCGATAGCCTGCCATAACTCATCCTCCTTGCTGATATGGGGTTGACCAGAGAAACAGAGCAGTAGGTAGCTCCCGTCATGGCGAGTTCGACAGTTTCTCTCCAACCGCAGATCCTCTACCAAGGGTCGCCATCTCTCCCCTATCACCTTTGACGTTGAGATCAAGAGAGGCCGCTGTGCCGGCCAATCGCGATCGGCATTGGTTCTAGCAGGGCTCGGGCATGCGCGAAATCGAGTTAGGCATACCCGTATGTTGTGGGCCATCGAGTTCGATTACCAGCCTCGATGAGATTTGCGTCTCGCCGCTTGAACTCCCGCTTCGCCTGGATGCTGCTACACCGCCTGCTCGGCTACGATTGTGTCCGCGTGGAATTGCGCACGAAGCGGATCATCTGAACCGCTAAGTTGGCCGCCAGCGGAAATCGCGACACGAGCGAACCTTACCGTCTGTGCTGCCCGCAACATTCGCCCGGAGAGCAACATTGCAAAGCTGATCAGATGGCGTAAGCTGCCAATTTTTGCCATGCTAGCCAGTGGGTCAACTTGCGACTCTCTTATCCGGGGGCCGGCTGCGAAAGACTGCATCCGTCGTTTGCGGGTTGCTTACTTCTCGTCTCTTTATCTGCGTGCCCTGACCGCCTAGGCAAATCGCTCCGCGTTGATCCCTCGGCTTCGCTCGGGATGACAAAACAGGCTGCCAGCGTCACAAACCCACTACTTTCATGGCAGAATGACAGAAAAGGCGTGGCGCTTGAAGTTGAGTCGGTACAGTTGCACTGTTACAGGCCACTAGCCAATGGAGCGACCGGGGATTAACGCAACCGCTAGTCCCTAATCTTAGTTAGGGGGGACGCCAGCCACTGCGCGAGAGTCGCCGGCGGGCGCTCGCTAGTTAGGTCAACGGTCCTCGTTTGCGACTCGGTTGAGATAGTGCGAGCTCGACAATGTTAGCCTCGCAACTGCGGGATTGTAGCATAAGCGTGGCTACCGTCACCGGCAGCTTGAAACGGCGCTGACCGGCACTGCCTGGATTGACGAAGAGAACACTGCCCCGCTTTTCGACCACCGGCTTGTGAGAGTGGCCGGAGACCACCGTGGTGAAACCGCCAGCCGCTGGATCGAGGTCCAGTTCTGCGAGATTGTGCAGCACGTAGATCGAATGCGAGCCAAGGTCGACGACTTCAGTAGCCGGAAGGCTTGATGCCCATGTGCCTTTGTCGTTGTTGCCGCGGACCGCGCGCACCGGCGCAATTGTCCGGAGCGCTTCCAGCACCGTCGGATCACCGATATCGCCAGCATGAATAATGAGGTCCGACCCTTGGAGTGCATCAAGGGCCTCGGGCCGCATCAGACCGTGAGTATCCGAAACGAGGCCGACCAAGTAGCAGGAATCCGCCACGCGATTAGTACCTATGCACGCCCATCGACTCAGACTACCCCGCACCTGACCTCCCCCTGGTCAGATTTTTCACGCGTCCGTTGGACCCGCCACATTACACGAAAGTAGAACGCAATCTCTGAAGCGAACGGCTCCCTGCGAGCGGTGTCGTCTCTTTACCTGCGTGCCCAACCGCCCAGGCAAATCGCTCCGCGTTGATCCCTCGGCTTCCCCTTCGGCTTCGCTCAGGGTTTCGGCTCACCGGGATGACAAAACAGGCTGCCAGTTCCATAAATCACTACTTTCATGCCAGGGGGAGGGATTGGAGAGTATAGCCAGCTCCGTTGGTACGAACCTTACGCGGATTTAGACAATCAATTAAGTACTAGCCTTGAAGCGAGAATAATCTCAGGTTGCAAAAAAGGGTGTCATCCTTAGCGAAGCGAAGGATCTCCCGCTGCGCGTTGCGCGCCGAGTGATTTGGCTGCTTGCCGCTGGCCTGCGGTACACGGTTCGCGCCCCCCAAAGCAGGCAAATCACGGCCGCAAAAAAGGCGGCCGCGAGATCCTTCGCCTGCGGCTCAGGATGACATCTTTCGCTTCTCGCGGTGTTGGTTATGCATTGCTGGATTCGCCGGCTTGTTTCAGTCGACTGCTTGATGACCGAATTTATTCTCGCTTTGAGGCTAGCAACCTCCTGCCAGTCACAGGCCGAGTTCGTGGCGTGGACGGGTCAGGGTATCGATCACCGCATACATAATTGCGCGCCCTGATTTTATCATATCAGGAATCCACGCGACCCCCATCCCGCCCAGCCCCTGCTTGAACTCCTCAGGGCAATTGTGCGGCGGCCACGGAAATCCGATTCGCGCGCAGGGGATTCCGAGCCGGCGAATCAAGGCGCCGTCGGTCTGGCCGCCGAGCTTCGGCGGTTCGCCGTGCGCCCGTTGCTGGACGCGTTCCCATCCACGGCGAGTAGACTGGATAATCCAGTTATTAACGTCAGTGGCACCGCCCGGACATGCACCAAACATTTCCCAGTCGAATTCTATTTCGGGATTTCGCCCGTGGATCATGCGCATCGCCTCGGCGAACTGCGCTTTGACTTCGCCCGGCGACGTGCGCGGATTGCAGCGGATATCCAGAAAGATCTCAGTGGTAGCGGAGGGGAAGGCGGGCCGTTCGGGCCATCCGGCGCGCACCGCCGCAATATGACCTTCCGGAGCGATTTCGCCCGAGGTGTTGCGCGCGGTGTATTCCGAGTCACGATAGCCGGGAGTGCCGCGCGGAATCCCTGCGTAGCCCAGGGTGCCACGTACTGCGACTTTGAACCAGCACATGCCGGGTTCCTCCGCGTACACACGCCATACCGGCTTCATGATAATGGCAAAATCGGGCGCGACGCCGCGAGTCAGCAGATGGTAAACCCCATCGCTCATCCCGTAATTGCGCCGCGCGGCGACGTTCACGGGCATCCCGCCGCCGGCGAAGCCAATCGCAAGATCGCCGAGCAGCGGGACTCCAGCCTCATGCAGCGCGATGGCAATTTCAGCGAGCGTGGCGACCATACATTTCGGATTGGCAGCGCCCAGCCCGAACACCATCTCGCCCTCGGCGTAGCTTTTGGGAATCATGTCAGCGCGCAGTTTCGGCCCCGCCCACGGCAGGTCTTGGTCAGGGTTTCCCTCCAGATGGGTATCGATAGGTGCGTAGAGTAAAAGCGTTGCGCCGCCGCCACGGCCACGGATTTCGCCGACGGCGTTGCCGGTCTCTTCGTTGATCGGCTGATAAAAGGCCCGTCCGCCGAGCCTCAGGCTCATGTACTCGGCGATAAATTCACTCGCCCGCCGCTCACCACCAGTTGGGCTGGGAATATCAATTAGTTGAAGCAGCAGCCGTTTGAGCCGTTCAGAATCAAGCCGCGCGCAGGCGTCGTTATACCATCGTTCCTGATCCGCCGAGAACAGAATTTTAATCGTTGGCTGCCCTCGCCCGCTCATGCCTGTCCCTCTCCCGCTCGGTTGCGGGAGAGGTGAGCTGAGGGTGGCGGGCGGGAGAGGGTCCGGGTGAGGGTTCTGATCAGTAGCCATCGCGATGCTCCGGGATTCGACCCATTGTTAGATTCGCTGCGCCTCGCCGACAACATCCGACACTATTAAACAAACTCGCGCTGGCTTTGTCTCCGGACTGGTCTGGTCCGCTGGGGCTGGGCTAAAGTCAGTTTCATGGGCGACCTTTATGAGCGTGATTTTTATCGCTGGGCAATCGAGCAAGCCGCAGTGATGAGAAACAAGTGCTCTGAGCTCGAAGCGCTCGGTGTCGACTGGATGAATGTGGCCGAGGAGCTTGACACGTTGGGCAGAACTGAGAAACGCGAACTGCGGAGCCGATTGGGAGTTTTGTTGTTGCACCTGCTTAAATGGCGATATCAGCCAACGCATCAGGGGGCAAGCTGGAGGCGCACTATCGAAAGGCAGCGGGAGGCCATAGGTGAGTTGCTGTCAGACAGTCCGAGCTTGAAATCCCTTCTCGACCAAACCATGCAGGTCGCTTACAAGGACGCACGCCGGGACGCGGCGGTTGAATCCGGCCTAAGCCAAAGCACCTTTCCGTTAGATTGCGCCTGGACTGCGACGCAGGTACTCGATCCTGATTTCCTGCCGTAAGTTCCTCACCAGTTCCAACGCTTGCCCGTTAGTAGGAGCGAATGCACGCTGCCATTGGCTCCTGCTGGACTTAGGCGTTCCCGTCGCCTTTCTCGATCGCGCTGGCCACGAATTGCTCCGCATAGATGCGCTCCGGCGCGACGCCCATCTCAACTAATCGCCGGCGGGCCGCTTCGATCATCGGCGGCGGTCCGCACAGATATGCCATTGTCTGCGGATCCGCGATGCGCTCATGCTCCAGGGCCGCGACCGGCGTGCCCGGTAGCAGTCTCGAATCGGCGTTGTCGACCTGATCGGCGCTCAGGATGACACGCAATTCGGGCATCCACCATTGCCGCAACTCCACTTCGTCACGATAGAAGAACTGCTGTTCACTGGCGCACCCGAAACTCAGCAGCACTGGTGGGCGAGCTCCCGGCCGATAACGAATTTCATCGAGCATCGCCAGAATGGGGGCGAGACCGGTGCCGCCCGCGATGAATATCTGCGGGGCGCGGCCAGCATGCAGAATAAATGCACCCATCGGTCCCTGGATCATGACTTCGTCGCCGACGCGGCAGGCGTTGCGCAAATACTCAGAAACCAGGCCGCCGCTGATGATACGGACCAGGAATTCCATTTTTGGCAAATCGCGCCGCGTCGATGCCATCGAATAGGAGCGCCATTCCATAGCGCCGGGCACCTTGACACGCACATACTGTCCACTGCGAAAGTTGAAGTCGCTGTCCTCGGCCAGCTCCAGAATGAGCTTAGCCACCGACGGCGACGGCCATTCGAGCGCCGCCACGGCTGCTGGCAAAGTGCGCACTTCAGCTCCATAGATGAGCGCGGCAGGGTAATGCAGCCGCATCGCGCTGTCGGCGCGAGCGTAGGAGCTGCACAACAGGCGCTTACCTTCGGCGGCTTCGGCGGCGAGCAACGAAGTTGCCCGCTCCGGTGCCATCACTATGTCACCGGCGATTAACTGTGCGATACAGGTGGAGCAACTGCCGGAGCGGCACTGATGGACCAGCGGAACACCCTGCCGCAGCGCCGCATCGAGCACAAATTCCTCGCGCTCGACCGCGATTCGCCGTTCGTCACCGTCTTCGAAATGAAGCGTCACGCTACACGAGCCGGGTCTTGCCACGGCATCAAAAAGCTTCGGCATGATTGGGGACTGTCGAAAACTCAGCTATGCGGCACTTCACGCAGCTCTCGCAAGACGTCTTCGATTCGGCGGCCTTGCAACACGTGAATCCTGGTGGATACGGAGATGTCGCGCATTATCTGGGAAACGTCGCGCAATATCCAACCGAGCACTAGCAGGCCCGCGCGCTGGACGGTGCCGAAAATAATTATAGCGATGAATTCCGGTGACATGAATCTCCCCGGCTAGCGCGCGGGGCGCCGATGGGGTGATTCCTGGATGCCGCGATTGAAGCGCGCGGCGATTTTGCGCCACACGATCGTGGCGTCGTCGAAGGCGCACAAGGTTTCCTGGTTCCAGCCGTCGCGCTCGTAAAAGCTCTGCATCGCTTCGCGCGCAAACAGATCGTTGTCGTTAAAATCCTTCAACGCCAGCGGTTCAAAGAAATGTTCGTAGAGGTAATCAGCTTCGCGCCTATCTTCCGCGCTGGCGCAGCGCCCGACCAGCACCTCCCAATACTCATGATGCTTATCGTCGGTCGGCACATACCATTCATATTGCGCCCATGCAGGCGCCGGCCAATGCTCCACTAGTAAAACTCCGGGCAGGAAAACGGAGGTGCGCGCATAGTAGGGTTTGCTGCCCCGCGCCTTCATTCCAATCTCGCGGTTTTCGCTGAAGAACTTGTACGAGCGGGTATTGTACATGTTCATCATGCCCTTGGGGCCGTTGGGCTCGTCGATGATTTTGATCGCATCCTCGGCGATCGGGCGCGCGCCGAGGCCCAGGTTCCGGCCGGTCGCCGCAATGATCAGGTTGTCCCAATGGATCAGCAGATGGCCCGGGTCGAAGCCGTTTTCCACCGCCAGCCGCCAGTTGGATTTGCCGAGGCGATGGATGCCGCGCACGTAGACATTCTCGTCTAGAATATGCGCGACCGGATTCTTGTCGTCGCTAATCCGAATCGGAAGATCGGCTTCGAGCGGTGGTGCCGGCTGATACTCCTCGTCCCCTACGAAAAGGAAGATTATGCCCGCGCGTTCGGCCACCGGATAGGTGCGAAGCCTGACTTTGCCGATTAGCGGGTCCTCCGGCGAGGCGACGATCGTCCGCAGCGCCCCATCGCTCAAGTTATAGGTAAACCCGTGATACCAGCAGGTGATCGTGTCGTCGGTCAGACAGGTCGGGCGCAGCGACATGCGCACCCCGCGATGGGCACAGCGATCGCGAATCGCATAGACCTGGCCGCGCGCCCGGCGCAGCGCGATTTCGTGGCCAGCGACGGTAATCCCCTTGACCTGGTTTTCGTTCAACTCGGCGCTGAAGAGTGCGGGATACCAGCTATTCTTGAAGCCCCATTCAGCTTCGAGATAGGGCTGATATTGCCGGCTGAGTGCGGCACGCGCCGCTTTGGAGGTCTTGTCGTCGGCGTCCATTGAGTTAACTCGTTTGCCATGCGCTGCACCGAGATCTTCTTAAAGAGGAAGTCAACGCTTTCGTTCCTGACTCCCCTCCCCTCGTTCCTCTCCGGCGCCCCACGCAATGGCGTTGCGCAAAAGCTTTTCGAAGGCCGGGCTTTCCCACGAACCGCGAAATGCCTTCGGGGTCACTGTATCGCCCGCAACGCTCGCATCGACGAATGGCTGAACGTTATTGGCCGGCCCGTGGCAATGCCCGAGTGCGAAGTAAGTAATGCCCCCTTTACCGAAATTACGAATATAGCCCAGGACCCGCGTCTTGCCGTCGGGCATCAGTGAGGTGTCCTTATCGTAAACGAAGCCAAATCCCGCCGGTGACGGATCTCTTTCCAGTTGCGTGGTTAGCAGCACGTGTGATTCGGACGGCTGCTGCAGTTCAATCATATAAAGTTCGTCGGCGACCTCGAAGGAGTCAGGCACGCCGTTAGTCAGCGGATGGGAACTGTCGGCCACCTCGACGCGGAACTTACACAATGGCGGGTGATTGAGAAAGAAGGCGCCGAGCGTCTGATGATGAGCCATTTTGACCATCTTCCGCATCCGCCGGTTGTCGCCCACTGGTGCTGCTTTGCCGCCGCTGGTGCCATGCAGCGCGAGCCAGCGGCCGCCGCCGTCCAGCCATTCGCATAACAATCGATGCTGGCGTTCGTCCGGAAAAGGTCCGGCCACATATGTGATCAGCAGGTGGCTGGCCGGCAGCCAGCGCTCCAAGTCGGCAAAATCGCTCGACACCGTGGCGCGCACACAGGCGGCATCCTGCAATAAATTCAACAGGCGGACACGCGCGTAATCCATATCGTGTCCGGCGGAAGTTCCGGGCGGGTAGCCGCCTACGATCAAATGAACCTGGGTTGGCACATTACTCATTTGTCCGACTCTTGAAACTCACAGGCTAACACCTGTGGCTACTCAGCCCTTCGGCAGTCCGAGCACGCGCTCGCCGATAATATTGTGCTGCACCTGATTGGTACCGGCATAAATCGTTGGGCCGCGCGCCGCGAGCATGCGCTGCGACCATTTGCCGGCATCGAGCGCAAACGGTTCGGCAAGTTCGAGTTGGCCGTAAGGGCCGAGCAATTCGAGCGCCCAAGCCGCCAGCCTGAGCGCCAACTCGGTCGCACAAAGCTTCAGCATCGAGCCTTCCGGTCCCGGCGGCAAACCCCTTAGCTGGCGCGTCAACTGGCGGTAACCAGTGTATTTTATCGCTTCGGCGTCGAGCGCAAATTGTGCGATTTTCTGGCGAACACTGGAGAACTCCCACGCCATCCTGCCATCGCGGGGAACCCGCTTTGCCAGTTCCACCAGCTCAGATATCTGGTTCGCGAGACCGCGATCGTGGCCGGTCGAACGCTCGAACATCAGCGTAGTCAGCGCAACCTGCCAGCCCTGGTTCTTTTGACCGACCAGGTTCTGCCGAGGTACGCGAACATCCTCGAAGAAAACCTGGTTGAAGCCGCGCGCCCCGGTCATCTGCACCAGCGGACGCACCATAACACCCGGTGTTTTCATGTCAACCAGCAGATAACTGATGCCTTTGTGCTTGGGTGCGTCAGGGTCGGTGCGCACCAGCAGGAAGATCCAGTCCGCATGATGCGCGGCGGAGGTCCATATTTTCGCGCCGTTGACGATGAAGTCGTCGCCGTCTTCAACCGCCCGGGTCTGCAGTCCGGCCAGGTCGGAACCGGCGTTGGGTTCAGAATAGCCCTGGCACCAAATCTCTTCGGCCGTAAGGATCTTCGGCAGGAAACGCCGCTTTTGTTCCGCCGTCCCCCAGTGGATCAGAGTCGGTCCGAGCAGCGGAATACCGAAGCCGGTGAACGGTGCCGCGGTGCCGGCGCGTTCGAGTTCGTCATGATAGACGATGTTCTGCAGGATACTGGCGCCGCGGCCGCCGTACTCCCGGGGCCAGTTGATCGCCATCCAGCCGCCTTGATTGAGCTTACGATGCCATCGGGTGCGAGCCTCCCAGTCACCCGCCGCCTCATCGGCGAGCGGCTCGCGCGCCGGGGTCGCAAACTGAAGGTTATCCTGCAGCCAGGCGCGGAACTCGCCCCGAAAGGCTTCATCTTCGGCGGTGTAATTAAAGTCCATTCTATCGATTCTACCCCATCACGCTGGCAGTCAGGGTCAGATCGATAGCATGTTCTGCAGAAATTTTAACCCTTAACGTTCGGCTGGCGGGACGTAACCGCCACCCTTGGCCGGGTCAACACCGTCGAAAAACATAGGAGGCGAGAAGTTAAATCGATCCGCTTACGTTTCTGGTTCGCGTTGGTCGCCTCTCGCCGCTTTTTTGGGCCTTACGGCGTGCTGTAGGTGGTGGTGGAATGGCGCTCGACGGTGCCATTGTCATTCGTCGTGGTCGTCGTGGTAGTCGAAGACGCCGGCGCGGTTTCAACCGCTGGAGTTGACGTCTCCCGGACTTCTCGATGATATGAAAAACATCCAGCCAGGAGCCCGCTGATCACTAGTGGCACGTAACGTTGATATCAGTAGTAAGATAATGTATAGTATGACGCGCCGAATGTAGAAATCGGGATAGGGGGGAGCGTCGCCGCTCCGCCCCTCCCACACCACCGTACGTACGGGTCCGTATACGGCGGTGCGGTCAGTTAAGCGCTCCCCGTCGGCTGCAGTGGAGGCAACCCGAGCGAGGCGAAGTACGCGTCGGGCAGTGCGATACTGAGGGCTGGCGATGCCGCCAAGCGCCATGGGCCGCGCGAGCTGCCAGCGGTGTGCGCCGCTAACTGCGCGCCCACGCCACGCCTGCGCAGTCGTGTATAGCGCGTGCGTCCGCGCTGCCACTGCTTTCACAGCCTGCTGCGGAGTCGCCGCCGCATCCATCCTTCCAGTTGTGTAAGCACTGATGGCGTCTGGTAGAAACCAAAGTAGTTGCGCCAGCCATTCAGGTAGACTGCCAGTTCCCCGACCATCCGCTGAATACTCACGCCTCGGGTCCTTCGCGTCAGCTTGCGGACTCGCTGCTTAAAGCGGCTCAGCGCCTTGGGGGCGATCCGCCGCTTGGGCTGCTGGCCGTTGGTAAAGCTGAAGCCCAGGAACTTGCGCCGACCTGGCCTTGCCACCGCGCTCTTCGCGCTGTTGACCTTGAGCTTGAGCTGGTTCGTGATGAAACTACTGACACTCACCATCACCCGTTGCCCCGCCCGTTCGCTGCGCACCTAGATATTGCAGTCGTCCGCATACCGCACGAAGCGGTGACCACGTTGCTCCAGTTCGCGGTCCAGCTCGTCAAGCACCAGATTCGAGAGCAAGGGCGAGAGCGGACCACCTTGCGGGACCCCCTCCGCGGTCGGGCTCACCAGGCCGTTCTCCATTACTCCGGCGTTCAGGAACGCCCGCACCAGTCTGAGCATTCGCTGGTCGGCCACCCGCTGCGCCGTCCGTCCCATCAATTTGTCGTGGTTGACCCGGTCGAAAAAATTTGTCCAAATCAAAATCCACCACCCAGCGGTAACCCTCGGCAATGTACTGCTGTGCCCGGGCCACTGCCTGGTGGGCCGAACGATTCGGCCGAAAGCCGTAGCTGTGCTCCGAGCACGTCCTGTCCCATCTGCGCTGCAACACCTGCATCACCGCCTGTTGTACGTAGCGGTCGAGCGCGGTCGGAATGCCTAAATTGCGCACTCCCCCGTCCGGCTTCGGTAGCGGTACTCGTTTTACTGGTTGAGGCTGATAGGTCCCGCTCAACCGTTGCCCACGCAGATTCGGCCAATGCTCTGCGAGATAGCCCGGCAGCTCCTCCACAGTCATTCCGTCGATGCCCGGGCTGCCACCATTGCGCTGCACTCGCCTAAGCGCTTGCTTCAGATTCCCTCGCTCGCACACCTCCTCCATTAGCCGCTCGGTTCCTGCCGGGCTGTCGGTTCCGCGTTTCGCCGCAGGCGCTTCGGTCCCTTGCGCAATAGGCCGCGAAGCTTCATGCGCGTCCGTACCGTCAAGGCCAGCTCTAGCTGGATATTCTGCCGCTGGTCAGCCACGAGTCCCGCGCCCTCAGCCACTCCGTCCGTTCGGACCTTCGACCTGGGCGTCGGTGCTAGCTGCTGCCCGCTCCGGCCGCGCTCAAGCCTACTATGCCCTCTCTGCTGACTCCTGCGCCGCGCTCCGAGGCTCTGCCGAGTAGGCCCGGGGAATTTCACCCCGAGCCTCTCACAGAGCCGGACGTAAGCCTCTCGACTTATCCGGCTCG
>WNFC01009006.1_pt1 | contig 11032 bp, 9 predicted proteins | sample 5400541 | NCBI WGS metagenome assembly WNFC01 (sample SAMN13153342, study PRJNA577476) | soil metagenome | isolation source: 120 cm saprolite under Douglas fir tree site 2 hole 2 replicate 1 | place: USA:California | collected 2015-04-18
CTCGACGAGCAGCGTCGCCGTTCGCGACGCGTCCAGCGCGACACGCACGGCCTCGGCGACGTCCTCGGCAGCGCGGACGAGCGTGAGCCCACGCTGACCCTGACGGTCCGGGGCCTTGATCACGCAGGGGAAGCCGATCCGCTCGGCCGCAGCGGTCGCCTCGTCCGCGCCGGAGCAGATCTCGTACGCCGGCTGCAGCACACCGGCTTCCGCGAAGCGCTCGCGCTGACGCAGCTTCGAGGTGGACAGCGCCGCAGTCTCCGGCGAGATCGGATGCGGCAGCCCCAGCCGTTCCGCGATTCGCGCAGCGATCGCCACCGGCCAGTCGATGCCGGGTGCGATCAGCCCGTCGACGCGCTCCGCGCTCGCGAGCCGCTCGATGCCCGACTCGTCCTCGGTCGAGACGATGGCGCGCCGGTCGGCATACCGGAAGCCCGGAGCGGATGGGTCGCGGTCGAGCGCGATCACGTGGAGCTCACGCGCGCGCGCCGCGGCGAGCAGACCCAGCTGGGCCGGCCCGGCGCCTAGGACGAGGAGACGCTTGCCCCGGTTTCGCTCTGAAGGATCCCCCGCCACCACACCTCATTTTCGCGGTACCACGCGATGGTGCGCGCGAGACCTTCCTCGAACGACGTGCGCGCCCGCCAACCGGTCAGGCGTTCCATCTTGTCCGTGGAGCCGATGTGCCGGTCGACCTGCCCGGGACGCTCAGTCACAAAAGTCTTCAGGGATGACGGCTTCCCTAGCGCCTCGAGCACGGCGTCGGCTATGTCCGTGACCGAGATGTCGACTCCGGTCGCGACGTTCAGCACCTCGCCCGCCACGTTCTCCAGCGGCGCGGCGATCACGGCCTCGATCGCCTCCGCGTCGTCGTCCACGTAGAGCCAGTCGCGGCTGGCATGACCGTCTCCGTGGATGGTCAAAGGTCGATCTTGCAGCGCCTGGGTGATGAACCGCGGCACGACCTTCTCCGGATGCTGCCGCGGGCCGTAGTTGTTGAACGGACGCACGATCACCACCGGCAGCCCGTAGGTGACGAAGTACGAGTAGGCGAGACGGTCGGCCCCGGCCTTGGTCGCCGCGTATGGACTGCGCGGATTGATCGGGTGGTCCTCGTCCATCGGCGCGGACTCCGCACTGCCGTAGACCTCGCTGGATGAGAACAAGATGAAACGCTCGACCGGCGCCTCGCGGATCGCGTCGAGGAGGATCTGCGTCCCCTCCACGTTGGTCGTGACGAATTCACGGGCCCCCTCTTCGATCGACTTCTCGACATGGGACTCGGCCGCGGCGTTCACGATCACGTCCACCTCGGCGACGATGTCGCGCATGAGGTCGGCGTCTCGAATGTCGCCCTGGACGAACGAGAGCCGTTCGTGCGACATGGCTCCGTCCAGGTTGTCAAGATTGCCCGCGTACGTGAGCGCGTCGAGAGAGACGACCTCGTATGGTGTCTTGGCCAGGAGGTGGTGGATGAAGTTGGACGGGATGAATCCCGCCCCGCCGGTGACGAGAACGCGTTTGGCCACGCCGGGAGACTACGTGTTTGGGTCTCGGCCCCTGACGGAGAGGTGAGGAAGACTTCCGGTCCCAGGAGCATGCCCAGAGATTTCCGAGCCACTCCGGTACGGGTCGTGATCGTCGACGATCATCGCCTGTTCGTCGACGCGCTCGCGCTCTTGCTCGGCCATGACGACCGGCTGACGGTGATCGGGACCGCCGGGGACGGCGCGAGCGCCATCGAGCTCGCCGTCTCGCGCGAGGCCGAGGTCGCGGTGATCGACGTCCGCATGCCCGAGATCGACGGACTGGAGACGGCGCGTCGTCTGCGAAAGCGCAGTCCGGGGACGCAGGTGATCCTCGTCACGGGTCTCGACGAGCCGAGCCTCGCCGAGCAGGCCCGCGAGGCGGGCGCCGTTGCCCTGCTGACGAAAGGCGCGCTGCACGATGAGCTGAAGGAGGCCATCCTCGCGGCTGCGCCTTCCCCGGCGAAAGCTTCGCTTTCGCCGGGGGATTAGGAACGGCGCTTCGCGCTGAACGTGCGCGGGCGGAGCCCGCACACTCCTCTGGTGTGGGTGCTGGGCGCTTGTTCCCTTCCGTGCGGGCACGGGCGCTTCGCGGCCGCGCCCGCATCGGTTCGCCTCCACCTAAGCCCGGCTCCGCCTGGTCTTAGCCTCCGGCCTTGGTGGTCCGGGTCGGACGCGCGTCCACCAGCAACACCGAGGGCCGGAGCTTAGACCAGGCGAAGCCGGGCTAAGTGCAGGCCGACCTCACGCGGGCGGTGACGCCGCAGGCGCCGCCGCCGGCGGACCGTTCCAAATGTCGACCATGAGCGCCGTAGAAGAGTGCGCGGGCTTCGCCCGCGCACGTTCCCCGCGAAGCGGCGTAACCAACCCCGCCCGAAAGCGCAGCTTTCGGGCGGCTAAAGCTCGCGATCGATCGTGTAGATCGGGCGGCCCTCGACGTCACGCTGGATGCGCCCGAGGTACTCGCCGATCAGCGCCAGGATGAAGCCCTGGATGCCGAGGACGGACAGGATTGCGACGCCGCCGAACAACGGGCCCGGAAAGTTCGACTCGTCGATCCAAAAGACGATCCCGTAGATACCGAGCCCGAAGGCGACCAGCGACGACACCGCCCCAAGGAGCACGCCGATCCACTGGATCGGCTGCGGCCAGAAGCCCGCGAGCACGTGGAGCGCGGTGCGCGTCAGCCGTAACGGCGAATAGCGTGACGCGTCGCGCCTCAGCGCATGCGCGACGTCCACCTCGACGACACTCGCCCCGCCGGAGAGAACCAGGGCCTTCGTGAACTTCTGCTTCCCGATCGAGCCGAGCATCGGTTCGACGGCGTCGCGACGATAGGCATTGAAGGCGCAACCGAAGTCCGAGATCGCAACGCCCGTGAAGCGGCGGAGCATCCCGTTGATCAAGCGGGACGGCACGGAGCGGCCGATCGCGTCCTTGCGCGCGCGGCGCCGGCCGCTCGCGACGTCGTAACCGGCCTCGACCGCTTCGACCAGGTGCGGGATGTCCTCCGGCTGGTTCTGGAGATCGCCGTCCATCGTCACCACCACGTCGCCGCGCGCACGGGACAGGCCCGCATGCATCGCAGGGTGCTGACCGAAGTTCCGCTTGAAGCGCACCGCACGCAGACGAGAGTCGCCGGCGTGGAGGCGCTCGAGCGCCGCGAACGTGCCGTCCGTCGAACCGTCGTCGATGAAGATCAGCTCGAACGTGCGCGGGCCTGGATCGAGCGCTGCGATCGTCCGGCGGTAGAGCTCCTCCACGGAGCCGGCCTCGTTGAAGACGGTCACGATGATCGAGACGTCGGGCGGTGGAACCTCCGCTTCTGTGAAGCGGCCTGTCTCCAGCGTCTCCGTGCCTGCCATGCCAAGAGGATAGTGCTATCCAGCCGAAAGTCCGCAGGCGGCTTCCGCGACCGGCTCTGCGTGGACAGGTTGCTCCTGTACGCGGACTCGACTCTTGCCGATTGCGAATGGTGCGACCGCCCCCTTGGTGGAGCGGATCTTCGCGGAATAGGCTTTCGAGGGATGGGCACGTGTTCGAACTGTGGCGCCGAGAATCCGGCCGGGCAAAGGTTCTGCGGCTCGTGCGGGAGTGCCCTTGCCGCACTTTGTTCCTCCTGCCGGGCCGTCAATCCGCCGGGGCAGAGGTTTTGCGGCGACTGCGGCTCGGCGCTGACAGCGGACGCGCCCATGTCGACTCCGGCAGTTGGAAGCACTCGGGGTGAGCCTCCTGCGGCGGAGCGCCGGCTCGTATCGGTCCTGTTCGCCGACCTCGTCGGCTTCACCTCACTCTCGGAAGGGCGCGACGCGGAGGACACCCGCGATCTCCTCTCGCGCTATTTCGACATCTGCCGCCGCCTGATCGAACTCTACGGCGGCACGGTCGAGAAGTTCATCGGCGACGCAGTGATGGCGGTCTGGGGCACGCCGGTCGCACTGGAGGACGATGCCGAGAGCGCGCCGTGCGTGCAGCGCTCGACCTCGTGGCTGCGGTGTCCGCACTCGGAGACGAAGTTGGCGCAACGGAGCTCAGAGCACGTGCCGGAGTGCTGACCGGCGAGGCCGCAGTCACGCTGGGCGCTGAGGGGGAAGGCATGGTCGCGGGCGACCTCGTGAACAGCGCGTCGCGAATCCAATCCGCAGCCGAGCCGGGGACGGTGTTGGTCGGCGAGCGCACGCGGCGTGCGAGCGAGGCGGCGATCGCGTACGACGATGCCGGCAGCCATGTGCTGAAGGGCAAGGCGGAGCCCGTCCCGCTCTGGCGGGCGCTCCGGGTCACCGCCGGCAGGGCGGGCGCGCTGAGGTCGGAGGGACTCGAGGCGCCTTTCGTCGGCCGGGACAGAGAGCTGCGCCTGGTCAAGGAGCTGTTTCACGCGTCGGCCGAGGAAGAGAAGGCGCAGTTGGTCTCCGTCGTCGGCATCGCCGGCATCGGCAAGTCGCGCCTATCGTGGGAGTTCGAGAAGTACGCCGACGGCCTGGCCGGCGACCTCTGGTGGCACCGTGGACGCTGCCTCTCCTACGGGGAAGGCGTTGCGTACTGGGCCCTCGCGGAGATGGTCAGGATGCGCTGCGACATCGCGGAGGACGAGGACGCGGCATCAGCCCGCGAAAAACTGGGCACCGCGGTCGAGGAGTACATCCCCGATCCCGAGGAACGGCGTTGGGTGGAGCCGCGGCTCGCCCACCTACTCGGCCTCGAGGAGGGCGCCGCCGGCGACCAGGAGAACCTTTTCTCCGCCTGGCGGATCCTCTTCGAGCGGCTGGCACAGCAAGGGCCCGTCGTCCTCGTCTTCGAGGACATGCAATGGGCGGACGCGGGGCTTCTCGACTTCATCGAGTATCTGCTCGAGTGGTCACGGAGCCACCCGCTGTTCGTCCTCGCCCTCGCCCGCCCAGAGCTGGCCGACAAGCGGCCGTCCTGGGGCGCCGGCAAGCGGAGCTTCACCTCGCTCTATCTGGAGCCGCTCTCGGCCCAGGCGATGGACGAGCTCCTCTCAGGGCTCGTACCCGGCCTGTCCCAGGACATCCGCGCACGCATCCTCGAGCGCGCCGAAGGCGTTCCCCTCTACGCAGTGGAAACAGTGCGGATGCTCCTCGACCGAGGGCTCCTGGCGCGGGAGGGCAATGTCTACCGGCCGACCGGCCCGGTCGAGACGCTCGAGGTGCCGGAGACGCTGCACGCCCTCGTCGCCGCTCGGCTGGACAGCCTCACCACGGATGAGCGGCGGCTCGTCCAGAACGCCTCGGTGCTTGGCAAGACCTTCACGAAAGCGGGCCTCACCGCGCTCACGGGTGGGCTCGACGAGGAGCTCGAGCCCCTGCTTGCCTCGCTCCTGCGAAAGGAGATCGTCTCGATCCAGGCCGATCCGCGATCGCCCGAGCGCGGGCAGTACGCGTTCCTCCAGGACATCGTGAAGCTCGTCGCCTACGAGACGATCGCGAAGAGGGACCGCAAAGCAAAGCATCTCGCCGCCGCGCAGTTCCTGATGTCGACGTCGGGCGCGGAGGAGGACGAGATCGCCGAGGTCGTCGCCGCGCACTATCTCGACGCTTACCAGGCGACGCCCGACGCCCCCGACGCCGGCGAGCTCAGGGCAAAGGCCCGTGAGATGGTCGTCAGGGCCGCGGAGCGTGCAGCATCGCTCGGCGCGAACGCCGAGGCGCAGAGATCGTTCGTGCGGGCGGTCGAGCTCACAGACGAGCCGGTTGTCCAGGCAGAGATGCACGAGCGAGCCGGCCTGATGGCACGGGCAGGAGGCCAGGCCGACGAGGGGGCCGTCCACTTCGAACGGTCGATTGCACTGTTCGAGTCGGCCGGCGCGACGCACCCAGCAGCCCGGGTGTCGGCGCGCCTCGCCGAGGTCATGTGGGACCGTGGACGCCTCGAGGAGGGACTCGAGCGGATGGATCGCTCGTTCGCCGTGCTTTCACGCGAAGAGCCGGACGAGGATCTGGCCTGGCTAGCCGCGCAACTCGGCCGGTTCATGTTCTTCGCCGGCGAGGCCGAGGTGGCTCTGCAAAGAATCGAGACCGCACTCGACATCGCGGAGGCACTCTCGGTGCCGGAGATCCTGTCCCACGCGCTCAATACGAAGGCCATCATCTTCACCGGGCGCGGACGCAGGCTCGAGGCACTCACCTTGCTTCGCTACTCGCTGGATGTCGCGCTCGAGCATGACAAGCCCTCGGCTGCACTCCGCGCCTACTACAACCTGGCCGACACGCTGTGCCATCCCGACCGGTACGAGGAGGCTGCGAGCACCGTCCGCGAGGGCCTCGCGCTTGCCAGGCGAATCGGGAACCGCTCCTGGGAATGGCAGTTCCTCGGCCAGGTTTATCCCTTCTTCGCGCTCGGGGAGTGGGACGAGGCGCACGCGCTGATCTCCGGGCTCCCTGAGGAGAAATGGCTCGAGGTAAGAGTGTCCTGGCCGGGAATCCCCACCGCAGCGACGGTGGACACCCATCGGGGCCTGCTCGAGCAGGCCGAGCGAATCGTCCGCCTCTGCGCCGAGATGGAGAACTCCGCAGACATCCAGGAGCGCTCCTCCTACGCCCTCGCCAGGTCGAACCTCCTGCTGATGTCCGGGAGCACCGCGGAAGCCCTGCACGCCGCCGAGGCGGCTTTCACGGCCGGCAAGGAAATGGGGATCACGCAGGAATACGTGAAGCAGGCATTCGTCGCAGCGGTGGAAGCAGCGCTCGAGGTCGGCGATCTCGAGAAAGCCGATGAGCTGCTCGGCGGCGTCGAGGCTCTCCCCCTGGGGCGCGTGTCGCAGTTCCTCCAGGCCCACTCGCTGCGTTTCCGTGCTCGGCTCGGCGACCTGCGCGGCGAGCTCGACAGCGTCGAGGATCACTTCAAGAGCGCAGGCGCGCTCTTCCGCGAGATCGCGGTCCCGTTCTACCTCGCCGTGACAGAGCTCGAGCATGGCGAGTGGCTCGCCGGCGCGGGTCGAGGCGACGAGGCCGATCCGCTGCTCGCCGAAGCGCGCGAGCTCTTCGAACGTCTCGATGCGACGCCGTGGCTCGAGCGGGTGGACCAGGTCTTGGCCGTTAGCCGCGAGCCCGAGTCCGTCGCTACGAGCTCTTAACACCGCGGTCGCGCGGCTGCAGTCGCGCTTCCCCTGAGGTTCATCTCTCAAGCCGCTTCCGCGATCGACTCCGCGAGGACAGGTTGCTCCTGGACGCGGACTCGACTCTTGCCGATTGCGAACGCTGAGACCGCCCCGAGAGCAACGACAGCTGCGCCGATCCAGACAGCGGCGTTCATTCCGCTGACGAATGTGTCAGGCGTGCGATACCCACCGTAGGACGAGAACACCGAGGCGAGAACCGCAATGCCGAACACTCCGCCGAGCTCTCGGATCGCGTTGTTCGTACCAGACGCCTGACCTTGCTCCTCAGGCTTCACAGCCGAAAGGACGACGTTCGCGACCGGCGCCCAGAACATCGCCATGCCGATGCCCGAGATTGCGAAGGGCGCGACCAGCTGCCAGTACGGCGTGGTCGTCGTCGAGATCGCCGCGATCGACGCGAGTCCTGACGCCTGCAGGATCAAGCCGACGCCCATGAGCCGGTGGCCGCCGATCCGGTCGGAGAGAGCTCCCGCGATCGGCGCCACGAAGAGGGGCATGATCGTCCACGGCAGGATGCGAACACCGCTTGCGAGCGGGCTGTAGCCCTGGATGATCTGGAAGAACTGGCTCAGCAGGAAGATCGAGCCGAACATCCCGAAGAACATGAACAGGGACGCAACGTTCGCGAGCGCGAAGGCGCGGTTCCTGAAGAAGCGCATCGGCAGCATCGGCTCGCTCACGCGGAGCTCCCAGAGGACGAACAGCGCAAGCACGATCGCGCCGCCCACGAGCGCCGTCACGATCTCGGCCGAGGCCCAGCCCTGTCCGTTTCCGCGCACGAGGCCCCATACGATCCCGGTCAGACCGACGCTTGCGAGCGCCACGCCGGGCAGGTCGAGCCTGGCCGCCGGCCCGTACGACTCGTCGAGGCGTCGGAATGCGAGTGGGATCAGGACGATGCCGATCGGAACGTTGAGCCAGAAGATCCAGTGCCACGAGATGCCGCTGACGACGGCGCCGCCGACCACCGGGCCGAGTGCGACAGCCAGGCCGGCGATGCCGCTCCAGGCGCCGATGAAGGCGCCGCGCCGGTTGGCCGGAACACCCGCACTCAGGATCGTGAGCGTCAACGGCGTGATGATCGCGCCGCCCACACCCTGAGCCGCACGCGCTGCGATCAGCGCTCCGGCCGAAGGCGCGAGCGCAGCGGCCGCGGACGAGACGGTGAAGATCGCGAGCCCGACCACGAACATCCGGCGGCGCCCGAACCGGTCGCCGAGCGCGGCTCCGGTCAGGAGCAGGACCGCGAACGTCAGCGTGTAGGCGTTGACCGTCCACTCGAGGCTGGCGAGGGTCGCGTGCAGGTCCTTGCGGATCACGGGCAACGCTGTCGTGACCACGAGGTTGTCGAGGGTGGCCATGAAGACCCCCACCGAGGTGATTGCGAAAGTCCACATCGTTCGAGTCTTGGCACTCATGGATTCCTCCTTCGGCTCGTATGCTTGTGAGTTGTCACTTACTTCACGATGAAAAAAATGACTAGACGTCCTGCCGGCACCCCTCGATGAGGCGCTGCGCCCACCCTTCCTCGGCGCCGAGCAGGTCCATCGAGGCGACGACGTTCAGGAGCATCCCCTTGGCGAAGAAGTGGGATACACGGTCCGAGGGCTCGCCCGAGACGCGTTCCACGTACTCGACGAGCTCGCCGTAGCCTTTGCGCACGGCGTCGCGGATCTCCTCGTCGTGCGAGGCGGCGTAGGCCTGCATCTGGGAATGGAGATAGGTCGGATCGGTCGCGAGACGCTCGGTGTACGCCTCGCCGATGGCACGCAATGCCTCCTCGCCCGTGAGGCCGGCGGATGCGGTGCGAAACATCTCGAGCGTTCCACGCATGCAGCGCTCGACCGTGGCGATGAAGAGGTCCTTCTTGGTGCCGAAAAGTCGGAAGACGTAGGGCTGGGAGATCCCGACGGTCTTCGCGATCGCCTCCGTCGAGCCCCCGACCAGCCCGCGGGCGGCGAACTCGACCAGGGCGGCTTCGAGAATCTGCTCGCGCCGTTCCTCGGCGCTCTTTCGCTCTACGACTGCCATGCCGGCGATGTTAGCTACTGGTCACTAACTTGTCAAGTCACTTCCGCAGGAGGGCCATTCCGCGGGCCAGTCGGACGGGGTCGCGCCTCTCCTGGGCGGCGAATTGGCCGAAGGCGTGGGTCGAGTTGACGTCGTCCGAGACCAGCACGCCGCCTGGCCGCAAAGCCGGCCAGGCGGCATTGAACTCGAACCACATGCAGTCGAACGAGTGCTCGCTGTCGTGCATGAAGGCGTCGATCGTTCCCAGTCGCCCCAGCAACGGGGGCAGCTCTTCCTGACTGCGGCCCAGGATCAGCGTCCAGCGCTCCTTCAGCGCCTGGGGGATCAACCAGCCGGACTCGGAGCCGGGCGGGATGCCCGCGCGGCCCTCACCCTCGTAGAACGTGCCCGGCTCGTATTCGCGGCCGACCTCCCGGGGCATGTCGACCGAGTGCAGGTGGCCGGTCTCGTTCGCCTGCAGCGCCAGGAGCGAGAAGGCGGTCGAGAACCCGTTCGCGACACCGGTCTCGACCATGACCTCCGGCCGGACCGTGCGTAGCACGGCGTAGAGGTAGGCGCCCTCCGTGTAGCCGATCGCGCCGAGCGAGTGACCGGCGCCCGTCGCGACGACGGCGGCGTGATGCTCGCGGCCCTTCTCGAGCAGATGCTCCATCAGCCCGCTGGCTTTCACTTCACGTTCGTATCCCGCGAGAACGTCCCGGCCGCCGAGGAAGCGTGCGACCTCGTCGCGGATGCGTCGTCGTTCGAGTGCGGGTCCCGGATGGCGCACACTGCGCATAACCCGGTACAGACGTCGTTTCAGCGCGGCAGGCACGGCGGCGGATCGTATCGTTGGGCTCCTGGACGCCCGTGTCCTCCATCTCCCCGTGAACCTCGCCGGCACCGGCTGGGCCCACGTGAACGCCTTGCGTCGCAAGGGCGTCGATGCACGGCTGCTGGTCTTCTGGCCCCAGACATGGCGTCCGGACGAGTTCGACATCGACCTCGACCTGCCCCGATCGGGATTCCTGCGGCAGCAGGCCGTCCAGTGGCGCGCGCTTGCGCGATACCTCCCGCAGGCGGACATCTTCCACTTCTACTTCGGGCAGACCCTCGTCCCGAAGTCCCTGAACATGCCGATCCTGCGCGCGGCGCGGAAGAAGTCGCTGATGCAGTTCCTCGGCGACGACATCCGCGGCAAGAGCCTCCGCGAGCTCGAGTACCGCAAGAAGTTCGACGCCTGGATCGTCGGTTCCTACGCGGCGACGCGCTGGGTGCCGGACGCGACCGCGGTCATCCCGCCGGGGCTTGACCTGCGCGACTACCAGCCGGTTCCCCCTGTCGAGCGCGAGCGGCCGCTCGTCGTGCATGCGCCTTCGGATCTCGAGAAGAAGGGCACGCGGCACGTGATCGAGGCGTGCGCGGAGCTCCCGGTGGATCTCGACGTCGTGCACGGGGTACCGCACGACGAGGCGGTGGAGCGGTTCAAGCGCGCCGACATCGTCGTCGACCAGATGCACTACCTCTGGCACGGCGTGTTCGCGATCGAGGCGATGGCGTACGGCAAGCCGGTCGTCACCCATCTCGATTCCGAGGCCGTGGCCCAGACCGAAGAAGCGTTCGGCATGAAGGTGCCGATCGTCTCCGCGACGAAGGACGACCTTGTGAAGAAGCTGGAGCCGCTCGTCGAGTCCTTCGAGCTGCGCAAGCGACTTGGTGAAGAAGGGCGGGCCTACGTGGAACGAGTCCACGACCTCGACAAGGTGGCCGACCGGTTCATCGAGATCTACCGCTCCATACTCTAAGAATGTGTCTGCAGGGTCGTGAGCTGGCCGATCTTCGAGCGGACGTTGGACGGCCG
>WNFC01033560.1_pt1 | contig 11032 bp, 11 predicted proteins | sample 5400541 | NCBI WGS metagenome assembly WNFC01 (sample SAMN13153342, study PRJNA577476) | soil metagenome | isolation source: 120 cm saprolite under Douglas fir tree site 2 hole 2 replicate 1 | place: USA:California | collected 2015-04-18
GTCCAGCGGCTGACGCCCGGCCCGAGGATGCCGCCGACCAGCCCGCCGGCGAGCACGAGCGAGATCGCCGTCGGCCGGAAATCGGCGCTCGCGGCGTCGGCCGCGGCAAAGCGGTAATACTGGCCGTAGGCGTTGAAGACGCCCCACACCAGCGTGCCGAAGCAGAGCAGCCAGAAGCTCTGCAGCCGCATCGCCGCAGCGCAGAGCAGCGCCCCGGCGATGCCCCAGAACACGCCCAGGGTCAGGCCGCGCCGCCGGCCGACGCGCTTCATGTGGAGCGAAGCCGGCATGGTGGCGATCGCGCTGCCCAGAATCCAGCAGGTGACCGGCAGCGTGGCGAGCGCCTTGACGGGCGTGAGCGCGAGCCCGGCGAGGCCGTTGATCGCGACCAGCGTGGTGTTGTTGGTGAACAGCATCGCCTGGCAGGCGGCGAGCAGCCCGATGTTGCGGCCTGTACTGGTCATTTATACAGTAGTGGATTAGAATGCGACGGATCGTAGTCTAAATGAAACACGAAACAACTTACCTGCGCGGCGCCCGCTCGTTCGTGCAGGGCCGCTTCGAGACCGTCGCGCGCGAGCCATTCGACGACGGCTGGACGCCCGAGGAAAGAGACGCCGCCGAGCTGCAGACCAGCGTCACCGAGGAGCGCGCGCGCTCGATCATCTCGCGCAACGACTCGCCCGACATCGGCTTTTCGCAGTCGATCAATCCCTACAGGGGCTGCGAGCATGGGTGCGTGTACTGCATGCACGGCGATACCCCTCTTCTCATGGCTGACGGCAGCGTGCGACCGATTGCCGATGTGCGCGCTGGTGACGTGCTCTATGGAACGGCGCGCGAAGGCTGGTACCGGCGTTATGTGAAGTCTCGAGTCCTCGCTCATTGGAGCGTAATCAAGCCGGCGTACAGGATCACGCTGGAAGACGGCACGCAGCTTGTGACCGGACCGGACCATCGCTTCCTCACCGAGCGCGGATGGAAGTTCGTTACCGGAACCGAGCGGGGCCGCGCGTGCCGGCCGCATCTCACGACCAACAACAAGCTAATGGGCGTTGGGGCCTTCGCAAGCGCGCCTGTAAAGAACAGAGATTACCGCCTCGGCTACCTCTGCGGCGTCATTCGAGGCGATGCCCTGCTCGGGTCCTATCAATATCGACGCGCCAACGGCGCAGTCGGGACCGTGCACCAGTTCCGTCTGGCGCTCTGCGACGTGGAGGCGCTTCTTAGGACGCAGGAGTATCTGCGCCGCTGGCAGATCGATACGCAGCACTTTGTCTTCCAGAAGGCGGCCGTTGGCAGACGGCTGTTGCACGCGATCCGCGCGCAGACGCGGCCAAACGTGGAACAGATTCGCACACTCATTGCCTGGCCGACGGCGCCGTCGCGCGAATGGTCGACGGGCTTCCTTGCGGGAATCTACGATGCCGAAGGGAGCTACAGCCAGGGCATATTGAGGATCAGCAATCCGGATCGGGAAATCATCGACTGGATCAGCCGCTGCCTGCGCAAGCTCGATTTCCGGTTTGCCATCGAGCACGTGCCCCGCGTCACCACAAAACCCATCGATGTCGTACGCCTGACCGGGGGACTGCGAGAGCACCTGCGATTCTTCCACAGCGTTGATCCCGCCATCGTGCGCAAGCGCGACATCGCCGGCCAGGCGGTGAAGAGCGAGGCCCGCCTGGGTGTTGTCAGCATCGAGCCGCTCGGCAAAGCGATGCGCCTCTACGACCTGACCACGGAAACCGAGGATTTCATCGCGAACGGCGTAGTGAGTCACAACTGCTACGCGCGCCCGAGCCATGCGTACCTCGAGCTCTCGCCGGGGCTCGACTTCGAGACCAAGCTGTTCGCGAAGACCAACGCTGCCGAGCTGCTGCGCGCCGAGCTCTCGAAGCCGGGCTACGTGCCGAGCCCGATCGCCATCGGCGCGAACACCGATTGTTATCAGCCGATCGAGCGAAAATTCAGGATCACGCGGCAGATCGTCGAGATCCTGGCCGAATGCGAGCATCCGTTCACGATGGTGACCAAGTCTGCCCTGGTCGAGCGCGAGCTGGACCTGCTTGCGCCGATGGCGAAGAAGAACCTGGTGAAGGTCTTTGTCTCCATCGGCAGCCTCGACCGCACGCTCGCGCGCAAGCTGGAGCCGCGCGCCGCCAGTCCGCAGCGCCGTCTTGACGTCCTGAAGGCGCTAAGCGAAGCAGAAGTTCCCTGCGGCGTGATGGTGGCCGCCCTGATCCCGGGGCTCAACGACAAGACCCTGGAGGAAGTGCTCGAAGCCGCCGCCGCCGCGGGTGCCGCCGAGGCGGCCTACGTCATCATGCGGCTACCCAACGAGCTGAAAGAGCTGTTCAAGGAATGGCTGGCGGCGCATTACCCCGAGCGCGCCGGCCACGTCATCAGCATCGTGCACCAGATGCGCGGCGGCCGTGACAACGACCCGCGCTTCGGCAGCCGCATGACCGGCACGGGAATATTCGCCGAGCTGATCGAGAGGCGCTTCGACCTCGCGTGCCGCCGCTTCGGCCTCAACGACCACGGCGCGGGGCGCAAGCCGCCGAGCCTCGACTGCAGCCGCTTCCGCCCGCCCTCCGCAGCAGGTCAGATGTCGCTCTTTTGATGAGGGCCGCGCTGCTGGCGATCGGCTGGGGATGGGCGGCGACGATCGTCTGGCTTTCCCTCACCCCGGCGCCGCCGAAGCTCGATTTCGAGCACAGCGACAAGCTCGGCCATTTTCTCGTCTACGGCGCGCTGATGTTCTGGTTTTGTCTGCTTTATTTCAAGACACGGGTCAGAATCCTTTACGCCGCGGGATTCATTGCCATGGGCATCGGACTGGAGTTCATCCAGGGATGGCTCGTCTACCGCACGTACGACCCGTTCGACATGCTCGCCAACACGATCGGCGTCGCGCTGGGCTGGATGGCGTCCCTCGTCATTAGAATCGTCCGGTGATGTCGACCCTTTCGGAACAGCTCGCCGACGCGGTGCAGAACGCGCGCGACGTGCCACGGGAGATGGCCGAGAAGCTCCTGATCGACGTCGCCGGGCTGTGCGTCGCGGCGCGCAGGACCGACTACGTGCGCGCCTCGCTTGCGGGATGGGAGGCTTCCGGCGGTTGCACCGCAATCGGACACTCACGCACGCTCGATGCCGCGGGCGCCGCCTTCGTCAACGGCACTGCGGCGCACGGCGAGGACTTCGACGATAGCTTCGAGGGCGGGCCGGTGCACGCCGGCGCCGTCGTGGTTCCCGCGGTGCTCGCCGTCGCCGAGCGCGAGCACTTGAGCGGGCGCGACGCGTTGCTCGGCATCGCGGTCGGGGTCGAAGTGATGTGCCGCGCGAGCCTCGTCGCGCCGAAGCTCATCCACAAGGCGGGGTTCCACCCCACCGCCGTACTCGGCGCGATGGGCGCAGCCGCGTCCGTGGCGACGGCATTGCAAGCTTCGAAAAATCAATTCGTCAACACGCTCGGCATCGCCGGCTCCATGGCCGCAGGCATCATCGAGTATCTTGCCGAGGGCGCATGGACCAAGCGCATGCATCCCGGCTGGGCCGCGCAATCGGGCATCCGCGCGGCCGATCTGGCGCGCGCCGGCTTCGTCGGACCGCGCGCCGTGTTCGAGGGCGCGCACGGCCTTTACCACGGCTTCGCGCGCACCACCGAGGGCGACTGGGACAAGCTCGTCGGCGGCTTCGGCGAGCGCTGGGTGGCGAATTCGCTCGCCTTCAAGCTCTACGCCTGCGGCACGATGACGCAGCCCTATGTCGACTGCGCGCGCAGGCTGGCGGAGAAAGGTGTGCGTGCCGAGGAGGTCGTCGAAGTGGTTTGCGAGGCCGCCGAAGGCACGGTGCACCGGCTATGGGAGCCGCTCGCCGACAAGCAGCGCCCGCCCAACGCCTACTTCGCCAAGTTCAGCCAGCCCTATTGCATCGCCGCCGGATTCGTCCTCGGCCACGCCGGGCTCGAGGCGTTCACCGAGGAGCGCGTGCGCGACGAGCGGCTGCGCTCGCTGGCGGCGAAAGTGCGCTACGAGATCGACCCGGACAATCCGTATCCGGATGAATTCACCGGTCACGTGCGCGCGCGGTTGAAGGACGGGCGCACGCTCGAGGAGCGCCAGGGGCACCTGCGCGGTGGCCGGAACGAGCCGCTGTCGCGCGCCGACATCGAGGAGAAATTCCGCCGCAACTGCGCGCATGGCGGCTGGCCGGGGGAGCGCACAGAGAGCCTTCTGCAGTGGGCAAGGAAAGCCTTTGACCACAAAATCGATTTGACGAACTTCAGAGTCTAAGCAAAAAACTCGATCAGCGCGTTGAGCGTGGCGTCGGGCGCCTCGGCCATCAGCGAATGACCTGAGAAATCCACCGTCACTGCCTTTGCGCCTTTCAGTTTCTCAATGAGCTGCTGCGCCGCCGCGGGTGGCGTCATGACGTCGCGGCGGCCCAGGATGAACAGGGTCGGACACTTCACATTGGCAGCGCTTTCAAACCCGCCGGAGTAGTCGTTGCAGGCCTTGAGATCGTTGTACAGGACGCCGGGGGCGAGCCGGCGCAGGCGCGCCAGCGTGTCGCCGTACATCCACATGCCCGGGTTCGGATTGCCGCCCAGCGGCACCTGCGGCGCATGGCCCCAGATGGTGTCCATGTCGAAGGCGGCGTGCTGATTCCTTCTGGCCGCTTCGAGAAAAGCTTCCGACACCTGCATCGGATAAGCGGTGCCGATCAGCGCGATGCGTTCGGCAGCGTGGCGTGCCGCGTACTCCAGCGCGATCAGAGAGCCCATCGAGTGGCCGATTACGCTCGGCGTTTGAATTGTGAGGTGCTTGAGAACGTCAAGAACCCAGTCTGACATTCCTTCGATGCTCGGAATCGGCGGTCCTGCGGAACGCCCGTGGCCGGGAAGGTCGAGCGCCAGCACATTCCAGCCGTGGTAGCCGAAGTAGCGGCTCTGCAAGCCAAAGCAGGAATGGTCGAGGCCGGCGCCGTGCACGAAGACGAGCGTCGGCTTCTCGGGGTCGAGATCGTGGGCGGCGGTATAGGCGAAGACCGACTTGCCTTCGACCTTGAAATTCACTTCACCGCGGCCTTGAGGGCGCGATCGAGGTCGGCGATCAGGTCCTGCGGATCCTCCAGGCCGATCGACAGGCGCACCGTGCCGGCGGTGATGCCGGCGCGCTTCAGGTCCGCGTCGCTCATCCGGTAGTGAGTGGTAGTCGCGGGATGGATCACCAGCGACTTGGCGTCGCCGACGTTGGCGAGGTGCGAGAACACGCGCAGCGCTTCGATGAAAGTCTTCCCGGAGGCGCGGCCGCCCTTGATCTCGAACGAGAACACGGCCCCGGCGCCTTTCGGCAAGAGCTTCCTGCAAAGCTCGTAGTCGGGATGCGCGGGCAGCTCGGGATAGATCACCTTTTCCACCGCCGGATGGCTTTCAAGAAACGAAACCATCTTTCGCGTGCTTTCGACATGCCGCGGCATGCGCAGGTGCAGCGTCTCGATGCCCTGCAGGATCTGGAACGCCGTCATCGGCGCCATGCAGGCGCCGAAGTCGCGCAGCCCCTCGCGCCGCGCGCGCAGCAGGAACGCGCGCGTGCCCGACTCCTCCTCGAAGTCCATGTTGTGGAAGCCCTGGTACGGGGCGGTCAGCGTAGCGAACCTGCCGGAGGCTTCCCAGTCGAAGCGGCCCGAATCGACCAGAACCCCCGCGATGGTCAGGTAAGGCGTGGTGAAGGTCGAGTCCACCAGCAGCGGCAGCTTCGCCTCGTGCGCGATCGCGGCGACCGCGGGGATGTCGAGCACGTCCAGGCCGGGATTACCGAGAGTTTCTCCAAACAGAAGTCTCGTGTTGGGCCGCAGGGCGCGCCGGAAATTCTCCGGATCCCTGGGAGAAACGAAACTCGTGTCGATGCCGAAGCGCTTGAGCGTATAGGCGAGCAGGTTGTGCGAGCCGCCGTAGAGCGCCGTCGAGGCGACGATGTGGCTGCCCGCATCCATCAGCGTCGCGATCGCGAGGTGCAGCGCCGCCTGGCCGGAGGCCGTCGCCACCGCGCCGACGCCGCCTTCGAGCGCGGCGACGCGCTCCTCCAGAACGGCTACGGTCGGATTCGAGATGCGCGAATAGACGTGGCCCGCGCGCTCCATGTTGAAGAGCGACGCGGCGTGCTCGGTGTCGCGGAAGACGTACGACGTGGTCTGGTAGATCGGCACCGCCCGGCTGCCGGTCGCCGGGTCGGGCGATTGGCCGGCGTGCAGCGCGAGGGTGTCGAATCCGGGGTACTTGGGTCCGGCCAAGACCTTAGTGCAGGTTTTTTCTGCTCGGGCGAGTGTAGCTCTCGAAGGCGCGCTCGGGCTTCTTCTGCTGCGTGGCCTTTTCCTTCCAGTCGCGGTCGAACAGATCATTCACCAGCGCGGTGACCTCGCCGACCTTGTCCTTCTCGAACTGCCGCGCGAGCACCGCCGCCACGTCCTCGATCATGCAGCGGCGCTGCGCCTCGTGGATCGCCTGCGCGGTCGGCCCGACGAACAGCAGCTTCGATTCCTGCTCGCCGTTGTCGTGATACATCGTGACATCGACCTCGACCGCCTCGTAGCAATAGGGCCCGAGGTTCTCGAGCGCGACATCGAGCGCCGGGTGGAAGCTGCGGCCGATCTCGCCGGTCCAGCAGACGGTGAGGATCAGCTCCTTCTCCTCGTACTTGATGCCCGGCTCGTCGGGCTCGAGGCTCTTCACGTCGCCCAGGCCGTCGGCGTCGAGGTACTCGAGCAAAGGCGCGAACGCCTGCTCGATCTGGCGCCGCGAGACGCCTTCGAGGATGGGAATGTCGGCGTGGACGTGGACTTCATGCCGCATGGCGAACACCTCGGAAGGGAATGGGCAATTCTACCCCTAAAATAGGGACAGACCCCATTTTCGGCTCTTTGAAAATGGGGTCTGTCCCTGATTTCATGCTCCCAAATTATTCAGGCGGCAGCCTCGTCAATCTGGTCGCCTCGATTGTCCAGGCGTGCGGCGGAAAGCCGCGCCATCCGCTCCTCGCCGCGTTGTCCGCTGTCGAGCTTTCCGAGGCGCAAAATATCGTCCTCGTCATCATCGACGGACTCGGCGACCGCTATCTCGCGCGGCGCGGCGCCGGCGGCGAGCTCGCCCGGCGAAAGCGCGCGTCGATCACGTCGGTGTTTCCATCGACTACCGCATCGGCGATCACCACCTCGTACACCGGCCGCACGCCGCTCGAGCACGGGCTCACCGGCTGGTTCACCTACTTCGGCGAAGCCGGCTGCGTCGCTTCTCCACTGCAGTTCAGGAGTCGCGGCGAGAATTTGCCGTTGCAGGAAAGGGGGCTTTCCCCCGTCTCAGCGTTTCCCGCGCCATCCGTTTTCCAATCAGTCCCCGTGCGCTCGATCGTCGTCACCTCCAGGCAGATCGTCGATTCCGATTACAACGTGCGGCATTGCGCCGGCGCGACGCGACTCGCTTACGAAACTCTGGAGGAATTTGTCTCTCAGGTTGAAGCGGCAGTCAAATCCGGCCCGCAACGAAAATTCATCTATGCATACTGGCCCCACTACGACGTGATCTCGCACCGGTACGGATCGGAAAGCCGGGAAGCGGCCGAACAGTTCGAGAAAATCGACCGCGCCTTCGGCACCTTGATCGCCCGGCTAGCGGGAACGCAGTCGCGAATCGTCGCGACCGCCGATCACGGCTTCATCGACGTCGCCCCGGAAGAATCGCTCGAGCTGCCCCCCGACCTTGCGGCGATGCTCAGGTTTCCCCTGTGCGGAGAGAGGCGCGTCGCCTTCTGTTATGTGCATTCCCCGGCACAGTTCATGGAACGGGCAAGACAGTGGCTGGGAGAGCGTGCCGACGTGCGGCCGAGCCGCGAGCTGCTGCGCGAAGGCTGGTTCGGTCCCGGCACGCCGCATCCGCGCATCGACGAGCGCGTCGGCGACGTCGCGCTCGTCATGCGCGGGCGCTATACCGTCAAGGACTGGACGCCGGGGGAGCCGCGGCACCTGCACATCGGCAACCACGGCGGCACGAGCGAAGACGAGATGATGATTCCACTGATCCTGGAGAAGACATGAAGGCGACGGTCAACGGCATTGCCACCTACTACGAGATCCACGGCCAGGAAGGCGCGCCCTGGGTCACCTTCAGCCACTCGCTCGCCTGCAGCGTGCGCATGTGGGACGGGCAGATCGCTGCGTTCAAGGACCGCTACCGCATCCTGGTCTACGACACCCGCGGCCACGGCGGCAGCGCGGCGCCGGCGGGGGCGTACACGCTGGAGCTGCTGGCAGAGGATTTGCTCGAATTATTGAAAAAACTTCGGATCGCGCGCACGCATTTCGTCGGCCTGTCCATGGGCGGCATGATCGGCCAGACCGTCGCGCTCAAGGAGCGCGCGCTCTTCGAGCGCCTGGTGCTCGCCGACACCGGCCACACGCAGACGCCCGAAACCATCGCGCAATGGCAGGAGCGCATCCGTACCGCCGAGACCCAGGGCATGCAGCCCCTTGTGGAATCGACGCTCGCCCGCTGGTTTACGGAACCCTTCAGAAAGAGCAAACCTGAAATCGTGAAGCCGATCGGCCAGCTGATCGCCGCGACGCCGGTCGCCGGCTACGTCGGCTGCTGCCACGCGATCTCGAAGCTGAGCACCACTGCGCGCCTGAAGGACATCAAGGGTCCGGTGCTGGCGATCACCGGCGAGCAGGACGCGGCGGCGCCCGGCACGCGCTATATCGGCGAGCACGTTCCCGGGGCGAAGCTGGTGGTCATTCCGCAGGCGGCGCACATCGCCAACGTCGAGCAGCCCGAGGCCTTCAATCGCGCTCTTCGGGAGTTCCTTTCATCCCCTGCCAGCGCGCGAGCTTAGCCGAGTGGATGCCGAAGAGATCGAGCACGCGTGCGACGGTGTGCGCGACCAGGTCGTCGATCGTTTTCGGGAGCGCATAGAAGGCGGGCACCGGCGGGAAGACGATCCCGCCCATCTCGGTGACCGTCGCCATGTTGCGCAGGTGCGCGAGGTTGAGCGGCGTCTCGCGCGGCAGCAGCACCAGGCGCCGGCGCTCCTTCAGCACCACGTCCGCGGCGCGCGAGACGAGGTCGTCGGCGTGCGCGTGCGCCACCGCGGCCAGCGTCTTCATCGAGCACGGCGCGATCACCATGCCTTCGGTGAGGAAGGAGCCGCTGGCGATGGTGGCGGCGATGTCCTTCGGATGATGGGCCGCGTCGGCCAGGCCCTCGAGGTCCTTGCGCTTCATCTTGAGCTCGTGCCAGAGGTTGAGCGCGCCGGCATCCGACAGCACAACGTGGCTTTCCCAGCCGGCAGCGGTTTTCAGCGCTTCCAGCATGCGCACGCCGTACACGGCGCCGGTGGCGCCGGTGATGCCGACGATGAGGCGTTTTTTCATGGGGCGTAGCGTACCCGGCAATGAGGCTCTCTGGAAAGCTCGGACCATGCTTGTGGTGTTCTGCCCCTTCGCGGCGGGCTATTTCCTGTCGTTTTTCTACCGCAACGTCAATGCCGTGATCTCGAGGGACCTGGCGCGGGAATTCTCGCTGTCGCCCGCCTACCTGGGCTTTCTCACCTCGACGTACCTGCTCGCCTTCGCCGCGTTCCAGCTGCCGCTCGGGGTGCTGCTGGATCGCTACGGGCCGCGCCGCGTGGTGGCCGTGCTGCTGTGCGTGGCTGCGGCTGGCGCCCTGACCTTCGCGCTGGCCCGCGACTTCGCCACGCTTTCCCTCGGGCGCGCCTTGATCGGGCTCGGCGTGTCGGCTGGGCTGATGGGCGCGATCAAGGCGTTCACCCTGTGGTTCCCGCTGTCCCGCCTGGCGACGCTGAACGGCCTGTACCTCGCCGTTGGCGGCATCGGCGGGTTGTCGGCGACGGCGCCGGCCGAGGCGCTGGTCGGGCCGTTCGGCTGGCGGGCGTTGTTCATCGGCCTTGCCACGCTCTCGGTGCTGGCGGCGTCGCTGGTGTTCTTCGTCGTTCCGGAGAAACGGCTGCCAGGCGAAGGGCAGACTCTGCGCGCCCAGATCGCGGGCTTCGCGAAAATCTTCACGCATGTGCCGTTCTGGCGGATTGCGCTGCCGCTCGTCATCTGCCACGCCGGCTACCTGGCGCTGCAGGGCCTGTGGCTGGGGCCGTGGCTCTACGACGTTGCCGGTGAATCGCGCGCCGGCAGCTACCTGCTCATCACCGCGGCGGCCTACACCGTCGGTTCGGCGTTCTTCGGCGTGGCGAGCGACCGGCTGGCGCACATGCCGATGTACAAGGTGGGGCTCCTTGTGTCGCTGGCGATGTTCTTGCTGCTCGCCGCAGGAGTGAAAAGCGGCCTCGGGCTGATCCTGGCGGTCTACGGATTTACCGCGATCTCGGCGTCGCTAGCCTATGCGCTGCTGACGCCGCTGTTCCCGCCGGAAATGACCGGACGGGTCAACACGGCGTCGAACGTGCTGATGTTCGGCTGCTCGTTCGCCTTCCAGTGGGGCATCGGCACGGTGCTGCGCCTCTACCCCGCGGCAGACGGGCGCTACGCGCCGGAAGGCTACGCCGCGGCGTTCCTGGTCATCGCGGCGCTGCAGGCGGCCGCGCTCGCCTGGCTCCTCCCACTGCGGGAGGCGCGTCAGCCGCGCTTGTAGACGATCTTCTTCGTGCCGCCGTCGCAGGTGCCGACGACCTTGCCGTCGGCCTGCGCGTCGGCGTCGACGATGTCGAGAGTGAATTTCTCGACCCCGTTCGCCTTGATCTTGGCTTCGATCTCGGCCTTGAGTTCGCCGCAGTCTTTCCGCTGCGCCCAGGCGTATCCCGAGAGCCCCAGCCCTACCACCAGTGCCGCAACCACGAGCTTCACCATTTTCTTCTCCTTGCAGAGGCTTCCCAATTGCGGCCGTCGAACGGCCGCACGTCCATGCGGCTCACCGTGCCCGGGTCGAGGCAGCGCGCGTTGACGCTGAACCCGTCCGGGTGGGACCGCGGAACGTAGAATGACTTGATTCCGCAGACTTTGCAAA
>WNFC01009007.1_pt1 | contig 11031 bp, 6 predicted proteins | sample 5400541 | NCBI WGS metagenome assembly WNFC01 (sample SAMN13153342, study PRJNA577476) | soil metagenome | isolation source: 120 cm saprolite under Douglas fir tree site 2 hole 2 replicate 1 | place: USA:California | collected 2015-04-18
TAGTCGTAGTGCGAAAACTCCATGGAATAACTTGCTCGGCCTTGTGTTTTTGAGATGAGGTCGTTGGCGTAACTGAGCATTTCGGCGAGCGGCACCTGCGCTTTGATGATGACGTTGTGGCCGCGGGATTCGCTGCCGGAGATGCGGCCGCGTCGGCTGCTGAGATCGCCCATCAGGTCGCCGGAATATTGGTCGGGGGCATAGACTTCGACGTGCATGATGGGCTCGAGGAGAGCCGGGCGCGCCTGCTTCATGGCTTCCTTGAAGGCCAGCGAGCCGGCAATTTTGAAAGCCATATCCGAGGAGTCGACATCGTGATATTTGCCGTCGTAGAGGATGGCGCGGAAATCCACAACGGGAAACCCAGCCAGGTAGCCGCGCGCAGCGGCGTCGCGAATCCCTTTTTCGACGGAGGGAATCCAGTTCTTGGGGATGGCGCCGCCAAATACATCGTCGACGAACTCGACACCCTTGCCACGCTCGACCGGCTCCATCTTGATGCGGCAGACGCCAAACTGGCCGTGGCCGCCGGACTGTTTTTTGTGCTTGCCTTCGACGTCGGCTTTGCCCCGAATGGTTTCGCGGTATGGGACTTTGGGCGGTTTCAAAGTGAGGTCCACGTGATAGCGCTTGTGGAGCTTGGCGACGACCACTTCGATGTGTTGCTGGCCGGAACCGGCGAGCAGGAACTCCTTGGTCTGCGGATCGCGTGAAAAACGGAGCGCGGGATCCTCTTCGAGAATCTTGTGAATGGAGACGCCGATCTTGTCTTCATCGGCGCGGGTTTTCGGTTCGACGGCAAAAGTAATGGAAGGTTCGGGGAGCTGCGCGGGGGAATAGTAAATGGGCGAGGCTTTGTCGCCGAGAGTTTCGCCTGTCGTGGTTTCCTTCAGCTTGGCGATAGCGCCAATATCTCCGGCATGAAGCTCGCCGACTTCGGTGAGCTGCTTGCCTTGAATGACCTGGATATGTTGGAAACGTTCCGGAAGGTTGCGATTGTAATTGATAAGCGTGGCGTCATTTTTCAACACGCCGCTCTTTACCTTGAAGTAGTTTATGCGGCCGGTGAAAGGATCGGAAAGCGTTTTGAAAACAAAGAGGGAAAGCGGCTGGCTGTCATCGTACTTGCGCTCGACGCGGTCGCCCTTGCCGCCGGGATCTTTGAAGCCGACCTGGGCGTGCTCATCAGGGTGCGGGAAAACGTCAGCAAGAAAAGTGAGCAAGCTGGCGGTGCCGATATTGTGGAACGCGGAAGTCATCAGCACGGGAAAGATTTTTTCAGCCACGATGGCTTTGCGGACGGCGGGGATGAGATCGTGGATGGGAATGGTACCTTCGCGGAAAAACTCTTCCATCATTTCGTCGTCGCCTTCGGCGATCATTTCAACAAGTTTTTCGTGCGCTTCCTTGGCTTCGTCGGCGAGCGCGGCGGGGATTTCCTCGATGGAGGGCTTGCCGTCGCCATCAGGCTTGTAGAGGTGCGCTTTCATGGCCACGAGATCAACGACGCCGCGGAATCCTTTTTCGCTCCCTATGGGCATCTGCAGTGAGACCACGTTGCGGCCAAAAACCTCCTGGAGCGATTCCATGGAACGCTCGAAACTGGAGAGTTCGCGGTCCATCCAGGTGAGCACGAAGGAGCGTGGGATATCGTACTCCGTGCAATAATCCCAAACTTTTTCGGTGGTGACCTGCGAGCCGACGTGAGCGTCGACGGCGATGAGCGCGGCATCAGCGGCGATAAGCGAGGCTTTCGCCTCGGTGATGAAAGTGGAATAGCCCGGGAGATCGATGAAATTGATTTTGACTTTCTCGGAAGAGCCGGAAGGTCCCGTCGGAGTGGCGGGCCATTCGGCGTGGGCGAGGCCGGTTTGAATGGAGATTTTTCTGGAGATTTCTTCTTCGTCCCAGTCGGTGGTGGTGCTGCCTTCCGCAACTTTTCCCCAGCGCGGGGTCATGCCTGCGGTGTAGAGCAACGACGACACCAGTTGCGTCTTGCCGGTGCCGCCGTGGCCGACAATGCCAACGTTTCGGATGTCCTTGGTGAGATAGCTCTTCATAAAAACCTCCATAGGCGAGGACCGTCCTGAAGGTTTCAGGAGCAATCCTGAGCCCGGCAAGTTGAAACTGATGGAGGAGAACGTGGCCGCTGCACCTGGGTCCCCGTGGGGCGGGCCGAAGGTCTGACGAACAATCCCTGGTCCGGTCTCCTGACGAAGCGGATGCTAGCACAGGGTGCGGAATGGAGCAACGCGATGCGCAGAGAATTCTGAGCTGACCATGAGTCTAGGGATTCGAGAAAGTCGCTCCGTTCTCAGGGAAAAAATACCGGGACTAGTACCCGCAACGGGCGAGAAAGTTTTCGCGATCTTGCTCTTATCTCTTGACAACAGGGGACTTAGCAAAAGAACAGGTTTGTCGATGCGCGGTGCTCGCCTTGCATACGAAGAAAGGGGCCCTTGCGCTGGCCTGTGAGCAGATGGCAGGGCGCGATATTTGTCGGTCCGACCGGTGAACGGGTGGATCACCCCTTTCACCAGTCGAACCGAAAGAGCACGAGAGCGAGGAAAACGACAATGTCAGAACACTTTGATGAAAACGAAAACGAGAATGCTAGGGAAGGCGGGATGGGATTCTCGGGTATGAATCGCTGGCTGGTGGTGGCTGTGGTGGCGATGCTTGTCGTGGCCGGGATAGCGGTAGGCTACGGTTACCGGCAGCAAATCCTGGCCGAGCATTTGACGGCACAGCAGTCCATGGCGAACGCGACGATCAGCGAGATGCAGGGGCAGTTGAACACGGTTACCGCGAAGCTCAATGACGTGACCGCCGCCCAACAGGCTGCGGCAGCAGCGGCAGAGCAAGCGAAGGCGGCTCATGCGAATGGGGCGAAGACTGCGGCCGGCAAGAAAGGCTCAACGGAAAGCAAGCGTTTGAAAGAGCTGCAGGCGAAACTCGACGACCAGCAGAAGCAGTTGAAAGATACGCAGGACCTGGTGGCCAAGAACCGCGCCGACTTGGAAGGGAATCTGAGTTCAACAAAAGACGAACTGAGCGGCTCCATCGCCAGGACCCACGAGGAATTGGTGGTGCTGCAGAAGCGCGGCGAACGGAACTATTTCGAATTCGACCTCACGAAGTCCAAGCAGTTCCAGCGCTTTGGACCCCTCACGCTGTCCTTGCGGAGGGCCGATTCGAAGCACATGAATTACGACATGGCGATGGTTGTTGATGACAATCAGCTCAGCAAGAAAAGAGTGAATCTCTACGAGCCGATCTGGATCCATACGGAGAATGAATCCCAGCCGGTGCAGGTAGTGGTGAACAAGATCAGCAAGAATACGGTTCATGGGTACATCAGCGCGCCGAAGTACAGGCCTTCGGAACTGGCCACGAGCGGCGCTGCCGCCGCCACGCCCACGGTTACGCCAGTGGCGGAGCACCCCCAGGCGCAGCCTCAGCCGCCGGCCCAGAACCCGGAGATTCCAAAGCAGCCGGATCAACCCGAGTAATAGGTACATATCACATATCGCTGCGAATTCGGCAGGGCGCGCATCGGCGCCCTGCCGTTTTTTTTGACCTCGTAAATACGTTTGCAGCGGTGCAGTAATGCCTCACGAAGCTGGTTCGAGAGTGGCTTTGAGAGAGGTTTTGCTGGACTTGAGAACTTCGAGGGTGCGGCGCCAGTCGGCGTGGCCGGGGAATTTCAGGACGATGGCGTGGGACCCGGCAGTAAGTTTCAGCATAGCAGGCGTGTTGCCGTGAAATTTTTCGTCCACGAAGATTTCCGCACCGTCCGGGTCGGAAGAAATGGAAACGGTGCCGACGGAATCCGGAACAGAGGATGACGAAGTCTTCAACGGTTCGGAAGTTTCGGAGGTTTCGGCCGTGGCTGCCGGCCTGGCCGCCTGGGTAGTGCCGTGGTTTGTAAGGGCCACGCCGGGATAAAAGCGGTGCAGAACTTCGAGAAGGTCCGTGGCGCTGAGAGCGAAGCCGATACCAGTGACATTTTTTTTGATGAGTTTTTGCGTGTTGATGCCGATGACTTCGCCGCGGGAGTTGAGCAGCGGGCCGCCGCTGTTGCCGGGATTGATGGGCGTGTCCGTCTGAATCCAGGTGCCCGGGCCGGCGTCAGGGAATTTTCCGACGGCGCTGACGATGCCTTTCGTGACGCTAAAGAGCATGGCATCGCCGGGATTGCCAATGGCGAGGACACTTTCGCCTTGGCGGACGGTGGAGGCGTCAGCGAGCGCGAGATGCGGGAGTTCGGCTTCTCCAGAAACAGCCGCAACTTTGACGAGGGCGATGTCGAGGTCTGGATCGATGTACACAACTTTGGCCTCAAACTCCCGGCCCGTGGACAGCAGCGTGTGCAGGGTTTCTTCTCCGCGCGCGAGATGGGCATTGGTGACGATTACGCCGGTGCTGGTGACGAAGAAGCCTGAGCCGGACTTGTCTAGTCCTTTCAAATAGACGACCGCCGGTTTGGCCTGGCCTACGAGTTCTTCGAGAGTCAGCTTAGGTGCCAGTGCAATATTCGAATCAGAAACATTTGCCGTGATGCTGCCGGTGAAAGTCTCAGAGACGGCTTGCAGGTCCACGTGAAAATGGACGGACTTGAAGAGCCAGTATTCGCCGCGGTTGCGGCCGTTTAGAGAAATCCAATTCATGGGACCTTCGGTAAGTTTGATCTCCTTGCTGGCGTAGCCGGTGAGGCTGATGCGCGCGACGACGGGATGCTCGAGGCGCGCACCCATGGACGTTCTTGTTTTGTGAAAGTAGCCGCCGGGAAAATCCTTTTCAAACGGAGTGCTGCCGGCGACTACACCATCGAGCTCCACGGTGGCGCCGGGCGGCATGCTGGTGATTTGCAGTTTGTCCGCGGCGGCTCGCAGCGGAGAGCACAACAAAAGCAAAGCGACACAAAGAGTGAGTTCCGAGCGGGAAGCCATGAGCGGACCTCGCGAAGAGGATGATAAACCCTTCCATAGCTTACCACAGCGTCAACTAACCGTACCAGAAAAATTACTAGTCTAAATTAGACTAGTCCAGGTAACAGCTATTCCCCCGAATTGGCGTCAGGGTTTCTTCTCGTAGCCATCGCAGGAGAGGGCGGGGAGGCAAGGATACTTGGGGAAGAGGGGATCAGTGAGGGACAAATTGCAGAGGATGAAGACTGAGCCGTGAGCCGATTCGATGCGGCGGGAATGAAGGCAGTCGGCACAGAGACCAGCGTTCACCGAATTAGGCACTTGTTGCTGCTTATCAGGCATGACAATAAGGATAGCGCAGTGCGTTGAGAAGCATTGTTCCCCGCGAGAACTAGTTCGGCGGCGGAGGACCGGCTGGCGCCGGGGACGACGGTGACGCGGCGGCAGGGGCATTCTCTGGTACGGGCTTGGTGAACCGGAAATCATCGATCCGCGGGTTGATCTCGATCTTTTCGGCATTGAGAGTCTGCTTGATATCCGTTCCGGGGCTGCCTTGGTCGATCCGGAATGGGTATTTCAGGCCCTGAACCTCGCGATAGTCCGAGAAGAAGGATTCCCAGGGAATTTCCTGGTCTCCGGTCTTCCGCACGCCATCCCACTTCAAGAGCAGAAATGAGGAGGCATCAAAAAAGTAAAAGCGGACATCTCCATTCTTGTTCGTTAATTTCAGCCGGTAGACGGGCTTGTCGTCCAGTTTTTCTTTCCCCTCCAGCTCGATCTGATTGCCCTTAGCCTTGTAGTCCACCAGCGGGCCATCAAAGTCGGATTCATCGGTGATGGTCCTGAGCTCTTCGGGAGGCAGCGGCTGAACGTCTTTGGTTTCCGTAAAAGGATTGATCATCCAGCCGGACGACTTGCCATCGTAAACACGGATGATTTTTTGTCCATCGACGGAGATCTCGATGTGCATCTTCAGGGGACGCTTGAGCTCCACCACGAATGTGCCTTCCATGCCCCAGGTGAAGGAGACGCGGCCGCTGATTCGTTCGGATTGGACGGCCTTAATCTTTTCGACTCCGCCGCGGGCATCGAGTACTTTCTGGACGATTTCATCGGCGGTCTGAGCAGGCGCGGCGGGCGACAAGAACAAGAGTAGAGTGATGGAGAGGAATCCGGGTTTCATGGGTAACTCGCTGCTGGCCTGTCAGAGACTGAAGCTGGCGCCAGATTCATCCTAGGAGTAGAAGCGCTCTCGGTCAAATGCGTTGCCAGCGGGCGTCGTCTCACGCACCTTGGTATTGTAAAGATTGCGAAACAATTTTTCCTTAGAATTGCGTCAAATTGTAGGATGGGGCGGCATCGAAGCACAGTGCTAAGAATCATTTTCTGACATCGGAGAAGCGCCTATATGAAATCGCGAGCTATGACCGCTGGTTTTCTTGTGATTTGCTTTAGTTTTTGCGCAGGCGCATGGAGCCAGCAAGAGCCGGCTGGAGAAGGGCGGCCCATCACGCCGGCCGGTACGCTAGTGGTCGATGCGGCCACGCATTTGCCCGCTGTCGGGGCCATGCCCATGGCGATGCTGCGCAGCCCAGATACTTTGGGACACGGCGGGAAAGGCCGCTATCTCCTGGTGGTCAACAGCGGGTATGGAGTCCAGTTCAGCGCGGACACCAATCAAGCGCAGCAATCGATCGCGGTAATCGATTTGAATGCGACTCCCGAGCCAGTCGTAATTCAAAACATCTATTTTCCTACACCGCAGAGCGCCAACGTCGGCCTGGCCTTTTCACCCACGGCGGGGGCTGACGGAAACTTTGAAATGTACGTTTCCGGCGGATTCGAGAACAAGATCTGGATTTTTCGATTCGACCCGAAAGCAGCGGCTCCGGTGCAGCCAGGATCGCCCGGGCCAGATACGAAAGTGCAAGCGCGCTCCTTCGAAATCAGCAAAGCCGGCGAAGTTTCGCCCAAGGATTACAACAGAGGGAAGGCAGCGCTGTATCCGACGGGGCTGGCGATAACACCGGACGGGAACACGCTGGTGACTGCCAACAACCTCGGCGACAGCCTGACGATTGTACGCGGTCTCCGAGGCACGCGGCGAATGGAGAGAGTGGATCTGCACCATCCCGGAAAGCTGGGTGAGAACATTTACCCGCACGGCGTGGTGGTGCTGGGCAGCGGCAAGAGTGCGCGCGCTTATGTGTCCTGCTGGAATGATTCGTCGGTCGCGGTGGTACCGCTGAGTGACAAGAGCATTGTGCGGGGCTACATTGCAGTGGATCGTCATCCGACGGCAATGACTCCGAATGCTGGCGGGACGCGGCTCTTCGTGGCCAATTCGAACGCGGACAGCGTCTCAGTGATTGACACCGCGACGGACCAAGAGATCGAGCGCATTGACGTGCGGCTTGCGGAGGATGCATTGCTGGGCGCCAGTCCCGAAGGGCTGGCGCTTAGTGACGACGAACAGACTTTGTACGTCGCGAATGCCCACAGCAACGCCGTCGCGGTCGTGCTGCTCTCCGACAAAGTGCGCAGCCCGAAAAAAGCGGACAAAATGGTCAGCGTCCCGAAATCGAAGGTCCTGGGATTCATTCCTACTGGCCAGTATCCTTCCGCAGTCGCCGTGGCGGACGGCAAACTGTTTGTCGGAAATGGCAAAGGCACGGGATTCGAACCATCCTCGATGCGCGTAAGCAACAGCGGATTCACGCCGAATCCGCCCAACGCCGCGTTTCCTCCCAACAAAGAGAAAAACAGACAAGGCGGCCAGTACAGCGGCTCGATTGTTTCGGGAAACATCAGCGTGGTCGTGCTGCCCGATTTGCCGCGGCTCTCGCGATACACCCAGCAAACTTTGCAGAATGACGGCTTGATGGGGTTTGCGCCCGCGAAACTTTTTCCAGGACCAAGTCCCATCAAGCACGTCATCTACATCATCAAGGAAAATCGCACCTACGATCAGGTTTTTGGCGACGTGAAAACATCCGGTGACGGTCACGCCGCCGATGGCGAGCCCGGCTTTGCGATTTTCGGCGGCGGCGCAACAGCGCAACGCCCTGACGGCACGCGCCAATCGGTTACGCCCAATCATCACGCGTTGGCGCAACGCTTCGGTCTCTTCGACCGCTTCTTCGTGAATTCCGAAGCCAGCCCTGATGGCCACAACTGGGCCACCGCCGCATTCTCCACCGATTACGTGGACAAAGCGTTTCGCTGGAACTATTCCGACCGGGGACGCACGTACGATTTTGAAGGCTATAACCGGCTGCCGGATTACGAGCCGCCTGGCGATTTGCAAGTCGACAAGTTCAATGGCGATGCGTTGGCAGCTTTGACGGATCTGCTGGAAACGCACCTTCCTTATCACCAGGGCTTCACCGATCTCGGCGAACCGAAGACTTTATATCTCTGGGACGCCGCCGCGCGCGCGGGATTGACGCACCGCAATTACGGAGAATTCGTGACCGTGATTTCGGCCAAGGATGTCGAAGCCGCCGGACAAAAACGCAAGAAGAGCTATCCCGATGTTTCGAACGCCGTGCGCGCCATCCCCAACAAAGAGTCACTCAAGAATCATCACAGCCTGAGCTTTCGCAGTTTCGACGTCACCGCGCCTGACAGCATGACGGTGGATTGCTACAGAACCGCTCTCAATCCTTCGGCCTCCTTCGATCCCGCCGTAACGCGCGACAATTCGAGCGCCAATTGCCGGGGCAATTCGCGCTTCGGCGAATGGCTCGCGGAGTTTCAAGGATTCGTCAAGGAACGCGAAGCGGGCCATGCGGACCCCATGCCGGTGCTTACCGTCATGCGCTTTCCCAACGACCATACCACCGGAATGAAAGATAAATTTCCGACGCCGCAATTCATGGTCGCGGACAACGATTACGCGGTGGGGCGTCTTGTCGAAACGGTCTCCTCGAGCGCGTATTGGAAAGACACGGCGATTTTCATCGTCGAAGATGACGCGCAGTCGGGCCCGGACCACGTCGATTCGCACCGCTCGGTGGGTCTGGCGATCAGCGCGTACAACAAGCCGGGAGCGCTTATCCACAAATTTCACAGCACCGTCAGCATGATTCGCACCATCGAGCTGCTGCTGGGAATCGCGGCCATGAACCAGCTCGATGCTTCGGCGATCCCCATGGATATTTTTCAGGAGACGCCGGACTTGACTCCTTACAAAGCCGTTTTGCCCACGATTGCGGCGGACAACCTGATTACGCACAAACCAAAAGACAAAGCGGCCGCCGAGTGGATGAAAAAATCGAACCGGCAGAACTTTGCGCATGCGGATATGGCCGACCCGAAAGTTTTGAACGCGGTGATCTGGTTTGCGTGCACGGGAGACAGTTCAAATCTTCCGCAAACAGCGCAGCTTCCCGCGTATCAAGCGATGAGACTTGGAATCGCCAAGCTCGATGACGACGAAAAAGGCACCTCCCAAAAAGACAATGACGATTGACCGGTTACTTTTGCGGCTTGGCCCAGACGATGTCGTACGTGCGGTCGAACGTCACGAACATCAGACAAGTATCCTTTGATTTGCAGGTGAACCAGTGCATGGCTTTGCTGGGCATCATGGCAAAGCCGCCGGGGCCAAGCGTCGCTTCCGCCATGCTGTCCATCCCGGTGAGCACATCGCCCCGGACCACCATCAACTGTTCTTCCGCGGTGTGATAGTGGGCGGGAACCACGCACCCGGAAGGAGCTTGGAGGAGGAAAGTGGATGGACCTTTGTCTGGATCACCGTTCTCGCGGGCAACTTTGAGACACGCGGGTTCGCCGTCGAAAACGAGATTGGCGCTCGCGAGCGGCGTGACTATACCGCGCGAAGAAATCTGTCCCTGTCCCCGCGATGACGCGCCCACGGCCGCGAGCAGGATTACCAACGGCACAAAGCCAAGAAGCATTTTCGTCGTTCTTCCTGAAATGGCATTCATTTTTTTCATGGCGGGCCTCAGTGAAAAAGCAGCGAACTGAATTCTGTCAGGTTGCGCCTCCACACCATCCAGGTGTGCGCGCCGGGCGTTTCAATGTCCACGTGTTTGATATTTTTGCCAGCCAGCCACGCGCGGAGCTTGCGGTTGATATCGATCAAACGGTCGTCCGTGCCGCAAGCAATCCAGAGCAAACGCAGTTGCTCCGTGGACTTTGCGTCCGCCGCAGGAAATTCCCTGTCAAACTCCTCGGTAATGCCTCCGGCGCTGAAAGCGCCGATCCAGCCGAATTTGTCCAGCGTATTCAGGCCCGTCAGCAAGGATTCGGAGCCGCCCATGGAGAGGCCCGCGATGGCGCGGGAGTCGCGGTCCTTGATCACCAAATACTCGGCTTCCACGCGCGGGATCACTTCCGTCAGCAAAGTTTCGCGAAATTTATTGAAGTTTCGCTCCGTGATTGCGCGATCGCGCCACACCCCGGAGTTGGGAAGAAGAACCTCGGGCGCGCCGTAGCCCAGCGGCATCGCCACCAACATAGGTTTCGCTTTGCCTTGCGCGATGAGATTGTCCAGGATCACGTTGGTGCGGCCCACCGCCGTCCAGGCGCTCGCGTCGTCGCTGAATCCGTGCAACAGGTAGAGGACGGGATACGCTTGCTTTCCGCGTGGATCGTAGCCCGGCGGAGTGTAGACGTAGTAGCCGCGGTCGTCGCCCACCACTCCGGACTTGTAGAAATGATGATGAATCTCGCCATGCGGCACGGCGCCAATCTCCCACGAAATCGAAGCCGGTCCCGGAACGTGCACCTCGCTCGCGCGATACAGAAAGTTGGACTTCACCGCATGATTGGAAGGATCGAACATGCCTACGCCATCGGCGATGAATGAGTAACCGTAATAATCGGGAGCGAGTGGCTCGGTGGTCACGCTCCACACGCCCTGATCATCTTTCTGCATGGGAATGGGCTTTGGCATGCCCTCGATCTGGACAGCAACTTCTTTGTCGTTGGGCCCACGGAAACGAAAAGTTACGCTTCTATCCGCGTGCACCTCCGGCGAAATCACCGGCGCCGGCGTCTGCGCCGGAGTGGTAGAGGCCGTGAAGGTCCCTAGCAGGATGGCGAGCCCCAAAATTGTTCGTTTCATGATTCC
>WNFC01009008.1_pt1 | contig 11030 bp, 9 predicted proteins | sample 5400541 | NCBI WGS metagenome assembly WNFC01 (sample SAMN13153342, study PRJNA577476) | soil metagenome | isolation source: 120 cm saprolite under Douglas fir tree site 2 hole 2 replicate 1 | place: USA:California | collected 2015-04-18
TGGGACAGGCTTTGTCGATCCGCTTCCAAGCGAGGCGGAACTGCTCGAGATCTACCGTTGGGCGACCTACCACAGTGCACACTATAGCGACACGTCGCCGCCTCGGCATCAACGGTCCATGCGAGCGCTCTCGCGCATTCTGCATCCGGGCGGAGCGGTCCTCGATTTCGGCTGTGGTGCGGGAGACTTCCTGAGAGCGATTCGCACGGCCGGATATCGATGCGCCGGCGTGGAGTACGAGCCGTCCACGATTCGCGAGGCCGCCAATCGTGCTGGCGTATCCGTGCGAACTCTCGAGGAGACGTTGCGCTCCGGTGACCGGTTCGATGTCATTCACATGTCGGATGTTCTTCCTCATCTGCGCGAGCCTGCAATCTCGCTCCGCGTTCTCGAGCGGCTGCTTCGGCCGGCCGGCATGTTTTTGTTCGATGGCCCGCTGGAAAACAACGCCAGCGTGGTGTCATGGACTGCATCCTCTATCAAAAAGATCCGCAGGATGCTGCGCGTGGAATCTCCGAGAGAAGCACCGCCGACGATGTTGTATCGATTCACGGCTGCATCGCAGAGAAAATTCTTTGAACGACTGGGCTACCGCGAGATGTTTTTCGAGGTCTACGAAACAGGATGGCCGTATCGCGCGACGGACGGCACAGGGACGAAGGGCCTTGCCAAATCTGTGAAGGGAGCTATCGGTTGGCTCGCTGTGAGTGCGGCGAAAGTCCTGCCTCTCGGCAACCGATATACGGCGGTCTATCGGCCGGAAACGAACCTTGGTGGCTGAGGGACGGCTGGTGGTTGTCAGCATCGACACCGAGGTCGACAAAGGGCCGGATTGGAAAATCTCCAACCCGGTGCGCTTTACCGGCTCATCGGATGCTATTACGGAGGTGCTGCTGCCACTGTGTGAACGCTATGGCGTAAAGCCGACATTTCTGTTGAGCTCCGAAGTGATCGAGCACGAGCCTTCAGCGCGGACGTTTCGCACAATAGGCGGGTTCGCCGAATTGGGCACGCATCTGCACGCCGAATTCGTGGAACCGCAGCGGACGCTGTTTCCTGGCAACATGGCTGGCGCCGACACGAACGCAATTCAGATGCTGTGTCCGCCCGAAGTGGAACAACAGAAGCTTCAGACGATCACGCAAATGTTCCGCGACACATTCGGGCGCGCGCCGACGGCGTTCCGTTCCGGGCGCTATGCCATGAGTTCGCGCACCCTGGAGTTTCTTGCCGGTCTCGGCTATCGCGTCGATTCTTCTGTGACTCCGGGGATCCGGTGGTCTTATGAGGAGGCTCCTGTTGATTTCAGCCGATGGTCAGCGATGCCGCGCCGCATGACGACGAGCTCCGGGCCGATTGTGGAACTTCCGATCACGATTCATCCACGCAGCCGGCTTGCACCGCGCGTCGGCGCGCTCCCCCATCGCCTTCGCCGTCTGGTTGAGCGAGCCCTTCTCGGATGGGGTTCCTTTCAGTGGTTGCGGCCGAGCTGGTCCTCGGGCGCGGAGCTGGTACGGCTCGCAAAACTCAGTCAGGATCCAATTCTCGTCATGACGTTTCACAACATCGAGCTGGTTCCAGGCGCCAGCCCGTACGCCAAGTCGCGCGCCGGCGTCGACCGCATCGTTTCTGCAATGGACGAGTTCTTTGATTTCTGTCGGCGCTCCAAGTATCGCTTCTGCAGCATGACCGAGGCAGCGGAAACCGTATGAGCGCGCGGGAGACCATTCTAGTCACCGGCGGCACTGGCTTTCTCGGACGTCGACTCGGCATTGCGCTTCGCGACTCCTTCAATGTCGTCCTGGCCGCGCGCAACAACAAACAGAATCAGACGGCAGCGGAGCGAACCGGCTGTCGCGTCCTGCCGATGGACGTCTCGAACATCGAATCGGTTCGCGACGTCTTCACTGAAACCCGGCCTGCGCTGGTGATCCACGCCGCGGCGACAAAGTTCGTCGATTTGGCGGAACAGCTTCCGATGGAATGCATCGATGTGAACGTGGTCGGCTCTCAGAACGTCGCGCGAGTGGCAGTGGAGAAGAGCGTTAGAGGTGTCATCGGGATTTCCACCGACAAGGCAGCACCTCCCATAAGAAACACCTATGGCTTGTCGAAGGCGCTCATGGAGCGAATGTTTTCGTCGATGAATGGCAAAACGGAGACGAAATTCGCATGCGTGCGCTACGGCAACGTGGCGTGGTCGACCGGGTCGGTCCTGCCGATCTGGAAGAAGATGCACGATGAAAACGGCGTTATCCGCAGTACCGGTCCGGAGATGCGCCGATTCTTCTTCACAGTGGACGAAGCAGTCACTCTGGTACGAATCGCCATTGAGCAGCTCGACACCATTCAGGGCCGTGTTCTTGCGCGGTCGATGAAAGCAGCGCAAATTCAAGACCTGTTGAAGGTGTGGGTGGAGAACAAAGGTGGCCGCTGGGAGCGGATGAATGGGCGCCCGGGAGAGCGGCTGGACGAGTATCTCGTCGGCGATCTCGAGTTGCCGTACGCCCGTGAAGTGACCTATGACGGCGCCCAACACATTGTCATTTCCTTCAACGAGAAGTCGGAGTCTCCGCTGCCCGCGGTGATCTCGTCAGCGAACGCGGAGCGATTGACGCACGATGAAATGGTCCGACTCATCGATCATCCGGAAGACTGAATGTCAAAAATACGCTACGCCCTGATCATGGCCGCCGGCCGCGGCCAGCGCATGATGCCGCTGACAGCGGGCTTGCCCAAAGCGATGGCTCCGTTCAACGGCTCGACGCTGATCGCTCGCGGCATCGAGCAGATTCACAAACACATCGAGTTCGTCCACATCACCGTTGGATACAAGGGCGCAATGCTCGCGCAGCACGTCATCGAACATGGCGCTGCCTCGGTCTTCAATACTGAGGGGAAGCCGAATGCCTGGTGGATTCACAATACGCTGCTACGCTTCGTTGACGAGCCGGTCATCGTCCTCACCTGCGACAACGTCATCGAGCTCGATTTCGATCTCCTGGCCGAAGATTACTTCAGCTATGGCTCCCCGCCGTGCATGCTCGTTCCCGTGCTTCCGGTCCCCGGCCTGGAAGGCGACTACATCTTCCATCGCGAACACATCGTGACGGCCATCGACCGGCATCGCGTGTCGGACATCTACTGTTCCGGCATTCAGATCATCAATCCAAGTGAGGTTGCCCGCCGCGCATCCAGGGAGGGCGACTTCTATTCCGTGTGGCGTCAGCTCATCGACCAGCAACAGGTGATGATGTCACGCGTTTACCCAAAAAAATGGATCTCTGTTGACACTGTGGAACAGTTGGCCGACCTCACACGCCGCTCGGACCGGCTGTTCCCGCGATGATCCGATGACCGCATTACGCGTTTTGTTTGTCATTGAGAACCTTGGCGTTGGCGGCGCCGAGCAGGCGCTTGTCAACATTGCGCCGGCGCTTCAGGCCCGCGGCTATCGCTGCGGTGTAGCTGCGCTTTGGCCGCCGTATACGGTGGCAGAGACGCTCGAACAGCTCGGCATCGACGTCTTCCGCCTCGACCTGTCCCATCGCTGGAACTTCATGCAGTCGATTCCGCGTCTGCTGCGTGTGGCAAAAGAACATCGGTATGACATTCTTCATGGCCATCTTTTTTTTGGCGGCATGCACGTCGCCGCCACGCGCCCGTTTCTCCCATCCGCCCGCCGTGCGGTGACTTTTCACAATCTCGGCTACGCGAGCTATCCGATCAACAGTTTGTGGCGCAGGGTGCGCCGGGTTCTCGACCGCCTGGCGATGACGTACGGCATCGACGCGCATATCGCGGTGAGCACGCCGGTCGCCGATCATTATCGCGATCAACTCGGACTGCCGAATGTGGCCGTCATTCCGAATGGTTTCGTGATCGAGCCGCTGACGCACGATCGCCAGATGCTCCGTCAAAAGTTCTTTGGGCATCTGGGCCGCCCCACTGCATCGCTGGCGCTGGCAGCCGGACGATTGATTGAAGATAAGGACCACTTCAACCTCATCGAGGCGGTCGAGCTTCTCCAAAGGCGAGGGCGGGATGTTCTCGTCACCATTGTCGGCAACGGTCCACTGCGAAAGAAAATCGACGATGAGATCCACAGGCGCGGCCTTGAACATCACATTCACATGCGACCGGTGATCCCGCACGATGAACTGATGCAGATGATGCAGGCGGTCGATTTCTTCGTGCTTCCATCAACATTCGAAGGTTTTCCGATGGTGCCGGCCGAAGCGATGCTCGCCGAACGTGCGGTCGTCTCCACGCGGGCGGGTGGGGTGGTGGAACTGATCGAGGACGGCGTCTCCGGCATTCTGGTTCCGACACGCGACGCTCGAGCATTTGCCGACGCTATGGAACAAGTGATGCTCAATCCCGCGCTTCGCGAACGCCTCGGCACTGCTGCGCGCGAGCGGGTACGTCAGTTTTCGGCTGACCGAATCGCCGAACGGCTCGATGCCCTCTACACCGAGATGGCGCGCAGCACTTCCGCGCACGTGCCGCAGGCGGCGCACGAATCGTTTTAAGCAATGAAGGCGCTCTACCTCAGCTATTTCGGGCTTCGCGAGCCGCTCGTGCAAACGCAAGTGTTGCCATACCTCAAAGAGCTCGCCGGCGACGGAGTGGCGGTGTCGCTTTTGACTTTTGAGCCTGCGCTGCGACGTTCGTTTCCAGCGAGCGAACGGCAGCGATGGCAGGAAGCACTCGAAGCCGATGGCATCCGGTGGCGTGCGCTGGCCTATCACAAGCGTCCGACGCTGCCGGCCACGCTTTACGACATCGCCGTCGGAGCGATGATGGTGATCTCCATGATCCGGCGCGACAAGATCGATCTGCTGCACGCCCGTGGCCATATTCCGGCCGCGATGGCGCTGGCCGCGAAGCGGCTGGCGGGCGGCCGGCTGCTGTTTGACATTCGCGGGTTCATGCCCGAGGAGTACACGGATGGAGGGATGTGGCCGGCGGGAGGATTTCTCTATCGCCTTACAAAGGCGGTAGAGCGCCATCTGCTCGCCGGTTCGGACGGCTTTGTGGTGCTGACAGAGAAAGCGAAGTCGATTCTCTTTCCCGGCTGTCACGATTCCGATGGCCGCGGCCGCCCGATCGAGGTCATTCCGTGCTGCGTCGATTTGAAGCGTTTTGGCAATGGATCGCATGCGAGCAGAGAAGAAATCCGGCGCCGCCTCGGCATTGATCAGCGGCCGGTGCTGGCGTATGTCGGCTCGTTAGGCACGTGGTACATGCTGGATGAGATGGCCGATTTCTTCGCCGCAGCGCAGCGCCGCATCGGCTCTTATGCGCTGGTGCTGACCCAGAGCGATCCCGCGTTGATGGCAGATCGCCTTCGCGCGCGGGGACTCGACGATTCTGATTTCGTGATCGCACGGGTTGAACCCGATGAGATTCCGATGTATCTCCATGGGGCAGACGCTGCGCTGTCATTTATCAAACCGTGTTATTCGAAATTGTCTTCGTCGCCGACGAAAATCGCGGAGTACCTCGCCAGCGGCTTGCCGGTGGTCTGTAACACGGGAGTCGGTGACGTTGACGACGCCATCGTCGGATCGAACGCCGGCGTGGTCGTCAGGGAGTTCGACGCAGTCACCTATGATGCGGCGCTCTCGCAGCTCGAGATCCTTCGCAAAGATTCCTCTCTTGCCGACCGCTGCCGGCACGCAGCGGAGCTGCAGTTCGATCTTCAGAAGATCGGAAGTGTGCGGTACAAGCGCCTCTATCGAAGACTGATCGCGTGAAAGCAAAAAAGATTCTGGTCATCTGTCCGCATCCGGAAGGCGTTGCTCCCGGACAACGGCTGAAGTACGAACAGTACTTCGACTATCTGCGAGAAAACGGCTATCAGATTACGGTCTCGCCGTTCATGACGAAGCGTCTATGGGAAATTGTGTACAAGAAAGGACGCTATTTCGAGAAGATCTTCTGGACACTCTACGGTTATCTCCGCCGAATCGGCGACCTCGTACGGCTTCCGTTCTATGACGGGCTGTATGTGTTCCTGTGGGTAGTTCCCTTTGGACCGGCCGTGTTCGAGCGGCTGTTCGCGCTTCTCAAGCGCGAGCTTGTCTATGACATCGATGATTTAGTTTTTCTCAAACCAAAAAGCGCGGCCAATCCCTTCGTGGCCTGGCTGAAATCGGAGGCGCGTATCGTCGTGCCGCTGAAACGCGCCAGACACGTCATCACCTGCACGCCCGCCCTCGACTCGTTCGCCAAGCCTTACAACGATAAGACTACCGACATATCGTCCACCATCAACACCGACATCTATGTACCCGCAAACCATTACGTCAATGAAGGGCCAATCACGCTCGGTTGGAGCGGCAGCCACAGCACTGTGCAATATCTGCATCTGCTGGATGATGTCCTGCGCCAGCTCGCATCCGAAATTCCGCTGCGACTGTTAGTCATCGGTGACACGGATTTTCGTATTGACGGCGTGAATGTGACGGCGATTGCGTGGAATCCCGCCACAGAGGTGCGGGATCTGCAGCGGATCGACATCGGACTCTATCCTCTGCCCGACGCGGAGTGGGTCTACGGTAAGAGTGGTCTGAAGGCGCTGCAATACATGGCCCTCGGCATTCCGACGGTCGCCACCGCCATTGGCGCGAACTTCCGCATTATCGAGGACGGCGTTTCCGGTTTTCTGGTCCGGACAGCGGAGGAGTGGCAGGAGAAGATCCGCCTTCTGGCTGCGAACCCGGGCTTGCGCCAAAGAATCGGTGTCAAAGGAAGGGAGCGCGTAGAACACGATTATTCGGTCCGCGCTAATCGCGATACCTATCTAGCGATCTACGACCGCGTCTATCGGCGGCGTGAGACAGGGAACGCCACGCTCCCGATCGAAATGAAATCGAGCGTCGGATGAGCAGCGCCGAATACCAGTGGCTCGAGCAGAGATGCCCTATTTGCGAGCTTCCCCCGACAACAAAACTCGGACGCCGAGGCGGCACCGCTCATCGCTCGCGAGAAGGTGTGCAGTGCACCATCTGGCGGTGCGACCGTTGTCGTCTGCTGTTCCCGAATCCTATGCCGATGCCATGCGGTGGCCTGGCGCAACACTATGCGATCGAGGCCGACGAATATTTCGTTCATCACGAGATCAAGACGCGATGAGCAGGCGCACGTTCTGCTCGGCGAGGCGGAGTCGCTGATCCATTCGCGCGGACGTTTTCTGGATGTTGGTTGTGGTAGGGGCGAGCTGCTGGGCGCTGCGCGCGACCGCGGCTGGTCAGGCGACTGGGATCGAGCTTTCGTCAACTTTTGCGGGTTATGCGGAAGAACATTTCCGAGCGGAAATCGTGAGAGTTCCGCTGGCCGAGTGCGCCTTTCCGTCCAAATCCTTCGATGTCGTGATTCTGCAAGCTGTCCTCGAGCACCTTTATGCGCCCGACGCAGTCATCCGCGAGATTTCACGCATCTTGTGGCCGGGTGGTGTTCTCTACACCGACGTTCCTAACGAAGAAGGGTTGTACGCGCGCCTCGGCAACATGTACCAAAAGCTGCGGTGCCGAGACTGGGTCATCAATCTGTCGCCGACATTTTCACCGTTTCACGTGTTTGGCTTCGGCCGCCGTTCTCTCGGCGCGCTGTTGAAGAAACATCATCTGCAACCGGAGATCTGGCATATCGGCGGCGGGGCCTGCCGTTTGAGCCGTCGCGCCGGAGTGTTAGCCCGAGCGGAGGCAGTCGCCGCGGCCGTCATCGCGGGCATCAGCAACGCCATTCGGATGGGGACCTATCTTGCGGTCTGGTCGCGAAAGGAAAGCTACGCATGACGCCCGGCGACCGCTTGCGACAATACACGGCACGTCTGCTGCGCGTCTTTGAGACCACTCGCGACAAGCGGGAGGCGCACCGCAAGGCGAGCGAGATTCTTGCGAGCATGACCGCGGACCCTGTCGTCATCACCGCGATTCTCGCCCAGAACCTGAGCAGCTCCGGTTTTTTCAATCAGCAGCACTATCCCGTGGTGGCGCTGCACGTCGAGCGCAATGCGTACTATCACCTCGTCGCGAACTGCTGGATCCCGCTGCCGAATCACGCCACGAACATTTCAACGAAGGCCGTGCATCACCATGGAACGATGTTGTTGAGCACGGCCACGGCGTGGGGGCCCGGCTACGAACATTGGCTCTTCACGCTGCCGCGTGAAACCGAATCGCTCGAGTCGGTCTATTCCGCAGCGATTATCGAGCGTGGTCCGCATCCTCGCCATCACATAGCGTTCGTCGATAGTTTCACGGCTCATCTTCCGTTCTATCCGCGCTCGCTGACAATCACTCTGGCGCTTTGGAGCAGCGAGTCTCCTGTGGATTGGAAAGATCACGTCAAGAAGCTGCCCATCCTGCAGAAGCAGAGCGGCCGGCTGCGGGGCCTTGCTGCGCAATTTGGCCTGGCGCGGAAGCTCGACCTGAAGATCGTGCAGAACTTCGATTTCTATCCGCTGGAGAAAGGGCTCTGTGCCATGCCTGCGCGCATCGAATTCCGGCGCGGGCCTAACGAAGACTTTCTCTACAGCCTCTTTCATGTCCTGCAGGAGACCGGCAATGAGAACCTGGTGCCGCTCGTCCGCAAACGAGTCTCGGAAGAGAAAATCGACAACCCGGGTCTCCTGAGCAGACTGCTTGACGATCTCGAGAGCGGAAGGCAGATCGAGGGGCGCCTTTCGCCCGGACATTACGACGTGCCCGGCCTGAACTTCACAGCGGAGGAGCTCGAACGCGCATTGGTGAGATGATGGGAGCGAACTCCATAGCCCGGCGGATCGGCAAGAAAATCCTCGTTCCACTGGTCAACGACACGACGTATTCGTATGCCCAGGCGCTGGTCAAGTCGTGGGACATCTGTGCAGGGAAGCCCGTGGAGCCGGAGCTCGATCTGGTATCCATCGGCGTCCGTAGCGGTGAAACGGTCATCGATATCGGGGCGAACTTTGGCTTCTACACTTATCGCTTCTCGCGCGTGGTAGGCCGGGAGGGCCGTGTCTATGCATTCGAGCCGGTACCGTATACGTTCCAGACTCTCGCCCGCGTCTCGCGCATCCTGGGCTTACATAATGTGGAGTTGGTGCAGAAAGGTTGCAGCAGCGAAGCGGGGCGTGTCTCGTTCACCGTGCCCGTACAGAGCTCCGGTGCTCTGATGACCGGTCAGGCATTCATCAGCCTGCGCAATGACGACCACGCCGGCAAGGAGACTCAAGTGCGCTGGCGCCAGACGAAGCAGGTGACTGCGGATGTGGTGGCACTCGATGACTTTTTGCCGCCGCAGAGCACACTCTCGATGATCAAGTGCGACATCGAGGGCGCCGAGCTGCTCGCGTTTCGCGGCGCACAGAAGCTCATTGAGCGAAACCATCCCACGGTCATTTGCGAGATCAACCCGTGGTTTCTGGACGGATATGGATTCAGCCTGGCAGAGCTGATCGGCTTTTTCCGCGAGCGAGGCTACGTTCTCTATCACTATGACGATAAGAAGCTCTTCAGGCTGGAGTCACTGCAGAGCATCACAGAAGACAATTACGTGTTCATTCACCCGAGGTGGCTGGATCGCTTTGAATCGATGATCGACGAGACAAGCTGACATGTGCGGAATCGCCGGTATCGTTCGCGCTGACAATCACCCGGTCGAGGAGGAGCTCCTGTGGCGCATGGGCGACGCTCTGCATCACCGTGGCCCAGACGATTCGGGCAGCTACCTAGGTGCCGGAGCCGGATTCGCCGTGCGTAGACTGGCCATCATCGACGTGAAAGGCAGCCATCAGCCGATTCACAATGAAGATCGCACCCGATGGATCGTCTTCAACGGCGAGATTTACAACTTTCGCGAGTTGCGCACGCGTCTGCTCGACCGCGGTCATCGCTTCTACACTGAAGGGGATGCCGAGGTTGTGCTGCATGCGTACGAAGAATATGGAGAGGAGTGTCCGCAGCATCTCCGCGGCATGTTTGCCTTCGCCATCTGGGACGAAGCTCACCGCGAGCTGTTCCTGGCGCGCGACCGGGTGGGAAAGAAGCCGCTTCTCTTCGCCGAAGTGCCTGGCGGTCTTGTCTTCGGCTCGGAATTCCGGTCGCTTCTGATGCACCCGGATGTCGATCGCGATCCTGATCTGTCGGCGATCGATGCGTACCTCTCGTTCGGTGCCGTTCCTGCGCCGCTGACCGCGTTCAGCGGCATCAGGAAACTCGCGCCGGGACACACGCTGCGCTGGAAAGCCGGATCGCTACGAACCGCGCGTTACTGGCATCCCGACTTCCGCACGAAAGTCGAGATCGGCGAGCAGGAGGCGGCAGAGCGGGTCCTTGACACGTTGCGCGAGGCGGTACGCGTCCGGCTGATTTCGGAGGTGCCGCTGGGGGCGTTTCTGTCAGGAGGAATCGATTCCGCCGCCGTGGTCGCTCTCATGGCGGAAGCGGGGCCGGTCAGAACGTTCTCCATTGGATTTGAAGACGATGAGTACAGCGAACTGGATGAGGCTCGAGTGCTGGCGAGGTATGTCGGATCCGAGCATCACGAATTCGTGGTCAGGCCTGATGCGCTCGAAGTGCTTCCTCTGCTCGTCGATCATTACGGCGAACCGTTTGCGGATTCATCGGCCATTCCGACGTATTACGTTGCCCGCGAGGCTCGGCGCCACGTCACCGTGGCATTGAACGGGGACGGAGGCGATGAATGCTTTGCCGGATACGAACGCTACGTGGCGATGCGTCTGGCTGAGTTTTATCGGCGCGTTCCCAGGCCCTTTCGCTCGCTGACCGAAAGAACGCTCGCGCGTTTGCCGGAGTCGAAACGCCGTAAGAGCCGTGGGGCGGATCTGCAGCGGTTTATGCGGGTGGCGTCGCTGGACGCAGCCGATCGATACGTGAACTGGATGGCATTGTTCGACCAGGAACGCAAGAACGATCTTTATGCCGGCGCGCTGAGCGCGGTGCGTGCGGACGCGGCAGAACGTGTCAAAGCGTGGTTTCTCAAATCGGGCGCTGAAGATGTGGTCGATGCGGCGCTGC
>WNFC01025861.1_pt1 | contig 11030 bp, 10 predicted proteins | sample 5400541 | NCBI WGS metagenome assembly WNFC01 (sample SAMN13153342, study PRJNA577476) | soil metagenome | isolation source: 120 cm saprolite under Douglas fir tree site 2 hole 2 replicate 1 | place: USA:California | collected 2015-04-18
CCCAGGTCGGAAAGCAGGTTGCGGAAGCGAATACGCTCCTCGGGATCAAGGCCCGCTGTAGGCTCGTCAACGATCAGCAGTTTGGGGTCGTTGAGCAGCGCCTGGGCAATGCCGATGCGCCGTTTCATGCCGCCGGAAAAGGTCTTGAGCTTGCGATTAGCAACATTGGCTAATGAAACGACCTCGAGTAATTCTTCCACACGCTGCTGGCGAATCTTGCGCTCGTCCATGCCCTTGAGGATGCCAATATAGTCCAGGAATTCGCGTGCGCTCAGGTCTGGGTACATTCCCAAATCCTGGGGCAGGTAGCCCAGTATGCGCTTGATGGCTGTGCGCCCTCTCTCAGTATCCCCGTCGTGCTCCCCCACCTGCAGCGAACCGCTAGTCTGGCGCAGGATGCCCGCCAGGATACGCATAAGCGTGGTCTTACCCGCGCCGTTGGGTCCAAGCAGGCCATACATGCCGCTGGGAATGCTCAGGTCAACGTCTACCAGTGCATGAACGCCGCCGCGATAGATTTTGTTGAGGTGATAGATCTTTATTTCCACGATAGTCTTGCTCCTCTAGTAAGGGCCGATTTATCGCGCCCATCGCCGATTTATCGGCCTTCGGTGGCTGTTCCGCAATTCCGTTTAAAAAGGTAAAGTTCATTATCGTGCCCCCGTAAAATGGCCCCACTTCTTCCTTCCTCCGAAAGGATGGAGATTCATACCACTTCAGTTATTGCCGCGCCTGCTGCCATTTCAATAAGCGCCATAGTACAACCATCACAAGCACCGTGATACTCAGTAAAAGCGACAGGCTTTCCACTCCTTGCAGGGCAGTGACACGGAAGTCAAAGATCTGGAAGGCAGGCACTCCGAAGAAACCGGCAGCCATGTAGCCTCCTGCTGGTGTGAGAATGGTTTCGCTCAGCGTCGGAATGCCGACCCTTGGCCCCAGCATATTGCCCCAGAACCAGTAGCCCGTGAAAAGGAACTGGTAGAGCGGCACCCACAGGATCGCGGGACAGGCTATCGAGAAAGCGCTGATGAACAGCATCCCCGGCAGTACGATCGCCGCAAACGCCGCCAGCGCCAGCGGGAGCGTCATCAGGTCCTGCGTGTGGTAGAGTATACAGACGGTGCCAATCACGTAAAAAACCACGACCGGGATGAGCGCCGCCAACATGCTGCCAAAGTATTTCCCCAACATGCGCGCGCTCAAAGCGCCAGGCGTGGACCAGAATAACTCCTCCACTTTGGTGCGCCGGTCTCGCGGCAGGCGGTCGGCCAGCAAAACGCCCACGCCAACCGGGAAGATGAAGTTCATTCTGACCGTCCATCTAACGACCATCTCAACCAGGGGTATGCTGCTGATTTGATAGGTCAACAGCTCGCGAAAAGCTCCTCCTGCTCCCGTAATGAGCACTGCAAGCAGCACCATAGTGATCCAGAGCGCGGGCCGGCGGACCTGCATGCGAAACTCGTAATTCAGAGCGCCCAGGAGAACTGATAACTGATTCATAGTTATTCTTCACTCGCCCCTTTCAATAACCCCTCTGGATTGCGCAGGAGCAGCCAGCCTATCAAGCACAGCGCAAGTCCCGTGCCCAGCACTTCGAGGCGCGTGTCCAGCCATATGTCGAAGTACGCCTGCGGCAGGCGCCCGACCAGTGGCAGGAGCGTCGTCGGGAACAGCAGCACCGGGCGGAGCCAGGCATAGTAAGCCAGTACATCCTTGAAGATGATTTCAAGTACCCAGATGCCTCCCAGCAGCGCCGCGCTGGCCGAGCGGCTGCGCAGGAGCAGCGCCAGGCAGAAGCCACAGCCGGCAAGCCACAGCAGCGGTGCCAGCCATACCAGTTGTCCCATCAAAAACTCCAGGGCTGCTGGCAGCGCGTGAGGCGGCTGGGGCTTAAAGCCCAGGTTGAGCGCAACAATGATGCCGCTGGAGAGCAGGGCAATACAGGTGGTCCAGGCAGCGATTAAGAGCACGCGCAGCATGCCTGTCAGGTAGTACTGCCTGGGCAGGGTGAGTTGCAGCTCGATGACCGGGTCTTGGCTGATGACCGTGGCGACTACTACCCCTGCCGCTATAGGCAATATCAGTTCCAGTCCCCCCGACAGTGTGCGGGCGGGGTTCGTGTGGAGATAGTGCAGGAGTCCTGCCAGCAGAGCGAAGCCGACCATCACCAGCACAGGCGTCAGAATGACGCGCTTACCCATAAGCTGAACTTCGTACCGCAGTCGATCTAAGGACATGTTTCCTCCGTATTGTATCGTCAATTCGATAGGCGAGGTTGGCGCGGCGCGTAGAACACGGCAAAAATGATGAATAGCACCGCCAGGAATAGCACAGTCGGACTCGTCTGCCACGTACCAGGATTGGCAAATTGCAGTAAAGGCGCGTGCCTTTCAACATAGAGCGGCAAATCTTGCAGAGCTTCGAGTACAAGCGCGGCCATGATTGCAAACCACGATCCTATCAACAGCGAGAGTGTCAGGGTAATCGATGACAGCAGCAGCATAGGCCCAAGCCACATCTGGAAAATTTCCCATAAGCTTCCGCCATGTGCGACAGCGACGACGATGGAGGCCAACGCCGACAATGCGAAGTCATAGCCCAGCACCAGCAGCAGGCGGCAGAACATGACAATGCGAATGGACGTCGGCGTTGAGAGTGTAATCTCCAGCCCGGCATCGTTGTCTCCGCCATAGATGAAGGCAACTCCTGCAGCCGAAGTAACAGTAGCAATCAGCGCCAGCGCCGCTTCTGCATCACGCGGGTGGTTATGTAATTGCAGCATGGCGAATAGGACCAGGCCGCAGCCGGCGAGGATAACCAGGGCTGAACCGATCCAGATGCTTTTATAGACGAGCTGTCCCTGTCTCCTGAATACCAGCCAGAGGTGCAGCACATGCTTCAAAAACCACTGCCCTATCGAAACCTGCCTGGGCGAAGCGTCTATTTTCGCCCACACCGCGTTTAAGACATTTGCAGAAGGTAGAGGTGTCACTGCTGCCGCGAGCTGCGCTGCATCGCGCACTGCTACCCATGACGATAGCTCGCTCTGGCATGCCTCGCAGTGTAATAAATGTGCATGTACGCGTTCGCTAGTCGGGCCATCCAATGTCCCATTGATATATGCCGGTAACAGATCAGCAACGTGATTCTGGCTTTGTGGTACCTGAAATGTCATCTTCCCGCTCCTTCTCTTGTCACCAGCAGCGCCCGCAGCAGGCGTTTCGCGTTGCTGAGTCTGCTCTTGACAGTGCCTACGGGCACGTTGAGAGCCGCGGCTGTCTCCTCGTAGGAGAGTTCTTGTACAAGAATCAACACCAGGACCTCGCGATGTACTGGCCCAAGCTGCTTGAAAGCCTCGACCAGTTCATCGCGCGCAGTGCTTGCGAGCGTGAAGTCTTCCGGTTCTGGCCCCACTGCTGCCAGTTCTTCCACTTCTGATTCGTTGACCAGCGAAATTTTGCGCTGGCGCAGCGTATTGTGAGCCTGGCGGCGCGCAACGCCAATCAGCCACGTTTGCACGCTCGATCTGCCTCCAAAGCTACTAGCACTTTTCCAGATGGCGACCAGTGTATCCTGGAGCAGTTCCTCTGCCAGGCCGTAGTCAGGGGTAAGCTGGAGCAGATAGTTGAAGAGCAGGCGCTGGTAGCACGTATATAGCTCTGAGAGAGCCTGCCGGTCACCGCCAGCAATGCGCTTCAGTAACTGCCTATCATCAGTTGGCTTATCCATCCAACTGATCTCCTGCAAAGCTGTATACTCCAAGATCCGTTGCTTTCTTTCCCAGCATCATACTGCAACTGCAACTCTTCCTTCTAAAGTGTTAGTAGCAAACGGAAACGAAAAGGTTCACAGAATAGTCAGTAATTTCTTATGAATATTTTCAGGGGCAGGGTCAACCGTAATACGCTTGTGCGCGGCGATTGTTTCAGAGGGACCATCTCTGGATGTGCATGCCATTTTTCTACAATACAGGAGGGCCTACGAAGCCGTATCATGGTAGGGGCGGCCCTTGCGGCCGCCCTGGATGGGGGGGTGATGCTCGCCTCTACTCTACACACACTTTGACAGCCCCGGCCCCAGATCATTGCCATAACTCGTAACCGTCCAGTTACCCGTCGTGGTGTCCTCTTGTAGCGTCAGGCGGAGCTGGTAAGGCTGCTTGAGCCTTTGGCGGGTAATGTTGTAAGTATAGCTTTGAGTATGAGTGCTATCATCTACGCTTGCGCTGCCGGGTACCTGGGTATAATTTGTGATGGGGCCGTAACAGCTATCGGCATTTATTGCCTGCTGCTTAAACTCTTCGGGGGTAATCTCCACGGTAATAGCAGCGCCAAGATCGCTATAGGCCTCGTCGTAACTGCGGCTGGAGACAGCCGCCAGAAAATCGGCTGCCGCTGCTGCTCCACCACTGGCAGTATTGGCTGCATTAATGAGGTTCACGGCAGCATATCCGATACCACATGCAAGCAGCCCGCAAATGATGAAGATGGCGCCAAGCCAGAAGAGACGCCGCCTCCGATTTCTTGCGCTAGGAGCCTGGTACTTCGGTCGTGCTACACGCCGCTCCGGAGGAGGCTGATCCACTCGGATCATGCCAGGAGGCCGCTGCGGGATGGCGCGATGTTTTCCCCTACCATTGACCGAGGCGGGTTCCGGGCTGACAAACCATTCCCTGGGTTCTTTGCCTGAGTCTTGTCGTCCTTGCATGCTTTGTCCTCCTACCGGTGAAGACATGATCTTCTGAAGGGCTGCATTCTATTCGACCTGTTTTGGCTTCTAGCTCTTCCACAAGGTGACGAATGTTGCAAAGCACTTCTTCCAGCCTCGGTGAGAGCAAGAGAGCGCTTCCCTGCGCTTTTGCCGTGCCCGCACAGAGCAGGCGCAGAGCAGGGACAAAGGTCGTTTGCAAGTACGAGTCTACTTTCTGTGGCGTAATCACCTCTTCTGCCAGTAGCTCACCCAACCCCGCGCTTTGACTCAGGCCAAAGCGCTGCTGCAACCTGGAGTTTCTGAGGTCTGCATCGACAAGGATAGTTGGGGTGCCGCTTTGCGCTGCCACAATAGCCAGGTTTGCTGCCACCACCGTATAATCGGCATAAGCTATAGGCGTGGTAACGAGCAAGGTATGGTATAGCGGCGTAGATGATTCCTTTGTAGAATCGTGATCCCAGGTCGAGCGGATATTTACGTATAACGTACGGTAAGACTCGCTAAAAGCACTGCCTGTATCATAGTCTGTGAGCAACGTAAATTGCTCACCCGGGGGAATACCCACGACAGAAGCTCCTTATTCAATGTGCCAGGCGGCATACAAAGAGAGAAATCAAGTAACACTGACTTTCCCCTTTGCCCGTTTCGCCCACTGTACTATAGACTTGGTTCTACTATTTTGTCAAGTCAAAAGCCCTGCTCTCTAGAACTTCGTTGGCTCGACAAAATGTAGGGGCGAGGCTTGCCCTCGCCCAGCTTGCCAGGCTCTCAACTAGGCTGCAGGTGACTGTAGACGCTGCTTTGATTTAACCTGTGCCTTTGCTGGTGGCAACTCCCCGTAAATGGGAAGCTGGAGCAGGTCTGCCGCCTCTTCTTTGCCATAGATACGATCATCGAGGTGGTCGGCAAGGAACGTGAGCGCAATCCCAACAATGAGTGCTACCAGCAACAGTATGGCAAAGGTGGCCGCTTTTTCTGTAAAAGTGCCAGGAACTTTTACAGGATTTGTCGCGTCACTGATCACCCGCGCTGACACTGCCGGTTGTACATTCGTGTCAGGTGAGGAATGCGCTGCGTTGTTAGTGATCACATAGTCGAGAAACGTGCCGATATTGTTTGTGCTCACATCGCCGACGGCTTCGGCGATGGCCCATGCTCCTGCAGGGGTAGTCCATGTGACGTTCACCGTCACCAGGCTATGATCATTAGTGGCATTCAGTGCTGCACCGATGGCAGCAGTGTCCTGCCAGTTGCCAAGGTCGGGGTTGGGTCCGTAGCGTTGTATGATCTGGCTCAAGTCGAGGCCTACCTGCTGCGAGACCTGCGTATCAAACTCTTTCGATGTCAGGATAGGTCCTTTCACAAGCGTGTCGGCCAACGCTTCCGAGACCGCGATGTTGTCGGCATAGCTGGGGTCTGTCCCCTTGGCGCTCGCCTGCAAACCAATCTGGTAGGTAATAGTGGATTGGTATGCTGACAGCCCGCCAGGATGCCTGCCTACGTGATAGTATTCATAGCCAATATAGAGGACAACTACCCCCACAATGAGAGCCACCAGCCATATGCGCCGCCAGATAATTGTCCAATAGGCTCGTAGTTCCATGGTATAGTCGGACCTTTCGTCTTGTTACAACACTAATTCGTTCGTTGGTGTGCGCAGTTCCTTTGGCTTTCTTTCGTTCATCTTGGCCTCGATGAATTGCAAAATGCGGCGGTGGAAGCGCGGCATATCAAACTCCAACGCGTGGCTGCGAATAGTCTGTGGTTCGTATCTGCGTTCATCAAATGAGGCTAGCGCTGTTGCCAGGCTATCCACGGTCTGCTCGTAGAAAAATACCCCTGTAATCCCCTCCACGACCGAGGCCAGGGCGCCCCCGCTGCCATAGGCGATGACGGGTCGCCCGCAGGCCTGCGCCTCCAGCGGCGTGATGCCAAAATCCTCATCTCCCGGGAACAGCAGCGCGCGGCAGCGCGCGTAGTAATGCAGCACCTCCTGGTCAGAGAGCCTGCCCAGAAAACGGATGGTCGGGCCCGCCAGCCTCTTGAGACGCTCCAAATCGCGCCCGTCGCCAATGATTACCAGGGGCAGGCGCAGCCGGTTACACGCCTCTATTGCCAGGTCGATGCGCTTATAGGGTATCAGGCGGCTGATAATGAGAAAATAATCTTCCACTTCTATGTCCGGATCGAAGGAGAAGCGGCTCACCTCCACCGGCGGCGGGATCACCACGGCGTCTCGGCGGTAATATTTCTGGATACGCTCGGCTACGACGGGCGAATTGGCAATGAAGTGATCAACCCGCATCGCGCTTACCTGGTCCCACATCCGTAATCCGGTAATCAAGAAAGGCAGTACGTGTCGTGCTATGCTGCCTAATTGCTCGCGTTCCACGTACTCGCGGTAGTTCCAGCACCAGCGCATAGGCGTATGGCAGTAGCAAATGTGCATTGTCCCGGGGCGGGTAATCACGCCCTTGCCAAAGGCGCTTGAACTGCTGAGCACAAGCTCATAATCGCGCAGGTCCAGGCTCTCCATCGCAAACGGGTAGAAAGGCAGGTAAGGCTGGTGATGTCTCGTCACCAGGGGGAACTTTTGCATAAAAGAAGTGCGGATATCCATCTCCTGGAAAGCCGGGTCAACTCGCTGCGCGTCATAAATGGAGGTGTAGATAGGCGCATCCGGAAACATCTGGTGAAAGGCCATGACAACGCGCTCCGCGCCTCCCATTTGATTGAGATAGTCATGAACTAGCGCTACTTTCATCAATATGCTCCTCGGCCGAACAGAACGGTCGGAATCGTGCGCAGGAGGACCTGGAAGTACAGCCGCAGCGACCAGTTCTCTATGTAGTAGAGGTCCATCAGCACCCCTTCATCGAAGCTGAGGTCGCTGCGCCCTCGTACCTGCCACAGCCCGGTGATGCCCGGTTTAATAGCCAGCCGCCCTTTTTGCCACTCCTCGTATTGCGCTACTTCGCTGGGGAGCGGCGGGCGCGGCCCTACCAGGCTCATCTCTCCGCGAATAACGTTGAAGAACTGGGGAGTTTCGTCAAAGCTCCTCCGACGCAAGAATCTGCCCATGGGAGTAATGCGTGGATCGTCGCGTATCTTGAAGAGCGGCCCCTGGGCCTCATTCTGTGCCATCAAGGATGACTTTAACCGATCTGATCCTTTGTACATTGTGCGGAATTTGTACATCTGGAATGGTTTGCCGTTCAAGCCTATGCGTGTCGTCTTATAGATGACTTTACCCGGAGAGTCGAGGCGGATCGCCAGCGCAATGCACAGCCAGATGGGAGAGAGGCCTACAATCAGTACCGTTGCTAACACGACATCCACGACGCGTGTAATAGCGCGCTGTATCGAGTTAAGGGAGACCTGCTTGATGCTGATCAGCGGTATGCCTTCAACCGCCTCCATATCGATACGCGCTAGGCTCAGCTCGTAGAGATCCGGCACAAGCTTGAAGGACGCCCCTACGCGCTCGCACAGGCGCACTGTTCGGATGGACTGCTGGTGTAGGTGCGCAGGCAGAGCAATGATGACCTCGTCGATCTGCATCGAGCGGATCACCATACCCAGGTCATCCAGCGTCCCAAGCATTTTAAAGCGCCCGAAGTCGCTTGGCGGCTCATCCATATCGTGCAGGAAGCCAACAATAGAATAGCCCAGGCTGGGGTTCGCGGCTATATGCTGCATGATCATCTTGCCTGGTCGTCCCGAGCCGACAACCAGCAGCCGCGTCTCGGCAAACCCCACCCGATAAAGCGCTCCCATAATCCCTGAGACGATCAGGCGCCCCACGCAGAGTACAGCGATGGCCATCAACCACACAAATGGTACCAGCAGGCGAGAGTTAGAAGGTGGCTGGAAAACAAAGTAATAGGTAATCAGAAATGCCATGCCCATCGTCGTTGAACTGGCGATCGTCCACACCTGGCGAAACCAGGTGCCGGTAAGCCGGATGTTATAAAGGCCCCGCACGGCAAAAATTGCAACCAGGCCAACCACGATACCTATCTCGAGCGATACAAAGCTGCTATAAGGCGCAAATACATCTTTCTCGTGCGGGCTGAGCGCTACCCCGCTCAAAATATTGCGAATGAAGTAGTGTAAATTAGTCTTATTAAAAAGCACTTTATAGCGGAGATAGTAAGCCGCAGAGAAAGCCAGGGTCACCAGTAGCGCGTCCAATAAGAGTATAGAGATAACCTCGATAATATGCCACTGGTGACGGTACGAGCGCCGCCGCGAGAGCACCTTCGTTATCTGCCCGGATGCTCCTCCCATCGTATCTACGCTTCCTACTCGCTCACTGGTAGTGCTGATATTGCTTGTTTGTGACAGTTTGCTGCTATTCACCTTTAATTACATCCTACTAAACGAACGAGACACGTCGTGAGCTGTGTAGCGCTGCTGCTTGTTCATACACGCCAACCGTTCGCTCAGCCATTGCTTGCGCAGAGAATCGCTGCGCCGCCACTGCTGCCATGGCGCGACATCGCTGGCGGAACGCTTGATCAGTTAACGCTTTGTAAAGCGCTTCTGCCATTGCTTCCACGTTATATGGTTCAACACACAGCGCTATATCGCTTCCTGCCTCAGGCAGGCTAGAAACATTTGAAGTAACAACGGGAGTCCCACAGGCCATTGCCTCCACTACCGGCAGACCAAAGCCCTCGTAAAGCGATGGATACACAAAAGCAGAGGCCGCAGAATACCATAATTTCTGCTCGCTTTCGGCAACAAAGCCGGGGAAAATTACCTCCCCTTGCAGGCCGAGTTGTGCAATCTTCTCGTAAATCGCCTCGTAGAGCCAGCCCTTTCCTCCCGCGAGTATAAGCTTTTCTGTCCGGGCATACGCTCTGCGCAAATATGCATATGCTTCGATAAGCGTAGTAATATTCTTCCGTGGCTCCAACGTTCCCAGGTAAAGCAAGAAATCCTCTGACAGACCATGTTTCTGGCGAAAGGCGTTAATCTCTTCCTCTGCTGCCATACTTGAAAAACGCTCATCAATGGACGTATATACCGTCTGCAAGTGCCCGGCAGGGATGCCCACGAGTTCAATGGCATCTTGTTTCGTGCTCTCCGAGACGCTGATAATCATCGTCGCCCGCTGCAAACTACGTATGGTAAAGGTCCGGTGGTACAGCCGCTTTGCGCGCGTCAACACCTTCGGAAAGCGCAGGAACGCTAAATCGTGCAGTGTGACGACTCCTGCACTGTTGCGGGGTAGCAGTTCCGGAAGCACGTTGGCTGGCGAGTGAAAAACATCGATGTGTTTCTGGCGGATCAGTGACGGCAGAGTAAACTGCTCCCACGCGATCCTGGATGTCGGCTGCCCTTCTGGCCATGCAACAGGAACATAGGTAATCTGGGGATGTCGAGCTGCAAGGCGCTCTATCACATCTTGTCCATTGACAAACACAGTATATTCGTGCTTACCAGGCCATTTAGCTAATGCTGTTAGCAAAGAACGTATATGGTGGCTGATACCGCCATTTCGATAATTTTGGCTGAATGATAACAACTGGGCATTGATACCTACGTGCATGTCCGCATGATCTCCTCATTCTGATAACGTGCCTGGAATTTGCAAGGTAACAAGCCTATGCCTTTTCGCCCCTTTGCCACTCCAGGTGGTTGTCTCGGAAAAGAGGATAAATCTCGCCGCGTGCGTAGAGTGTACTGAGCGCCGATTGTATGGTCGTATTGTATAGAACGTATTGTGAGAGTGTATTGATGGTTGCATTCTGTCGACTCGCAACGGCGCTCAAGATATCAGCACCCTGGCGAGGCTCTCCATCGGCAAGTGCTGCCCGTATATTATCTAGTATACTCTCAAGACGTGCGATGGTATATTCAATGGCCTGGCCGGCCTGTTCTGCTGAGGTATAAATCTCGCCATGTCCCGCAACTATATGCTTAAACGCAGCAATTTGTGTTTTCAGCGTAGTAAGCGTCGTAAGTCCTGCCTGCACATCGCTATAGAACGGAATGCGATGCTTATCGAGAATCTCAGGCACCAGGAATGTATCACCGGTAAAGAGGGTATCGCCGAATGCAACTCCTACCTGTTCTGTGCTGTGTCCCGCCAGGGTCATGACCTGTAATGGAATGTAATCTACTTCCTGCTCGTTCCCTTGCAAGATGGTATCTGCCAGGCAAGGTTTTGCCAGCAGGAATTTGTGTTGCAGCTCTCGTGGCGGCTTTGCGCCGCTGAAAAGATAGAGCGGTTCCAGGATAGGGCCTGACATCACGGCAGCCTCGACACGAGTAGCATATACCTTCAGACCTGTCTGCTGTATGAG
>WNFC01026321.1_pt1 | contig 11030 bp, 10 predicted proteins | sample 5400541 | NCBI WGS metagenome assembly WNFC01 (sample SAMN13153342, study PRJNA577476) | soil metagenome | isolation source: 120 cm saprolite under Douglas fir tree site 2 hole 2 replicate 1 | place: USA:California | collected 2015-04-18
GCCGCTGCGCTCAAGCACGGCGGCAGGGACAACGGTAAGCCGGGCCTGCGCGCCGACTACGGCGAGAACTACTACGCGGCGTTCGTAGTCGATCCCGAAGGCTACCGCCTGGAAGCCTATACCAGCGCGAAGTAGCTCTCCCTCGGCAGCGGTGATGCAAAGCATCGCCCAAACTTGTTGCAGATCCTGTTTGGAGAGACGCAGTTGAAGAGATCGACAACAAATATCGGTACCGAAAAACAAATTGCGAACGCGCAATTCAAATGAATTAGGGGATCTAATTCGATCGGTTACGTTCACCGTGACCGAAGATGAGCTGCGCATGCGGCCAATCGATCGCGCGCGGGGCTACGATCACTTCGTGGTGCAACTGCTTCCCGGCCACGAAAGCGCCATCGAAGATTGAGCCCGCCTGTTCGATAAAGCATGATGCAGTGCAAAGGCTGAATGTGCAAATGCCTGAGAATCGTCGTCAACAGTAAAGCGAGGGTTTTATATGTCACGCATCGTAGAGTTTGCAGAGGCCGGAGGGCCTGAGGTTTTGAAGTTCAAAAACGTCGATGTTCCAGAAGCGGGACCCGGACAAGTGCGGATTCGGGTGAAAGCTATTGTTCCACAATGAGTACATCGAGCCGGTCAAGTTCCCCGCTCGGCTTGGCTATGAAGCGGTGGGCACCGTCGATTCGGTCGGCAAGGATGTCACTACGATTGCCGTTGGCGATGAGGTCAACACGATCGCGTCGTTCTCGATGAATCAATACGGGATGTACGGCGAAGTCGTGCTCGCACCTGTTCATGCGGTGGTTAAGCATCCGAAAGGGCTGTCACCGGTCGAAGCCGCCTCAATTTGGATGATGTTCATCACAGCGTATGGGGCGCTGATCGAGGATGCGAAGATCACCGCACAAGACGCCGTGGTCATTCCCGGCGCATCGAGCAGCGTGGGGCTGGCAGCGATCCAGATCGCCAATTCCGTCGGGGCGAAGTCGATCGCGCTCACACGTACGAGTGCGAAGCGAAAACAGCTCATCGATGCGGGCGCCGAGTATGTTATCGCGACCGAAGAAGAGGATTTGGTGAAAGCGATCAACGAAATCACCGGAGGACAGGGCGCCCGTGTCGTGTTCGACCCGGTAGGCGGACCGACGCTATTGGAACTTATAAAAGCGATGTCGTCCCAGGGGATCCTCTATCTCTACGGCGCGCTAAGCGATCGAGCCACGACAGTTCGTCCGCTCGACCTCATCGCAAAGATCCTGACGATAAAAGGACACAACATCTGGGTCACAAGCGGCGATCCGGCACGGCAAAAGGCGGCCGTGGATTTTGTGATCAACGGTCTGGAGAAAGGCACGCTGAAGCCAATCATCGACAGAGTCTTCCCATTCGACAAGATTGTCGAAGCACACCGCTACATGGAAGCCAACGGTCAGTTCGGAAAGATCGTCGTTACGATTTAGTCCAGCGAGCACGCCTATAGCCGATAGGCGGCGTGGGTTCGAAACAGGAGCTCCTGAAATGACGAAGACAATTGAAGAAGCGAACTAGGCACTTGTACTCGAGACGGCAGATCATCGAAGCCTGGAGGCTTGATTATAATCTGCGCGACCGCATTCGAGTCTCGGTACGCTGACCCCGAGTGAGTTCGCAGAGCTCCAAGGGGACGGTCCGCCTGAGCACGCTCAGGGCTCCGCGGCCCGCCCCTTGCTCCACCCCACCCGGGGCAAAACATCAACCCGGAACTCTACGAATAAACGTGGGTAAATTGGGGAGCACGCTCGCGGTAATTGCCTGAGCGCTTGTTAGTAAAGCAGAGAAATGAGGCTGACGGGCTCCAGTGTCCTGCAATCACCAGACGCGAGATCATCTCGCTGAGCTGCTCTCCGAACTCGATCAAACCGCCGCTCGCAGGGGATGGGCGATAACGGTATCCTTATCTCGCGCGCTGGCCATTCGTTTAAGCGTGAAGGTGACCTCCTCCCACGAGAAAGTCTTGGCCAAAATATCCGCCTGGGACACAGCTACCACTTCACCTCCCTTCCGCACTTTCATGGCCACCCGACGAGGCCACCTCTTTACGTCAGTCCTCTTACCCAGCGGGCTGTTCCCTTGGGAATCGTCACATCGAACTGGAATCGAACAGATTGTCGCTTGCCTTCAGTTCTCCGCGGCCTTGAACCAGCTCTAGCGTCCTTAGCCGGCCGAGGGCGTTGTTGAAACCACCGCCGTTGGCTTCGTAGCCGGCCCGCGCAGCGACCTCTTCCTTGTTCAGCCCGACAGGATAAGCGTGCGTGAGGGTCTCCAAGATGAGGCGTTCCGCTTTCCCCAGCCGGTTGCGCCAGTAATCAACGAGAGCGGATCCGGTGGGCAACGGTTCCCACGAGCCCAGCGCTCGAATTCCGGCCTCTGCGATCCGGATTTTGTCGCCATCACCTTGGATCAGTCCCTGCGATCGAAGGGCGCCGAGATAGTTGTTGAATCCTCCGCCGCCGGCGGCGTAGCCGGTCAGAACCGCCACTTGCACCTTGCTTCGCCCCTCCGGGTATTGGGCTAAGGCGGTAAGAATCCGGCGTTCGCCGGCGGCGAGTTTGACCGACCCATTCAGAGTTTCGGCCGAAGCAACGGGATGGTTCGCTGGTTTAGCAGCACGGTCGGACCGATGTTTTAGCGAGGACGGCGAGCGCTTGCGCTCGTAAAGTAGCGGCGTCCCGCATCGGGAGCAGAAGCTTCGCGTCGACTCTGTGTTCGCATCCTCGAAGCGAGCGATGCTTCTTTGGCCCTTGACCACACCGGCGTGCTTGCGCCAACAGCCGATATACGTCGCATACGCGGCGCCATGCGCGCGACGGCTCGCCGCGGAGTGGTCGTGCCAGGCCCAAAAGGCGGGAAAGTCGATCTCCAGCTCTACCGCACCGCAAAGGCAGCGACCAGACACGCGCCGGGCCGATGGCTTTGACGCCCCGCGTTCATTAACACTCTCCAATTTCATGCTCAACCCCGCAAAAAGGCGATGGGTTTCCACCCGCGAGAGGCGAACGCAAATTATATCATCTGCCCATAAAAGCTCGGGCGAATTCCACTTCGGCCGTCGCGGTCGGTCGCCCCGATAACGACGCGGCAATAGGCGGGCAAGGTGCCGGGAGAGTACGTCAAATAGCGGGGAAAATGACACCTCTGGCCCTGCCGACGTGCATGGAGGAGACAGCGCTCTTTTTTAGATCAAAGCGACTTTGAGAGTGTTCAGAACGTCGCCAAAGCCCGGCGCGCTGATCAAATTGAGGCTCCGGTCCGCGCTGAGCTTGACGATCGCGCGATCGTAGACAGCCAAGTTGGCGTCGTCATTCAGCCTTGAGGAATAGATGATCCCGTCGGTCGCGGCCGGATGGTTGTAAAACGCCAGCGACCAGGTCCGAGCCAGCGTCTGGCGAGTGGCTCCCACGACGTCGCTGGGTACGCCCATGCGAATCCTCCCGTCCGCGCGCAAATCAACCACGCTCAGCGGAGATGTGACGACGATCTCCGCGTAACGACGCTGGAGAAGTTCAGCTTCCTCGATCGGATAGTCTCCAACTGCCCCGTTACGCCGGTCCCTTAGGATCGCTTCGATAAAGCAGCCCTTCAACGTGGAACCCAGGTAGAGAACACCGAACCGCTCGTTCTCGGGGCGGCGGCGCGGATCGCTGAATCGGCTTTTCGTCTTCCCGAAGCCGAGCGGATCAGGATACCGCTCGTGATAGATGCGCCCGAAGCGATGCCCACGTCCAATCGCGGCGAGCTCAAGGGTGACGCGCGAGAACGCCTTGATCGGGCGCAACCCCGGCATCTCAGCTAGCAGCTCGAACCACGCTTTCGGCGACTTCAAGCGCCTCGGCCGCATGCCCGCCGGACAGCGCTTCCCGGCCCGTCAAACCGCCGAGCTCAGGATGATGCTGAACCAGGAACCGGTAGACCGCCCACGAACTCCCACCCAAGCGATCGAACAATTCAGGCAGCGCCGAGAAGGGTTTGCCGTCTTCACTGATTTGCCACTTCGGAAAACGGAAGCCCCGCTTGGCGCCCTCGAGGCCAAGCACTTGATGGTTCTGACGTTTGGCGTTGACCGTCACTCTGCTAGTGCCGATAAGATCCGCGAATTCTTCGGCGCTCAACATGTCAGCGCCACTGAGAATATCAGCAACCCGCGTTTGCCCGCGCTCACGTGCTGCGGCTAGCGCCGCCTGAAGCTCGCTACCGTCCGCCGTTGCTTCGGGCTCGTGCGGCGATTCATCTTCCAGTGCGTGAAATTTCGGCTCACCGCCCGCGCCTATTCGGACTACGAAACTCACAGACTTCCTCAAGCGCTGGCTTTTCGCGACTGCGGCACCATAGGTTTCTATGAGGTCTTTCATCTGCGCTCGTTGGGTTGCCAGTGTTCTCAAGGTCCTGGACTTGAGTCGGATCTCCACCTGCTTAACTTGGGGCGATCCTTTCCCGCTCGGAACCAGCTTTGCGCTATGGGGAGCAGTATCCTTGCGTAACACCACCCCATGGCTCGGCGATTTGTTCCTTGCTGTGGTCATGATGAACCTCGAAGGAGATTATTGACAAATTCGTAAGGTTCGTCAAGTTCGTATAGTTTGATAATTCTGTCAAAGTGCCGAAGAGACGAGCCGGCACTTTCATCGTGTCGAGATTCCGAGTTCCTTGCCGAGCACCTGCGCCACGAACCCCTTGTTGGCGACGAGGGTGCGAATACGGTCGCGCACTTCATCGCGTCGACCGATCTGCTCCGCCGCTTTTAGAGTATGCGAATAAGCCGCCCACACGTCCGCGCCGATGATCTCAAAGCCGTACCCCAGAGCGAGCCAGCGGATCGCGGCGAGGCCAGCCTGCAGCGCAAATTGTGGGTTCTTCTCGACGAAATCACGCGCGGCGCGCGTCAGCGTCTTGGGGTCGCATGGTGACTGGTTCGCGAGCTCGGCCGCCATCTCGAGCTGACCCGCCCCCTTGGCTGTAGCAAACCACTTGCCCTCTTCGCCGGGCGTGGCGGCCACGAGGTCGCGGAGAATCCGGGACGGATCGCGCTCGGGATACTTCCGCACGATTGAGCGGTAAGTCGCGAGGTTTGACGTGCCCCGGTTCGACGCCAGCGCGTAACGCTCATAGGCCTCGGCCGAGCGACCCTGCGAGAGCAGCACTTCCTCGCGGATGCGCGCAATTCTCTCGGGATTGTCGTTGAGCCCGCGCGGTGCTTCAGCATAGCGGAGCGCCTCGTCGGGCTTCCCCATAGCAGCCAAGGCCTGAACACCCCAACGGCGATATTCCCACCAAATCGACGGCGCCCTTTGCAGCAGGTCGAGCAGTTCCTGATACCGTCCCGCCGCCAGCAGCGAGGACAAACAGACCGGCGTTCCCTGAAAGTACGAAGCCGTGCCGTGATCGTGCCAAGTTGCCTCCAGCGGCTCAATCAGATTATCTGCCCAGAGCGAGGCTAGTTCCTTGGTCACGCACAACTCGCCCCAAAAGTCGCTCAGGGTCTCAATGTAAGGGATGGCGTCCGCGACGTATGCGTCCCACAGCCGCTCAAGCCATTTCGCACGTCGACTAACGGCCACGGGCGCCCCTGCAATGATCGAGACCAACTCGGCAATCGCATGGTTGACGGCGGTGCCAATCGCGCCCGACGAACTGTCGACATGCTCGAGCGCCGGCGACACCTTCTCAAGGAAGAGCACGGCTCCCTCGGCTGCCAGCACGGGATCGCAACGCGCCACCTTTCCGATCTCAATTACAGCTTGACGAACTCGCGCGATCGCTGGTTGCGAAAGCCAGCCGAAGGCGCCGCGCCGGAACTGTGCCGTAAATTGCCAGCGATGCTTTGAATCGGCCATCACCCTGAAAACTGAAAACAGTTTACCGCCCCCACTGGTTAAAGGCCGGGCCGGGCAACACAAAGCCCTCTGGCGATGGGAACTCCTTGATTTGCATCACGCGGGAGAAAGGGCCTGAACACGCCGGCCGGTCGCTCGGAGCGTCCGTTCTATGCCGCGAATGTAGCGCAAGTCGCAATTGCATCGGCTCATGCTGATGCAGCTCACGCCATAGTTGCAACAGAAGCCCCGACAACCAGTGCCTTACACCCGACGAGCGATGGATTCGGATATGGCAGCGCATACACAGGGTCACCAGGACCTTCGGTGCGTTGCTGTGGTCGCGATGATGCACGAGGAGCCGTGACTTCGCGCCACGCGCGACAGCGGAAGCGGTCACGCTCCAGCACCCGCTCCCGCATGCCACCGAAAAACCGCAAAGAGTGATAGCGCCGATCGTAACAGCGACGGCAACAGCCGAGAGCCTTGAGCTCGATCGGGCGCTTCCCGCACGCACATAGGAAGGACAACTGATGCCCCTCCCGTCGTGAAGGCAAAGGCGCTTGCATCAATCCGCCCACCGTCAACGGCAGGCAGGTGTGGCATATCGGATTCCAGCATTGCCGAGCGCGATGGACTGCGGCCCGAACCGCGCGCGGATCGCAGCGATCACACTTTCGATGATTTCTTCCTGCGACCGGGCCGCGGACGCCGCGCGTTGCGGCGAGCGGCTAGGCGCTTCTTGCGGCTCTTGACCAAGCCGCCCTTGCGGCCATTTTCGCGATTGGCGTGCTGCTTGGCCTCGCTGCACACCAATCCACCGAGTCGGCCAAGCGCCACCGCGTGCGGATTGTTGCGTTGCTTCTTCTTCATAGCCCTGCTCCATCGCCACACCTCCCCACATCAAGAAAGACACTAGCTCCAAGCCTGATGGCGATACTAACCGCTTTGCTTCGCTAACTCAATAGAGTCGTCGACTGACATGACGGTTAATTTCTCGCGCGGCGCGCGGCGGTAGTCGTACGCAGAAAACTATTATAGGGCTGTGGCGTGGCGGGCGGCGGAACTTCAGAAGGAAGGGCTTCACGGACCGGGAAGCGCCCTACCCCAACTATTATAGGGCTGTGGCGTGGCGGGCGGCGGAACTTCAGAAGGAAGGGCTTCACGGACCGGGAAGCGCCCTACCCCACTCCTCCGAAGGAGAAAATGGCGAATAGGTCAGCATTAAGGAGGTTATGAGAGATAAAAAGGGCAGGGGCTACGTGCTGCAGTCTGTCACTTTCCTAATTATTTGGCGTAGAAGTTTCCCGGCTATTTGGCGTCCCGGGCGGGTCGATTAACTCTCTATGAGCGGACAGAAATGCCGCGGGCTGTTGCTGCTCGCTTTGCGGCGGATCAGTAGCTCAAGCTGGCTTTTCAGCGTCTGCAGATCGCTGATGTTCTGATCGATCTCGCTGACGTGCTGTCGTGCGAGTTGGCGGACCCGCTCGCACGGTGTCCTGCCGTGGCTGGCAAGCTGCAGTAGCTCCTTTACATTCTCAAGGCTCATGCCGAAGCCCTGCGCCCTGCGGACGAAACTCAGCCAGCGCAGAGTCTCCGCATCGTAAACGCGATAACCGTTGGGTAGGCGCTGCGCCGGCAGGATAATCCGATGTCTTTCGTAGTAACGGACGGCAGACGTTTTTAGACCGGCCTGACGCGCCACCTGCCCGATCGTGAGAACATTCGTCATGGGGCTTGACCTTAAACCTAGGTTTAATGTGTAGCATGGTTTCGCAAGCTGTTAAAGGATGCCCGAATGGTCGAGTGGGAGAAATGAAATGGAAGAACAGCGGACGCGGGAAATGGCCCTCGCAGTGGAAGGAATGCACTGCGAAAGCTGTGTAGAGAAGCTGCAAGGGCGGCTGGACAAAGTTGCCGGAGTGCGTGCAGCGGCGGTGTCTTTCGCTCAGCATCATGCACGGATCCTGTACGATCCAAGCGTCACCGAAGAGTCGCGCCTCATCTGCCAGATCGAGAAGTCCGGCTTCCGCGTGGTCGAACAAACAACTGAGACGCGAGCGCACGGCGCCCGCCGCGAGGGACACGCCGATGGCGGCCACGTTTCCGAACGTGGTTGGAGGTCCACCCTTCTGTCCACTCCGGCGATCCTTGCCTCGCTGATCCCGACTGTCACCTGCCCGCTCTGCATCACGGCCTATACCGCACTTTTGTCGAAGCTTGGACTGGGCTTCTTGATGTCGTCGGCTTACCTGTTGCCGCTGACCGTCATTCTGCTCGCAGTGGCTGTGGCGGCACTCGGATATGAGGCCATGAAACGCCGCGCTTGGGCTCCCTTCGTGCTGTGTCTCTGCGGCTCGGCCTTGATCCTGATCGGCAAGTTTTTCTTCGCATCGCAACCTGCGACATACGCCGGTGTGGCGCTCTTATTCGGGGCTTCGATTTGGAACCTCCCGCCTCGTTTGACGAGTTTCCGAAGCGGTCCGGCAGAGCCGCGTACCGCGGGCTGAGGAACGACAAGCGCAAGAGAGTTCACGGGAGAGGTTTTCATATGGATAGCGCAGCGACTGTTGAGTCCGCTCCACATTTATGGAGTGAAGAACCTTCCAAACTACCGGGCCGCCGGCGAATCCGCGCGCGTATCGGAGGTCTGCACTGTTCGTTGTGCACCGGCACCATCGAGAAGGCGCTGCGTAGGCGGCCTGGAGTGGACAAGGTCGCCGTCAGCCTGACGCATGAGCAGGCGCTCATCGAATACGACCCGAGCGTGGCACGAGCAGATGACTTGCTCCAGACACTTAAGGACATCGGCTACACCATCTCCGATCCGCGCAAGCTGCGTCCGTTTGAGGAAGAAGAGCGCGCGCTGGTGCGTGAGCGCGGGCGCTTTCTGATCGCACTCGCGATGAGCATCGGGGCGATGGGTTTGGTGGGGTACCCGGTCAACAGCGCGTGGTTCCCGCTGTGCGTGTTTTCGATGGCGAGTCTTGTGGTCTTCTCCTTCGTCGTGTTGCGCGCCTATAGCTTGCTGTCCGGGATCGCCGGCTCGGCGATGCTCGGTGCGTTTGGCGCTGGCATTTATTATCTCCAGTTACGGGGCGCGTTCGGCGCGGCGACGCCGTGGCTTGCCGGAGCGCTCGCCTTGCTCCTCATCTTCGGTGTGAGTCCTCACATTGTGCGCATGGCCGTAATGGCATTGCGGCGCGGCATTCTGAATCAGCACGTGCTGGTCGAATTCGGGGCATTCGCCGGACTTGCCGGTGGTGCGATCGGCCTGGCATTCCGTCCTGCGAACTATCCGACCGCTGCGTTTTTCTCGGTCGCGGTAATGGTGCTCACGTATCACGTCTTTTCCGAGTGGCTGTCGCTGATCGTCAAGACGCGCAGCTCCCAGGCGGTTAAGAAGCTGTTGGACCTCGAGCCTGACCTGGCGCACGTCGTTAAGGACGGCAAAGAACAAGAGCTTGCGCTCGAACAGGTGCGCGTCCGAGATTTGGTTCGGATCAGGCCCGGGGAGCGGGTGCCGGTGGATGGCGGGGTGGAATCAGGAGAATCGGACGTGGATGAATCGCTCGTCACCGGCGAGCCGCTACCGATCGAGAAGCGCCAGGGCGACCGGATTGTCAGCGGGTCCCTCAATGGTCATGGCACCCTCCTTGTGCGCGTAACCGTGGTGGGCGAAGAAAGTTTCCTCAGACAGGTGATACGGAGCGTGGAGGATGCGCGGGCGCTAAAGCCCGGGCTTTTGCACTTGGTAGACCGCGTGTTGCGCGTGTACACACCGTTGGTACTGCTCACCGCGACTGGCGCGACCATCTTCTGGCTCTTTGTTCCATTGATTGGTGGAGGATCGCCCGACTTGCAGCGAGCGATGTTTGCCGGCCTGAGTGTTCTCGTCATGGGCTATCCGTGCGCGGTTGGGATCTCAGCGCCGCTGTCAATCGTACGTGGGGCGGGCGAAGCGGCGGAACGAGGAGTGCTGATGCGCACGGGCGAGGCCTTTCAAGCCTTCCGCCGCGTACAACGCGTGGTTTTCGATAAGACCGGAACCCTCACCGAGGGTCACCCCGGCTTGCGCGAGATCGTTCCCGTGATCGGAACAGAAGCGGAATTGCTCGCGCTCGCAGCCTCTGTCGAGGCGAATTCCGAGCATCCGCTCGCTCGGGCCGTGGTGGAAGAGGCATTTAAACGAGGTCTCGCCCTGTCCGAGGTGGAGGGATTTCAGGCTACTGCGGGCAAAGGGGTCACAGCCCGCCTTGGCGGTAGGAAGGTGATGGTCGGCAGTCCGCATTTCATCGCGAACCAGTGCGTGAATCTAGCGGATAAGAACCAACTCATCAGGGAACTTGAGGGACGCGGAATGACCGCCATCGCGGTGGCGCGCGAAGGTAAGCTGCTCGGTCTGCTTGCGCTTGGCGATGCTCTGCGCCCGGACGCAGCCGAAACGGTGCGTCGCCTTCGCGATCTCGGCATCCGCACGACCTTGATCACCGGCGACAATGAGCAGGCGGCACGGTATTTTGCCCGTGCCGCCGGAATCGAAGAAGTGCACGCACGCATATTGCCGGCGGAGAAAGCGACGATTATCCGCAAGCTCCAGGAGAAGGCACGGGTGGCGATGGTCGGCGACGGCATTAACGACGCCCCGGCGTTGATGCAAGCCCAAGTCGGTATAGCCTTCGGCACCGGGGCCGACATCGCAATCGAATCCGCCGACGTTGTCATCCTCAGCAAGCGCGTGGGGGCGGTGCTGGATGCCCTCGAGGTTAGCAGGTACAGCTACCGAAAAGTTGTACAAAACGTCACTCTCGCATTCCTTTTCAATGGTGTTGGGATTCCGGCGGCGGCAACTGGGCTGGTCTATCCGATATGGGGCATGGTGCAAGCGTGACCACCATCTTCATTAACTCTCTGTGGGGCCGCGGCGGCTATTTCTTCGAGGCAATCAGCACTGTCGGGCACACTCCGGAAATGGGATCGAGAGTGCCGGCGGAAGGAGTGAAGAGACCGATACCGACGTCTGCTCCCGGGGTTCCACTCGATCAGCATCTGGCGCAACAGTGACAGCGCATATGGCAACGGATGCAGGCGCCGCAGGCGTTCTCGAGGGTCGACGGGAGCATCTCCTCTGGGTGCTCACTGCCGCGACGTTCCTGATTTTCTTCCAGGCCTACATGGTGG
>WNFC01015327.1_pt1 | contig 11029 bp, 12 predicted proteins | sample 5400541 | NCBI WGS metagenome assembly WNFC01 (sample SAMN13153342, study PRJNA577476) | soil metagenome | isolation source: 120 cm saprolite under Douglas fir tree site 2 hole 2 replicate 1 | place: USA:California | collected 2015-04-18
ACCTTCGAGGGCCTGCCGGCGCGCATGGGTCCGCGCGGGGAGGAAGCCGACGAAGAGGAAGCGGTCCGTCGGCAGTCCGGAAACGGAGAGGGCCGCCACCGCGGCGCTCGCGCCCGGCACCGGCACCACGGCCAGGCCTTCCGCGCGCGCCTCGCGGACGAGGCGGAAGCCCGGATCGGAGATCCCGGGAGTCCCCGCGTCCGAGACGAGGGCCACGTCGCGCCCCTCGCGCAGGGCACGCAGGATCCGATCTCCCTTCCAGCGCTCGTTGTGCTCGAAGAACGATGTGGTCGGGGTCGAGATCTGATGAGCCTGCAGCAGACGTGCGGTGCGACGCGTGTCCTCGCAGGCGATGAGGGCCACCTCGCGTAAGACGCGCACGGCGCGCAGGGTCAGGTCCTCCAGATTGCCGATCGGGGTGGCGACCACGTAGAGCGTTCCCGGTTGCCCGATCACGGCCTCCTCTCAGAGCGCTGGGCCTCCAACTCCGAAGGCGCGCCATCTTGCCACGGTTGCGGCCTGCCGTGTAACTATTTATCCCGTCTGGATATTTTCCGCGACGGGCGCCGTCCACCTCCGCGGGCGGCCCGGCGACGGCGCGCACGGCGGATCACCTTCTATACCTTTGAATATCCACGTATCTGCTTGACACCCCAGGGCAGCCAGCCTAGCATCGACCCCGATTCCGACCCAAGGCCTGGGTCCTATCCGAGGAAAAAGGGTTTTTCCTCGTTTCACCATTGTCTGGGGGTGTTTTAAGTTTTGGCCGAGATCAAGGTCCAGGAGGGCGAATCCATCGAGAACGCCCTTCGCCGTTTCAAGCGCAAGGTACAGCAAGAAGACATCATCAAGGACATCAAGAAGCACAGCTTCTACCTGAAGCCGGGCGACAAGCGCCGTGCAAAGCAGGCGCTGGCTCGCAAGCGCAATCGCAAGAAGATCCGCCGGGAAAGCGAGTGAGTCGTGGCCCCGCGGCGGACGGGGTCAAGGAACGGGGGGCATGGTCGCCCCCCGAACGAATGAACCCGGAGCCCCCGCCGATGGGGGTCTGGGGGGTGCGAGAAGCGCCCCCCAGCTTAGGCGAGGACGCCAGGGTGGCCGGTGACAGCGTCCATCCTCGCGGCCGCGCTGTAAAGACGAGAGGCCATGGAGTACCGAGACAAGAACCTGGTGTGCGTCGAGTGCCACCAGACGTTCATCTGGACCGCGGGCGAGCAGCTCTTCTACGCCGACAAGAACTTCAAGAACGAACCGAAGCGCTGCAAGGACTGCAAGGCCAAGCGCAACGCGCGCTTGAACCATCCCACCCGCGAGAGGGTCGAGACCACGGCCACCTGCTCCCAGTGCGGCAAGGAGACTACGGTCCCCTTCCGTCCCACCCAGGGCCGACCGGTCTACTGCAAGGAGTGCTTCCAGGCACGCAAAGCCGCCTCTCTCTAGGCTGAGAGGCGACGACTCCAGGCCCCTCGATCCGACCGGGTCTCTCCTTCCTCCCCGGCCGCCGCGCGAGCCCTCCCCGTCAGGCCCTGACGCTGGTATGACGTGGGCGCGAAGCCTGCACCGCCGTGACCGCGACGACGTCCACGATGTCCTGAACGGAGCAGCCGCGCGAGAGGTCGTTGACCGGCCGCTCCAGCCCCTGCAGGATCGGCCCGACCGCGCGCGCTCCCGCGATCCGCTCCACCAGCTTGTAGCCGATGTTGCCGGCGTCGAGGTCCGGGAAGATGAGGACGTTGGCCGCGCCCGCGACCGCACTCCCCGGAGCCTTGCTCGCCGCCACGGCCGGCACCAGGGCGGCGTCGAGCTGAAGCTCCCCGTCCGCGGCCAGGTCGGGGGCCCGGGAGCGCACGATGCGCGCGGCCTCCGCTACCTTGCGTGCGCGCGGATGGTCGGCGCTGCCCCTGGTCGAGAACGAGAGCAGGGCGACGCGGGGGGCGGCGGGCAGGAACTCGCGCGCGCTCTCCGCAGTGAGCAGCGCGATCTCGGCCAGCTCGACCGCGGTGGGATCGGGGCTGACGCCGCAGTCGGCGAACACCATGAGCCCGCCTTCGCCGAGGTCGGCCCGCGCGGTCAGCATCAGCATGAACGACGAGATGCGGGTGACGCCCGCGCGCACGCCCACGCCGCGCAGGGCCGCGCGCAGGGTGGCGGCGGTGGTCGAACGCGCGCCCGCCACCATCCCGTCCCACCGCCCGCTGGCGACGCCGAGCGCGGCCCAGAGCAACGGGTCCTTCAGATGCGCGCGCGCCTCGTCCGGAGTGATCCCGCGACGGCCCATGCGCTCGAGGTAGGCGCGCAAGGCGGCCTCCGCCTCGCGCTCGCCCGGGGCCACCGCGTCCGCCAGCTCGACGGCGGCGAGGTCGGTACTCGTCTCGCGCCCGACGGCCAGGATCTCCTCGCGCCGCCCCAGCAACGTGATACGCGCAATTCCGGCCCGGGCGGCGAGGGCCGCCGCCTGCACCGTCCTCGGCTCCGTGCCTTCGGGCAGCACGATGTGGCGCTTCGCCGCGCGCGCGCGTTCGTGGATGCGCTCGATCGCGTTCATGGGAGCGAGAACGCTACCACAGCGATCGTGCCCCGTTCCCCGTTCGTTTCGTTGTTTCGCCCGATGTGATTGACAGCCGTGGAATCCGTGTGATAGCGTCGATTCCTTCCTAACTACTTGAAGCGGCAGGGAGAAACCGATGAAGATCGTTGAGCGTCAGGTCGGCGATGTCGTCATTCTGGATCTGCACGGGAAGATCCTCATCGGCGAAGGCGACGATGCGTTGCGGGATGCGGTCACGCGGCTGGTGGACAGCGGCAAGACCAAGATCCTGCTGAATCTCGGCGACGTGCCGTACGTCGATTCGGCCGGCCTGGGCGAGATCGTCCGCTGCTACACCACGGTGAGCCGCAAGGGCGGAAAGCTCAAGCTCATCAACCTCACGAAGAAGATCCAGGACCTCCTCGCCATCACCAAGCTGCTCACCGTGTTCGAGGTCTACGATTCGGAGGACGAGGCCACGCGGAGCTTCAGCTAGGAGGCTCTGCTGGCCGCCGGCGCCGACCTGTCGATGGCCGCCATCCCGCGGCGCCTCAATCCTCTTCAGGCCGTCTGGCTCTCGCTCCGCCCCCACCAGTGGACGAAGAACCTGGTGGTGTTCGCGGCTCCCGCCCTGTCCAAGCACCTGTTCGAACGGGGTCCGCTCGAGAAGTCCGCGCTCGGGTTCGTGATCTTCTGCGCGCTCTCCGGGACCGTCTATCTCCTCAACGACGTCGCGGACCTGGAGCGCGACCGCCTGCATCCACGCAAACGCCTGCGCCCGATCGCGAGCGGCGCGCTCTCGCCGCGCGTGGCCGTCCTGCTCTCGCTCGGCCTCGGCCTCGGGTCCCTCGGCCTGTCCGCGCTCCTGGGACTGCCCTTCGTCTTGTGCGCGGCGCTGTATCTCGCCCTGAACATCCTCTACTCGTTCCGCCTGAAGGAGATCGTGATCCTGGACGTGCTCTCCGTCAGCATCGGCTTCGTGCTGCGCGCGTGGGCCGGCGGCGAGGCCATCGGGGTCCTGGTCAGCGACTGGCTCCTGGTCTGCACGTTGCTACTCGCGCTCTTCCTGGCCCTGGCCAAGCGGCGCCACGAGCTCGTCTCCCTGACCACGTCCGCGACCGGCCATCGCAAGATCCTGGCCGAGTACAGCCCCTACCTCCTCGACCAGATGATCTCGGTGGTAACGGCCTCCTGCCTGACCGCGTACGCGTTCTACACCATGGCCCCGGACACGGTGCAGAAGTACCGCACGGAGCGGCTGGCCTGGACCATCCCTTTCGTGCTCTATGGGATCTTCCGCTATCTTTATCTCGTGCATCAGAAGGAGAAGGGCGGCTCGCCCACGGACATCCTGGTCACGGATCGCCCCCTGCTGCTCAACGTCTTCCTCTGGGCGCTCGCGCTTCTCTGGATCGTCTACACCTCCGGCGGCAACCCCATGCCGCTGACGCGCTGAGGAATGTGTCCGAGCGACCGCCGGCTGGGCTCGGCCACATTCCTGATGGACCCCTCATGGCCCCATTAGGAGTCCCTCCCATCGGGGATATGGAGGGACTCCTGTGACGTTCGAGATCCGCGCCGAGGGCGTCGACGTCGAGCAGGTCATGCGCGAGATCCGCGCCGCCATCGAGGAGAAGAAGAAGGCCGGCCTCCTCACGGACGAAGAGATCCGTGAGGTCGCGTCGCGCCCGCTCCGTCCCGTGCTCCAGCCGCACGACCTCAAGAGCGGGCTCCTCGCGGAGCTGCTCGAGCGGCCCTCGCGCTGGAACTTCGACTTCGAGACGGAGGCCATCTATCGCAGCAGCCGCGGCGGCGCGGGCCGCGTGCTGGAAGGGATCCGCCGCCTGCTGCGGCCCATCCAGAAGCTCTTCTGGAACCCGACGCCGATGATCGCGGCCCTGTCCCGGCAGAAGGACATCAACACCACCTACGCGCACCTGCTGCACAACCTCGTGCTGGAGGTGACGCGGCTGAACCTCGAGATCGTGGACCTGAAGAGCCGGACCCTCCAGCTCCAGGGGCGTCTCGAGTTCCAGGCACGCCGGGAGAAGACCCTGGAGACCATGGCGCTGGGGCGGACGGCCCCGGACCGGGAGGACGGCACGGCTTGAGCCCAGCCGGCGGACCCCGGCGGGTTCATCAACTGCTCGCGGCCCTCGCCTACGGCGACGCCATCAGCAACGAGGCGCTGGCCATCCAGCGCCACCTGCGACGGGCCGGCTTCGAGTCCGACATCTTCGCCGAGCACGTCCACCCGCGCATGACGCGCGACGCGCGGCCGCTCTGGCAGTACGGCGAGGTGTCGTCGCCGGACACCGTCTGCCTCTTCCACTTCTCGATCGGGAGCGCGGCCGCGCGCCTCATCTTCCACGCGCCCGATCGCCTGGTGTCGATCTACCACAACATCACGCCCGCGGAGTGGTTCCTGGGCTTCCATCCGCACCTGGCCGGTCTGTGCTACCACGGCCGGCGCGAGCTGGCCGCCTTCGCTCCGCGCACCGAGCTGGCCCTGGGCGACAGCGAGTACAACCGCCGCGAGCTGGAGGCGGCCGGGTACGCGCGCACGGGGGTGCTGCCCATCGTGCTCGACCTCGACACCTACCGCCGTCCCGCCTCGCCGGTGGTGCGCCGCCTCTACGACGACGGCCGTACGAACATCGTCTTCGTCGGCCGCATCATCCCGAACAAGAAGATCGACGACCTCATCCGCGTGTTCGCGCTGTACCAGCGTCTCTTCGACCGGCAGAGCCGCCTCCTCCTGGTCGGGGATTATCGCGGGCAGGAGAAATACTACGACCGGCTGCAGGACCTGGTGCGGGAGCGGCACGCGGAGGAGGTCGTCTTCACGGGGCAGGTGGACGACGACGAGCTGCGCGCCGCCTACGCCTCCGCCGACCTCTTCCTCTGCCTCTCCGAGCACGAGGGTTTCTGCGTCCCCTTGCTGGAGGCCATGGCCTTCGAGGTGCCGGTGGTGGCCTTCGAGGCGGGCGCGGTGCGCGAGACGCTGCACGGCGGCGGCGTGCTCCTGCGCGACAAGGAGCCTTCGGAGGTGGCCGCCCTCGTGCACCGCATCCTTACCGACGATGCCCTGCGCGAGCAGGTCCGGGAGACGCAGGCGCGCGCGATGGCGAAGGTGCGGGCCACGGACTTCGGGGCGCTGCTGCTCGAGCGGCTGGGCCCGGTGCTGCGTTGAGGATCGACCAGTGGGTGCCGGCCTTGCACCGCGGCGACGCCATCGGCGATTCCGCGCGGCTGATGCGGGACGCCTTCCGATCCTGGGGGCATCAGGCCGACGTCTACGCCCTGGAGCTGGACGAGGACCTGCGCGGTGACGGCCGCTCGTGGTCGGAGTGGAAGGCGGGCGCGCCCTCGGACGCGGTGATCCTGCACTACGCGCTGCCGTCCCCGCTGACCCAGGCCCTCCAGGCCCATCGCGGCCGGCGCGTCCTGATCCACCACAACATCACGCCCCCGGAGTTCTTCGAGGGCTACGACGAGGAGATGGTCCGCATCTGCCGGATCGGGCGCGAGGAGCTGGTCACGCTCCGTGATCACGTGGACCTCGCGCTGGGGGACAGCGAGTTCAACCGCGAGGAGCTGGAGGCGGCGGGATTCGCGCGCACGGGTGTGCTGCCCATCTACCTCGATTTCGCGCGTTACGCCGAGGAGCCCGGGTCCGTGCTCGCACGCGATCTCGCCGACGGCCGCACCAACGTCCTCTTCGTCGGCCGCCTCGTCCCCAACAAGCGCCACGACGACCTCATCCGCATGGCCGCCTATTGGAAGCGCTACATCGCGCCCGACCTGCGGCTGCTGCTGGTCGGCAAGCCGCCGCGGCGCCGCGGCTATTTCGATGCCCTGCAGACGCTGGCCGGAGAGCTGGGCTTCACGCCCTGGGAAGTGGTGTTCACCGGCCATCTCGAGCACCGCGACCTGCTCGCTTGCTACCGGGCCGCGCACGTCTTCGTGTCCATGAGCGAGCACGAGGGCTTCGGGGTGCCGCTGGTGGAGTCGATGCTGATGGAGGTCCCCGTGCTCGCCTACCGCGCGGGCGCGGTGCCGGGCACGCTCGGCCGCGCGGGGGTGCTCTTCGACGAGAAGCAGTTCGACGAGGTGGCGGAGATGGCGTGGCGGCTCGCCGCGGCCGGATCCCTGCGCGCGGCCGTGCTGCGGGCCCAGGCGCGCCGCCGCGACCACTTCGCGCCGGCGGCGGTCGAGGCCGCGCTCAAGGGCTACGTGGACTCGCTGTGAGCTCGCGGCCGGAGATCGCGTTCGTCGTCCAGCGCTACGGCCCCGAGATCACGGGCGGATCGGAGTCGCTGACGCGCGCGGTCGCCGAGCGCCTGAGCGCCGCCTATCGCATCACGGTCTACACGACGTGCGCGCGCGACTACGTCACCTGGCGCAACGAGCTGCCGGCGGGGGACTCGGAGGTGGCCGGCGTGCGCGTGCGGCGATTCGCGGTGGAGGAAGAACGCGACCTCGACGCCTTCAACCGGTACTCGGACGAGCTGTACGGCCGGGCCCGCACCCACGAGGAGGAGATCCAGTGGCTGCGCCGGCAGGGACCGTACACGCCGCGGCTGATCGAAGCCCTGGAGGCGGAGGCGTCCACGTATCGGGCCATCGTGTTCTTTACCTATCTGTACTACCCGACGTACTGGGGCCTGCGCGGCGCGGCGGCCGCGCGCAGCGTCCTCGTGCCGACGACCCACGACGAGCCGCCGCTGCGCTTCGGCATCTACGACGAGGTGTTCGCGCGTGCTCGTGCGTTTGCCTTCCTGACCCCCGCGGAGGAAGCACTCGTGCGCGCGCGCTTCGACCTCCGCGACCGGCCGGCCGCGGTGGCGGGCATGGGCGTGGACGTTCCCGCGTCGGTGGATGTCGCGGCCTTCCGTCGCCAGCACGGGGTCGATCGGCTGTATGCGCTCTACGCCGGCCGCATCGACGCGGGCAAGGGTTGCGCGGAGCTGATCGCCCACTACGCGCGGTATCGCGCGCGCGGGGGCACCGCGGACCTGATCCTCATCGGCACGCTGGCCATGACCCTTCCGCCCGTGCCCGGACTGCGCCACCTCGGCTACCTGCCCGAGGACGAAAAGCACGCGGCCCTGGCCGGCGCGTCCGTGGTGGCCTGTCCGAGCCCGTACGAGAGCCTGTCCATCGCGCTGCTCGAGGGATTCGCCGTCGGCACGCCCGGCCTCGTCAACGCCGCCTCCGCGGTGCTCAAGGAGCACTGCCTGCGGTCGAACGCGGGCCTGTTCTACGGCGCCGGGGACGAGTTCGTGGAGGCTCTGCAGCGCCTGATCGATGATCCGGCGCTGCGTCGCGCGCTGGGCGATTCGGGCCGGCGCTACGTCGCCGCGAGCTATCGCTGGGACGTGGTGCTCGACCGTTATCGCGCGCTCATCGAGGCGGCCGCAGGCTCCTGAGTCCAGCGTGATCCGCGTCACGTCAAGGTCGGCCTTGGAGCCCCGCGCGGACGGGGTTGCTATAATCCCCGATCCGGGAGGCGTGTCTGGATCCTTCAGTCCGGCGTGAAAGGGCCTATCACGCGTCGTTCCTGATTGCGGCGGCCATCCTGGCCGTCAGTGGCCTCGCCGGAATCGGCCGCGCCGCCGTCGCCACTCGCCGCCTGCCCGGGTTGTCCCAGGATCCCCTCCTCGAGGGGCACCGGCTGGCGGCCCTCGGCAGACACGCCGAAGCGCGAGAGGAATTCCTCCGAACCCTGGCCGTCAATCCCTGGGATGTCTCCTTGACCGAAGACGTGGGCAAGTCGCTGCTCCTATCAGGCGACGCGGAGAACGCGCTCGCCGTGTTCCGGCGTGTCCGCGCCCAGAGGCCACGCTCGGCGCGCATTCACGCGTGGATCGGCCGCGCGCTGTTTCTCCAGGGAAAGGCGGACGAGGCCGCGGAGGCCTGCCGCCTCGCCCTCTCGCTGGGTCCGCAGGATGCGGGCGCACTCCAGGTCGTGGGGGACGTGCTCATCGATCGCGATCTCTACGCGCAGGCCATCGAGATCCTCCGGCGGTCGGTCGCGGCCGCTCCGGCTCGACCCTACGCTGGGCCCGGACAACCGCGACCGCGCCATGGCGGCGGCCCGCCAAGCGGGAGCCCACCCGTGACCGCCACCACGCTTGCGTTCTCCGCCGCCGTGCCGAGGAAGCCGCTGCAGCTCGGACGCGCCTTCGTGCATCCCGCCTTCGATCTCATGGTGATCGGCGGTGGTCTCAGCTTGTGCGCCCTCGCCTGGATGAAGCTCACGGGGTCGCGCGTGCCGTCGCCGGAGGCCGCGGCCCTCCTCGCCTTCCTCGTGAACAGCCCCCATTTCGCGGCCTCCACCGTCCGCCTGTACACGAAGCCGAACGCCGTCCGCGACCTGCCGTTCGTCACCAAGGTCCTGCCCCTCGCCATGCTGGTCGTGCTGGGCGTCGGTCTCGCGTTACCGGCGACCGTCGGGACACAACTTGTGGCTCTCTACTTCACGTGGTCGCCCTACCACTACGCGGCGCAAACGTACGGGCTGGCCTTGATGTATTCGTACCGCTCCGGCGTCCAGTTGAGCGACCGGGACAAGAAGCTCATCCGCGTGGCCTGCCTGCTGCCCTTCATATTCGCGTTCCTGGACACGCGCGGCGTGCTGCTGGGCGGTCCCGCCGTGGCTCACGGCCTGATGTTCGTCATCGCAGTGCTGCGGCCGGCCTGCCTGCTTGCTCCGATCCTGCTCTTCCTGGCCGGAACCGTGGGGCGCGGGCCGAAGCTTCCCGTGATCAGTATCCTGACGATCGTGGCGAACGCCTTCTGGTGGACGACTCTCCGATACATGGATGCCTTCGTCTGGGCCACGATCTTCCACGGCCTGCAGTACCTCGCCATCGTGATCATCTTCCACGTCCGCGAGCGCAGGGAACAGGAACGGGCCTCGGGACCGGCCACCATCGGGTGGTGGTTGCGCCCCGCCGCCGCGTTCTACGTCGTCTGTGTCGTGCTGGGCTATCTGCTGTTCCAGGCCTGGCCGCACGCCTTCGTGCTGGCCAGCCTCCACTTCTCGCAGAGCTTCCTGATCACGGTCGCGATCATCAACATCCACCACTTCATCGTGGATGCCTACATCTGGCGGCTCAGGCGCGATCCCAACTATGCCGTGGTCACGTCCGCGACGGGACAGGGATGGGTGTTGGCAGCGGTTCCGGCTGCCGGCTAGCGCACCTCCACCGCCACGAGATCGTCGCCGACCTGGCTACCGCGCGACTTCATAGCGCAGTCGAACCACTCCGTCTGGGTACTTCTTGGATGAGCGCAGGCGAAGCGCCACATCCCGATGGCGCGGTGCCACGAGCGGAATCCCCTCGCCGATGAGAACCGGTATGACGTGGATGTCGAACTCGTCGATCTCGCCGGCATCGAGGAAGGAGGCGATCAACCCTCCGCCACCCATCATCCAGATCTGTTTGCCGGGAGTCGCACGCAGACGCCGCGCAAACGTCTTCACGGGCTCCGATACGAATGTCGCACCAGGCGCCGCTCGTTTGGGAGGGTTCCGCGAGAACACGTAGTTGGCGACCTTCGTGTCGAACAGGCCCTTGGTCTTGCCGCGTGTCTTGTAGTAGTTCAGGAGCCAATCGTAGGTCTTGCGTCCCCACAGGATCGTGTCGATGGTCGGGTAGAACTCGCGCATGCCGTAATCGACGGTGTCCGGCCGGCGATTGAGCCATTCGACGTCGCCGTCCGGCCGGGCAATGTAGCCGTCCGCGCTCGTCGCGATGTAGACGATGATCTTTCGCCTGGCTTTCATGACCGGTTCGAATCAGTCGGCCTATCGGTCGGACGCAAATTGCGCGAACGTCATCCAAAACCGGTTCAGATCGCGAATGATGAACTCCCGTGCTCCATAGAAGGTGTCATGAAGGCCCTTCACGACCTCCTGGGCTCGACCCGCCTTTGCGACCACGCCGATTCCTACGACGACTGCCATGAAGAGGAATGGGACAATGGTCCTCCCTCAAATCGAGACTGTCATGGCATCCGCGCGTACACAGCGTCTTCGAAGTCGGTCAGCTGCATGATCAGGTTGTACTGAACCGTCAGCGTATCCCCTCTGATCGTGCCGGTCGCACCCCATGAGCCCGCGACACTCCAGCCCTCCCACGCGAAGGTGATGACGCCGTTTGCCTCTGTGTACCCACCACGATAGCCGCCGCCAAGGCTCGGGTACTGCAGCACGAACGCGCCGTTGTCGTAAAGGACGAAGCGCGACTCGCTCGTGTAGTGGCTAACGGGGTACGACAGTTGGCGATCGAAGACAAAGGTGCGCGCTGGCCCAGTTAGAGCGGGAAAGGTTGTCGGAGGCGCCGGAGTAGTCGAGGGAACAGCTGGGGGCTGACTGGTTACCGAGGTAGGCGCCGAACTTCCGCATGCAGCGGAAAACACCAAAAGTGCGGCAACCGCACCACGACGAACCGTGGTGTTCATACTGCGCTCTCCTGTGAGACTCATAGTCTA
>WNFC01024630.1_pt1 | contig 11029 bp, 15 predicted proteins | sample 5400541 | NCBI WGS metagenome assembly WNFC01 (sample SAMN13153342, study PRJNA577476) | soil metagenome | isolation source: 120 cm saprolite under Douglas fir tree site 2 hole 2 replicate 1 | place: USA:California | collected 2015-04-18
GAGACGGAAGGCTGGGCGGTTGACCGAGCTGATTGTCACGTTCGCTGGCCAGACGTACCTGTTCGGGCCGGGCCAGGCGGTGACTATTGGCCGCAGCCCGCAGAACTGCATCGTCGTGCCCGACCCCATGGTGTCCCGCGAGCACGCCAAGGTCACCTGGGAGAGTGACGGATGGGTGCTCGACGACCTCGGCAAGGGCCGGACCTTTGTCGGCGGGCTGGCGGTCGGTTCCGTCCTGGTTGCCCAGCCGCTCGACGTCCGCCTGGTCTCGCCGCTCGGCCCAGCGCTGCTGCTTGAGCCTGCCGAGCCCGCGGAGGCTCCCGGCCCGAACGGAAGCCCGGTCGGGGCTGCGAGCGGGAGAACGGAAGCCATGCCGGGCCCGGGGACCGGGCCAGGCATGCGAGCACGGCACCCCAGCGCCATCCACCGGTCCCGGCTGTGGCGCGGCGAGGTCTCCGCGAGCCACACCGGCCCGGCCTACGACCAGGTCATGCCGGAGCACGCCCGGCCCGACTCACCGGTCGGGGAATTCGCGACGGCCGTTCACATCCTTGTCCCCGTCCGCTCCTGGCTGAAGGATCCGGGCTGGAAGCAGGGGTCACGGCTGCTCGTCATCGCCTACGGCCTGCTGCCCTCGCTGTTCGTGGTCCTGTTCTCCGGAACGACGAACCGCGCGGCGCCCGGCTGGGCGTACAGCCTGGCCATAGCGCCGCTGTGGGCAGTGGCGTTCTGGGTGCTGATCCGCCCCGGGCGCATCACCAAGCTGATCGCCTGGCTCATGGTCGGGATCGTCGCAACGGTGCTCGTGCTCCTGCCGACGGTGACGGTTCCGTGGGAGAACGCGCTCGATAACACGTCAAGCCCGCACAACGTGGGACCGTGGATCTACGGCGTCGGTTTCGCCGAGGAGATCACCAAGGCCGTGCCGATCCTGGTCGCCGCTCTGGCCCTGCGCTGGGTCAAGAAGATCACGCTGGACGTGCGGGTGTGGATGTACCTCGGCACTATCGCCGGGCTGGCGTTCGGGATCCGCGAGTCCGTCCTTTACACCGCGAGCTACCTAGCGCCGGGGAGCCACGGAGTCACGGGCATCCCGCTGATCCTCACGTTCGCACAGCGCGTGTTCGTCGACGGGTTCCAGCACGCCGTGTGGGCCGGGATCGCCGCGTTCTTTATCGGGATGGGCGTGAACTACCGCCGCAGGCGGATACCGCTGATCGTGTTCGGGATCACGCTGACCGCTGTGCTGCACGGGCTGAACGACTGGGCCACCCAGCTCGCTTCGCACTGGCTGTGGATCCTGATCGAGGCCGTCTCGCTGCTCCTGTTCATCGGGTACACGATGTCGGCCACCACGATCGAGCGCCAGGTCAGGGACACCCCGCTGTTCCGCGGCGAGTCGATGATCATGGACAGGACGGTCGCGGACGGCGACTCCGCCGATTTAACTGCCGACAGGTGTGAACGCTCCGTTCCCGTTCCGGTTCGCGAACCGTTAACTGCCTGTGGGCGACCTGTCGCCTTCGTCCGCTAGGTGTTACTCCGAGGGGGCGGCGAGCGCTCTCGGACAGGAGCGGAACTACGCGATTGCGGCGAATGTGGAAGGTCACGGCGGTCGCCGGGGCTATCACTGCTTTGGCGGTCGGCCCGGCCATCGCGTCGGCGTCTGCGGCAAGCGCGGTGCGGCAGGGTCCGGCCAGCGCCGGCCGGGCAGGCATCACGCACGTGCTGCTGATCTCCGTTGACGGCCTGCACCAGCAGGACCTGACCTGGTACGTGCGGACGCACCCGCACTCGGTCCTCGCTCAGCTGGTACGGCGCGGCATCGAGTACAGCAACGCACGGACCCCGTTCCCTTCGGACTCGTTCCCCGGGCTGGTCGGGCAGGTGACCGGCGGCGACCCCGGCGTCACCGGCATCTACTACGACGACACCTGGAACCACGCCGTCTTCCCGGCGGGCACCCCCACCTGCGCGGGCCCGGCTCCTGGCGGCGAGGTCGCCTACACCGAGGTCGATGACATCAACCTCAACTCGATCGATGCCGGCCAGGGCCTGACAGGACTGCCGGGCACGATCCTGCACATGACGGGCAACCCGCTGAAGGTGATCAACTCGGCCGCCGTGCCGGTCAGCGCCGTCACCTGCAAGCCGATCCTGCCGAACCAGTACTGCGTGGTCGGACAAGCACCCGGCCTACCAGGCGCTCTCCGGGCCGTCAGGCCAAGGCGTGCAGGACTACTTCACGCCGGAGATCAACAGCCAGGCCATCGGTTTTCCGGCAGGCGATGACTGGACCAAAGACAACTCCGGTGGAGACCACGCAGATCGCGCCGACGATCCTGCGGCTGCTCGGCCTGAACCCGTTCGCCCTGCAGGCGGTCCGGGTCGAGCACACGCGGGTTCTGCCCGGCGTGGGGCACTGAGATAAGTGCGGTGGCGGCCGCCGAAGGCGGCCGCCACCGTTCTATGGTCGGGGCCATGGACGATCCATTCGCCGGACTCGGCGAGGACCTGGTTCTGCTCGCGATCAGCCCGCGGACCGGGTTCGTGCGGACAAGTCCCCGCATCGCATTCGCCCTGATGGGTTCTGAGCTCGTGCGGCTCGCAGCGAGCGGGCGCGTCATGGTCCAGGCCGGGCGCCTCGTCGTGCAGGACGGCAGGCCGACCGGCGATGCCGAGCTCGACGCCGCGCTGGCCAGCATCGCCCAGGCCCGCAAGCCGCCCCGCGCGAACGACTGGGTGGCCCATTCTCGCAAGAGGATCTCCACCGCCTACCTGAACCGGCTCGCCGCCGCCGGATGCGTGGTGCACGAACGCGGGATCATGCCCAGGTGGCGGATAACAGACGGTGGCCGGCTGGCCATCGCGCAAGCGAGGCTCGACGCTGTCGCCAGGTCCGAGGTACCGCCTGACCTCGCGCACGCCGCGCTCGGCGGGCTCGTGCACGCTGTCGGCTTGGACATCCATCTGTACCGAGGCCGGCAGAACCGGGACGCCCGCGTTCGATTGCGGCAGCTCGGACGTTCCCGACCGGATGCGAGACAGATGCCTGCCGATCCTGGGCAGCTCGCCGCCGAGGCCGGCGTCCGTGCCGCCACGGAGGCCGCCGTGCGGGCGGCCACCCAGGCAGCGGTCCAGGCGGCAGTCGACGCCGCGGTGGGAGCGGCGGCGGCAAGCGGCGCGCACGGTGGCCATGCAGCACACGGTGGCGGCCACTGAGGGGACCGTCGGGCCCTTTGGTCGGGGCTCAGCGACCGGCGGCGACCTTAGCCGCCCGCTCCACCTGGTCCCGGTACTCCGCCCACCAGGCCTGATCCGCCGGCGGCAGGTTGTCGTTTCCCTGCCTGAGCCCGGCGGCGCCATCGATGAGTTCCCTGACGATGTCGGCGTGCCCGGCATGCCGGTCGGTCTCCGCGATCACGTGCACCAGGATCCGGTGCAAGGTCACCGGATTCTGCTCGGCTGGCCACCACGGCACTGTTCCGGTCCCGTCAAGCGGCAGCGCGTCAATCGTGGCGTCCGAGTGCGCCCACGCCCGTTGGTAGAGCCCGGTGATCTGCTCGCTCGTCTCGTCGGCCGTCGCCCACATGTCGGCGTTAGGCTCCGCGCCCGGCTCGAACCAGGGGAGCGGCTCGCTCGACGGCCGCCCGAACGTCTCGCCGAAGTACCCGAGCTCGACGCTCGCGAGGTGCTTGACGATCCCGAGCAGGTTGGTCCCGGTCCGCGTGAGTGGCCTGCGGACGTCGTACTCGGACAGCCCGTCGAGCTTCCACAGCACAGCTTCACGGGCCGAGCGCAGGTAGCGGTGCAAGGTGGCCTTGGGATCCGCGTTGCTCATGCCGGCCAGTCTGCCAGCGGCCGCCGACAGCGGAACCGGTGGCCGGGCGCGGCTATGGCACGCCGCACAGCCGGAGCACCGCTGTTGTCGCGGCGGCAACGATGATCACGATAGGGAACGGGGCGCGCCGCAGGGCCAGGATCCCGCCGACCAGGACACCCGCGGGTCTCGCCCAGCCCGCGAAGCCGTGTCCCTGCGTGAGCGCGGCGGTGGCAACCAGAGCGGTGAGCAGGACCGCGGCGGCCGCGGTCAGCAGCCGGTTGAACCGGGCGGGAAGGCGCAGCCGCCGCCGGGCGAGCGGGCCGGCGAGGCGGAACGCGTAGGTTCCCGCGGCGAGCGCTGCGACAGCGAGGAACGGCATCATGCTGTCTCCCGGCCGGCGGGAACGGGCAGGGCAAGCACCAGGCCGGCCAGCGCGAGAAGCACAGGCAGCCCCGCAGGCAGGAACGGAACGGCGGCGACCGCGATCACGGCCCCGGTCAGCGCGGCGCCGCGGGTGCGGCGGTCACCGAGCAGGGGCAACACAAGCACGAGCAAGACTGTCGGCAGCACAGCGTCAAGTCCGAGCGCGCCGGGGTCCGCAAGCGCCGTCCCGGCCAGGGCGCCGATCAGCACGGAGACGTTCCAGCAGGTGAACAGGACCACCCCGCAGATCCAGAAAGCGGCCCTGCGCTGGTTCTTGCCGTAGGGACGCAGCGCGAACGCCAGCGTCTCGTCGGTGATGAGGTGCGCACCCGCCAGCCTGGCTGGCCATGAGTCATCGATCGCGTCCGCGACGGCGAAGCCGTAAGGCAGCAGCCGGGTATTCAGCAGCAGGCCGGCGATCACGGCGGCGACCGGGCTGCCGCCACCGAGGACGACGGCTGCCGCGGCGAACTGCGCGCCTCCGGCGAAGACGAGGACGGACATCGTCACAGGCACCCACGGGCGCAGGCCGCCGGACGTCGCCAGGGCGCCGAAGGACGCCCCGGCGATCGCGTCGGCGAGGCAGACCAGCCCGATGTCGCGCAGGGTCCTGCGGTCCAGTGTTCGCCAGAACGAACGCACATTCAAGATAGTGAACCGCTATGCTCTGTTCGTCAAGTCGATCATCTGGGCGTCTGGAGCGAACAATGGGCGGCAGCGGCAGACCAGCGGAAGGGACTGCCCAGGCTCCGATCGCGGCGCTTGTGGCCACCTCGATCCGGCGCGAACGCGAGCGCGCCGGGCTGTCGATGACCGAGCTTGCAAGGCGGGCGGGCCTGGCCAAGTCCACCCTGTCCCAGCTCGAATCCGGCACCGGCAACCCGAGCGTGGAGACCCTGTGGGCGCTGGCCGTCGGGCTTGGCGTGCCGTTCAGCCGGCTGGTCGATATGCCGCGACCGGCAACTCGGGTGGTCAGGGCCGGGGAAGGCCCGGTGATCGCCTCCGAGCAGGCCAGCTACCGGGCGTCGCTGCTTGCGTCAAGCCCGCCGAACGCCCGGCGGGACATCTACCGGATTCAGGCTCAGCCTGGCGAGCCCCGCCAGTCGCAGCCGCACCTGCCCGGAACCATAGAGCACGTGGTCATGAGCTGCGGCCGGGCACGCATCGGCCCGGTGACCCAGCCGGCCGAGCTCGGGCCGGGAGACTACATCTGCTACCCGGGCGACGAGCCGCACGTGTTCCTGGCCCTTGAACCTGGCACCAGCGCCGTTATGATCATGGAGCATGTCTGAGGCTGACGCGCTCGCTCTGCTTGAACGGGCCCTGACGCAGATGGCCGGTGTCATCGCCGCCATCGACATTGACGCTGAGGGTCGGCTGGCCACTCCGTGCCCCGACTGGGACGTGCGGGCCCTGGTCCGGCACGTCATCGGGCAGGACCTGCGTAACTTCATCGTGGTGGCGCGGGACATCACGGCTGCCTGGCAGGCGCCGGCCGAGGAACTGGGCGCCGACTGGGCGGTGCAGTTCCGGGACGGCGCCCGCCGCCTTCTGGATGCGTGGCGCGCGGCTGATCCGAGGCAGCTCGGGCGTGCCGACATGCAGATCGCGGAGCTGGCGACGCACGCCTGGGACCTGGCGACGGCGACCGGCCTACGGCAAGGCCTGGACGATGTGCTCGCCGAACATTCGCTGAGCTGGTCTAGGCAGATGCTGCGGCCGGAGTTCCGCGGGCCGGACAAGGCGTTCGGCGCGGAGGTTCCGGTGCCGCCTGGCGCCCCGGCATACGATCGCCTTGCCGGCTGGTTCGGCCGGGACCCGGCCTGGCCGAAAGGGGCGGGCGATGCTTGATCACGTTTCCGTTCAGTGCAGAGACGTGCGGACGAGCGCCGCCTTTTACGACGCCGTCCTGGCACCGCTCGGCGGGCGCAGGGAGATGGACTTCGGCGAGTTCATCGGCTATGGGACGTTGGGAAAGCCGGAGTTCTGGATCGGCGCGCAGCAAACCGGCGAAGGGTTCCGCGAGTCGCACATCGCATTCGCCGCACCGGATCGGGCGGCGGTGCAGGCGTTCTTCGACGCAGCAGTCGGCGCGGGCGCGCAGGTGCTGCACGAGCCGCGACCCTGGCCCGAGTACCACGTGAACTACTACGGGGCGTTCGTGCGCGACCCGGACGGCAACAACGTCGAGGCGGTCTGCCACGGGTCGGGGTAAGGCATCCCGCGGCGCGCGGGTCGAGGACGTGCACGAGCTGGCGCTCCGGATGCCGCACGTCACCATCGAACACGGGTCGACAGGCAACCCCGTCTACCAGGTCGGCGGCAAGTCATTCGTGTTCTTCCGCACCCGGCGCCCGGACGCTGTCGATCCGGCGACCGGTGAGCGGTATGACGACGTGATCGTGTTCTGGGTGCCGTCCGAGGCGGACAAGCACGCGCTGGAACAGGACACGACGTCGCCGTTCTTCACGACGCCGCATTTCGACGGGCACCTGAGCGTGCTGATCCGTCGATGCTGCTGCGGTCGTATGCCGCGTCGGCGAAGTAGCAGATCGCGTAACCGAGCCCGTGGCCGGCTGTGGTCGACAGGCGCTCCGCGATCTGCTCCGGCGTGCCGATCAGGCCCTCCTCGGCGAAGTTCTGCATCTCGCTCTCCACTGCTGCCGGCGGGACCAGCGGTTCGTAGTGCGCGCGGATCCAGGAGAGCCGGTCGGCGACGTCCCGCTCGGTTTCGCCTATGACCACGTTGAAGTTGGACGAGCGGGTGATCGTGGCGAAGTCCGTGCCGACCTCTGCGCAGTGCCGGGCGAGGATCTCCGACTTGCGGCGGAAGTCCTCGATCTCGCCGCCGAAGTTCGTGTACCGCGCGTACCTCGCCGCGATCCGCAGGGTCACCCGCTCGCCGCCGCCGGCGATCCAGAGCGGGATGCCGCCAGCTTGCAGCGGAAGCGGCCGGCTGATCGCGCCGTCGACCTGGTAGTGGCTGCCGTGCAGAGTGGCCGTGCCCGTTGCCCAGAGTTGCCGCATGATCTGCACGCCTTCGTCGAGCATGCCGAGCCGGTCCACGGCACCGGGGAAGCCGTAACCGTACGCCCGCCACTCGTGCTCGTACCAGCCGGCGCCGATGCCCATCTCGACGCGGCCGCCAGAGATGACGTCGGTGCCAGCCGCAACCTTGGCGAGATAGGCCGGGTTCCGGTAGCCCATGCAGGTGCACATCTGGCCAAGTCGCACCCTGGCGGTGCTCGTGGCCAGCGCTGCCAGCAGCGACCAGGCCTCGTAGGTGACCTCGTCGGTGGGGTCGGGGACGGTATGGAAGTGGTCGTACACCCAGACCGACTCGAACGGGCTGCCGTCGGCGTACTGCGCGAGGCCGCGCATGGTGGCCCAGTGATCTTCCACGGGGATGCCGGCCAGGTCAAGACGCCAGCCCTGGGGGATGAACAGCCCAAACCGCATGGGCCGATCCTACGGGCGCGGACGGGAGACGGCCTAAAACAGGTCGTCCACGCGGCGGACCTGGGTGACGGAGCGGTCGACCTGGACGCCGTGTTCCTCGAGGACGGGCAGTATCTGGCCGGTGGCGTCCGACAGAAAGCCGATCGCGATTCCAGGCTCGCCGCGCACCCGGAGCCAGACGGCGAGCCGGCTGGCGGGCAGGGAGACCCTGCGGATGATCGCTAGTTCGGCGTACTTGGCCTCCCACGTCGGAACCACCCACCGGCTGATCGCCGTGCCCCGCAGACGCACGCCCCAGTCGTAGAACTCAAGCCGGACCAGCGTGCCGCTGGTAATGATGTGCCTGCCCATGACCCCGCCGCGGAACAGCCGCAGCAGGTCGCCCTCCGCGGGCGCTCCGATCAGCCGGGTGTTCGAGGACACGAGCTTTGTCCACATGACCAATCCGATGCCACACATGAGCGCAAGCACCGCGAGCAGAATGACAGCCGGCACGTGGCCTCCCATGAGCAGTCGCTCGCCCGTCCCGGAGGGAGCTTACTGGCTGAACGGCTACGCCAAGGTTTCGCCAACGTTTGGCGCAACGTTGCGACAACGGGCCTGCCGTAGAACTGTCCCCGACGACACGCAGAGTGCGGGAGGTTTCAATGAAGACGGCAACGCAGACGGGGCCGCAGACGGCGTTCGGGCCTGGTACTGGCGATCGCGACCAGGTGCTCGTGGACCGGCAATGGCTTGAGGCTCACCTGCTCGATCCGCGGGTGCGGGTGGTCGAGGTCGATGTAAGCCGGGCCGCCTACGAGAACGGACACCTCGATGGTGCCGTGCTCTGGAACATCTACAGCGACCTGAAGGACGCGGACTACCAACTCGTGGACACCGACGCGATCCAGCGGCTCGTGACGCGTTCCGGGATCGGCCCGGACTCGACGGTGGTCTGCTACGGGTATGCGCCCGCCCTGGGCTTCTGGCTGATGAAGCTGTACGGGCACCCGGATGTGCGCATCCTCGACTGCTCCCGCGACACCTGGCGGGATGAAGGCCGCCCGTGGAGCACCACCACGAGCGAACCAGCGGCCGCTGGCGTCCACTTCGGCAACCAGGACCGGGGAATCCGGGCCGACCGTGCGGCGGTGCGGGAGGCCATCGGGCAGCCAGGTACGACCCTGCTTGACGTGCGCTCGGCGGCGGAGTACCGAGGGGAGCGCTTCTGGCCGTCAGGCGGCATGGAAGAGGGCGGGCGAGCCGGTCATGTGCCCTCAGCCGTCCACCAGCCGATCGACGGTTTGCACAACGGCGACGGTTCCTTCCGCTCGGCGCCCGAGTTGCGCCGCGTCTTCTCCTCGGTCGATCTCAACGCCGACGGTGAGCTGATCACCTACTGCACGATCGGCGCGCGCGCCGCCCTGGCCTGGTTCGTGCTCACGTACCTTCTCGGGCGCGACCACGTCTGGGTCTATGACGGCTCGTGGGCCGAGTGGGGCCGCGTTCCCGGCACTCCGGTCGAGTGCCCGTAACTGGCAGCTAGAACTGGTCGCCCGGGGGCGTGAGCGCGCCCGGGCGGCTGGTTGCTGCCGCGCCGGCACTGCTGGTTACGGTGGTTACGGTGGTTCCGGTGGTTCCGGCCCGGGCTACTCGACCTTGACCCAGCTGAGCATGTCCTCCCGGCTGACCGTCTCAAGCAGAGCCGGATGGTCAGTCGCCAGGTGCCCCCGGATCATCCCGACCACCTGGTCATCGCTATCCCCGCGGGCTACGAACCCGCACTCGCACCGGATCAGCTTCGCCATCGCCCCTCCCTTGGCCTCGCTGGCTTCCGCAGGTAGCGCCTTGCTGGCTTCCGCAGGCAGCGTCTTGCTGGCTTCTGCAGGCAGCGTATTGCCAAGATGTTGATGTGACCTTGGCGCCCGCGCCTCAGCTGCGCATCCAGATCTGCGGGCCGCTGGCTATCGAGCGTGATGGCAAGCCCCTGCAGGAACTTCTGCCCGGCCGCCAAGGCCGCCTGCTGTTCACCTACCTGGCCGTCAACCGGCACCGCCAGGTATCCCGCGACGAGCTGGCCGAGGCCCTGTGGCGCGAACCCGATCCTGCCGCCGTTGACGCCGGGCTCAACCCGCTGCTTTCCAAGCTGCGCCGGGTCCTTGGCGCCGACAGCATTGAGGGGCGGTCCACGGTGCGGCTATGCGTGCCGGATGCCTGGATCGACCTCGAAGCGGCCACCGATGCGATCCACCGAGCCGAATCCGCGATCGCCCAGCACGACTGGGCGCGGGCGTGGGGGCCGGCGCTGACCGGGATGCTCGTGGCCGAGCGCGGCTTCCTAGTCGGCGAGGACGCTCCCTGGATCGACGAGATCCGCCACCACCTGAGCGAGCTACGCCTGCGTGCGCTGGAATGCTATGCCGCCGCGGGATTGGGCATCGGCGGAACCGAAATCGCCAGCGCAGTCCGGGCCGGCCGGCAGCTGACCCGCCTTGCCCCGCTGCGGGAGACCGGCTACCGCTACCTCATGCGGGCCCTCGCCGCCCAGCACAATCTCGCCGAAGCCCTCGGTGTTTACAGCCAGCTCAGCGACTGCCTGCGCGACGAACTCGGCGTTTCACCGAGCCCGGCCACTCGCGAACTCTATGAAGAGCTGCTCGCCGCAACCTGAACGTTCAAGATCCGGCGCGGGCTTGCCGCGAGGGCTTGCCGCGGAGGGCCTGCCGCGGAGGGAGGCGTCATGCCCGATGAAGGGTTCAGCGAGCTGCCAGGGCAGCGCGTGGTCCTCCGCCGCTTCCGGGCGGACGACGTCGGGGACTTCGTGGCGTACCGCTCGGACCCGGAGGTGGCTCGCTATCAAAGCTGGGACGCGCCGTACCCGCGCGAAGAAGGCGAGCGTTTTGTCCGGCAGCTGATGCTGCATCACCCCGATGTGACGGGGGAATGGTTCCAATTCGCCGTGGCGCTGCGTGCCACCGGACAGCTGATCGGTGACTGCGCGGCCATGCCACATGCTGAGGATCCCCGGAAGGTCGAGATCGGATTCACGATCGCTCCGCCCTATCAAGGTCACGGCTACGCCACCGAAGCCACGCGCCTGCTCGCCGGCTACCTGTTCGCCGCCCGGGGCAAGCACCGAATCACTGCTCGCTGCGACCCGCGTAATGCGGCGTCGGTCGCGGTGCTTGAACGACTAGGCATGCGGCGGGAGGGCCACCTCCGCCAGAGCACCTGGGCCAAGGGCGAGTGGACCGATGACTTGCTTTACGCCGTGCTCAATGAGGAGTGGCAAGCCGGCAGGCAGCGCTGACAGCGCCAGCGCGCTGTCAGCGCGCTAGTCAG
>WNFC01009013.1_pt1 | contig 11027 bp, 9 predicted proteins | sample 5400541 | NCBI WGS metagenome assembly WNFC01 (sample SAMN13153342, study PRJNA577476) | soil metagenome | isolation source: 120 cm saprolite under Douglas fir tree site 2 hole 2 replicate 1 | place: USA:California | collected 2015-04-18
CTCGGGCAGTACGACGCCATTTACATTCCACGCGATTCCGCGATTGAGGTATCCACCAAGAGCGAAACCGACATCGCCGAATTCTCTTCCGACGCCGAAGGTAAGTATCCCCTCCAAGTCGTACGCTATGCGGAAGCATCTCGAGACCCGGGGTTGAAATTCAGCACCGGCGGGCCCGGTTCTTCGCGGCAGTTGAATATGTTGATCGCGAAGAACGTGGAAGCGGGCCGCCTGATAGCAGGTTTTACCCACTCCGATCCCGGAAACTGGACGAGCTGGCCACCGCATGAGCACGCCAAATTGCTAGAAGAGATGTACGTGTACTTCGATATGCCGGAGCCGGCCTATGGCATTCAGTTGGTATACAACGACATGAAGTATCCGGAACTTGTCACCGTAGTGCGCGAGGGCGACGCGGTGCTCATGCCCAGCGGGTATCACCCGAACGTTTCCGTTCCGGGCCACCGAATCGCTTTTCTGTGGGCGATGGCTGCTCATCGCGAGGTGGAGGACCGGCAGTTTGGTGTCGTGAATATTCAGCCGGGGTTTCAACAAGGCGGATCTGGACTGGAAGTGGGCCGCAAGTAAGCGACCGAATCAAGCCAAAGGGAGCCGATGCGAGAAGAGAATCCGATCGCCGAGGCCAGGATTGGCGGGGGCACGGAAGTTTCGGCGGGACCTGCTAAATTCCTAATTAGAGTCGGGATGCTCGGGGGACGATTCCGCTGGGTCATCTGCGGGCTCTTATTTCTCGGTGTAACCAAGAACTACATGGACCGGCAGGTCCTTGGCGTCTTGAAAGGCCCGCTTCAGCACGAGTTTGGATGGAACGAAATCGACTACGGGAATCTGGTGTTCGCGTTTCAGACGGCCTACGCACTCGGGATGATTTTTGTGGGCCGTTTGATAGACCGCCTGGGCGCACGCATTGGCTACGCCGCTGCGATGGTCTTCTGGAGTCTCGCGTCGATGGGGCATGCCCTCGCGCATTCGCTCACTGCCTTTGTGATCGCGCGAGCCACTTTGGGATTCGGCGAAGCGGGAGTTTTCCCGGCGAGCATCAAGAGCGTTGCGGAATGGTTTCCGAAGAAAGAGCGGGCGCTGGCAACTGGGATTTTCAACGCGGGGACGAATATTGGGGCGATTGTCACTCCACTGATCGTGCCGTGGATCGCGGTGCATCTGGGCTGGCAGTGGGCATTTCTGCTCACCGGCGCACTTGGTTTTGCGTGGCTCATTCTGTGGCTGATTTTCTACCGAAAACCAGAAGACCATTCCTATTGTACGGTCAGCGAACGTGAGTACATCCAGAGCGATCCCGCAGCGCCATCCGGAAAAATCAAATGGAGGACTCTTCTTCGCTACAAACAGACTTGGGCGTTTGCGGCCGGAAAATTCATGATTGATCCGATTTGGTGGTTCTATCTGTTCTGGATTCCGGACTATTTGCAGCGGGAGCATGGATTGCACCTAACGCAAATCGGCCTTCCCATCTTGGCCATTTACGTCATTTCGGATGTTGGAAGCATCGGAGGCGGCTGGCTTTCCTCGAGTATGATCAGGCGGGGATTCTCCGTGAATGCGGCGCGGAAATGGGCGATGTTTTTCTGTGCTTTGGGCGTTTTGCCGATTGCCGCTGTTTACCGGATCTCAGGATTGTGGCCCGCCACGCTTCTGATCGGACTCGCGGCAGCTGGACATCAGGGTTTTTCCGCCAATCTTTTTACGCTGACCTCCGATCTCTTTCCTTCCCGGGCCGTCGCTTCCGTGGTCGGCATTGGTGGAATGCTTGGAGCGATTGGCGGAATGCTGATCGCGGAAATTGTCGGGCATGTGCTGCAATGGACTGGCAGCTACATGATTCCGTTTTTCATTGCAGCCTCGGCGTACCTTATAGCGTTGCTTTTGATCCATACGCTGAGCCCAAGGCTCGAACCTGCACAGATTGGACTAGAGTGAGCCGATGAACCTGGAAGCGTTTCAAATAAACGGCAAGAATGCGCTGGTGACGGGCTCGCACCGAGGCCTTGGCGCCGCAATCGCCGTGGCCTTGGCAAAGGCCGGCGCGAACGTGGGCTGCCATGGGCGGGCCCCGAATCCTGGTGCTGCCTGCGACGAGGTTCGCGCGGCGGGCCGCAAGACATTTTATTTTTCCGCGGATTTGGCGGATTCGAAGTCGTGCTCGGCGCTTATTGAGAAAACGATCTCAGAATTTGGCTCCATCGACATCCTGGTGAACAACGCGGGAACGATTCGGAGGGCTCCTGCCGCGGAATACCCCGCGGAATTCTGGAATGAACTGATTGCCGTGAATCTGACGGCGGTGTTCCACCTGTCGCAGCTCGCAGCGCGGCACATGCTTGAACGAAGCACGGGAGGCAAAATATTGAATATCGCTTCCCTTCTCTCGTTTCAAGGCGGAATTTTGGTTCCAGCATACGCGGCGGCGAAGGGTGGAGTCGCGCAATTGACGAAAGCGCTGGCGAATGAATGGGCTGCCAAAGGGATCAACGTGAACGCGATTGCCCCGGGATATATGGCCACCGACAATACCACTGCATTGCGAAACGATCCAGTCCGTAGCCGCCAAATACTCGATAGGATTCCTGCGGCGCGTTGGGGTGAGCCGGGTGATATAGCTGGCGCGGCGATATTCCTCTGCTCCTCCGCGAGTGACTATGTGCACGGACATGTCCTTGCCGTGGACGGAGGCTGGCTGGCGCGCTGAGGAAACTTCATCTCAGGCGAAAGGACGAAGAGAGATCTCCCGCGGGGATTTGAGCAGTCTGCGTTGATAGGAGAAAGCAAGTGGAAACGCGAACAAACATTTTTCCCGACCTCGTAGTCGTGGCGCACGAGAAAGGCAAGGAGTCCGCGCCGGAAAGCGGGCTGAAACGCCGTGTGCTTGCGTACAACGACAAACTGTTTCTTGCCGAACACGAGATGGTGAAAGGCTGGGTTGGAACGGTGCACAGCCATCCGCACGATCAAATTGTGTACGTCGTGCACGGCCATATCCGGGTCACGTGTCAGGGCAACACGTTTGACGCTCGAAAAGGTGATACTTTCGTCGTTCGCGGTGGCGTGCAACATGGCGCGTCAGCAATCGAAAATTCTCTGGTAGTCGATGTTTTCACGCCGTGCCGAGAGGACTACATCACTTGAGCCGTCTGTTCGGCGTCGTTGTTTTCATTTTTCAGGGAGAACAATACTCCATGCGCAAAGCTTACTTTCGATTGTTGTGCCTCCTCCCGCTTCTATTCGCTGGTCCGGCTTGGGGAGCGCAACGCATCAAAAACATCAAACTGGCCGTCTCTAATCCCAGCTCGACCGCCAGGAGCGCCGCCGACATCGTCATCCCGATCGCGGAAATCCGGAAAGTTGCTCCGGACTTCAAGCCCGGCGCGCTGATCGTAACGGTAAGCGACGCCGGCACGCTGGAACAGGACGCCGCCGTATTGCAGACGGAAGAGCTTCCCTCGCAAGTTGACGATCTGGATGGAGACGGAATGGCGGACGAGTTGGCTTTTCAAGTTGACCTGGCCCCGCATCAGTCTCGCATTGTCACGATCTCGTATGGCGAAGGGGCCCGCATCTGGCGCTTGCGGAGCGATTACAAGCAAAGAACAGCCGCGCTTTTCAGCCGCAAGATCGAGGGTCTCGGCTGGGAATCGGAGCGCGTGGCGTTTCGAATCTACTTTGATGCGAGAAACGCCATCGATATCTATGGAAAACGCCGTCCAACCATGCAGCTGGCCATGTACGCTTCGCCGGATTACGCCTATCACGATGAATCTCCGGAAGGACGCGACATGTTTAAGGTGGGCGACTCAATCGGAATAGGCGGCGTCGCGGCCATGGTTGACGGAAAGCTGATCAAGGTGGCCGATGTGAAAGAACGCAAGTGGCGGATTCTGTCGAGCGGTCCAGTGCGCTCCATTGCGGAACTGGAGTACGACGGATGGAACGCCGCTGGTAAGATCATCCACCTTCGATCGCGAATCACACAGTGGGCGGGAGAGCGCGGATTTGAGCACGCGGTTTCGGCGGATTCCGGAAATAACTTCGCATTCGTGACTGGTCTTCCTGTAAAGTCTGGAATATTTCCTGTGAACTCCGAAAAACATTCTCCAGTGACCTGGATCGCGACTTGGGGAGAGCAGGTCGTCGCGCCTGGCGCTACGGCAACGGAAGAGATCCCGGGGCAGAATCTCGGACTTGCGGTTCTTACCACTGCGCAAGGCGCGGAACCTCGAGACGATGCCAAGAATCACCTCGTAGTCTTCCATTTGAAGGATGGCTCGGCTGCATGGTATGCCATGGCGGCGTGGGACCAGGAAGGATCGAATCGCAAGATCGGCTACTGGAACGAACTGGAGAAGCAAGAGCATCCGTCTCTCGTGCTTCCATCCGATGGGTTAAGAAATCGCGACCAGTTTCTCAGTGCTGTGAAAGAACAAGCCGGCCGAATGGAAATGCCGGCAACCTTTCGAATCCTGTCGAGCGCGGCGAGCGCCGAACCCGCTCCCGCCGATACTCTTGTCCGACATCAAGCAAGAACTGTCGAGCAGGCGCTAGGACTCCTGCGTCAAGCAATCGACCGCACGGCTACAACCTGGGAACCCATTCTTCGCGCTACCCCGGAGCCCGTCGGCACAAAAACGGGGCAGGGGTTTTTCACCGAGGCGGACAACCAGTCAGGGGATTGGCAAAAGCAGAACGGGTACTACTGGACGGGAAGCTTCTGGGTCGGAGAACTCTGGCAATTGTACGGAACCACTCACGACGAGAAGTATCGCAAATGGGCGGAGCTGTGGGGCTCCAAGTTGATTGGCCAGGAATCGCAGCAGAATCACGACGCAGGTTTTTTGAACTACTACTCCTCGGCGCTTGGATACGATTTGACGCACGAAGATGCGCTCCGGGCGGGCGCGATCCGTGGAGCAGAGCGGCTAGAACAATTGTTCAATCCAAAGACGCAATTGATCGCATCCTGGAATGTCGATGGGGACGACACGATCGTTGACACCATGATGAACTTGCAATTGCTTTGGTGGGCGAGTGACAGGACCGGAGACGAAAAGTGGCGGGAGATTGGGAAGAAGCACGCGTTACGGACCGCAGAATGGTTTGTGCGCCCCGATGGCTCCGTTTTTCAATCCGTGCACTACAATCCGGGAAATAACCTGCAGGATTTCCAGTTGCATGGCGGCGTGAGGGACGTGGAGCTAAAGCTAGGAAATTCCGCCGCTGCGGGAGAATGGGTTTTCGGGCACACCCATCAGGGTTACGGCCCAGACACGATGTGGTCGCGTGGACTTGGCTGGGCGCTATACGGTTTCTCCGCAGCTTCCTCCGAGACCCACGAGCCCGTATTTCTCGCGACGGCACAGCGAATCGCGGACTATGCGCTGGAAAATCTGCCCAGTGATTCTGTGCCGTGGTACGACTTCGACGATGAGGGCGTTCATTATCGAAATCGAGACTCTTCCGCGGCTGCTATTATCGCCGGCGGCCTCTTTCGTCTCTCTACCATAACCACGGACTCCGCACGCGCCTCGCGCTATGGAGACGCGGGCGAACGCATCCTGCAATCGTTGATCGACGGGTACTTAACTCCAGTGGGAGCCGACGATCACACGCCCCCGGGCGTCTTGCGCCATGGAAGCAGCGTTCGTCCCAATGATGCAATGTTGATCTACGGACAGTATTACTTGCTGGAAGACCTGCTTTGGCTTCAACAACATAAGCGCCCTGCGCCTTTAGTAAAGAAATGATGCTCTCGAATGACAAGCCTGTGCACGAAGAGGCCATGGATGAAAAGCTTGCGAAGCGAGTGTCCCATAACATTGCGCGCTTGCCGGCAAATCATAAGCTCGATGGCACGCTCCTCCTAGCCGAACGAGCGTCGGCACGACCCGCAGGATGAATAGAGTGCACCGAATGCGACAAACAAAGCGCCTCGCCGCAGGACCCATTGTATTAACTCTCGCCGGGTTTCTCTGCATGAATTGCGATTCGTTAACACAAACTCCGGCTGACGCATCCCAAATCCAAACTTCCAATCTCGATCAGCAGATCCGCGATTTTCTCCAGAGAGAAATGACGGCCCACGTTGCCGATATTACGGCTCTTGACCCTCCTCAGGACCGCGTAGTTGGCGCGTTGACCACCGGCGAATTCTCCTGGGGAACATTCATGCGAACCCTCGGCGCCTATTCGGAGTTCGCGGGGACGAAGACGATTGCGAACCACGACGTCCCGCAAATGATTGGAAAAATGGCTCAGGTCGAATCGAACCACGGAGGAAAAACCTGGGCCCAACTCTACGCAGCACTGGCCCTCGAAAGCTTCGGGACGGACCTGAAACACAATGCCTTGTGGCAGGGATTGTCTTCCGAAGAGAGGACAATGTACGTCGCCTTGCTTGACCCCGGCAGATTCTACGAGGCCAAAACTCACACTCTAATCCATCTCCCCGAAAATTATTTTGGTGTCGCGGCACGCATCGCGGCGATCGGCTACGAACTCGGCCTTAACACGGATCGCACTTCTCTGGATGACCTGCTGAATCAGGCCGCTAAACAATTCACCGGCGGCGTCCTTTTTGCCGACGATGCACTGCCCACCGGCCGTTACGATCGATATTCCAACGAGTACGCCAGGGCTCTCTATGACGCGGCGGAACTTGCCGGACGCGACGACCTCATCAAGGCCGTCGCGCCATCGCTCATGGAACAAATGAAACTGTGGTGGGACTTGCTGTCGCCCGACGGCTACGGTTATTCCTGGGGACGGAGCTTGGGGGCGATCAGTTACATGGACACCATGGAGATTGCGGCCTTTCTCGGAAAGCATCCTGAGTTCCGGCCCGCTCCGCTTCCGCACCTTGCGTCCGCTTATTTTGCCGCATGGTCGTGGCTGCGAAGGGACTTCAACGGTGAGACGCACTTGCTGTCCATATTTGCGTTCGGAAGAGGCGACTACAGCTACATAACAAAAGAACGGGAATGGCAGCAGACTACAACTTTTTTCGGAAAGGTGATCGCTGCTCACCGAACGTTCATGAAAGCACTGGAAAAAGAAGAAGTGAAAAGCTTTCCTCGCCAACTAAGCCTGGCTGACGTTGCACGCGTTGAGTACTTCCGAGACGGTCCCGGCCGCAAGTTTGGAGTTTGGGTTGTTCGCCAGGGAAATCTCCATTTTGCCTTGCCCTTCGTGACCGGGCCGAAGGCTGCAACATCCGACTATGAGCCGGCGCCTCATGGATTTCCTGGTTTCGCTGTGCCCGTGGAGAAGATCTACCCGTGCCTGGTTCCATTTCTAGAGCTGGAAGACGGGCGGACCATTGCTCCGGCGGACGGCGCGGATGGGATTAGGCCTGCACTTGATGGAAAGAGCGTCACTGCGTTCTGGAAGCGTTGGGTACTGGCCGGGTCCAAAGCTGGAGAAACGGTTGACTCAGCCCTCGTCTCTGAGGTCACCTGGTCTCTGCAAGGAAATAGTCTTCATAGAGTGGAATCGCTGATTGCGTCTAAGCCGCTGAAGATTCGCCGTCTCTGGCTGGCAATTCCGAGCAGCAATAGCCATTTTGAGACTGTTGAGCTTGGCGATACTCGAATCCAGCGACTCACCTCGAACGGAACGACACTGGATGTGCAAGTCAATCATTCCGACTGGCCAGTACTGATCTCCGCCTTCGCAACAGGCGACGATCCTCTTGGCAGAGGGGATCGAGGAGCTATTCCTCTGCACGTAATCCTTGAATCGAAGAATATCTCCCTGGTACCAGGAGCTCTCGAGAGTTGGGAGATCACATTGTCCGCTCATTGAAGTGAATTCTCCTGAGATTTTCAAACCCGTCTTCCCAGTATCCCATGCCTCTCTTGTGCGCCGGATTACTGCTCGAATAACTCGGAGTCGGCGCCAATCCGTCCGCAAATTTGGATTCGGGATTCCAACGGTCTATTTATTGGAACAAAACGGGAAAAATAACAGTTCCCCGCTGGGTGTTTTCAATACATTGTGTCCTGGTGTGCTCCTCGGTGTGCTTGAATTTCCCTTCCAAGTTGCCATGTCGCGGCAGAGATCGAAGAACGGTCCTACAAGAATGCCGACCGCATTTTCCATCATTTTCCATTTACCTTTCGCTATGTTTCGTAGAAGTGCCGCCAGTTCAGCGTGTCAGGACTTAATCGAGGAAGCCTGGGAAACACTTTCTAAGTGTTTAGAACCACCGCTACGACGACCGTCAGCCAGTGAGCTGTTTGAGGTCTTTTCTCTTCCATCTTAGTTGCTGTCGTGCCGGTTACCCATCGTGCCCACATGGTCGACCGAATCAGTGGCAGCTTCGCCGGTGATCAGGCGCGCGCCGCGGCTGAACGTCAGGTACTCGAATCCCCACTGGACTAAAACCGAGACGCGGCTCTTAAACTCCACAATGTAAATCAAGTGGATGAAGAGCCACATCAGCCAGGCAAGCAGCCCGGAAACGTGGATGCCAAAAATATTTGCTACCGCGGCCGCGCGTCCGATCACGGCCATCTCGCCTTTATTGAAATAATGAAAGGGCGGCAGCTCTTTCTTCCCTTCCAGCCGCGCACGAATGACTCTAGCCGCGTACGCTCCGCCCTGCATCGCGACTTGCGCGACACCGGGAAGCGGCTTTCCCTTATCATCGACGGCGTACGCGAGATCGCCGATGATAAAAAAGTCCGGGAAATGGGGAACGGTTAGATTACGATTCACCTTGATCCGGCCGCTCCGGTCCGTTTCCGACTGCGTGCGCTCGGCAAGTTTCCTTCCAAACGGAGTGGCCATGACGCCGCCCGCCCAGATCACCGTCTTCGCCGCCAGCATCTCGCTCGAATCCCCGTGCTTGAACGTGACGCCCACCGCGTCGATCTTCGTCACCATCACGCCTTTGATCACCTCCACGCCGAGGCGAGTGACTAGCTTCTCTGCCTTGGCCGACAGATCCTCGGGAAAGGGGCCAAGAACTTTTGGGGCTACTTCCAATAGAATGATTCGCGCCTTCTGCGGGTCGATCTTTCGAAAATCGTGCCGCAGTGTCTCCCGAGCGATTTCCGCAAGCGCTCCGGAAAGTTCTAGGCCTGTGGCGCCGGCTCCAATGATGACGAAGGTAAGCCAGACGCGCGCTTCTTCCGGAGTGGCGGCGCGCTCCGCTCGTTCGAATGCGTACAGAATCTTGTGGCGGATCGCCGTGGCGTCTTCGACGGACTTCAGGCTCGGCGCCCACTCCCGCCAGGAGTCGTTCCCGTAGTAAGAGGTCTCCGTTCCCGTCGCCACAATCAGGGAGTCGTATTCGAAGGTAGCGCCATCGCGCAAAATAACGCGTTTTGCCCGGGGATCGACGTCCACCGCCTCGCCCAGAAGTACGCTTGTATTTTTCTGACGGCTCAAGACACCGCGTATGGGCGCAGCAATTTCTCCGGGAGACAGCGAACCGGTCGCCACCTGATATAGCAGTGGTTGAAACAGATGAAAATTGCGCCGGTCAATCACCGTAACTTCGACCGGTGCGCGCTTCAGTTTTTGAGCCGCAGCCAGTCCGCCGAATCCGCCCCCAAGAATGACGACCCGGTGCTTTTTCCCCATCGATTGTCCCCCCGAAAACAACCTCATCCAATCTGGTATCATCTCATCTATCGTAAATTGTCCGGCGTTGATGCGCGGAACTTGCGCAGCGATTCCTGTATTTTCTGATTGCCGCCCCCGTTGTGCAATGGAATTGGAACGGGAAACGCCCAGGTAAGGGCCTTCGAATGTATAGAAAAGAGACGAACACTGGATTTGAACTGGAGAAAAACACCTTGCGCTTTCTCTGCTCGGTGCTGATCAAGGGCGGGACGCGCGTCGAGATATGCAAATTGCTCGATCCGGCCCTCTTCGCAGATCCTCTGCAACGCGTGGTCTTCGAAGAAATCCGGGAACTCGGAACCATCAATTCCCGCCGGTTGCGGGAGCTTCTGCCGGCGCGCGTAATGAATCGTGGATTTCCGGACTTCGACCTGAAAGAACTGCTCGCCCCGTACGAAGTCAGCGAAAAAGAGATCGATCAACTTTTTGAAAGTGCGCTGCAGCTTCTCGATCTCAGCCATCCGGACGAAGGACTCCTCACGGAATAGCAGAGCGATGACCGCGACCGCCCTGCGTGCGTTGGCCCTGATTGAGGCTCTCGCATTCTGCGGCTACGTTGGGTGGTACACGTGGCGGCTTCAGCCTTCCACTGGGTCATCGTGGATCGTGTTTCCCATTTGGCTGGCCTCCAGCTTCGTGCTTCACGGGGACACTCCAAAAACGATTGGTTGGAGGGCCGACAATTTGTGGAATGCCACCAAACGCTCGGCAATCGTCTTTGTGCCATTCATCATTGGTCTTTGCATCGTGGGCCTCGTTCTTGGTGGTTTGCATCGACCGTTCAACCATCACTGGATTCCGAAACATTTCTTTGGCTACCTGGCCTTTTGCCTTCTCCAGCAAGTGGGGTTGAATTCCTATGTAACCAACCGTCTTTTCGCCGCAACAGAAAGTCCGGTGCGCGCTTCCCTGATTGCGGGTACGATCTTTGCCGCGCTTCATTGGCCGAATCCGGTTCTCGTTCCGCTTACGTGGATCGGCGGAGTCGCGATGTCCTGGCTGTTCGCGCGCGAGCGCAACATTCTTCCTCTCACCGTCGGGCAAGGCGTTTTGGGCACCTTGGTTTGGTGGGCGTTTCCGGTGGTGTGGCATCACGCCATGCGCGTGGGGCCCGGCTTCTACACGTTCCATCCGCGATGAGCGGTGGGCTTACAGATTCAAATGGGTGTAGGCGTTCGCGGCCACTGATACCCCTTGCTTTGGCAAGTGCTTCCCCTTTTCATCGTTCGCCCAAACTCCGGGAATCGTAAATCCGCACTTCGGGCAAGCGCCCTTCTTCACGCGGTTTTCCAAAACGTCGTGCCAGGAGCGCCGGACGAGCAGTTCCGCGCACTTCGGACAATAAGTGTTTGCGCCCTCGCTGTAGA
>WNFC01009015.1_pt1 | contig 11026 bp, 8 predicted proteins | sample 5400541 | NCBI WGS metagenome assembly WNFC01 (sample SAMN13153342, study PRJNA577476) | soil metagenome | isolation source: 120 cm saprolite under Douglas fir tree site 2 hole 2 replicate 1 | place: USA:California | collected 2015-04-18
TCGATCCGGACTTGCCATCCTTGTCGCGAAAGCGTCTCGCTTCGTCGCGTTTCAGCGACTGCGCTTAGCGGATCGTTGTCCGTGATATCGAACGCGAACTTGCCCTCTGTGGCCACTTCAAGCCCCAGGCGCTCGATGCGCACGACACCGGGACGGATCACCGTCGGCCGCTCGGGCGTTGCGGTCTCCGGACCCGGCAGCGGCGGCAACGCCTCCGCGGCTTGGCTGCGGCGCACCGGCAGATCGAGCGTGCCGGCAAAAATCGTCAGTGTCGCTTTCTCCGGGCTGGGCCAGATCATCGGCCAGTAGGTCGTGGACAGCGCGAGCCTTATCCGGTGGCCTGCCGCAAAGACCGCGCCTGTATCGTTGAGCTGGATGCGCACTCGGTAGCGCTGGCCCACCCTCAACGGCGAAGGCGCTTCGTGTCCATCGCGATGCGTGAGGTTCAGGACGCCATAGCTCACGCGCAGCGATTCAGCCGACGGCTGCACGTCGCACAGCCGGACCGCGAGGTTGGCGATCGGCCTATCGGACGCAACGTCGAGGGTGACGATCGCTGCTCCCAGGATCTCGATCGCCTCGTCCAGCGCCGCCGTCTCGAAAACCAGCGACTGCCTGTCGTCTTCCTGCTGGTCGTCGGCCTGGTCGCGCGCCCGTCCGAACGGACACCATTCTCCGGCATGCTTGCCGACTGTCTGCGGCGAGCACACGGCGCGCGGCGTAAGAGGCGCGCTTTGCGTGCTGAGCCCGTCATCGGTCAGGAACAGCCGATGGGGCTTTATCCCTGGCGATGGCCATGACGGTTCGGCCACCCAACGTCCCGGCAACGTCTCGTGATGGGTTGCCGGCTCCACGCTTTCGGTCATCCAGGCGCGCAGCATGGGCTCGTCCATCACGCCCGTGTCGACCCCCTTCAGCCAATGATCCCACCACCGCAGCATCTCCTGTAAAAAGCCGACTTGCGGCCCGGGCAGCGCAAAATGCGGGTAGGCGTGCGCCCACGGTCCGATGAGACCCTTGCGGGGCACCGTCAGCCGTTCCAGGAGGCGCGGAATGGCGTTGGTGTAGCCATCGGTCCAGCCGCCGACCGCGTACACGGGACATTGGATCGCACTGTAATCCTCGCACACCGAGCCATGCTGCCAATAGGCATCGCGTCGCTGGTGTTTTAGCCAGAGTTCAAGGAACAGCGGCACGTTCCCCAGGCGCTCCAGCCACATCGCTCGCCAGCGCTCGCCGACCAGCGTTGGGTCGGGTGGATGGCACATCGCGCCGAAAAAGAACGCCGCCCAGCCGAATCCCGAGGTCAGCTTGGCGCCACCCATGTAATGCACGTCGTCAGTGTAGCGGTCGTCGGTCGAGCAGATCGTCACGATGGCCTTCAGCGCCGGCGGGCGGCGCGCCGCAACTTGTAGCCCGTTGAAGCCGCCCCACGAGATGCCCATCATTCCAACCGCACCGTTGCACCAAGGCTGGGCCGCCAGCCACGCGATGATCTCCAGGGCGTCGTCCTGCTCCTGCTTTGCGTATTCGTCGGACAGCAGGCCATCCGATTCGCCGCTGCCGCGAATATCGACCCGCACGCCGGCGTAGCCGTGACCGGCCAGATAGGGATGGGTGAGTGCATCCCGTTCATACGTGCCATCGCGCTTGCGATAGGGCAGATACTCCAGGATGGCGGGAACCGGGTTTTGCTCGGCATCGTCCGGCAACCAGATGCGGGCGGCCAGATTGGTGCCGTCCTTCAGCGGGATCAACGTGTGCTCGATGACACGAACGGCGCGGGGAAAGCTCGTGACGATCAAGACGAGGCTTGCCCTTTGAGCCCGGTCAGCTCGAGGCTGAGCGCGCGCAGCCGGCGCCGCGCCTCGGCGTCATAGGCTTGCGCATTGGCGCGCGCTTCGTTCAGCACATTGAAGTAAAGCCCGCTGCGGCCCTCGAGCTTGGGCGAGACGGCGAGCTGGAGGATCGCCTCGGCGCCGTCCTCGACCTTGCTCATCGGCGACACGCCGGCGCGGCGGACCATGGTCGTGTTCATATAGGTCGAGGGATGGAGCGCGTTGGCGATGACGCCCGACCCCTTGAGCTCGTCGGCCAGATCGACGGTGAACATGATCTGCGCCAGCTTGCTCTGGCAGTAGGCGGTGACGCCGCTGTAGTTCCTGGTCAGCATGACGTCGGAGAAATCGATCGCCTGCTGGCCCGCCGAGGCGACGTTGACGATGCGCGCCGGCCGGCTCGCCTTGAGCAGCGGCAGCAGCAGATAGGTCAGCAGGAAGCCCGCGAGATAGTTCACGGCGAAGCGCAGCTCGTGGCCGTCGGCGCTGGTCTGGCGGCCGGCGCCGGCCGTGCCGATGCCGGCATTGTTGATCAAGAGGTCGAGTCGGTCGGTCGCCTTGCGCACCTCATCGGCCAGGCGGCGCACCTCGGCCAGCGACGCCAGGTCGGCGGCCAGGAAGGTGGCGCGGCCGCCGGCCCGCTCGATCTCCTGCACCAGCGCCTCGCCGCGCGGGCGATCGCGGCCATGCACCAGCACGCGCCAGCCCTGCTTGGCCAGCTCTCTCGCCACCACGCGGCCCACGCCGTCGGTGGCGCCGGTCACCAGAGCCGTCCGTCCTTTGCCATCAGCCATGCCGATCTCCTAGGGAATGATGTCGATGCGCTCCTGGTGCATAGTAGTCGCTGCCATGACGCAGACGCGAGAGCAGTGATGGAAGTCGGATTCCGCCGCGTCGGCATTCACGACCATGCTTCAACCCGCAAGCTGGTATATGACGCTTTCGAATCCGCAGGATCCGAGGAGACTGCCGCGTTTCTCGACGCGCTTCGAGGCGAGGGCTGCATCTTAGCAGAATGGCTTGCCGAGGATTCGAGTGGACCCATAGCTCATATCGTCTTCTCGCGGGTGTGGCTGGAGCAACGAGATGGCCGTCGACTGAATGCCGCGATGCTGACGCCCCTTGCGGTCCGGCCGGATCGTCAACGCCTCGGGACGGGCACCCGGTTGATGAACCACGCCTTGAAGGAATTGGAATCGAGCGGCGAGACACTGTTCTTCGTGCTCGGCCATCCCAGCTACTATCCGCGAGTCGGTTTTCGTCCAGCCTCGGCGGCCGCAATCGAGAGTCCGTGGTCGGGCAATCCAGCGTTTATGGTCAGGGGAAAAATCGTTCCAGCCGGACGGCTTGTCATGCCTTCGGTGATCGCCGACGCTCATTGATCCAGTCCTGGCCCCGCCGCCTGGCTGACGAAGTGTTGGATCATCCAGGCCGCGGCAGGGCCCGGCGGGCTGTCCGTACGCCAGATCACCTGCATGGCATAGGAACCGCCGCGCGCCTCGGGAAGATCGAGCCGCACCAGTCGGGCTGAAGCGAGGTCGGCGCGAACGATCGGCTCGGGCATGAAACCCCAGCCGCTGCCGGCAAGAAGCAAGGCGTGCTTGGCGCCAAGATCGGCCAGTCGCCACGTCTCGTTGCCGACCACGCCGACATCCTGGCCTTCGGTGAAGGACGATCGCACCGTGAGGATGAGCTGCCGGTGCTGGCGCGCTTCTCCGGGGACCTTCGGCGGCGGGCGCGCCAGCGGATGCTGCGGCGCCGCCACCGGGATCAGTTCGACATCGCCGACCGCGACTTGCTCGAGCCCAGGCAGGGTGGTGTGCTGGGTGCCGCCGACGCCGATGCCGGCGATGCCCGCCTGCACGAGTTGGGCGACGGCGCCGAGAGCCTCGACATGCAGGCGCAAGGTCACCGTCGGAAATTTCGCTTCGAAGGCCTGCACGGCATCGACCAGACGCGACGTTGGAAACATCACGTCGACGACCAGTGTCACCTCGGCTTCGAGGCCGCCCAGCAGTCCCTTGACGCTCGCGCGCAGATCGTCGATCCCGCCCGACACGGCGCGGGCTTTCGACAGCACGGCGGCGCCGGCTTCGGTGAGAACCGGCTTGCGCGTGCGCTCGCGATCGAACAAGGCGATGCCGAGCTGCATCTCGAGATTGGCGATGGTGTAGCTGATGGCGGAGGTGGCGCGGCCCAGCCGCCGGCCTGCCGCGGCAAAACTGCCCGTCTCCACGACGGTCAGGAAGACCCGGAGCTGGTCGAGGCTGGGCGTCCCCATATCCGGCATTTCAGGTTCCTTGAACGTTATATCCGGAACTTTACGGGTGTTCCGGATTGGCGTGAACCCTTAGCTCTCTAGACGAGCCAATCCTGCTGCGTTTTGGCCGGAAAACCCCAAGGAGGCCCCAATGGCCCTTTCTGCGTCGATCACCCGAAGCCCTGCGCAAAGCCCTGTCCGCCAGATCGCCCGACGCACCCGCGGTCACAGCGAAGGATCGATCACCCGTCTGATGAGCCCCTCCGACTTCGGACAGCTCCTGAAGCCGTTCGTCTTCCTTGATCTCTTCGACAACAAGGGAATCCCCAGCAAGGGCTTCGGACTACATCCGCATTCCGGCATTGCCACCCTCACCTACCTTGCCGAAGGCAGCGTCGCCTACCAAGACACCAACGGCGCGACGGGCGTCCTGCCCGCAGGCGGCGTCGAGTGGATGCAGGCCGGCGGCGGCGTGTGGCATGGCGGCGGCGCGGGCAAGCCGGGACGGACGCGCGGCTTTCAGCTTTGGATCGCCTTGCCGCCCGAGCTCGAGCTCGGACCGTCGGTCAGTCTCTATCAGAGTCCCGAGGACATTCAGCAAGAAGGCCCTGCGCGCGTGCTGCTCGGCCGCTACGGCTCCACGACGAGCGCCATCGCGGCACCGTCGCCCATCAACTACCTGGCTGTGCGCTTGAAGCAAGGCGAGCGCTGGCGTTACCAGCCACCGCAAGGACACACCGTGCTCTGGATCGCCGTGAGCTCAGGCGCAGTGGCGGTTCCCGACACGCTTCGGCAGGGCGACCTGGCGGCCTTCGAGCCGTCGAACGAAGCCATCGAGGTCGAGGCTCAATCCGACGCGGAGTTTGTCGTCGGCTCGGCCGTTCCGCACGATCACGACCTCGTGCTGGGATATTACTCGGTGCACACCAGCGCCGACGCGCTGCGCGAGGGCGAGGCTGGGATCTCGGCGATCAAAGCGCGCCTGGTCCGGGAGGGCCGACTTTAGGCGGACATAGGATCGGCCGGGCGCCGCGCACGCAGGGACCAGATCAACGGGCCCAGCAGGATCAGGCCCAAACCTTGCGCCCATACCAGGATGCCAAGCGCATTCGGCGTGGTCACCGCACGACCCTCGGCATCGGCAATCACCGCGATCAGAGGCTGCAACACCAGCCCGCCGACGCCGATGATGAGCATATTGGCAAAAGCGACCGCAGCGCCGGTCTCTCTGTCCGTCACCTGCGATTTGACCAGGTAAAAGCTCAGCGCATACGAGCCACTGGCGATTCCGCAGACCAGCATCGCCAGTGACGAGAAAATGAGGCTCGCCGGCGCAAAGAGAATCGCGGCCATCGCCAAGCCGGTGAAGAACGTCCCCAGCCCCAGCAGCACAATCGGACCGGCGAGGCGGCCGCAGGCGAAGCCGAACGCGAGCAGGCCGATGACAATGCCCAAGGAATAGAACGAGGCGATAAACGACGCCGTCTCCAGATCGACTCCCAGATGCTGCTCAAAAAACGCCACACCCCACAGCATGGCGAAGGACAGACCGGCGCTGTAGATCATTCCGCCGACAAGCCCGGCCAGGATGAGGGTTGGCGAAAGCATCAAGCGCATCACGGCGGCGGCGGACAGCGCCTGCGTGCCGGCTCTGGGCACATTCGAGCGCGGCTGGTCCCGCACCAACAGCCATGTCAGCACCAGAATGAGAGCGCCCAGCCAGCCACACAGCGACATCCCTGCGCGCCAACCTGCGCTCTCCACAATGAAGCCCAGGATCTCCTGTCCGAGCGCGGCGCCCAGCATGCCGCTGGTTTCCGTTAACGCGACGAGGATCGGGAAGAGCCGCGACGGGAACCAGCGGGCGACCAGGGCCATCGTCGCCACGAAGGTCGGCGCCGCCCCGAGCCCCATGAGGACTCGGGCCGCGGCGATATAGACAATTCCCTGCGAGATCGCGGTGATGAACGAGGCCACAATGCAAAGGACGAGCCCGCACATCAGGACCCGGCGCGAACCGAACCGCATCACCAGCAGCCCAGCCGGGATCTGCAGCAGCATGTACGGGTAGTAGAAACTGGCGGAAAGACTGCCGAAACCGGAATCGGTCAGCGAAAAATCGACCACCAGGCCGTCTCTGATGACGCTCGGCAGCGATTGCAGGATGAGTTGGTAGAAAACAAACAGGCCCGCCGTCGCGAATACCAGCCACCCGGCCAGCGAAGCGGCCGCGACTTCGTCGCGCGGGTCGGGAGCGGAGCTCCGACTCATAAGCTTTTTGCCATGGCTCTTCTTGCCGGTGCTGGGACCGTCCGTTCTTGCGACTCTAGGGCGCGAGTCGATGTGGCTCAAGGTTCGGCTTGCTGGCAGCGAGGCCGCGGGATAAGGGCGTGTCTGACATGTCGAACCGGTTGCTTGCCTACCTCGGTCTTCGCCGTCCCTATCGGTTCGAACGCACGATCATCGTCTTCGCAGCACTGGTTCTGGCGATTGCCGTCATTTTGATGGCGGGCTATCTCGCGGCGACCGGCGACTTTACAGCCTTCGGGCCGCGCGCGCAGTATTTCCTCTATTTGCTGGCGCTGCTCGCGCTTGCCGTCGCGCTGCTGCGCTGGCCGTGGCTGGCCGCCGCCGTGCTGGCGCTCGCGGTGATCGACTTCGGCTGGGGCGTCGGTTCCTACGCCCTGCGCCAGTACACGATCGGCGTCATGTCCCTTCTGCCTCCCGACAAGGTCGAGCCCGCGCGCTTTCAATGGCATGCCCTGTTGCAAGCCGTTCCTGTCCCCTCGCTGCAGTTCACCAGCGCCACCGGCCTCTCGATCAGCCACACCTCGGAGGGAACGCGTGGAAAGGACCCGGCGCCGGGCAGCCTCCAGGGCCGCACGGTCGTGGCGACGTTCGGCGGCTCGACGACCTACGATATCGGCGCCGCCGAAGGCGACACCTGGAGCGATCGACTGGGCGAGACGCTTGGTCCTGATCGGTTCTTCATCGTCAATCACGGCGTGCCGGGTTACACCACCGTCGAGCATCTGATCCAGACGGTGTTCTATCAGACCAAGTTCGGCAAGCAGCCGCGCTGCGCGCTCTACTATGTCGGCTGGAACGACTTGCGCAACGCGCACATCGCCGATCTCGATTCCGCCTATGCCGACTTCCACCTGCCGAGCCAGGTCGACTCGCTCAAGACTCGCCGGGTCGGCGGCTCGCACGTCACGATCTCGCCGCTGCTCACCATGCTGATGCGCCTGGTCAGCGCCAACGTCGACACCGTCCGCTATTTCGCCGACCCCTACGGCAAGGAGCCGGTGACAGGAGACGATCCGGCGCTCGACGCGCTCTACGAGCGCAATATCCGCGCGATCTCGGCGATTAACCGCCAACGCGGCGTCGTCACGATCTGGGTCGGCCAGCTCCTCAACCGCGAAAGCCTTTTAGGCGACGGCCGCTATGGCTGGCTGCCGCTGGTGCGCGACCGCGACCTCTGGCCGATGCAGCAAAAGTTCAATGCTTTGCTGGCCCGCACGGCGAGGGAGCTGGGCGATGTCCATGTTGACGTGCCGGCCGGCGCCTTCACCAATGCCGACTTCGTCGACAACGGGCATTTCTCCGGGCCGGGAGCGCGGCGCTTCGTGGATTACCTGGCGCCGGCCGTGCGTGAGGCTTGCCGCTAGGCGCGCGGCATTTTACTGCTTCGACCCATGTCCTCTTCTTCTCGAGTCATCCTGATCACCGGCGCCTCTTCCGGCATCGGCGCTGCGACCGCACGGGCGCTCGCCGCGCCCGATGCCGCGATCGTGCTCCATGCTCGCAACAACCGAGCCGGCGCCGACAAGGTTGCGGGCCTGGTGCGCGACGCCGGTGGTGAGGCGCTGGTCCTCGCGGGCGATCTCGCCGTGGCGGGCACGGCGCGGCGACTGGTCGAGGAGACCGCGCAAAAATTCGGCCGGCTCGACGTCGTGGTGAGCAACGCGGGCTTCGCCGACCGCCGCCTGGTGGGCGAGCTCGACCGCGCCGGCTGGGATGCGAGCCTGGGCGCCATGACCTCGGCCTTCTTCGAGCTCGCCAGCACGGCCAAGCCGTGGCTGGTCAAGGCGGGCGCCGCAGGCCGCATGGTCGGCGTGTCGTCGTTCGTGGCCCACGCCTATGCGCGCGGGCTGCCGAGCTTTCCCGCGTCGGCCGCGGCCAAGGCGGGCATGGAAGCGCTGGCGCGTGCCTTGGCGGTCGAGATCGCCTCTTCGGGCGGCACGGTCAATTGCGTGGCGCCCGGCCTGATCGAGAAGGATGCCGATGCGCACGCCGCGATTTCGCGCGACCGCATGGCGCAGATGAGCGCGCTGGTGCCGATGGGCCGTTACGGCAAGCCGGCGGAGGTGGCGGCCGTGATCGCCTTCCTGTGCTCGCCGGCGGCGAGCTACGTCACCGGCCAGACGATCCACGTGAATGGTGGCGTGACGCTGTAGCGCGACTGCCAAATGAAACGGCGGGGCCTTTGCCCCGCCGTCGATCCTGGCCGCGCTCGAGAAGCGGCTAGAGGTGTTTTAGCACGTTCTCGGCCGACGACACCTCGAAGGCGCCCGGCTTCTCGACGAACAGGTCCTTGATGACGCCGTTCTCGACGATCATGGCATAGCGCTGGCTGCGCGTGCCCAGCCCGAACTTGGAGCCGTCCATGGTCAGCCCCATCGCCTGGGTGAACTCGCCGTTGCCGTCGCCCAGCATCATGACCTTGTCGCCGGCCTTCTGGTCCTTGCCCCAGGCACCCATCACGAACGCGTCATTGACGGAAATGCAGGCAATGGTGTCGACACCCTTTTTCTTCAGCGCCTCTGCTTCGGCCACGAACCCGGGCACGTGCTTTGCTGAACAAGTGGGTGTGAAGGCGCCCGGCAGGGCGAAGGCCACAACCTTCTTGCCGGGCGCGAAGAGTTCTTCGGTGGTGACCGCTTTGGGTCCTTCCGGGCCCAGCATGCGCAACGTGGCGCTGGGCACCTTGTCGCCGACTTTCGCCATTATTTGCTCCTCCAATTGCCGCCTGCCTCGGGCAGGCTCACGAACCGGCGGACCCTAGGCGAGGGGTCACAATTTGTCCATTGGCCCTCCCTCGCTCGATCTTCCGGCTTGATCTTTAGCCGGACAATCCCCATGGATCTGGAGGATCATCACATCATGCCCGGGTCAGCCTCTCCCGCCGCTTCGTTGGCCGGCCGCTTCCTGGTCGCCGCGCCGTCCATGCCGGACGAACGCTTCCAGAAGAGCGTCGTGTTCATTTGCAAGCACGACGACGACGGCGCGTTGGGCATCATCGTCAACAACAAGGTCGAGGACCTGCCGCTCGGCCAAGTCTACAAGCAGCTCGGCATCGAGGTGCCGGAGACGACGGCCGAGCGGGCGGTGCTGTTCGGCGGCCCCGTCGAAACCTCGCGCGGCCTGGTGCTGCACTCGGCCGACTACAAGCGCGAGGAGACTCTGCTGATCGACGGCGGCATGGCGCTCACCGCTTCGCTCGAGATCCTCAAGGACATGGCCGGCGGCAGCGGACCCAAGGAGGCCTGGCTGGCTCTCGGCCATTCGGGCTGGGCGCCCGGCCAGCTCGACCGCGAGATGCAGGACAATGCCTGGCTGGTGGTCGACGGCGATGCTGCTCTGGTATTCGACGCCGATTTTGCCGCCAAATGGCAGCGCGCCCTCGATCGGCTGGGCGGCAAGACCGGCGCCGGCGGACGGATCGACCCCGCGTCCTTTTCGCATCAGTCCGGACGCGCCTGACGCCTGTCCCGAGCGAAGCCGCCGGAGGACAGCGCAGTCGACAGACTTTGCCTCGACAACCGTGGCGTAGAGAAAATTTCCCTCCGTGCGGCCCTTCGGGCCTTCGTCGGGATGCCGTCAGGTGTGCATTTGCGACCGCAGATTGTGCTTACTTTCCCCAGGCAAATCGGCCTATAGCCGAATTGCGCCGCCGCCAACCTCCCTTCGCGGACGGCGCGTGTACCCGGGACGCCTTCGCTTCCTTCCCCAACCCCAATGGAAGCGCGGGCGTCCCGCTTCGTTTTCGGCGCGCTATTCGGCGGCGACCGACTGCAGCGCCGGATTGCGGTAGCTGGCCAGCAGGCCGGCTTCGCGCTCCTTGGCCGCCTTCACGTTCTTTTCCTTGACGTGGCCGAAGCCGCGCATCGTCTCGGGCAGCGCGGCGATCTGGACGGCCAGTGCATGATTGTTCTGGTCGAGCGTGGCCAGCAAGGTTTCGATGGTGGCCTCGTATTCGCCGATCAGCCGACGCTCCATGCGCCGCTCCGCGGTGTAGCCGAAGACATCGAACCGCGTGCCGCGCAGGCGCTTCAGCGAGGCGAGGAAGCCGAACAGCGGCATCACCCAGGCGCCATATTCACGCTTCTTGAGCTCGCCGCTTAGCGGATCGCGCTTGGCGAACAGCGGCGGCGCCAGGTGGAAGGTGAGCTTGTAGTCGCCTTCGAACTGGCCGCCGAGCTTCTTCAGGAACTCGCCGTCGCTGTAGAGCCGCCCGACCTCGTACTCGTCCTTGTAGGCCATCAGCTTGTAGAGCGACTTGGCGACCACCTCGGCGAGCCCGCGCCGGCCCGGCGCCTTTTCCTTCTCGGCCTTGGCCACCTTGTCGACGAAGGCACGGTAGCGATCGGCATAGGCCTTGTCCTGATAGGCCGTCAGCAATTCGACCCGCTTGGCGACAATGTCGGGCAAGGTGCGCGCCACGGACTTCTCGACCCGCAACGTCGGCTTGGCGGCCGCCTGCACCGCCGCGACGTCGTGGGCGGCGAGCCGCCCCCAGCCGAAGGTGTGCTTGCTGGTCTCGACCGCTACGCCGGTCAGCTCGATGGCGCGCTCGATGGCCTCGAACGACAGCGGCACCAGGCCCTTCTGCCAGGCATAGCCCAGCATGAAGAGGTTGGTG
>WNFC01009016.1_pt1 | contig 11025 bp, 8 predicted proteins | sample 5400541 | NCBI WGS metagenome assembly WNFC01 (sample SAMN13153342, study PRJNA577476) | soil metagenome | isolation source: 120 cm saprolite under Douglas fir tree site 2 hole 2 replicate 1 | place: USA:California | collected 2015-04-18
TGGGGAAGAACTCAGCGAGTGCGGTTTGGAACTCCGCGAACTCAAATTCGTGAGTGTGAAACGGATTCGGACCCTCCGCGCCGCGCGATTCGGTGTAGTACAGCTTGTTGGGCGTCGAGACGAGGAAAACGCCCTCCGGCCGGAGCACGCGGCGGGCTTCCGCAAGCAGGCCGCGCCACTCGGACAGATGCTCGATCACCTCGAAGGCGGTCACCAGATCAAAGGTGGAATCGGCGAATGGCAAGACCGTGGCCGAGGCCGCCAGGAAGCCAAGGTTCGGTTGGCCGTAATGGGCGAGGCCGTATGCGACCGCCTCCGGCGCGATGTCAATTCCAACGGCCGAGAGCCCGCTTCGCGCCAACTCCGAGGTTCCGTATCCGGTGCCGCATCCGATATCGAGGACGCGGGCTCCGGCGGCACAGCGCGCGGCGAACGCATACCGGGAAATGTGCTCGGCCCAAAGGTCCTCATTCACTTGGCCGGGAACCACGCGTTCGCCCGTGAACTCGCTCACAACGCAACCGCTCCAGCACCGATCTTCGAGTTGACCTCCACCCGGCATGGGAAACGAAAGTGGCCATAGAGAGGGCCATCCGGCGCGATCATCTCCAGCACGACGGCGTTGTCGATCCAATCGCAGACCGCGTGCCGTTCCAAGGTGCCGTTGGACACCGCCGGACTGAAGGAGAACGACGAGGAATAAAGCGTCGGCAGATCCAGATAGAAATCGATCGTGCAGATCTCGCCCGCCGGCATCGGGGGCAGGCGATGCCCTTCACTTTCTGTATTGACGCCGGCGAAATCGACCCCCAGCTGGTTGCGGATCATAAGACCGACAATCGGCCGATCGAGATTACTTTTGGTCCGGATGCTGACCCGAACGACGATGGTTGCATCGGCCGACAGCGCGCCTAAGCGACGCCCCGAGGCGTCAAACACCGCGATGCCCAGAATTTCCGCACGGCCGTCGCCGAAGCGATGATCGATGTTCGGAATCTCTTCGATCACCTCGACCGGAACACTGGCGGGGGTTGCAGGGTGATGGAGAGCATCCTGCGCTTGGTATTTCGCGTCCTTCTCGGCCATGGCTGCCATGTATTTCGAAACCACGTGAGCCGGAGCGCCGAGGGCTTTGGCGTTGCCATGATCGAGCCACACAGCCCGATCGCCAAGGGCTTTCACTTCGCCCATAGAATGCGAGACGAACAGAATGGTAACGCCGCGCGAACGAAGTTCGTGCACCTTACGCAGGCAGCGTTGCCGGAAATAGACGTCGCCTACGGCCAGAGCTTCATCCACGAGAAGAACCTCCGGATCCACGTGAATCGCGACCGCGAAGGCGAGGCGCACGACCATTCCAGTCGAGTAGGTCTTGACCGGCTGGTGAATGAATTCGCCGATCTCGGCGAACTTCGCGATATCGGAAAACTTGAGGTCCATCTCTTTGGCGGAGAAGCCCAGGATCGCCCCGTTGAGGTAGACGTTGTCGCGGCCGGAGAATTCCGGATTGAAACCCGCGCCCAGTTCGAGCAGCGCCGAAACACGGCCGTGGACGGTGGCCGTTCCCGAGGTCGGCTGGAGAATACCGGCGCAGATCTGCAGGAGCGTACTCTTGCCGCAGCCGTTTTCCCCCACGATGCAGAACGTCTCGCCGCGCTGGACCTCGAGGGTGACATCGCGAAGCGCCCAATAGTCTTCGTGAAAGCGGCGGCGCTGAAATGTGGCGAATTCCTTGAGACGATCGCCTGGCGCGGCGTAGATCGAGTAGCTCTTGGAAACCTGCGTGAATTCGACAGCCGGGGAAAACACTATTCCAGATTGTAGATCAGGCGGGATCGCAACCTCATAATCGTATATTCATACCTTGTTATCTTAATACTTGACAGTGGCTTTGCTCGCTGCCTACGCTGGTGGATGCGCCGGTGTAGCTCAGGTGGTTAGAGCGACGGTCTCATAATCCGTAGGTCGTAGGTTCGACTCCTACCGCCGGCACACCAGTTTAATTCGATCCCAGGATGTGCTGGAACAGCCGGTCCAGTTCCGCTTGAGAGTAGTATTCGATCTCGATCCGGCCACGCTGGTCGCTCAATTCGACAATTCGCACGCGGGTGCCTAGGGCGCGTTCCAGTTGGTCCATCGCAGCTTTGACGTTGGGATCGTGCGAGGATTCTTTTCGAGAGCTTCCGCTCTTAGGGCGATCCGACGTCAATTCCTGAACGAGGGACTCGACCTGGCGAACCGAGAGTCCTTGAGCCGCGGCCTTTTCTGCGATTTCGATCTGCTGTTCTGCTGTCGGCAACCCGAGTACGGCCCTTGCGTGGCCCATAGACAACCGGCGCTCCGCTAGTAGAAGCTGAACCTCCGTAGGGAGCTTCAAGAGGCGGACGGTATTCGCAATGGAGGTGCGATCCTTGCCCGTGCGGCGTCCGATTTCCTCCTGCGAGAGGCCCAACTCCCGTCCGAGTCGCTCATAGGCGTGTGCGGTTTCGATCGGGTTCAAATCCTCGCGTTGGATATTCTCAATGAGCGCTAGCTCAAGCATTTGAGGTTCCGCCACGTCCTGCACCACCACGGGCACTTCGGCGAGCCCCGCCATCTTGGCGGCTCGCCACCGGCGCTCCCCTGCGACCATTTGATATTGTCCCTCATGCAGGCGCACGACGAGCGGCTGGATGATGCCATTGGCGCGGATGGAGGCCGCCAACTCCTCGAGACGATCAATTTGGAACACAACTCTGGGCTGGACGGGATTGGGGTGGACTGAGTCGATCGGTAAGTGAGTTGGAGACGCTGGAAGTACCGTGGCCGTCGCCATCGCTACGCCTGCCGCTGCCGCAGCCGACGGCACCTGGGCGGTCCGCCCAGGGAGCAGCGCGGAGAGGCCCCTACCGAGTGCCCTGCGCTGCTTGTCGATCGCGTTGCTCATTCTCGAGGATCTCCTTGCCAAGTTTGATGTAGCTCTCGGCGCCGCGCGAGCGCGGATCGTACATCAGGATCGGTTTACCGTAACTCGGGGCTTCAGCAAGACGGATACTGCGCGGGATCACCGTCCTAAACACCTCACTATCAAAGAATTCTCTGAGATCTTCCGCTACTTGGCGTGCCAGGTTGGTCCGGTCATCATACATAGTCAGGAGGATACCCTCGATCTTAAGTTGCCGAGAGAAGCCTTCACGCACTTTCTCAACTGTATCAATCAGTTGCGAGATACCTTCCAGCGCAAAGAATTCGCATTGGATTGGAACCAGCACGGAGTCCGCAGCCACAAGTGCGTTGAGGGTCAGCAGATCCAGCGCGGGCGGACAATCGACGAGAATGTACTGATAGCGGTCGCGCACAGGGGCCAAGATTCTGGTCAATTGGGATTCTCGTTCAGGAACATCCACCAGGTCAAGATTTGCGGCAACTAAATTCTTATCTGCAGGAGCTAAGTCTAGTCCTTCACACTGAGTCTTCACAAGCACATCCTGCAAGGGAACCCCAAGCAGTAGTGCATCGTAGAGCGTAAGAGTCTCAGGGCCCTTTTCTATGCCAAGGCCAGTCGTCGCATTACCCTGAGGATCACAGTCGATCAACAGGACATGTAAGTCATTGGCCGCCAAGGATGCCGCGAGGTTAATGGCGGTCGTCGTTTTGCCGACGCCACCCTTTTGGTTAGAGATGGCGATGATCTTTGCCACGGTTCAAATCTTATCAATGTTTCACGTGGAACTCTAGTACCTTTCACCGAGCATTATTGCTACGCCCTTCGGGTTATTAGCCCGTCTTGCTGTACCGTGCAATCGCGTCTTCTACCTTCTCCGAGGGCGTCTGACTTTGGAATTTGTTCACGCCAATTTCAGCTTCAGCCTTTCTCACCCGCACTCCGCGCGAAATCTCAGCATCATCGGTAACCCGAAAGATTTTCAAACCGGCTCTTGTTCCACGTGGAACGCTAATACTCTTCGCTCTCCCCATGGCACTTTCAAAACTTCGAGGCCATCGGAATCGCCAGGGCCGACCAACAGCGCGAGGTTGGGCGCCAATTTTAGCTTCAGCAATTCTTCAACCCGCACTGCACGCGAAATCATCCAATCATATCCGCCGGGGCATTCCTCAGCGCGCTTGCAGACTACATTCACCTTCGCAAGTTGCCGCGAGGCCTCTCTCAGGAAAGCCGCCTTTCGCTGATGAGATTCAATCAGCTCGATGGTGCAATCCGGACGGAGCACGGCAAGCGGAATTCCCGGAAAGCCGGCACCGGAGCCGACGTCTACAATTCTCAACTTGCCCTTGGGCAGCCACTGCCCAAGGAACAACGATTCGCAGTAGTGAAATTGCACCGCTTTCCGGAGGTCGTGGATTCTAGTGAGATTTATCCTTTTGTTCCAGTTAGATAGAAGGCGGTAGTGTTGTTCGAGAAGGTCTAGTTGGTGCTGGGTCAGGCTGCCAATTAGGGCGTATTCCGACGTTAACAGCGCCTTGAAATCATCCATTCTGGCAGACTAGACTCAGGTAGACATCGAGAACTGCGACTGCCGCCGGAGTCACCCCCGGGATTTTACTCGCATGGCCCAAGGTATTTGGGCGGACCCGCTCAAGTTTCTCGCGGACTTCCCGCGACAGCCCTGGAATGTCCGTATAAATGAAATCGCCCGGGATGGGCCGCCTCTCGGACTGGCGGAGTTGATCGACCTGCTTCCTTTGCTGCGTGATGTACCCGGCATACTTGATCTCCGTCTCGACAGTAGTTAAGACCCCCCGTACAAAATCCTGCCCTAGGGACAACTCTTCAATCTTCGACTCGGGTCGGCGAAGCCAGGCCGCCTGATTCGTTTTCGCATCGAATAGAGCCCTCAGTTGCCGTTTTTGCGCCTCTTTGCGCTCGAACAAGTCCCACCGATCATGACCAATCGAACCCACACGCCGTCCTACAGGTGTAAGACGTTCGTCAGCATTGTCGATGCGTAAATGCAACCGAAACTCCGCTCGAGACGTGAACATGCGATACGGTTCGTCGGCTCCTTGGGATACCAGGTCGCCAATGAGGATGCCCGTATAACCCTCCGTCCGGCCGATGATCAACGGGTCAAGATGGCCCACATATCGAGCCGCGTTAATCCCAGCGATTAATCCTTGACATGCTGCCTCTTCATAGCCGGACGTGCCATTGATCTGGCCGGCCAAGAACAGGGCTGAAACTCTCTTAACCTCCAAAGAATGAGTAAGTTCTCTAGGATCAATGGCGTCATATTCAATCGCATAGCCCGGCCGGATCATCTCGGCGTTTTCAAGACCGGGAATCGAGGCCACTACGCGGCTTTGTACGTCAATGGGCATGCTTGTGGACATTCCATTGACGTAAATCTCGTTCGTGTCTAGCCCCTCTGGCTCGAGAAAAATCTGATGGCGGATTTTATCGGGAAATTTGACGATCTTGTCTTCGATTGAAGGACAGTAGCGCGGGCCAATGCCCTCAATCTGGCCGCTGTAGAGCGGTGAACGCGAAATGTTATCCCGAATCGCCGCATGCCCTTCGGGGGTTGTGTAGGTGATGTAACAGGGGACCTGCTCACGATCGATTTTCTCGGTCATGAATGAAAATGGCGTGGGATCAGCATCGCCGTATTGGGGCTCGCATCGCGACCAGTCGATCGTGCGGCCATCCAGCCGCGGGGGAGTCCCCGTCTTCAACCGCTTCCATTCCAGTCCAAGCGTCCGGAGCTGATCGCCCAGCAAATTTGAAGGAGCCTCGCCGCTTCGGCCGCAGCTGAAAGTCTGCTCTCCCACATGCGCCAGGCCGTTGAGAAACGTGCCGGTCGTCACCACGACGGTCTCGCTGCTTAGCATACGTCCGTCGCGAAGCAGTACACCGCACGCGCGGCCGCCTGAAATCGCCAACTGCGCCACCTCTGCCTGCAGTATTCGGAGATTCGGCTCTTTTTCTAGGATTTCGCGCATTTTGAGGCGATACTGCTTCTTGTCGCACTGCGCGCGCGGTGACCATACGGCCGGGCCGCGGCTGGTATTGAGCAGCCGGAACTGGATTCCGACCGCGTCGGTGATCTCGCCCATCACGCCGCCAAGAGCGTCGATTTCGCGAACCAGGTGGCCCTTTGCGATACCGCCCACGGCGGGATTGCACGACATCTGAGCGATGAGATCGAGATTCATCGTGATCATGGCGGTCTTGAGTCCCAGGCGGGCGCAAACGCGTGCCGCCTCGCACCCTGCGTGCCCGGCGCCGACGACAATCACTTCATACTGGTTGGCCACTGGTTCACCATTTTATCGGAACACGCTAGACTTACACTTCAGGGTGAAAATTCTCGTCATTGGAAGCGGCGGACGCGAGCACGCGGTTGCCTGGCGCCTCTCGCTCGAAGGACACGAAATCTACGGTGCACCGGGCAACCCAGGCATCGCGCAAGTGGCCTGTATCCTGCCCACTACCGACTACCTTGCGGCGGCCGAATCCATTCACCCCGACCTTACCATAGTAGGGCCGGAAGTGCCGCTGGTGGCCGGGGTGGTCGATGAATTCCGTGCTCGGGGGTTCGCCATCGTCGGCCCAACCCGGGAGATGGCCCAACTCGAGGCGAGCAAAATCTATTCGAAAGAGTTCATGCAGAGGCTTGGAATTCCCACGGCCCGCTTCCTTCGAACGGAAGCAGAAGAGCAGGCCCTCCGCGCGTTGGCCCAGTTTACGTTCCCGGTAGTCGTGAAAGCCGACGGTCTGGCAGCAGGCAAGGGAGTGATCGTCGCCCGCGACCGCGCCGAAGCCGAGTCGGCCATTCACACGCTGGGCCCGCGCCTGGTGATCGAGGAGTTTCTGCAAGGGGAGGAGGTCAGCTTCATCGCTCTGAGCGACGGTCGAAATATCGTTCCGCTCGACGCCGCCCAGGATCACAAAGCCGTTGGCGACGGCGATACCGGGCCTAATACTGGCGGCATGGGCGCCTACTGCGATGGGCGCATCCTTTCGGCCGAGAACAGGCAGCGAGTGATGGACATGGTGATCGAGCCTACCGTCCGCGCTACGCGCTTCACTGGTTTCCTCTATGCGGGCCTCATGATGACTGCCGATGGATTCAAGGTGCTGGAGTTCAACGTGCGGCTCGGGGATCCTGAGACTCAACCACTGATGCACCGCTTCGACGGTGACCTGGCCGGCATTCTGATGCGCGCTGCCACGGGAGGTCTGGCTGGCGCGGCGCTGCGTTCGAAACCGGAACCCTCGGTGTGTGTCGTGCTGGCCGCCGCCGGCTACCCGGGGCAGGTTCGCACCGGCGATATGATTCGCGGGATCGAAAACTGTGGTGCGCAGGTATTTCACGCGGGTACGAAAATGGGTGAGGGCGGGCTCGAAACGGCAGGCGGCCGCGTGTTGGGCGTGACTGCCTCGGGCCCCGACTTGGCGAGCGCAGTCCGCAACGCTTATGCGGCCGTCGAGCGGATTCATTTCGACGGTATGCACTATCGCCGCGACATCGCGCAAAAGGGCCTGAAACGCTGGCCTCCTGTTACAATCGAATCAAGTTCGGGGACGTAGCTCAGATGGATAGAGCGGTCGCCTCCTAAGCGACAGGTCGGCAGTTCGAATCTGCCCGTCCCTACCACTCCACCCACCCCTGTGTCGAGTTATGCTAATAGGGTCTAGACACGCACTTGCGTGAGAGGGAGGGTTTTGCGTGGCATCCATCAAGTTCACATTAAATGGCAAGCCGCAGACAGTGGACGCCAGTCCAGAAATGCCGCTGCTGTGGGTATTGCGTGACACCTTGGGAATGACCGGCACCAAGTTCGGGTGCGGCATGGCGCTGTGCGGAGCCTGCACGGTGCACATCAACGGCGACGCGGTGCGCTCCTGCATCACGCAGGTTTCGACGGTGGCCGGCAAGACGGTGACCACCATCGAGGGGCTCTCCACCGACGCCAGCCATCCGGTGCAGGCGGCCTGGATCGAGGAAGACGTTCCGCAGTGCGGCTACTGCCAGTCGGGCCAGATTATGACGGCGGCCTCGCTGCTAGCCAAAAAGGCGCAGCCGACCGACGCCGATATCGACGAAGCCATGCGCGGCAACATCTGCCGGTGCGGCACGTATCAGTCGATTCGTAAAGCCATCCATCGCGCAGCGCAGATTAAGGCGCAGGGAGGGAAAGCATGACGACCATAAAAGTTCATCGCCGCGATTTTCTCCGCGTGGGCATGACCGGGGCCGCGGGCCTGGTGCTCGGATTCACTCTGCCGGAGCGGAACAAGCTGGGCGCGCAGTTCCCGCCGCCGCCCGTTCCCAGGCCGAACGCCTATATCCGGATTGCTCCCGATGAGACCGTGACGTTCACTCTTCCCAAGGTCGAAATGGGCCAGGGGCCGGTGACGTCGCTTTCCATGATTCTGGCCGACGAGCTGGATGCCGATTGGAGCAAGGTGCGCACCGAATTCGCGCCCGTCAATCCGGCGCTCTACGGGGCGGTTCAGAACGTCGTCGGCAGCCAGAGCATCCGCACTCTGTGGAACCCCCTGCGCAAAGTCGGGGCCACCGGGCGCGCGATGCTGATCGAAGCCGCCGCACAGAAGTGGGGCGTTGCTCCGGCCACGCTGCGTACCGAAAACGGTTTCGTCATCAACCCTGCCAACAGCGCTCGCCTGAGTTATGGCAGCCTGGCCGACGCGGCCGACAAGCTCCCGATGCCGGCCAATGTTCAGGTAAAGGATCCCAAGCAATTCAAGCTGATTGGAACTCCGGTAAAGCGCCTGGACACCCGCGCCAAAAGCACGGGCCGCGCCAATTTCGGAATCGACGTAAAGGTTCCGGGCATGGTGTATGCGGTTCTGGCGCGCTGCCCTGTCTTTGGCGGCAAGGTCGCCAGCTTCGACGCCTCCAAGGCCAAGGCTGTTCCGGGTGTCAAGGACGTCGTGCAGATCTCGAACGGTGTGGCGGTGATCGCCGATGGCACCTGGCAGGCCATGCAGGGCCGGCGCGCGCTCGACATCAGGTGGGATGAGGGTCCCAACGCAATGCAGAGCAGCGCGGCGATAAGCCGTATGTTCGCCGAGCTAGTCACGCAGCCCAACGGCGCGGCCGCTCGCAAGGATGGCGACGCCGAGGCCGTGCTGGCAAAGGCATCCAAGAAGATTGAAGCGGTGTACGAAGTGCCGTACCTATCGCACGCTCCCATGGAGCCGATGAACTGCACCGCGCACGTGCGCGCCGACGGTTGCGACGTATGGGCTCCCACTCAGGCGCAGACGGCGTCCCGTGATATAGCGGCGATGGTCACCGGCCTCAAGCCCGAACAGGTCATGATCCACTCGCAATTCATGGGCGGCGGCTTCGGCCGGCGCGGCTCGGCCGATTACGTCGGCGAAGCCGTGGAACTGTCCAAGAAAATTGGCATGCCGGTGAAGCTGACGTGGTCGCGCGAAGACGACATGCAGCACGATCTGTATCGCCCCGCGGCCTACGTGAAATTCACGGGCAGCCTCAACGCCGGCGGTGTGCCCGAGGCCTGGAGCATGAAGGTGTCTACGCCGCCGTTCGGCTTCGTGCGCAACGGCATCGCCGGCACCGCCGTGGCCGGCCTGGTCGATCTGGAGTACAAGGTCCCGAATCTTCTGGTCGATTATCATCCGGCCGAAGCCGGCATCCCCGTCACCTATTGGCGCGCACCGGGCGCTTCGCAGAACACGTTTTTCGCCGAAAGCTTCCTGGACGAGATGGCTGTGGCCGGCGGGCAGGATCCACTCGAACTGCGGCGCAAGCTGCTGGCGGGTTCGCCTCGTCTGCTGGGGGCACTGAACCTCGCGGCTGAAAAAGCCGGTTGGGGCAAGGCGCCGGCCGGCAGATTCCAGGGCGTCGCGGTCACCAACAACATCGGCAGCTACACCGCACAGGTGGCCGAAGTCTCCGTCACCCAGGGCAAGCTGAAGATCCACAAAGTGGTGTGCGCGATCGATTGCGGGCACGTTGTAAACCCGATGATCCTCCGGCAGCAGATGGAGAGCGGGTTGGTCTATGGCCTGGCCGCGGCTCTCAAGGGCGCCATCACCATCGACCGCGGGCGTGTCCAGCAAGGCAACTTCAATACCTATGACGTGCTGCGTATCGACGAAATGCCGGTGATCGAAACCTACATCGTTCCCAGCACGGAAGCGCCGGGCGGAGGGGGTGAAGCCAGCACTCCGCCGATTGCTCCGGCCGTCACCAACGCGATTTTCGCCGCCACCGGCAAGCGCATCCGGAGACTGCCGCTTCGTAACCAGGATCTGGCCTGAACGTCGGCATCACCTGCTACCCGACCTACGGTGGTAGCGGAATCGTCGCAACGGAGTTGGGCCTCGAGCTCGCCAATCGCGGGCACGAGGTCCACTTCATCACTTACTCCAACCCGATCCGGCTCGATCCAGGCATCCCGCGGATCACTTATCACGAGGTCGAAGTTTCCACCTATCCGCTGTTTCAATACCCGCCGTATTGCCTGGCACTGGCCTCGCGCATGATGGAGGTGGCCGAAGACTATAGACTGGACCTGCTGCACGTTCACTACGCAATCCCACATTCGATTTCGGCCATGCTCGCGCAGCAGATGATCGCCCCCAAGCGACGACTTCCGTTTATCACTACGCTGCATGGTACCGATATCACGCTGGTGGGCACGGACGCCTCCTATTTCCCCATCACGAAGTTTTCAATCGAAAAATCGGACGGCGTAACTTCTATCAGTGAAGACCTGCGCCGGCAGACGGTCAAAGTGTTTGGAGTCTCAAACGAAATCCGCGTGATCCCCAACTTCATCAACACCAGCTTGTATATTCCGCGGGAAGACAAGAGCGGCGCCATGGCCTACGCGCCAAAAGGAGAGAAGCTGCTGATCCACATCTCGAACTCCCGGCCCGTGAAGCGAGTCCTGGATTGCATTCGCATCCTGGCCGAGGTCCGCCAGCATGTGCCCGCACACCTGCTCATGGTCGGCGACGGGCCTGACCGGGGTCCGGCCGAGCATCTGGCGCGCGAGCTGAAACTGGCTCGCCATGTTTCGTTC
>WNFC01010950.1_pt1 | contig 11025 bp, 8 predicted proteins | sample 5400541 | NCBI WGS metagenome assembly WNFC01 (sample SAMN13153342, study PRJNA577476) | soil metagenome | isolation source: 120 cm saprolite under Douglas fir tree site 2 hole 2 replicate 1 | place: USA:California | collected 2015-04-18
ATGATTGGATCGACGGTTTCGCACTACCGCATAGTGGATAAGCTCGGCGGCGGCGGAATGGGTGTGGTCTATAAGGCCGAGGACACCAAGCTTCACCGCTTCGTCGCGCTCAAGTTCCTACCGGAAGAAATGTCCTCCGACCATCAAGCCTTGGGGCGATTCCAGCGCGAGGCCCAGGCCGCCTCGGCCCTCAACCATCCCAACATCTGCACCATCCACGATGTTGACGAGCACGGGGGTCAGCCGTTTATCGCCATGGAACTGCTCGAGGGGCAGACGCTGAAGCACCGCATTGCCGCCAAGCCTTTCAAGATCGACGAGCTGCTGGATTTGGGTATCCAGCTTGCCGACGCGTTGGAAGCCGCGCACGCCAGGGGCATCATCCATCGGGACATCAAGCCGGCGAATATCTTTGTGACGGAGCGCGGGCAGGCAAAGATTTTGGATTTCGGATTAGCCAAGCTTTCAGCGCGACACGAGCCTGTGTCGGAGGCAACCAGCGCGACAGCGATGCCCACGGTCGCCGAAGCGGACCTCACCAGCCCGGGAACTGCCATGGGGACCGTCGCCTACATGTCTCCGGAGCAGGCACTGGGTGAGGAACTGGATGCGCGCACCGACCTCTTCAGTCTGGGCGTCGTGCTTTACGAGATGTCCACCGGGCGGCAAGCCTTCCAGGGCAACAGCACGGTAGCCGTCTTCGACGGAATTCTCCACAAGGCGCCCACCTCGCCGGTGCGCTTGAATCCGGAAGTGCCGGCGAAACTCGAAGAGATCACTAACAAGCTGCTGGAGAAAGACCGCGACCTCCGCTATCAGGTCGCTTCCGAACTGCGGGCCGATTTGAAACGGTTGAAGCGCGATACGGATTCCAGTCGCACGGGGGCGGCTGCTGCTTCACGGGTTGTGGTCGAGGAAGTTCGCGCAGCGCGGCCGCCTCGTCGATGGCGCACCTGGGCAGCGATATCCGGCGGCACTCTGATTACCATCGCGGCAATTCCCGGTTATCACGGATGGTTCGCGGCTCTATTTCGTAGAGGGCCCATCAGCTCTCGCGCAAGTCGCAGTAACTGGTGGTGAGACGGTACCGATACCGACTCCGCTTCAGGACACGGGCTATTTTAGCTTGCTGCATATCTCACCAGACGGGTCTGAACTTCTGATGACTACGGGCCAAGGGTCTGTTCCCGATGGCCCGCTTTGGACCGTTCCTGTACTGGGCGGTTCACCTCGCCGGTTAGGCAACCTCGAGGTCTCGGCTGCGGCGTGGTCGCCGGACGGCAAGAGAATGGCCTACGCCAGGGGGAACGAAATCTTTCTGGCGAAGAGCGATGCGAGCGAACCACGACGGCTCTTGACGACAGCCGGGATTTCCAATGACCTTCGCTGGTCACCCAACGGAACGATCCTGCGCTTTACCGTGAACGATGCCCGAACCAATTTCCGCTCCCTTTGGCAAGCATCCGCCGATGGATCCAATCTTCATCCCCTCCTTCCCGGGTGGAATAAACCAGCCCCCAACGAATGCTGTGGCAACTGGACGCCGGACGGGAGGTATTACGTCTTCCAGGCGATACGCGAAGGGACTGCAAACGTCTGGGCAATGCGCGAAGACGGTGGCCTTTTCCGGTCAACCCGCCACGAGCCTGTGCAATTGACGACCGGGCCGATGAACATTGGCGCGCCCGTCCCGAGCCGGGATGGCAAGAAACTCTTCGTCCAAGGCTGGCAGACCCGGGGCGAATTGGTGCGTTACGATGCGAAATCAGGACAGTTCACGCCGTACCTTTCGGGAATCTCGGCGATGGGATTCGACTTCTCTCGTGATGGAGCGTGGGTCGCCTACAATCAGGACGCCGAAGGCACCATCTGGAGGAGTAAGATGGACGGAACCCAAAAGCTCCAACTTACTTTCCCGCCCATGCAAGCTTACCTGCCTCGATGGTCACCGGATGGCAAGCAGATCGCCTTCTTTGCTCATGCGCCCGGCGAACCTTCGCAAATCTATGCAGTTTCTGCTGCTGGAGGTTCACCCGAACTGATCTATCGCGGTGAAATCAACCTGGCAGACCCAAACTGGTCGCCAGACGGCAAATCGCTGGTGTTCGGAGGGAACTCCGGGTTAAACAATCAGGCGTCAGCGGTCTATCGGCTTGATATGAAAACGCGAAAAGCCTCGAAACTGCCCGGGTCCGATGGCCTGTTTTCTCCCCGGTGGTCCCCGGACGGACGTTACGTGGCCGCCATTACGCTCGATTCTCTTGGGTTCATGCTTTTTGATTTCACGACCCAGAAATGGACTGAGTTAGCCAAAATGTTCATAGGATATCCGAATTGGTCCCGAGACGGGCGCTATTTGCATTTCGATGGGATTCTGAATAACGAAGAGGGCTTTTTCCGAATTCGAATCAGCGATCGCAAACTGGAGCGTATCCTCAGCTTGAAGGGTTTTCCGGAAGCTCCAGGAGCCTTCGGAAATTGGACCGGCCTCGCACCCGACGATTCTCCCCTGGTTGTCCGCGACGCCAGTATCCAGGAAATCTACGCTCTCGATTGGGACACCCCTTAGTCCCTCTTGCCCCTACCCCTCAGCTGCCGACAGCAGCGGCAGCCCGGAGCTTCTCCGCCACAGCCAAAAAGCGATGACTCCGGCCGCCAGCGTCAACACCCCAAACAGAATGAAACCCCACCCGGACGTCACAAAAATGTAGCTCCAGCCCATGAGGGCGATCGCATTGGGCAGCGGATACAACCAGGCTTTGAAGGGCCGTTCGATGTCAGTCCGATATTTTCGCAGGTAGTGGACCGCGAAAATCTGGGCGACGAACTGGATGAGGATTCGTCCCGTCAGCATTGCCGATATCACCCACTCCAGGTCGAATAGCCCGGCCACGGTTGCGAGCGTACCCATTACCATCAACGAGAAGTACGGAAATTGGCCTGTCGCATGCAGCCGCGCAAAAGGCTTGAAGAAGTGGCCATCGAGCGCGGCCGCATAAGGAATGCGGCTATAACCGAGCAGCACGGGAACTGCCGCTGCGAAGGCAGTCCAAAGCACCATAATTGTGACCGCGCGAGCCGCCCAGACACCCCACAGCCTCTGCATGTACTCCGAGATGATGAGTTTTGATTGCATCGCTTCACGCCAGGGCACCACGGAGATGATGCAGAAATTCATCAGCGAATATATCGCTGCGACGGCAATTACGGAACAAAAAATCGCTCGGGGCATGGTCCGTTCCGGGTTCCGCACTTCACCGCCGACGTAACACACACTGTAGTAGCCAAGGAAGTCGAACATGGCGATCAGCATGGCTCGCCCCAGACCCAGCGCAAATCCCGTAGAGAAGTGGAAGGCGCCAGGTGGAAAGTCAAACGCAGGCCCGGGCCCGAAGCGCACCAGGTGAATCAGGCCACCCACGATGACGGGCCCAACTGCGAGCAGCATTCCGGCCCAAAGAATCAGCATCAATTTTCCGATCGCGCCAATCCGGCGGTAGAGCAGCACAATCGTCAACACGCCCAAGCTTAAGATCAGCAGACGATTCTGCCAGGGACTCCAGGACGGAAAGAAGTAAGTCAGATACTGTGCGAAGCCTATGTAGGACGACGCCACTTCGAGAGGGCCACTGGCCATGAATTGCCAGATGAACAGGAAAGGCAGCAGCGCAGCCAGACGGCTCCCTTTGAAGCTCTCTTTAAGGAACAGGTAGCTACCGCCCGATCCTGGCATCGCAGTGGCCAGCTCGCTCCAAACCATTCCGTCACAAATGGAAAGGATGGTGCCCGCGGCCCATCCCAACATGCATTGCGGCCCGCCCATCGTGGCGATGATGAGGGGTATCGTTACGAACGGCCCAAAACCGACCATATTGGTCATGTTTAGAGCCGTGGCCTCGAGCAAGCCTAGACCGCGGACCAGCCCGTATTTCTGTTTAATCTGCTGGTGTTGGTCGCTCATTTTGGGACGGGCCGTTTCACGTCAGCTCTCCCGGTCGGCGCGGCTGAGTCTCTGATTTCTGATCGCAGGATGCTCCAGCCCTCGCAGCTCCTCGATGTTTTCGAGCGTCTTAAATATCGCTTCTACGATGGTATCGATGTCCTCTTTGCTGCCCAGGAACAAATAGTGCGGGAACCAGATGGCCTCATGGTAAGCCGCACGCTCGGCATCCGGGCAGCGATACTTGTTGCGCAGGTCGAGCGGCTCCGTGCGCCCCCAGCTCAAAGCCGGAAAATCCGTGGCCTTCACGGGGAAAAGCGAACTCTTGTAGACCGGCTCGTAGAGAAGCCCGTCGCAGGGGATTCCCTCCAGTTGCAATGACGCAACGAATGCCGCCTTCGGAATGTCCTTCGCCTGCTCCGCGAAATATTTCAGGACGTAACAGTAGGGCGCGGAACGTGTGATACGTGGCTCGGGCTTGAGAAATCCCAGGCCTTTCGTTCCGCGCAACCGCGATTCGAAATAATCAAAATTGGCCTGGCGGATTTTCTGCTGCTGCGGCAGACGCTCCAGCTGTGGTCCCAAAACCGCCGCCTGGAATTCGCCTAGCCGGTAGTTGAAGCCTATCAGCCGGTGCTTGAATTTGTCGGTAACGCTGGCCCGTCCGGAGTTGATGTATGACTGCACGCGCTCGAAGTATTCCAGGTTATTCGTGATCACCGCGCCGCCCTCCCCACACGTGATCAGCTTGCTCGATTGAAAACTGAATGCGCCCAGATCGCCGATCGAGCCCGCGCCCTTGCCGCTCCACATGCCGCCGTGCACGTGCGCGCAATCTTCGACGACCTTCAAATTGTGCTTTTTCGCGATGCTCATGATGGCGTCCAGATCTGCAAAACGCATGCCCAAATGCACCGGCAGAATGGCGCGCGTTTTGGGCGTGAGGGCCTGCTCGATCCGTCTGGCGTCCATACAGTACGTTTCCGGGTCAACATCGACGAAAACCGGAACCGCGTTGATGAGCAGTACCGGTCCCACCGTGCCCTCCCACGTGTAGGCCGGGACGAGTACCTCGTCTCCCGGCTGAATGCCAACCGCGGTCAAGGCCGCTTGGATAGCCACCGTCCCTGTGTTCACGCACTGCCCGTATTTGGCGGTGTGGAACTCGGCGAACTTTTTGCCAAACGCGTCGCCATGCTTGCCGGGAAAAGGCTGGCCGCCCCAGTTCCGGTTGGTTAAAACGTCTTCGAGCGCGCCTCGTTCCGCCTCGGTGTAGACCGGCCAGGGGTCGAAGCGCTTTTTCCGGACCGGCTCACCGCCCCGGATCGCAAGTTTTGGCATTCGTGTATTTCTCCTCTTCTATCAAGATATGGATTACAGTCGAGCGAGTTTCTAGCCTCGGAAGTAGAGATAACCTCCAAGGATGCAAATCAAGACCACCCCTGAACCCGCTACTTCTCTCCAACTCCAGCTCGCACGCGTGCGGCGTAGATCCTCTGCGGTATTAGTTTCGAAGGTGAGGCTCTGAATCGTTCGGTAGTCCTGCGGAGCGGTCATGTAGCTTACCGCCACCATGACTATCGCCGACACGATTGTGATCAATACGCTGAAGTACTGGAAATAGATGTTGTTGACGATCCAGAGAAACGATCCTGGCGGATAGCCGTTCTGAAATGCTCCTATGCCGAGCGTCACCGGAGTGTCGACCAACAACCGAAACAAGCCCAACGCGAAACCCACGATCATGGCCCAAAGAGCCCCCTGGGCGTTGAGACGCTTGAAGAAAACGCCGAAGAAAAACACCACAAAGATAGGTGGCGCCAGATAACCTTGCACGGACTGCAGGTAGGTATACAATCCGTGCGCATTCTTGATTACGGGTATCCACGCCAGGGCGATGAATACCATGATGGCCGTTGCCATCCGTCCGGTGCGCACCAACTGGTGTTGCGAAGCGCCCTTTTTCCACTTCTGGTAGAGATCTACCGTGAAAAGCGTGGAACAGGCGTTGAACACGCCGGCCAGCGAACCCATCAATGCGGAAAGCAGTCCGGCTACGACGATGCCGCGAATCCCCGGCGGCAATAGGTATTGGACCATCATCGGAAAAGCGCCGTTCGACGCTGCCGGAATAGCCTGGCCGTCCGGTCCGATCATCTGCGTCAGTTCAGGAACTTTGCCGCTCCTAGCCAGCGCAAAACAGATCAGGCCTGGAATGATGAACAGGTACACGGGGAATAGTTTGAGAAATGCGGCGAAGATGCTGCCGCGGCGAGCTATGGTTTCATTCGGCGCGCCCAATGCCCGTTGCACGATGTACTGGTCCGTGCACCAGTACCAGAGCCCGATGATCGGTGCGCAGAAGAGCATGCCGAGCCAGGGAAAGTTCCCGTTGAAGTACCATGCCTCTTTGACGACGGTTCCCACCGCGTTCGTCTGGATCACCGGCGCCCAAGTCCCTTCGACTCCTGCCGGGATGAGCGGCTTCCAGAGATTGAACATGTCGGAACCGCACCAGTGCCGCAGTTCGCTCCACCCTCCCAGCCGGACCAGGCCATAGCCCGTCAGAAGGGTGGAACCGACGATAAGGACCGTGACCTGCACCGCATCGTTATATGCCACCGCGCGCATGCCGCCCAGCGTCGTGTACAGTCCCGTCAATAGAATCACCAGCACCGATCCGATCCAGAAACTGTCGATCGAAATTCCTCCGAGGTTCAAGCGCATTTCCGGGAAAAGCGTGCCAAAGACTACGCCGCCGGCAAAAATCCCCACGGCAATTTTCGAGATGACAAAAGTGATCAGGGAAACGATCGAGAGAATGTACCGCGATTTTTCGTTGAAGCGCCGTTCCAGGAACTCCGGCATCGTGAACACCATGGAACGCATGTAGAAGGGAACGAACACCCACGCCAGCACCAGCAGGCACCAGGCGTGCAATTCGTAGTGCGCCATAGCTACGCCGCTGGTTGCCCCTGACCCTGCCAGGCCCACAATATGTTCTGACCCGATATTGGAAGCAAAAATCGAGGCGCCGATGATCCACCAGCCAAGATTGCGGCCTGCCAGGAAGTAATCCGCGGCGGAATCTTTCCCCTTGCGGACTACCCACCAGGCCACGCTCAGCAGGATGCCAAAGTAAAGGGCGATGGTGAGCCAGTCGATTCCGGTAATATGCGACTTGCCTTCCGTGGTGAACAGCAATAGGCCAGCCACACTCATGGGATACTATTTCCCTTCTTCATAGGCGAGACGGTCCGTTCGATGCAACATGCCATCCTACAGGAGCCCGATCTTCTCAATCAATGCCAGGGTAAACGAGGGTCCGCGTCCGCGGCTCTCAAAGATCGTTCTTGAGAGGCCTTCTTGTCAAGGATCGGCCGAGATTCCTCCGCACGACAAAGGGTGCCCTTGTGCCGTGGCGCGCGACCTCCAACCCATCAGCCGCGATGCAGAATCCGCCATAACGAGTGCAGCCTCTGCTCGGCGCCGCCTCGATAGCGCGCGGCTCTGCTCTTAACCGCAAAGAACGCGTGGACAGCGCTCTGGAAGGCCGCGACGTGGACCGGCCGCCGTTCTCGTTCTGGCACCATTTCGGATTGAAGACCGCGGAAGACCGCGCCCGAGCCACGCTGGACTTTCATCGCCAATATCGTACGGATTTCGTCAAGGTGACGAGCGACTTCGCCTATCCTCGCCCGGCGGGGAAAATGGTTCGAGTTGAAGGTGGAGCCCAATCCGTTTCCCGGGGCAAATCCGCGCGCTCGAGCTAATCAGAAACGGCCTGCATTTGCATACCGAGCGGAACGAGCTGCCAGTCTTTCGCGACTCTCCCGCGACCGTGACCAACTATTCCCTCACGTGACGGAATTCCAATCCGCGACGTCCGCCGCGATTTCTTCATGGCCATCATGGGCGGGATCAACGAGGTGAATTTCCGCAAGTTAGAGAAGCCCGAAGTAGAAGCCCAGTGGAAATCGGCCGCGGCGGAGGCATGCCCGAAATTCCTGCTGTCGCCCGGGTGTTCGGTTCCCAACGACAGCGCGCCCACGGAGCTGCAGCGGTTGCCGGCCGCGATTGGAGCGTGGCTTTAGTTCGCGCTCGTGCGGATGATCTTGCGCGTCCCGTTTTCGGCAGTGCCCAGTAAATCGAATCCACCGCGGCCATCGAAGCAAGCGAAGATTCCTTGCAGACCCGAATTGAGAATGTAACTGGCGAGCTTGTCGCCTCGGAACGCGTCGAAGACAACGTACTCAGAGTGGCCGGTCGGGGATGGATCGGATCCTGACTTCCAAAACTCGATGGCGATTTGTGACTGCACCACGCGCATGCCAACCGGTTTGAAATCCGGCGACGGAGTCTCCAACACCATCCGCCGCGTTACGGTGCCGCCGGCCGAGATGACGTATACCACCGGCTTGCCGGTCGCTCGCAGCACGTAGATCTCTCCGCCCCAGGGTTCCGCGTGGCCCAGAGTGAGCGCCGCCCCGGCATCTTGGTACGATTTTGCAGGCTCTTGTTTTTCGTTCGACTGGCCGTCATCCTCGACCACGATTCGCTTTAAGAATTTGCCATTCTTATCGAACATCGCCGTGACCGCCGTGAATTGGGCATTCTCTCCACTGCCCTTCTGGTGGGTTCCGGAAAGAAGGAAATCGCCGGAGTCAAATACCGCGAGCTGTTGCGGATAGAAGTCGGACTCTAGCCCCACTGCTCCTTTGTATTCACCTTTGGGATCGAATCTTAAGATGTATGCCTTGTTTGAGGGCGTCTTGGCCAGCATCCACACTGCGCCGCTCACTGCGAAATCCACCAAACGCCATTCCTTCAGCTCCGGATCGCTGATTTTTTCAGGACCGAAGGTGGTCATATCGCCATCGCGGCCGATCCTGGTGAGCAGCTCATGCGTGACGTCCGGGGCGCTTGCGACACGAAGGTAAATGTCGCCGTGCGGATCGCACCGGACCGCACCTGCCGTCACGGAATTGCTGATTCCCGCGGCTGGAATTTCTGCCGATGTCCGCAGCACATGCTGCGCATTCAGCGAACAGGCGAAGAAACTGACATTCAACAGGAGACGGTGAACGTGCATCCTGGCACCCAAACCCCTGGCACCTAACACCTGTTTACCAGAGTTAGGATTGCGGCGCGCCAGGTGCTGCGCCCGCCTGCTTGAGCGCGATCGGACCGATAATCGGCAGTTGAAACCATTCGCCGCTGTTGGCTTTAAACATACAAAACAACCAAAGCACGAAGCCCGCCAGCCACAGAATCATTCGGAGCGGTATCAGCATGACCCACATGTGCAGGGCCAGTCCCACGATCGCGAAAACAATGCCAAGCGCGATCGAGAAAGCGATCCACGCCACGCTGAAGAAGATCGACTGGAACGCATGGAAGCGGACGAACGGCTTCTTGCTATAGGGCTCCATCACCAGAAACAGGATACCCGTAATGAATCCAACCAGATAGCACAGCGCGCCGGCGACGTTGTCGGTCATGCCTCCTGCCACCGCAGCAGCCGGTGGAGGCGGGTTGTATGCAGGCGTGGGTCCTCCACCTGCCGGTGCCGCTCCCATCGCCGCGCCGCACTTGGCACAGAACCGCCCCTCAACGGGCGATCCACAGCTTGCACAAAATGGCATTTCTTCTCACCCTCCGGTTGCATAACTTTATCCAAACTCGTTGACAATCGCAACATTTGTAAACGGGAATCGAATGACACGCATACAATATGGAGTTCCGGAAATGCTTCATGACGCTCTTTCCTTGAGTGAGGCTCGCCGTATCGCCTTGGCTGCCCAAGGCTTCGATCGCTCCCGGCCTCGGGGTCCGGTTACCGCTCAGCACCTCCGGCGCACCATCCGGCAGCTTGGTCTGGTGCAGATCGATTATGTCAATGTCCTCGTGCCGGCGCATTACCTGATTCCGTTTTCGAGGCTGGGGCCCTATGACCGGTCGCGCTTCGACGACGTCGTTTACGGCAAACGCGAGTTTGCCGAGCAATGGGCTCACGAGGCCTCCATCGTCCCAGTCGAAACGTGGCCACTGCTCCGCCATCGCATGGAAACCCACAGAGTTCGCCCGTGGGGGTTCGAGAGGTTCATGGAACAGTATCCTGAGTATGTGGAACAGGTGCTGAGCGAAGTGCGCACGCGGGGCGGCTTGACAGCCAGCGACCTGCCGGACGCAGACGGCATTCCACGCCGTATTCCGGGCGCGTGGCACAGTTCGGTGGCGCGAGCTACGCTCGAAGCCCACTTCGGCCGCGGCGTGCTGGCGGTGGTGGCGCGGCAGGCGGACTTTTCGCGCGTATACGATCTGGCCGAACGCTTGATCCCGCAAGTACACCATGAACGCAAACTCGAACGCGACGAATCGCAGCGTCAACTGCTCCTTATGGCTGCCCGTTCGCACGGAGTCGGTACCGCTGGCGACCTTGCCGATTATTACCGCATGCCCGTCCGTGAGGCGCGTCCGCGAATCGCCGAACTGGTGGAGGCGCGAGAATTACGACCGGTCAAAGTCGAGAACTGGCGGGAGACGGCTTATCTCCACCGCAATGCCCGGCTGCCCGGCCGGATCGAAGTTGCAAGCCTACTCTCGCCCTTCGATCCGGTGGTCTGGTACCGCGACAGGGTGTCTCGATTGTTTGGTTTTGACTACCGCATCGAAATCTTCGTCCCGAAGGAAAAACGGAAATGGGGCTATTACGTGCTCCCGTTTCTGCTTGGTGATCGGCTAGTAGCTCGCGTCGATCTCAAGGCGGACCGCACGAACCGCCGCCTGCTTGTACTAGCGGCGTACCTCGAAGCACACGCCCGGTCCAATGACGTCGCGAAAGCCCTGGCTGATGAACTGCACACGATGGCCGGGTGGTTGGGACTCGAATCGGTTGCCGTGACTCGCCGTGGCGGTTTCGCGCGCTCGCTGGCTCGAATGACGTGTGTCGGGTAGCCCTTTAGAGGCATCTAGAGTAACATCGGCATCCGCAAGGGCGTCCTACACACTATAGTCGCGTCAGTCGGGGGAACTGTCCGGAAGAATACCCTGGCCGGGATGTCGTTCAAGCTAATGCCTGTATA
>WNFC01025835.1_pt1 | contig 11025 bp, 7 predicted proteins | sample 5400541 | NCBI WGS metagenome assembly WNFC01 (sample SAMN13153342, study PRJNA577476) | soil metagenome | isolation source: 120 cm saprolite under Douglas fir tree site 2 hole 2 replicate 1 | place: USA:California | collected 2015-04-18
TGGCGGACGTCATGAAGGTGCTGGCCACCGAGGCCGCCCGCGCGCCCGCGGGCACCTGGCTGCGCGGCGAGATCGGAGCACGCGTGCTCGACGATCCCTCGGCCACGCGGGCCACGCTCGATCCGATCACCCCGAACCATCCCGTGCTCCTGACCGCGTTCACCGGGCACGGCGGGCTTCTCAACACGGCCGCGCTGCGCGCGCTCGGTGTCGCGGACGAGGAGCCGGATCCGCCGGGCGGATGGTTCGGGCGCACGCGCGGCACGCCCCAGCTCAGCGGCGTCGCCCACGAGTATGCGTTGTGGCGCCTCGAGCGCCGGCTGGGCGAGCAGGTCGCGCGCGCGGACGCGGTGGCCAACGTCCGCCGTTACGTGCAGGAGGCGCTGAAGCTCGGGATCACGTCCGTGCAGGACATGGGCACGGCGCTGGCCGCGCCCCGCCTGGCCGACCTGCTGCACGAGGCCGGGGCCCCTCTGCGCTGGCGGGTCATTCGGTTCTCCCTGGAGCCGCCGAGCGCGGACGACGCCTCGGAGGGTCGCGGCCTGGACGAAAAGGACGGCGTGCGGGTGTGGGGGCGCAAGTGGATCCTCGACGGCACGCCGATCGAGCGGCTGGCCGCGACGCGGCGGCCCTACGCGGACCGGCCGGCCTGGACCGGGCGGCTCGACTTCCCGCCCGAGGAGATCCGCGCCGCCGTCGAGCACGCGCGCCGCGACCGCGAGCCGCTGATGCTCCACGTGGTCGGTGACGCCGCGGTGGCGGCGGCCCTGTCCGCGCTGGAGGCGTCGGGGGGGCCGGACGTCTGGCGGCCCTTGCGGCCGCGCTTCGAGCACGGGGACGGCCTGGCGCCGGACCTGGTCGCACGCGCGGCGGCCCTCGGCGTGGGGGTGGTGCAGAACCCGGCGCACTTCGCGCACCCCGAGGTCATGTTCGCGCGCCTGGGCTACGAGAACATGGCCACGTTCCAGCCCATGAAGTCGCTGCTGGCGGCGGGCGTGCCTCTCGCCATCGGCTCGGACGGCCCGCCCAGCCCCTTCCTGAACATCCTGTTCGCGGTGACCCATCCCACGAACCACCGCGAGGCCCTCACCCGCGAGCAGGCGGTCACCGCGTACACGCGCGGCTCGGCCTGGGCGGAGCTTGCGGAGACGGAGAAGGGCACGCTCGCGCCCGGCATGCTCGCGGACCTCGCCGTCCTCTCCCAGGACGTGTTCACGGTCGAGGAGGGACGGCTGCCGGAGACGGCCAGCGTGCTCACCGTGATCGGCGGGCGAGTGGTTTACGATGCTGCGGTGACGTCCATGGAAAGGAGCCCCCGGTGAGCGGAGAGCGAGGCGTGTTCGACTTCCTGCGTGCGCGGGGCGAAGAGTTCTTGACCCAGGTCTCGAACGAGCTCATGAGCAATCCGCGCTTCATCCGGGCCATGCAGGCGGCCGTCCGCGGCAAGGAGTGGATCGACCAGGCGGTCGCGCAGGCGCTGCGCACCATGAACGTCCCGACGCGCTCCGAGTTCAAGCGGGCTCTCGCCCGCATCGACGTCCTCGAGCGCGAGCTGGCGGACGTCAGGCGCCAGGCCGCGGCCAGGAGGAAGACGCCGAAGCGTCGCGCCCGGACCGCGAAGCCGGCGAAGCCGTGAGCCTCCGCCGCACCGCCGTCACGGGCATCGCGTCGCTGCTCGGGTCGCGCGTGCTGCGGCGCCTCGCCGAGATCCGCCCGCCGGACAGCCTCGTCGCCATCGACGTGGCCGCGCCGCCGCCCGCGCTGGGCGTCCGCCACCACGCGGTCGACTTCACGGAGCCCGCGTCCGACCAGCGCCTTCTCGAGCTCCTCCGCGAGGAGGAGGTCGAGACCGTGGTCCATGCCGCGTTCTTCACCAGCCCCCGCCGGGATTCCACCTACGCCCACGAGCTGGAATCGATCGGGACCCTCAATCTCCTGGCCGCGTCCGCGGCCGCGGGCGTGCAGCGCGTGATCCTGCGCTCCTTCACGACCGTCTACGGCGCGCGCGGCGACAACCCCAACTTCCTGACCGAGGAGCATCGGCTGCAGCCGAGCCCGGCCCTCTCCTGGGTGCGCGACAAGCTGGAGGCGGAGCAGCACGCCGCCGCCTTCGCGCGCCGTTACCCGGGGATGTCGGTCACGGTGCTGCGCTTCGCGCCCCTGGTGGGGCCCGGGGTCCACACGTTCTACACGCGCATCTTCGACCATCGCGTGGTCCCTCTGCTCATGGGCTACGACCCGCTGATTCAGCTTCTCCATCCCGACGACGCGGTCGCGGCCTTCGTGGCCGCCATCGATCAGGCGCCCGGCGGCGCGTACAACGTGGTGCCCAGCCGGCCCATCCCGATCCTCACCGCGTATCACCTCGCGGCCAAGATCCCGGTATTCGTGCCCCACCCGCTGGCCTACGCGGGCGCGGACCTGCTATGGGCGGCGGGCCTGGGCGCGGCGCCGGGCGCCTTCGTCGACTACGTGAGGTATCTGTTCGTGGCCGACGGTGAGAAGGCACGCCAGCGCCTCGGGTTCGTCCCGCGGCACTCCAGCCGCGACTCCCTGACCGCCTATCTGCGGTACCGCCATCCTCATGCCGCCCGGCCGGCCGCGGAGGCGGCGTCGTGAGCGAGAGCGCGAAGGTCGTCCCTCTGGCCAGGCGCCGTCTGCGCACGGAGGCGGGCGAGACGCGGGACTCGGGCGACGACGCGCGTGAGGGTGTGCTCGTCGCGCTGGCACGCGTCCTCGAGGCCGGCCGCGATGGACTCAACTGGGCCCGCCTGGCCCAGGTCTGGACCGCCTTCTATTTCGCGTGGCACTCGGAGGAGGTCGACGAGTTCGGGTACGACCCGAAGTTCGCCCAGACCATCCTGCCCTTCTTCGAGTTCCTGTACACGATGTGGTGGCGCGTCGAGTCCTCGGGCGTCGAGCACGTTCCGGATCGGGGGCCGGCGCTCATCGTCGCGAACCACTCCGGCGTCCTGCCGTGGGACGGGATCATGATCAACCTGGCCGTCCGCCACGAGCACCCCGCCCGCCGTGAGTGCCGGATGCTCGCCCTCGACATGTTCGCGCTGCTGCCGTTCCTGGCCCCCCTCCTCGCGCAGAGCGGCGCCGTGCGCGCCAACCCGGAGAACGGAGAGCGCCTGCTGCGCAAGGGCGAGGTGGTCGGCGTGTTCCCGGAAGGCGTGAAGGGCGTCGGCAAGGCCTTCAAGCAGCGCTACCGTCTGGCGCGTTTCGGACGCGGCGGGTTCGTGCGGCTGGCCTTGCGGACGGGATCCCCGATCGTGCCCTGCGCGGTCGTGGGCGCGGAGGAGATCCATCCCAAGATCGCGAGCGTCGATTGGCTCGGCCGCCCCCTCGGCCTGCCCTACCTGCCGATCACGCCCACGTTCCCGCTACTCGGTCCCCTGGGCGTGATCCCGCTGCCGACGAAATGGTCGATCGATTTCGCGGACCCCATCCCGATGGACACCTACGGTCCCGAGGGCGCGGAGGATCCCATCCTGGTCAACCGCCTGTCCGAGGAGGTCCGCTCGATCGTGCAGCGGATGGTGGACAGCCGGCTCGCGCGACGCCGCTCGGTCTGGTTCGGCTGAGCTCGCCACGCAAGGAGGTCGTCATGTCGAAGCCTCTCGCAATGGCCGCCGCCCTCGTCTTCACGGCCGCGACGGCCGCCCGCTCCCAGCCCGCGCCGGCCTCGCCCAGCGCCGCCCTCGAGTCGTACACGCACGCCCGCGAGGTCCTGGACCGCGCACTGGCGGCGAGCGGGGGAGCGGCCGCCCTCCAGGCGGTGAAGGACGTGACGCGCACGGGCAGCGGGACCGCCTACAACCAGGGACAGAGCCTTCGTCCCGGCGATCCCTATTCGACGCGTGCGGTCGAGGTGATGTCGGTGGCGGACTTCGCGCAGGGGCGCAGCGTGAACGAGCAGGTCACCACGCCCATCGGTGGCCTCTCGACGAAGACGCGCGCGGTCCTGTGCGGCGAAAGCGGCTTCGGTCACAACCTCCTCACCAACGTGGTGACGCCCGCGACTCCCGGGGGAGTGACGGGCGCGCGCACCGCCCTGCGCCGCGATCCGCTGTCCATCCTGGTGACGGCCTCTCGCCGCGCGGACACCCTGCGCTACGTCGGCGAGGACGTCGTGGATGGGGAGAAGAACGACGTCATCACGTTCGCGGACGCGGACGGCACGCAGATCACGCTGTACGTGGGCGCGCGCAGCGGTCTCCTCACAAAGTACGAGACGATCGCCGACAACCCGGTGCTCGGAGACACGGTGACGGAGACGAAGCTGTCCGACTATCGCCCGGTCGGCGGTGTACAGGCGCCGTTCCGGGTCGTCACCCGCGTGGCCGGCCAGGTCACGCAGGACGTCAAGTACGCAGGTATCAAGGTCAACGCCTCGCCCGAGGCCAGCCTGTACGAGCCGCCGGCCGCCGCCCCCCAGGTGACGCCCCTGCCCGGCCCGGCGACGGTCACGGTCACGAAGATCGCGGACGACGTCTTCCTCTTTTCCGGCAGCTCGCACAACAGCCTGCTGGTGACGTTCCCGGATCATTCGCTGCTGGTCGAGGCGCCCCTGAGCGACGACCGCACCCAGGCCCTGACGGCCAAGATCGAGGAAATCGCGCCCGGCAAGCCCGTCCGCTACGTCGTGATGACCCACTACCACTTCGATCACTCCGGCGGGCTCCGGGGCTGGATCGCGCAGGGTGCCACCATCGTCACCACCGCCGGCAACAAGGCGTTCGTGGAACAGGTGGCGGCGGCCAAGCACACCATCCGTCCGGACGACCTGAGCCGTACGCCAAAGCCGGCCACGGTCGAGACCTTCACCGGCAAGCGCGTCTTCAGCGCCGGGGACCGGGTGGTCGAGCTCTGCGACGTCGGTCCCAACCCGCACGTGGCGGAGATGACCGTCGCCTATCTGCCCAAGGAGAAGCTGCTCTTCGTGGCCGACCTGTTCACGATTCCTGCGGAAGGCCCGATCGCACCGGCGGGAGCCGCGACGAGACAATTCGCGGAGAAGATCCAGGCCCTGGGGCTGCAGGTGGACAAGATCGCGCCCGCCCATGGGCGCATCGGGACGATCGACGAGCTGAAGCAGGTCGTCAGCGCGAAATAGGACATGTGGGCCCGGCCGCTGCGCCGCGGCCGGGCCCCGTTCGGCCAGGCTACTTCTGCGCCGGCACGTCGCCGCGACCGTTCTTCCGGTCGCGCATGAGGGACCCGAGCAGCGCGGCCACGAGGCCCTCGCCGCCCGTCTCGCCGCTGACCGAGACGTCGGGCACGATGCGCACGTTGCGGTCGCCGACCACCTGGATGAGCTGCAGCGTGGCGTAGCTCTCCGGGCCCAGCGCCTCCACGCCCGCGCGATAGGCGTCGGCCTTGGCCGTGCCCGTGGCCCGGATCGCTTCCGCCTCGCCCACGCCCTTGAGCCGGATGCCTTCCGACTCGCCGGTGGCGCGCAGGCGGAACGATTCCGCCTCGCCCGCCGAGCGCTTGACCTGCGCGTTCGCCTCCAGCTCGGAGATGCGGACGCCCTGCTCGGCCTTGACCATCTGCTGCTGGATCTCGGCCGTGGCCGTCTCCCGCACCAGCTGCTGGCGCTGCTTCTGGGCCGCCTGCTGGACCTCGAACGTCTTCTTCTGCTCCTCGGCGATCTTGCGGTCGGTCAGGGTGGACATCAGCGCCTCCGGCGGGTGGATGTCGCCGATGAGGGTGTCGATGGCCTGCACGTCGTAGAGGCCGATGGCGGTGCGGATGTGCTGCGAGGCCTCCTTCTGCCGCTCGCTGCGCGCGGACAGGAAATCGAGCACGGTGAAGGACTGCGCCGCGTTGCGGAAGTAGTTGCCCACGATCGGCTGCAGGCCGTGGTCGACGAGGTTCTGCATGGAGCCGACGCGGGAGATCACCTTGGGCGCGTCCGGCGCCGCCACGTGGATGATCTGCGACACGTCGAGGGTGAAGGCGAAGCCGTCGCGCGACCGCACCGTGATCGAGGAGAGCTTCGCATCGTAGTTGTGCGCCTCCGTGCGGCCGGCCCAGTTGAGGACGATGTTCGTGGTGGGCACGAGCTCGACCTTCATGACGCGGGTGTTGAGGGGGTGCTTGCCCGGGTAGAGCGGCGTCACCCAGACGCCCTTGTGTCCGGGGTCCACGAGGTCGCCGTGCTTGAAGTCGGCGCCGCTCACGTCCTCGTGGGCCTGGCCCACGAACGAGATCACGACCCCGACATGGCCGATGGGGATCTCCGTCATCGGCACCGGCTCGATCTGCACGAACCAGGGGTTGAGGTTCCAGGAGCCGGAGAGCAGCACCTGCTCCTGGAGACCGCGCCGGCCGCCGCTCTCGATGAACGCCTGTCCGTTCTGGAAGCTGTCGTGGCCGGGGACGGTGGGTCCGGCGATCTCGCCGGCGTCGATGGGGGCGCCGTCGAGCGTGGTCACGATGCCGACGCGGTCGGCCTCGATGCGATGCACGCGCAGCGAGTCCGCGGTCATGCCGTGCGCCGCCGCCGCCTGCCGGGTGATGACGTCGAACAGCGCCGTGTTGATGCGATACGTGCCCGCGGTCAGGATCGTTGCAGCGCACGCAGCGGCCGAGGATCCGCTCCCCGCCCATGGCCTTGCCGTCGGCGGCGACGACGAGGCCGATCTCGCCCTGCGGGATCACCGTCACCGGCGCCTTGGCGATGGCGTACTGCCACCGCCAGTACGCGAAGTGCACGCCGGGCGGCAGCGTCTCCGCCTGGTAGCCGGCTTCGCCGTCGAGCGCGACCAGCCGCCCGACGGGCAGCGCGCGGCGCGCGAACTTCTTGACGACCACGCCCACCTGCCGCTCGCCGATCACCACCACGCCCAGCCACACGGGCGCGGTCAGCAGAAGGAGCACGACCAGCGCGGAGACGAGCGGGTGCGCGAGCACGAACGACGTGAAGAGGGTTGTCATGTGGGAGAGCCCTGACCGTGGCCGCGTCCTGCGACTCGTGCGCTACGCCCTTGGCAGGGCGGGAGGTGGCTCTGTCTATCAGGCCACCTGGGCTTGGCTCTTGAACAAATATACGCCGACGGAAGGTAAGCGGTTCCAGCTATAGACGCTTGCCACCCAGGTACTTACGAGCCTCCTTTTAAACATCTGAACGGACGTTCATTACGTCGAACGGCCAGTTACGGCTGCAATATCAGCGTGTTGCGCGCTTCGCGCGCCACCGCTTGCGCCGTGAACGCGAGCCTTCTCGTTTCCACCGCGCGCCAGGCCTCGAACTGATCCGCGTAATGCGCGCTCGCCGCGTGACCCGACTGGCCCATGAAGTTCACGAGCCGCGTGTCGTCCGGATCCGCGAGGTTCGCGATGAAGCGCATCGAGGGTCCCTCGACCGCGCCCGTCGGGGTGATGCCGAGGACGTTCGGCGTCGTGTTGGCGCCGCCCATCCTGGCCGCAGGCGGGCTCAGCAGCGGACCGAGAACGGACGCGGCGCGGGCCAGGGGATGCTGGACGACCATGACGTTCAGCGCGCCCCAGTTCCAATGCGAGCGATCGGCCCCCAGCGTGTCCGCGATCTCCGCTTCCGCGGCGCGCCACGCGCCCGCGAGCACGCCGTCCCAATCCTTGTCCGCGGGAGGCACCCAGGAGGCCGGCCGCTCGAGGATCAGCTTGTGGATGGCGGCCACGCGGCGCGAGAGCGGTCGGCCCATCGGCAGGCGCGCGACGCGCGGCAGGATCACGCGGGCACCGACGGCGCGGAAGGTGAGGACGGCCAGCGCGGCCGCGCGGCTCTCGGGCTCGAGGCGTCCGTCCCAACCCGCCATCTCTCGCGCGACCCCGTCCCACGCCGCATCGTCCTTGTGCCGCGACGCCGCTTCGAGCAGGGCGTGGGCAAGATCGCGATGGGGGAGGGAGAGGCGCTCGCCCTGCAGGCGCGCGAAGTCGTCCGTCGTCCAGCCCTCGCGCGCCTCCAGGTCCTCGAACAGCGCGGCCGCGCGCCAGGGGCCGATGCCTCCGCGCGTCACCTTGTACCGGTAATCCGTGCCCACGAGTCGGTTGTTCGCGGTCACGATGCGGCCGGACGGCGGGTCGAAGACATGCGGCATCTCGTCGAACGGCACGAAGCCCAGCCAATCGCCGTCGGCGCTCGCGCCCGGGTAGGGCCGCGCGCCATCGCCGCCACGACGGATGGGCATCCGCCCGGCCGCATACCAGCCGATGTGCCCGTCCACGTCCGCGTAGACGAAGTTCTGCGCCGGCCCCGGGAACGTGCGCACGGCGTCGCGGAACTCGTCCCAGTTGCCGGCCCGCTGCAGGCGCGCGAAGGCGGTCAGCTCCACCGCGTCGTCCTGCAGGGCCGTCCAGCGCAGCGCGTACTGGCGCGCGCCGATGGTGACCAGTGGTCCGTGGCGGGTGACACGCACGACGTGATCCACGGTGCGCCACGACGCCGAGAGGGATCCCTCGCGGACGCGGATGGGCTCGTGGCGGACTTGCACGCGCTCCCATCCGTCTGCGGTGCGATAGAGGTCCGGGTCGCGCGGATCGAACTCCTCGACGTAGAGGTCCGCGCTGTCGTCGTGCACGTTCGTGCAGCCCCAGGCGATTCGCCGGTTGCGCCCGAGGGTCACGCCCGGAGTGCCCGGGAGGACCACGCCCGCGACGTCGATCTCCGGAGAGGTCAGGTGGACGGCGGACCAGATCGAGGGCACGCCGAGGCCCAGGTGCGGATCGTTGGCGAGCAAGGGACGGCCGCTCGCGGTGTGCGCTCCGGAGATGACCCAGTTGTTGCTGCCGCGCGCCGTCTCCGTCACCGCTTCCCCCGCGCCGGACGGCACCGTCACGTCGTGGCCGACCAGGATCCGGTCCTGGGCGAACAGCTTGGGGAACAGCATCGCCTGCACGTCCGCGGGCAGGCGATCGTACGCGGTGGCGCGCAGGGCCTCGTCCTCCCATCCCTGCGCGAGGTCGAGGGCGAGCAGCTTGCCGACGGCGAGGCTGTCCGCGGCCTCCCAGGGACGGGGCGCGTAGTGCAGGAGGCGGAACTCGAGGGGAAGCGCGTCCCCGTGCGTGGAGAGCCAGGCGTTGATGCCGTCGGTGTAGGCCTCGACGAGGACGCGGAGGTCGGGCGGGACGTGGGGCCAGGCGCGCCGGGCGGCGTCGCCGAGCCCGAGGGTGCGGACGTCGCGGTCGGCCACCAGGGCCGCCGGCCCGAAGGCCTCGGCGAGCTGACCCTCCGCCCGCCGGCGCAGCAGGTCCATCTGCCACATGCGGTCCTGCGCGGTGACGTAGCCCTGGGCGCGCATGAGGTCGGGCAGCGACGAGGCCTGGAGGTGGGGCACGCCCAGCGCGTCGCGGCGCACGGTCACGGGAGCGGTCAGGCCGGGGAGCCGCACCTCGCCGTCGACCTGCGGCAGTGCGCGGCGCGACCAGCGCCAGTACACCGCGACGCCGAGGACGACGAGGAGGGCCGTGGCCAAGAGGACCCATCCGGCCGCGCGCAGGAGGCGGAGCGCGAGGGGGCGGCGGGCCGGCGCGGGAGGCGGCGCGGAGAGGGCGGCGGCGCTCGTCGTCATCATCGAGGGGTGGAGCTTAACTCGCCTTGCGCCGGAGTGCGGACGACAGAATGTCCAGCGAGCCGGAGAGCGCGCGGGCGAGGCGGGAGCCGTAGGGACTCGTCTCGGGCACGTGCGGCAAACGGCCGGGATCCCGCAGGGCGATGCCATGACGCCGCAGCAGGCGCCGGTACTCGTCCTCGCGCGCGATGAAGGCCTGCAGGGTGGAGCGGTAGGCGTGCGCGGCCACGATCTTGCGGGCGCTGTACCGCATGATGTTGTAGGAGAACATCCGAAGGTCGTCCCGGCTCGGCTCGATGAGCAGGATGTCCACCTCCGGGTGCTCGGCCTTGTAGCGCTCGAGCCCGTATTGCATCCGGCCGTGGAGCGCGATGCGCAGCACCTGGTCCAGGACGTAGGTGATGCCCTTGCTGCTGAGGTGCGAGCTCAGCGCGCCCGAACGGTTGTCGATGGGCACGATCGGGTTCACGCAGATGACGAGATCGGCCCCGTTCTGGATGGCGAGGTTGATGTGCGCGGTCTTCTTCACGCCGCCGTCCACGTAGTCCCGGCCGCCGATGCGCACGGGCCGGTAGAGGCCGGGGAGCGCGGTCGAGGCCTGGACGGCCTTGGACACCGTCGCCTGGTGGCCGCCGCCAGGGCCGAAGTCCACCGCCTCGCCGTTGTCGAGGTCCACCGCGATCACGTGCAGCGGCTTCGACAGCCCTTCGAATTCGTTTCCGCGCCCGCGCGACGCGAACAGCGCGGACAGGTACTCCTCGATCCCCGAGTTGTCGAGAAGACCCGCGGGCAGCAGCTCGAAGAGGGCCCAGGCCACGTCGCTCCAGTTGCGCCCTTCGCCGGCGAAGCGGGCCAGCAGCGCGTCCGTGACCACGCGCGGCGCGCGCAACGAGCGCCGCCAGAACTCGCCGAGGCCCACGCGGAAGAGGGCACCGGTGGGATCGTTGAGGGCGCCGCGGCGGGGGGCGGCGATGGCGTCGTACATCTCGCGCGGCGAAACGTCATTGGCGAGCAGCGACGTCACGAAGGCGCCGCCGCTCACCCCGACGTAGAGGTCGAGGTCGGCCACGCTGCGGTCGAGCAGGTCCTCGAGCGCGCGCAGGCACCCGATCTCGTAGACGGCGCCGGTGATGCCGCCGCCCGCGCAGACGAGGGCCACCTTGGACCGCCGCCCGCTACGGGTACGCCGAGGGACGCGCCGCCGCGCCTGGGCCACCGAGCCTCCGAGGATGACGTACGTCGGTTGTTACGCGGACGCCCCTGCGCTCCGGCGACGCGCCCCGGAGGAACGGCGATAGCCGTCGATCTTGCGCGAGAGCTCGTCCACCTTGCGCGTCAGCTCCGACACCTCGCGCCGGCTGGGGATGTTGAGCGCGACCAGCGTGCCGCGCACGGTCTCGTCCACCACGTGACCGAGGTCCTTGCGCTCGCGCTGGAGGCGCTCCTGGAGCGCGGAGAGCCTCGA
>WNFC01009021.1_pt1 | contig 11023 bp, 8 predicted proteins | sample 5400541 | NCBI WGS metagenome assembly WNFC01 (sample SAMN13153342, study PRJNA577476) | soil metagenome | isolation source: 120 cm saprolite under Douglas fir tree site 2 hole 2 replicate 1 | place: USA:California | collected 2015-04-18
GGATTTGTCGCTCGGGCGCGAGATCGCCCGCGACATCGCCGCCGAGGCGGTGCCGCGCCGTCTCGAGAGCATGCTGCGCGGCTTTCTCGCGCGGCGCGAGGCTGGCGAGAGTTTCCACGCCTTTGCCAACCGCCACAGCCCCGAGGAATTAGCGGCGCTGCTGAGGCCCGAGGCGGCGGGAGCGACGCCATGAGCTTCATCGCGCCGATCCTGCCCGATAGCGCGCCGTTCTCGGCGTTGCAGCGGGCTTGGCTCGACGGCTTTCTCGCCGGGCTGTTCGGTGACAGCGCTGCGGAACTCGCGCCTGAACTAGCCGCACCGCAGCCTGCGGAGGACGAGGCGTTTCCGTGGCACGATCCGGCCTTGCCGCTCGACGAGCGGCTCGCGCTCGCCGCCGATCGGCCACCCGAACGGCAGCTGATGGCGGCGATGGGCCAACTCGATTGCGGCCAATGCGGCTATCTCTGCCAGAGCTACGCCGAGGCGATCTCGCGCGGCGAGGAAACCCAGCTGACCCGCTGCGTCCCGGGCGGCAAGGCGACCTCACGCGCGCTGAAGGAATTGCTCGCCGGCTTTGCCGCACCCGCCGCAAATCCGCTGTCGCCAGTTCCGGCCGCCGCCGCTGCCCAGGCCGTGCCAGCGCCGTTGTCGGCGGCTGCCGATGCAGCCTCCCCCGCACGTCTCGTCATGGCGCAACGGCTCAACCGCGACGGCTCGGAAAAGGACACGCGGCAGATCGTCCTCGCCGCCGAGCCCGGCGCTCTCCCGTATCAGGTCGGCGACAGCCTCGGCGTCGTCGCTTGCAACAGCCCCCAGCTGATCGACGCGATCGTTGCGCGGCTCGGCGCCAAACCGGACACCCTGGTCTTGTCGCCCGATGGCGTCGAACGGCCGCTCGGCGAGGCCTTGTCGCGCTTCTGCGAGATCCGGCGTCCGTCCGATCAGGCGATCGAGGTGTTGGCGTCGCGCGCCCATGACCTCGAGGAATCGCGGGTCCTGCAGGCAATGGCCGAAGGCTACCCCGGCGCCGGGCCGGACGGCGCCGATCTGCTCGACCTGCTCGAATGCTTTCGGTCGGCGCGGCCGCCCTTATCCGAATTGATCTCGGCACTCGACCCGCTGCAGCCGCGGCTCTATTCGATCGCCTCCTCGGCGAAACACACGCCGGGGGAAATCCATCTGACCGTCGCAGCGGTGCGTTACGAAAAGCGCTCGCGCCGGCGCACCGGTGTCGCCTCGACCTTTCTGTGCGACCGGACGCCGCCCGGCGAGCCCGTCCCGGTCTTCATCCATCCCAGCGAGGGGTTCCGCCTCGCCCCGCCCGACCGCCCGATCATCATGATCGGGCCCGGCACCGGGATCGCGCCGTTCCGCGCCTTTCTGCAAGAGCGGCGGATGACCGGCGCGTCCGGCCATAACTGGCTGTTCTTCGGCAATCCGCACCGAGAGACAGATTTCCTGTTCGAGGACGAGCTGCTGGCCTATGCCCGCGACGGCCTCTTGACCCGCCTCGACACCGCCTTCTCGCGCGACCAGGAGCACAAGGTCTACGTGCAGCACCGGATGCTGGAGCAGGCCGCCCTATTGTGGGCGTGGCTCCAGGACGGCGCGCATCTTTATGTCTGCGGCGACGCCGAGCGGATGGCCCGCGACGTCGACCGCGGCCTCGCCTACATCCTCGCGAAAGAAGGCCGGATGGAACCGGCCGCCGCCAAGGCCTACCTCGCCCGCCTCGCCAGCGAGGGCCGCTACCAGAGGGATATCTACTGAAGCCATGAGGGCGCCGACTCGCCGGCCCCTAACGTCATCCCGCAACGGAGAATGCCGATGTTCATCGAGACCGTCGACCAGTTCGCCAAGACGGCCGTCGCCAAGTCAGAATACCTTCGCCGCTCGCCGCTCGGCTTCACGATCAGCTCGATGATGGCCGGGGCTTATGTCGGGCTCGGCATCATCCTGATCTTCTGCGTCGGCAACGCGGTCGATCCGAGCCTCCGCCCGATCGTGATGGGGGCCTCATTCGGCATCGCGCTGACCCTGGTGATCTTCGCCGGCTCCGACCTGTTCACCGGCCATACGATGTTCATGACCCATGGGCTGCTGCAGGGCCGCATCGGCTTGCGCGAACTCGGCGCATCCTGGAGCGTGACCTGGGCCGGCAATCTCCTCGGCTGCGCGATCCTGGCGGCGTTGTTCGTCGCCGGCGGCGGCGGTCCGGCGCTCCTCGGCCTCGCCGGCAAGAGCCCGCTGATCGTCAATGTCGCGGCGGCCAAGATGAACGCGCCGGCGCTCGAACTGGTGGCCCGCGCGATCCTGTGCAACTGGCTGGTGTGCCTGGCGATCTGGACCTCGGCGCGGATGACCAACGACACCGCCAAATGCATCGCGATCTTCTGGTGCCTCTATGCCTTCATCGCCAGCGGCTTCGAGCACTCCGTCGCCAACATGACCTTGCTGTCGATTGCGCTGATGACCGAGCACCCGGCCACCGTCAGCCTCGCCGGCCTCGGTTGGAACCTCCTATGGGTTACCATCGGCAACGCGATCGCCGGGGCCGGGATCATGGGGCTCGGCTATTGGGCGGCCTCGCGCACCCCGGCCGCCGCCCCGGCCGCGGCAAGCTACGCCGTTGCGGAATAAACCCCTCTCCCGCACCGCGGGAGAGGGTGGCCGACGCGACAGCGGAGGCCGGGTGAGGGTGGTCTGTCACCTGAAAGACCCTCACCCTCCCAGCCCTGTGGGCTGGGCCCCTCCCTCTCCCGCGGTGCAGGAGAGGGGTTCTCAAGCCGACGCATCGTCGAGGATCCGCACGATGTGAAGCGCCTGGCGGCCGGCGGCGTCGGCGATCTGATGGCGGCAGCTGGTGCCGCAGGCGGCCAGCAGCGTGTCGGGCGCGGCGTCGCGCATCTTCGGCAATACGCCCAATTCGCCGATCTTCAGCGACATGTCGTGATGCTCGGCTTCCAAGCCGAATGACCCGGCCATGCCGCAGCAGGTCGAATCGAAGGTCTCGACCGTCAGCTCCGGGATCAGCCGCAGCGCATCGGCCGCCGCGCCGGCAGTGTTGAACGCCTTCTGGTGGCAATGGCCGTGCAACAGCGCGGTCCTGCCCGGCATCGCCGCGAGCTTCAGGTCGAAATGCCCGGCGGCGCGCTCGCTGGCGACGAATTCCTCGAACAGCTGGGCCCGGGCGGCGAGCGCCTTGGTTTCGTCACCCGGCAGCATCGCTGGGAACTCGTCGCGCAGGGTCAGCAGGCAGGCGGGCTCGAGCCCGATGATCGGTGTGCCGGCCGCCACCGCCGGCGCGAGCGTGAGGAGCATGCGCCTTGCCTCCGCCTTCGCCTCATCGATCAGCCCTGCCGCCAGAAAGGTCCGGCCGCAGCAAAGTGGTCTCCCTTGGGGCCGGCCGACCGCCGGCTCGGGGGTCGTAACGCGGTAGCCGGCGCGCGCCAGCACCCGTTCGGCCGCCCAGGCATTCTCGGGCTCGAAGTAGCGGTTGAAGGTATCAACCAGCAGCACGACCTCAGCAGCCCCTACCCGCTCGCTTCGCTCGCCTCCCTCCCCCGCTTGCGGGGGAGGGTTTTTGACGCCGCGACCATGATCCCCCTCCCCCGCTCGCGGGGGAGGGTTGGGGTGGGGGCTTGCGCCCCTATAGGGTTGGGACGACCAGTTCGGCAGGCTGCGCCGCCGGCTGAGGCCGAATGCCTTCTCGCCGAGCGCGGCCAATACCGGCACCCGGTTGCGCAGGTTGAGCAGCGGCGCGAATGGCGCGGCATAGGGGGCGTAACGCGGCAGATAGGCGATCAGCCGGTCGCGCACGGAGAGGCCGTGGCGCTTCTTGTAATGGTAGAGGAACTCGACCTTCATCTTCACCATGTCGACGCCGGTCGGGCATTCGCGCTTGCAGCCCTTGCACGAGACGCACAGCGCCATCGTCTCGCGCATCTCCTCCGAAGTAAGCGCCTCCGGCCCGAGCTGGCCGGAGAGCGCCAGGCGCAAGGTATTGGCGCGGCCGCGCGTCAGGTGCTGCTCGTCGCCGGTGGCGCGGTAGGACGGGCACATCACGCCGGGGTCGGATTTGCGGCAGGCGCCGTTGTTGTTGCACATCTCGGCGGCGCTGGCGAAGCCGCCCCATTCCGACCAGTCGAGCACGCTGTCGAGCGGCAATTGCCGGTAATTCGGCTTGAAGCGGAACAGGCTGCGGTCATCCATCTTCGACGGGCGGACGATCTTGCCGGGGTTGAACAGACCCGCCGGATCGAAGCGGTCCTTGACCTCCTCGAAGGCGCGCACCAGGCGCGGCCCGAACATCGCTTCGTGGTGTTCCGAGCGCACCAGCCCGTCACCATGCTCGCCGGAATGCGAGCCCTTGTATTCGCGGACCATCGCGAAGGCTTCCTCGGCGATCGCCCGCATCTTCCGGACGTCGAGCTCCTGCTTGACGTTCAGCACCGGCCGCACATGCAGGCAGCCGACCGAGGCGTGCGCGTACCAGGTGCCGTAAGTGCCGTGCTTGCGGAAGACCTCGGTCAGCCGGTCGGTGTATTCGGCGAGGTCTTCGAGCCGCACCGCGCAATCCTCGATGAAGGAGATCGGCTTCCCGTCCCCCTTCATCGACATCATGATGTTGAGGCCTTCCTTGCGGACGTTCCACACCGCGCTCTGGAAGGTCGGGTCGGTCGCCTCGACAACGCCGTCCGGAAGGCCGAGATCGCCCATCAATTCGACGAGCTGCTTCAGGCGGCGCAGATTGTCGTCGGCATCCTCGCCGGCGAATTCGGTCAGCAGGATCGCCTCGGGCTCGCCCCGCACGAAGCGGTCGACGATCGGGCGGAACATCGCGATGTCGCGCGCCAACTCGATCATCGTGCGATCGACCAGCTCGCAAGCGGAGGGGCCCAGCTTGACGATGTGCTGGGTCGCGTCCATCGCTCCGTAGAAACTCGGGAAATGGCAGATGCCGAGGACCCGGTGCGGCGGGATCGGCTGCAGGTCAAGCTCGATCTCGGTGAAGAAGCCGAGCGTGCCTTCCGAACCGACCAGCAGGTGCGCCATGTTGTGGCCGCTGTCGGAGATCATGTCGATGTTGTAGCCGCCGACCCGCCGCAACAGTTTCGGGAAGCGCCGGTCGATCTCGTCGGCCTCGCGGCGGTGCAGGGCGCGCATGTCGCGGACCAGGCCGCGATAGCGCTCGGGCTCGACCTCCTCCCCGAAATTGCCGGGCACTTCGGCGAAGCGCGCGGCGGTGCCGTCGGCCAGGATCGCGTCGATCGCCCTGACATTGTGGACCATGTTGCCGTAGCGGATCGAGCGGGCGCCGCAGCTGTTGTTGGCGGTCATGCCGCCGATCGTCGCGCGGTCGCCGGTCGAGACATCGACCGGATAGAACAGCTTGTGGCGGCGCAGCGACTGGTTCAGGCGTTCGAGGACGACGCCGGGCTGCACCTTGACCCGGCGTGCGCCGGCATCGAGCGCGACGACCCGGTCCATGAATTTGCTGCAATCGAGGACCAATGCCCGCGCCACGGTCTGGCCGCATTGCGAGGTGCCGCCGCCGCGCGGCAATACCGGCACCCCCTCCTCGCGCGCGATCGCGAGCGCCGCGGCGACATCCTCGCGGTCTTTCGGCACCGCGACGCCCAGCGGCTCGATCTGGTAGATCGAGGCGTCGGTCGAGTAGCGGCCGCGGCTGAAAGCGTCGAACAGCACCTCACCCTTCAGCTCGCGCCGCAGGCGCGCTTCGAGCCGCGGCGAGCCGGGGTCATGGCGGGCGGGACTATCGAGCGGCATCGTTTCTCTCGTGGTGCTTCGGATAGCGGGAGGTTAGCTGGGCGGCCTCCTTTAGAGTACCTTAATTGGCCTCGACGTAATCAGCCGGTCTACAACCGCCGCGCGACGGCTTACGGGCCTTGGAGAGATGAGCAACCTGCTTTCTATCGACCTCTCCCGTTTCAATAACGAAGCGTGCATCGCGCAACGTAGCGGCGCCGCGTCTGCTCCGGATCAGGGATCGCTCCGGACGGCTCTCCGGTACCTCTATATGGATGATGGCCCGATAAATTTGCCGCGCGACCGCTTGAAGGCGAGCAAGCCATATCTGGACACCGCCGAACGTGTCGTGGTGCAGTGGCTGCAAATTCGGACGAATGGCAGCGAGCGCAAGAACTACGGCAGGAATGCGCTGCTGGCGGCCCGGAACAGCCGATATCGATGTGAGCAATGCGGCTTCCCGGATGTTCGGACCCTGAACTTGGACCATATCGAAGGGCGGGTATTGAATGCGTCGTTCGCCTGCCTTTGCGCCAACTGCCACACAATCAAATCGCGCGAGAAGGACTGGATCGGCACAGCGAAAGGCCCCGAACCGCGGTTCCCCGATGCAGTTGCGGCGGGGGAGCCTGACCTAAACCCCGCCTGAGTTGAGCGCCTGCCCAGGTTGCTGGTGCTCTCGACGGCTCGATGTTCATGTTTTGTTCTTGACAAAATGGATAGATGCATTCATATTGAGAGTTTCGGAATCGTACAGGAGGAATATCGATGCCTGTTGATGATCAGCAGATATCTGCCGAAATCGCTGCCGAAGAGGCCCCGCCCGAGGGCTGCGAGCCTGCAAATTCCTTGCGGATGCAGGTTTTGCGGAATGCGGAGGGTCAATTCCTGAAGGGCCAGTCGGGCAATCCGGCGGGGAGGGTGCCGGGCACGCGCAATCGCGCAACGATGATCGTCGAGCAATTGTTGGACGGCGCCAGCCCCGAATTGGCGCGCGACGCGCTCTCCATGGCGCGAAGCGGCGACAGCCCGCTGATGCGGCAGATCCTCAGGAGTATCATCGGACCGCGCCGGCACCGGCCATCGAGCTTCGCCCTGCCGCCGCTGCGCAATGCCGCCGATGTGGCGCCGGCCATCGCGGCGATCGTCGCCGCCGCGGCCGAGGGCGCGATCTCGACCGCCGAGGCATCCGAGATTTCCCAGGTCATCGAACGCTATATGCGCGCGGTTGAGGCGGGCGAGATCGAGGCGCGACTGCAACGGCTGGAGAGCGTCAATGGCATCGCTTCATAGTGCCTCGCTACACCGGCGGTTGGCGGTCCTGAGCGAGGCCATGCGGCGGAGGGTCAAATACCGCGAAGCTATGCGGGAAAAGGCGAAAGCCTGCGCCACCATCCGCGCGGCGCTCGCCGAAGCCAATATCGACGCCGCGCAAAACGATGGCGTTCGCTGCTTCGCCTCCGCCGAGCGCGAGGTCTCGCGATGGCCCGACACCCCCGAATTGCAGCGGGCCGATGCCGACTTTATCGCGCAGGACCCGAAGCTCACCCCGCGCGAGAGCCTCGCCGCACAAGCCGCCGGGCGCGCCGCGCGCTTCGCCGGCCGCCCACCGCCCGATCCGCGGACCATGTCGCCCGTCGACTGGTACGCCTGGTCGCTGGCCATCCGCTCCAGCGAGGCATCGCACCTACTGTAACTTTGGCTGGACAGGCGCTGTGCGTCCTTCGAGACGGCCGCTTCGCGGCCTCCTCAGGATGAGGCTCTTTTCGGAATGCCATCAACAAGTTACCTCATGCTGAGGAACGCTCCGGAGGAGCGCGTCTCGAAGCACGCAAACCGGCAATGCAGCTCTTCCCGGTGCTTTCCTCGCTATCGCTACACTCCTGCATTGCGGGAGAAGGCGCCCCGGAGTTGCGGTCGGGGCGCGGTGTCCGGCCCAGGGGGTTTATAATGCGGCGGGCTGAGACGATATTTACCGTCCTGTCGTATAATGGATGATGATTGGCGCGCGGCTCTGGCGGCCCCGGTTTTTGCAAGCACTTTTTGACAGCATGTCCAACGAGATACCGAATCTCGGATCGATCCCGACACAGCACAGCAGACCCGGTGCCGGCGACTCGGCGCTGCCGGCGCCGGTTGTCGATGCTCCGCTAAACGATGACGAGATCGAAGCCTTCAAGGCGAGCGTCCTCGCCAAACTGACTCTGGCGATCGGCAAGGACGGCGGCGCGGCGACCCCGCGCGACTGGTTCGTGGCGACCGCCCTCGCCTTGCGCGACCGGGTGATCCATCGTTGGCTCGCGGTCAACCGGACGAGCCATGCCGAGGGCCGCAAGCGCGTCTACTACCTGTCGCTGGAATTCCTGATCGGCCGCCTGTTTGCCGATGTCGTGGAGAATTTACGCCTGACCGAAACGGTCACGGCGGCGCTTGGCGATATGGGCGTCGATCTCGACCGCATGCGCCGCGCCGAACCCGATGCCGCGCTCGGCAATGGCGGTCTCGGCCGCCTCGCGGCCTGCCTGATGGAAAGCATGGCGAGCCTCGGGATACCGGCGCGTGGCTACGGCATCCGCTACGACCACGGATTGTTCCGACAGGTGATCCGCGATGGCTGGCAGCAGGAATATCCGGAGGATTGGTTGTCTTTCGGCAATCCCTGGGAGTTTGCCCGCCCCGAATTCACCTACGACATCCATTACGGCGGCTGCGTCGAGATGGTGGCAAAAGCGGGCCGTCTGCGGCCGGTATGGCGCCCCGAGGAGACGATCGAGGCGGTGGCCTATGATACGCCGGTGGTCGGCTGGCGCGGCCGCCACGTCAACCCGCTGCGGCTGTGGTCGGCCCGCGCGCCAGACCCGCTGCGCCTCGAGGTGTTCAACGAAGGCGATCATGTCGGCGCCCTTGCGCACCAGGCGCGCGCCGAGGCGATCTCCAAGGTGCTCTACCCGAGCGACAACACGCTGGCCGGCCGCGAGCTGCGGCTGCGCCAGGAATATTTCTTCGTATCGGCGTCGCTGCAGGACATCCTGCGCCGCCAGCTGCAATATTATGGCGACCTTTCCTCGCTGACGGACCGCGCCGCGATCCAGCTGAACGACACCCATCCCAGCATCGCCATCGCCGAATTGATGCGGCTCCTGGTCGACGTCCACAACATGCCCTGGGACGCGGCCTGGGAGATGACGGTCGGGACCTTTTCCTACACCAATCACACGCTGTTGCCCGAGGCGCTGGAAAGGTGGCCGGTGGCGTTGTTCGAGCGGGTATTGCCGCGCCATTTGGAAATCATCTACCGCATCAACGCGCAGCATCTCGAAAAGGCGGGCGACGGCGGGTTTATCGACGGCGACCTGCTCGCCGCGATCTCGATCATCGACGAGCGCCAGGGCCGGCACCTGCGCATGGGCCATCTCGCCTTCATCGGATCGCACCGCGTCAACGGCGTCTCGGCGCTCCATACCAAGCTGATGCGCGAGACGGTATTTGCCGATCTGCATCAGCTCTACCCCGACCGCATCGTCAACAAGACCAACGGGATCACCTTCCGCCGCTGGCTGCACCAGGCCAATCCGCGGCTGACCCGGCTGTTGTGCGAGGTGTGCGGCAGCGAAGTGCTCGACGACACCGCCGCGCTGGTCCGTCTTGCCGAGCACGCCGAGGATCCGGGGGTGATCCGGCGGCTTGCCGCGGTCAAACACGCCAACAAGCGGGCGCTCGCCCGGTTTGTTTATGAGCAGACCAGCGTGCCGATCGATCCGGGCGCGCTGTTCGACGTCCACATCAAGCGCATCCATGAGTACAAGCGGCAATTGCTGAACCTGCTCGACACGGTCGCGCGATATCACGCGATCCGCGCCAACCCGCATGGCGACTGGGTGCCGCGGGTCAAGATTCTCGCCGGCAAGGCGGCGGCCAGCTATGCCGAGGCCAAACTGATCATCAAGCTGGCCAACGACATCGCCGCGGTCGTCAACAGCGACCCGGCGATGCGCGATCTGCTGCGCGTCGTCTTCCTGCCGAACTACAATGTCAGCCTGGCAGAAATGATCATCCCGGCGGCCGATCTGTCGGAGCAGATCTCGACCGCCGGCATGGAGGCTTCGGGCACCGGCAACATGAAGCTGGCGCTGAACGGCGCCCTGACGATCGGCACCTTCGACGGCGCCAATATCGAGATCTGCGAGCATGTCGGGGCAGAGAATATTTTCATCTTCGGATTGCGGGCGGAGGAGGTTGGAGCCCGCCGCCGACGCGGGCTCGATGCCGGCGATGCGATCGCCGCCTCGCCTGAACTCGCCGCGGTGATCGAGGCGATCGGCAGCGGCGCCTTCTCGCCGGACGATCCCTATCGCTTCCGCAGCATCGCCGATCGCTTGCGCTACGTCGACCCGTACATGACCGCGGCCGATTTCGCGGCCTACCGTGCCGCCCAGGCGGCGGTCGATGCGCTATGGCGCCGGCCCGAGGCTTGGGGCCGCGCCACCGCCCTCAACATCGCCCATATGGGATGGTTCTCGGCCGACCGGACGATCGCCGAATATGCCGCGGACATCTGGGGCATTCCGCTGAAGCGGGATTGACCCGCACCACGAGCGACATGGCATCAACCGATTTCGACACGAAACGGATCGGCGAGGCGCCCGACGCGATCGCGCCGGACGGCTCCGAGGTGCGCGTGCTGTGCGCCCTGTCGCGCGGCGGCATGGCGACCTTCACGCTGATGCCCGGCGCAGTGTCGAAGGCGGTCGCCCATCGAACTATCGAAGAGGTCTGGTACTTCATCCGGGGCCGCGGGCGGCTGTGGCGCAAATCGGGCGACGCCGAGGAAATCACCTAGATCGGCGCCGGCGTCTCGATCGCGATCCGGACCGGCGTGCATTTCCAATTCCGCTGCGACGGCGCGGAACGGCTCGTAGCCGTCGCCGCGACGATGCCGCCCTGGCCCGGCGCGGGCGAGGCTTATTTCGTCGAAGGCAAATGGCCGCCGACGGTGTGATCGGAGCGGCGGTTGTTCAGCCGAGGATCACGGCGACATCACCCTCGGCGATCGGCTCGCCCTCGGCGACGAGGATCTGGCGCACGACCCCGGCCCGCGGCGCCAACAGCGGGATCTCCATCTTCATCGATTCGAGGATGATCAACGGATCCTCCGCGGCGACCGCATCGCCGACCGCGACCTCGATCTTCCACACCGAGCCGGCGATCTCGCTGCGCACCGTGGTTTTGGGCATAAGGGTCTCGTCTTTTTCCT
>WNFC01009023.1_pt1 | contig 11023 bp, 6 predicted proteins | sample 5400541 | NCBI WGS metagenome assembly WNFC01 (sample SAMN13153342, study PRJNA577476) | soil metagenome | isolation source: 120 cm saprolite under Douglas fir tree site 2 hole 2 replicate 1 | place: USA:California | collected 2015-04-18
CTCGGCGGCGGCGGCGTGGACGGTGCGATCCACGACGCGGCTGGACCGGAGCTGCTCGCGGAATGCCGCACCCTCAACGGCTGCAACACCGGCGATGCTAAGATCACCAGGGGCTACCGCCTGCCGGCACGCCATGTCATTCATGCGGTCGGGCCGGTGTGGAGCCGTAAACGCGAGGAAGAATGCGATCAACTGCTCGCCTCGTGCTACCGGGCGTCGCTTGCGCTTGCCGCCCAGCACGGGATCGCGTCGATTGCGTTCCCGTCCATCTCGACCGGCATCTATGCGTTTCCGGCCGATCGCGCCGCGCGCATTGCGGTTGGGACCGTGATGGCCGAATTGGACGCGGCGAGTGGTGTCCAGCATGTCGTCTTCTGCTGCTTCAGCCACAACGCCGCCCGCCATCACGAGGACGCCTTCTGGGAGCTCGGGTTGGGATAGGCGGCTGCGGGCGACGCCCGGGTACATCTGACCAATCGCAGTCAGCAGTGCCGCATCTTCAGTCTCTACCGAGGCGGCGGAGGTGCGGTGCGCTGGCCTGACTCTGCCGACTTGGGACGTGCAGCAAGTCGGCTGCTATCTGAGGTACACCGGTCGTGATGTCGACGGAGTCGCGACGGCAGCCTTTGAACCATACGAGACATGCGACGGCGATTTCAGCATTCTTGCTGGCGTCGTCGGGGAGACCGAAACTCCCGCTTTTCCTTTGTCGGCTTGGAAGCAATTCAAAAGACATCGATTGTCGGAAACTGTGGCTCGGCGGTCACGCAGTCCCACAGATAGACGGCGAGGCCAATATCGCCGGTCCACAATGAGTAACGGCCTCGCCCAAGCTGGTCACGTGCCTCACGATATTGAGCGATCGCGGTCATCGCGAAGGACCGGGCGCGCTCAAGCCACATCAAATCGTTGGTTCGACGATAAAGTTTGAGGAACGCATAGCCATTGCCGCCCGTGCCGTGGCAGAGGTTGGAGCCTTTGGCGAGCGGTCCAGCGGCCCAAGTGAATTTGCCGCCTTCGCGCAGCAGGTCTTCTAGCTCAACCGACGTGAACGGCGCATCCGCGAATGCCGTCGCCATCCCTGGAGCTCCGTGACAGTGCTGGCAAAGCCGCGCGCGGGCGTTGCTGTAGTTGTCGCGGTCCGCGGGAGGTTTGTCGCGATCGGCCACAACGCCACGCCATGATGCACCGAGCTCGGAACGCCACGCGTTTGCCGTCAGGGTCCGCGGAACGGCCTCCGCGATCCGCGCGCGCTGATCGTCCGTCAGCCATTCCCAGCCACGCATCAACGCGATCATGTTGCCGGCATAACCATGCACCGGTCCGAGGTAGCGCAAGTGGCGGCCATAGAGGTCTTGCGTCCACAACGGACCATCGTCGGTCTCTTCCAAGTCCCTGAGCAGACGCGCGGCCTGAATCGCGAACAGCGCTCGCCAACGCGGTTCCGCGGTCATCCCAGCCATGTGGCAGCAGGCGATCATGGAGCCCGGCATGCCCCACATCAGCTCACGCACCGGCAGGGTCGTGTTCGCGTCCGCACGCGCATAGACCAGGTCGGCGATCGCGGGAGTCGGGTCGACTCGCATGACCAGCAGGGCCGTACCGAGTTCGCCGAACAGCAACGACCCGTGCGACCGCGTAATCTCCGCCTGGTTCGCTTCCATCAGCCGCGGGAGGATGGGGCGGAAGTCGAACCGTGCCTTGGTCGCGCCGACTCGGCCAAGGTAGTCGATACCCCAAATCACGCCGGTGGCACCAAAATAGAAGCTGGTGTGGCCGTCGCGAATTCCTTCGTCGAGCGGGTGCGCGGGCCAGAATCGCTCGGCATCGAAATGTTCAAGTCCATCCGCAACGATGTCCTCGATTGCGGCGGCGGCCTCACTCTCCCTCCATGGGCTGGGTCGCAATGGCACGTGACGAGCATGTTCGATCATGAGCCGATTGTATCCCAAAACCTAAAATGTCCCATGATCAACTCGCGTCGTCGCGGCAATCAATTTGCGTTCCTGCTGTCGGCTTATGGCCCGAGGCCGCCGGCCCACCACATCTGCTTTTCACTGTAAGTTTGGAGAATAACCGGACGTGGCGTGGACGCAAAGAAAACGATGTATGGTCGGGCCGCGCGTCGCAAGAGGTTCTCATCGATCTGTTGGCTTGCGGTCTACATCAACGTATCCGGCCTACGATGATCCGCTCTGTCCATAACCGGATACTCTCGAATGAAAGCGCGATCTGCTAACTTTGATAAATGCGGTGCTTCATTATTTTAATCGTCGCGCTCCTGATCCCCTCTTCGGTCCGCGCCGACGTCGCGGATGCGGCTTTCCGCGCCGGGCTCACGGCATTCAACGAGGGCAGCTACGTGCGCGCTCAAGCTGCGTGGGTGCCGCTCGCAAGGGCCGGGGATGCGCGGGCGCAGACCGGCCTGGGGTTCATGTACTATTCCGGCCGTGGCGTGCCGCGCGACAGCGTGCGAGCGGCCGAGTTCTTTCAGCGTGCCGCCGAGCAGGGAGAACCCACCGCACAGCTTTTTCTCGCGCTGATGTATTTCAAATCGGACGGCGTGCCCATGGACGCCCCGCTTGCCATGATGTGGGTCGAACTCGCCTTGGCGGGCGGACAGGTCGAGGCCTTCCAGTGGCGCGGGGTCATCATGCAGTCGATGACCCCGGCCGAGCGCGACGAGGCGTGGCGTCTGTTCGCGCGCTGGCGCGAAACCCATCGCAAGTGATGCTGCAGCGCAGCGTGTGCTTGCGGCGGAATGTCTGTCAGGTCGGAATTGCCGGCTACCTATGATCGTGCTTAAATCCAGTCGGACTCAATCGAAAAGCTAGAATCGACCTCCGCGGCGCGCAGTCGTGCTGCGGATAAGTCTCATAGGGGAGGGCTCATGGACCACTATATCCCGCCGGATGCCCGCATTCTCGATGCGGATGTCGATTACAAGGCGCTGGCCGCGCAGGACCCGGTCTGGGTGCCGCCACCGCCGCAGCCGCGCAGTCTCCGCGCGAGCCGCCGCGAATTCATCAAGGGAGTGATCGCCTCCGGTACGGCCGTATCGGCGGTCTCCTATACGATGGGCGCCCGCACTGCGCAGGCGCAGAACGCGGCGGCGCCCGAGCGCCTTATGGCCGTCAATATCAACGGCCAGACGCGCCGGGTCGACGTTACGGCGAACGAGACGCTGGCGATGACGCTGCGCTACAAGCTCGGCCTCACCGGCACCAAGCTTGGTTGCGACCGCGGCGAATGCGGCGCGTGTACGGTCCTGATCGACGATGTGCCGCACCACTCCTGCTCGACGCTGACCCATGCGCTGCGTGGCCGCAAGGTCACGACCATCGAGGGGCTGGAAGGCCACAATGGCGAATTGCACCCGATGCAGAAGGCTTTCGTGGAGGAACTCGCACCGCAGTGTGGTTTCTGCACGCCCGGCCAGATCATGTCGGCGGTCGCGCTCCTCAAGGTGAATCCGAAACCGACGCGCGACGAGGCTCGCCTTGCGCTCTCCGGCAATCTCTGCCGCTGCGGCGCCTATGACCATTATCTCAATGCGGTGATGCGCGCCGCCCGGGAGGCGTAACATGGCATACGACCTGATCGGCAAGAATTTCACGCCGCCCGATATCTACGGCAAGGTTACCGGCAAGGCCAAATACGCCGAGGATTTTCGCGCCGACGGCATGGTGTTCTGCCGCCTGCTGACGAGCCCGATGCCGCACGCCAAGGTGAAGAAGATCGACGCCAGTGCGGCGCTCAAGCTCAAGGGCGTGCTCGGCGTCCTCACTGCCGACGACGTGCCGGCGTTTCCGCCGCCCAACAATCCCATCCTCACCAATGAGCCGCTCTATGTCGGCGACCCGATTCTCGCGGTCGCGGCCGAGACCGAGCAACTCACCCAGGATGCGATCGATCTCATCAAGATCGATTACGAGCCGCTGCCGTTCGTGGTTGATCCGCTCGATAGCCTGCATCCGGCCGGGCCGACCGCCCGGCTCGACGGCAATGTGGCCAATCCCAGGGTGAAGTATCAGACCATCAAGTGGACCGCCCGCGATTTCGCGGTCGCCGGCGAGGGCAACCTACCCATGGGCAAGCCCGCCGCCGAATGGACCTATGGCGACCTCGAAGCCGGGTTCAAGGAAGCCAAGCTCGTTCTCGACGAGAGCTTCGTCATCGGCGCCCAGGGCCACCACTGCATGGAGCCCCGCTCCGCCATGGCGTATTGGCAGAACGGCAAGGTCTTCGTGTTCGGCTCCAGCCAGAGCCAGAGCTTTATGATCCCCGGCCTTGCGCGCTATTGCGGCGTTGAGCCAAAAGACCTCGTCTACGTCGCCGAATATTGCGGCGGCGGGTTCGGGTCCAAGGGGACGCCCTATCCGCAGATGTCGATCCCGGCGCACATGTCGCGCAAGATCGGCCGACCCGTGATGATGCGCGTGAGCCGGGCCGAGGAATATGCCATTGGCCAGGGTCGCGCAGGCTTCCAGGGCCGCATCAAGGTGGGCTTCCGGGCCGACGGACGGATTACCGCCATGGATGCCTATGTGGTGGCTGAGAACGGCGCCAATGTCGGCTTCTGGGATTTCGAGAATTTCGGCCACACGCTGTCGGTCGTCTATCAGCCGCTGGCGATGCGCTGGCAGGGCATTCCGGTGCTCACCAATACGCCGTTCCGCGGCCCGCAGCGTGGCCCAGGCGAAAACCAGACCGCGCTCGCCATGGAGCCGATCCTCGACAAGGCGGCGCGCAAGCTCGATCTCGATCGCGTCGCCATCCGCATGATCAATGCCCCCGACAGCGGCGGCAAGCACGGCGAGAAACGCGAGGGCTTCAGCAGCGCCTTCCTCAAAGAGGCTCTGCAGAAGGGTGCCGAGCGCTTCAAGTGGGATGAGAAGATCAAGCTCAGTGGCCAGCGGCGCGGCTCCAAGGTGATCGGCGTCGGGGTCGGCTCGGCGTTCCATGCGGCCGGCTTAAGCGGCTTCGACGGCCTGGTGCGGATCACGCCCGACGGCAAGGTCCACATCCACACCGGCGTCGGCAATCTCGGCACCTATTCCTATGCGGCGACCTCGCGGGTCGCCGCCGAGGTGCTGAAATGCAAGTGGGAGAATTGCGTCATCGAGCGGGGCGACAGCCGGCGGGGCCTGCCGTTCAACTCGCCCCAGGTCGGCAGCAATACCTCCTACACCCAGTCGCGCACCAATTTCGTCGCGGCGATGGACACCAAGGCGAAGCTGTTGCAGATCGCCGCCAAGGACCTCGGCGGCAGTCCCGATGATTACGACATCGGCGGCGAGAAGGTGTTTCTCAAGTCCGATCCGTCGAAGTCGCTCACCTATGCAGCCGCCGCCCAGCGCGCGATCGACATCGGCGGCGCCTTCAGCGGCAAGGAGGCGCCGGGCGATCTCAACCCGATCACCCAGGCCGCGGTCGCGGGGCTCGCCGGCACCGGGCTGATCGGCGTCGCCAAGGACAAGCTGGCGTTTGAGGCCATGCCGCCGGCGCTGGCGGCCGGCTTCATCCTGATCGAGCTCGATGTCGAGACCGGACAGCATAAGATCCTCGAATATCTCGGCGTCGCCGACTGCGGCACCGTGATCCATCCCATGGGGCTCGCCACCCAGGTCAAGGGCGGCGCCGTCATGGGCTTCGGCCTCGCCTCCACGGAACGCTACGTGCTTGATCCGCAGATCGGGATTCCGGCCAACACGGGCTTCCTGGGCCAAAAGCCGATGAGCTATCTCGACGTGCCCTCGGAGATGCAATGGGACGCAGTCGATATGGCCGACCCGAGTTCGCCCTTGGGCTCACGCGGGATTGGCGAGCCGCTGGAGGGCTGCGCCGGCGCGGCGCTCGTTTGCGCCATCGCGGACGCCATGGGCGGGCATTACTTCAACCGCACGCCGGTGATGGCGGACATGATCGTGAACGCCATCGCCAAGCGCCCGCAATCCTACAAGGCGCTTGCCGCCAATACGCAGTAAGGGGGACGCAGCCATGATCCGGGACATGATGCCCAATTTCGAGCTGCTGCAGCCGACCAAGCTTGCGGACGCTCTCACGCTGCTCGATCGCCGCGGCAAGGACATCTGGAAGATGGCCGGCGGCAATGACAGCCTCGACTGGTTCAAGGACCGCGTGAAGCGGCCCAAGATCGTGATGGACCTCGGCGGCATCGCCGAGCTTAAGGGTATCCGCGCGACCGCCGACGGGATCGAAATCGGTGCGCTCACGACGCTCACGGACATCGCCAACAGCAAGGTGATCCGCGAAAAGTTCAAGGTGCTTGCGGACGCGGCCGGCAGGGTGGCAAGCCCGCAGATCAGGAATGCGTCGTCTATCGGCGGCAACGTCTCCCAGGACGCGCGCTGTTGGTACTACCGCTCAGGTCTGCCCTGCTACCGCGCCGGCGGCAACACCTGCTTCGCCGATACGCCGGCCGGCATGAACCGCGAGCACGCGATCTTCGACGCCGCCCGTTGCATTGCGGTCAGCCCGTCGGACACCGCGCCGGCGCTGGTCGTGCTCGAGGCCAAGATGGTGATCAAGACCGCGAAGGCCGAGCGCGTGGTCGATGCCGAGAAGTTCTTCATCGGTCCGGCGACCGACATCATTCATATGACGGTGGTGAAACCGGAAGAGCTCTTGGTCGCGATACGTATTCCCAACAAATGGTCTGGCGCGAAGTTCTATTTTGAGAAGGTCGCCGACCGCAACACATGGGACTTCGCCCTGGTCAACGTCGCCTCCGCCTTGAAGGTCACGAACGGCACCATCGACGCGGCTCGTGTGGCCTGTGGTGGGGTGTCTTGCACGCCGCGCTTCATCAAGGTGGTCGAGGACGTGGTGAAAGGCGGCAAGCAAGACGAGGAGACCGCTGAACTCGCCGGCAAGACGGCGACCCACGGGGCGCGTCCGGTGACGTACAATCAGTTCAAGATTCCCATGATGGAGAATCTGGTGAAGCGGGCGATCCGGGACGCCGTGTAGGGGGATTTCGGTCGCTTTGAATCACCTGCCGCGAAGATAATCGGGGTGGCCGGGACAAGCCCGGCCACGACCCGGGAGAGACGTAGCCCGTAGGGCGCAATAAGCGTAGCGCATTGCGCCTTTCCTGGGCGAAAGGCGCTACGCTTATTGCGCCCTACCGTCGTTCGACTACTCGACAATCCGCGGCACGACTTAAAAAAACCGAGCCCTGTCGCCAGGGCTCGGAATGTATTCACCAACCGGCGAATGCTGCAGCTTCTCAGCGCGAAACCTGCGCCTTGAGCGCCGCGATCTCGGCCTCGCCGCGCAACGTCATCGCTCCCATCTGGCTGTTCCGGTAGAGCGGCACGATGACCTTGGTCACGCCGTCACGCTCCAGCAGCGAGACGTGGCGGATTTCCGTGCCGCGGAGCGGGTAGTCGAAGAAGGTCCACTCGGCCTTCTCGGGATTGTACCGGGCGAGCCGATCGGTCGTCCACATATTGGCCCACACATTGTGGCTTTGATCGACTGCGATGTGATAGGGCTGATATGACGGATCCGGGAACGGAATGATCGTTGCCTGCATCGTCTTGGTGTCGATGCGGGCAAGCGTCGCGCCCCACGAATTGCCGACCCACAGCACGTCGGCGTTCTTGTCGGTGCCCATGCGCCGCGGGCCTTGCGACCACGGCAGCGGGTTGCCGTTGGTGAGCTGGTTAAAGCCGTCATAGAACGTCTTGGCCGACGCCGGAAGGCGGGCGATCTCGTCCTTGAGCGAGGGCAACGTGACTTCCGAGGTCGAGCGGGTGGCGACTTCGGCCCGGCCGATGGTGTCGAACGCCATCTGCGCCCACCAGCCGTTGCCGTCGCGGTCGCCCGCGGCGCCATATGTGCTGTTGGTGCCTTTGGCGTTCTGGAACGGAGTCTTCGACTTGAAGTCGGTGAACTTCTCCGTCACCGGATCGAACATCACCACGCCATCCGGAGCAGAGGCCCAGATCTTGCCCTTGCCGTCCACGTCCATGGTCACGGCGCCGCCGAGTGGCGACATCGGAGGCGTCGTCTCGTAGACGCTGATCTTCTCGGTCTTGGTCTCGAGCTTGCCGAGGCTGCGGCGGCCCGGATTGATGTCGAACCAGAAGTCGCCATTGGCATCGCGGGTGATGCCGTGGGCGGTAGCGGCACCCGAACTGTCGCGCTTGTCGACCTTCAGGTACTTGACCTCGCCGGTCTTGCCGTCGACCTTGCCGATCGTGACCACCCGATTGGGAGCATTGACCGTGTAGTAGAGGTTACCGTCGAAGTCCATGCCGCCGTCATGGGGCAGCTGACCGATCCTGGAGGTGACGCCGAGGCTCCAATCGGAACCGTCATTGGTGTTGTACTTGACCCCATGCGTGGCGATCCCGGTATCGGGGTTGAGCGGGACCTCATAGGTCTTCCACACAACGCGCGCGGCTTCGCCGGTCGCCCGCGGACGGTCCTTGAACTTCAGCGAGCTTTCGCCCGGTCCGCGCGCGCGGGCAAGATAGGCCGCGAGTTCCTTTTGGTTGAAGTCGATGATGGCGTTGGGCTTGCGGTCGGGGCTCGGATAGTTGGGGATGAACTTCATCAGATTGACGACTTTGTTCCATCCGGCCTCATCGAACTTGAACTGCAGCACGTAGCCCGGCGTGTGGCAGCCGGTGCACTGATTGTGGAAAATGCGCTTGATATTTGCGTCGGCCTCGGTTTCCTCCGGCAACGCTGCGGCCAGCATCTCGGGAGGCATCTGGCGAATGCGCTCTTCCGGATCGGTGATCGCCGCAAGCTTGAAGTCCTGGCGCTTGGTGGCGTTAAGATCGGCCGCGCCCTTGGCGGTCTTGAAGCCGAGCGTTTGCGCCCACACCTCATATTTTCCGTCCGCCATGGCGGGGAAGAAATACTCGCCGTTCTGGTCCGTATAGACGCTGGTCGTGATGGTCGAGCCGTCCTTCTTGGCAGAAACCAACACGCCTTCGAGCTTCTGGCCGGAAGCCGAGGTGATCGAGCCGGTCAGCAACTGGTCGGCCGAGGCGGTGCTCATGCCTGCGACCAGGACAAGACCGGCAACGCTAGCCAGTAATTGACCTCGTATATGGGTCATGGTGTTCCTCCTTGATTCGGTTGCCCGCTGCGCATGAGTGCGCCCGAGCGATTAGCTTGCAGTATCAACAAACGCTGGTGGTCGTGACGCAATGCTAATTTGTTTTTGTTGTTTTTCGTGCCGCTGGGCGGCGTCCTGGCCACCCTTGCTCATCAGAGTAGGCCAGCGCTGGCCGCATGGGAAGGGTCGCGGCGGGAAAACTGCGGCGATGGCTTGGGGCGGAGAGCTGAAGCGTTACCGCTTTTGTGTACTGCGTCGCCATTTAGAGGTGCAGATTTACCAGGTGGGACCCGTGCGGTATTCCTTCCCCGTTTTCCACAAAAAAACCGAGCCCCGTTACCAGGGCTCGGCCTAATTTCACGAACGTGACGTCTAGCGCCGCCGCCTTACTTCGCGGCCGTCTTAAGCTTCGCGAGGTCGGCCTCGCTGCGCAGCGTCATGACGCCCATCATGCTGTCGCGGTAGACCGGCACGATGACCTTCGTCACGCCGTCCTTCTCCAGCAAGGAGATGTGGCGGATTTCGGTGCCGCGGACCGGCAGGTCGAACAGCGTCCATTCGGACTTGGCCGGATCGTACTTGGCGAGCCGGTCGGCGGTCCACAGGTTGCCCCACACATTGTGGTTCTGGTCGACCGCTATGTGATACGGCTGATAGGCCGGATCCGGGAACGGGACGATCGAGGTCTGGCCGGTCTTGGTGTCGATGCGGGCGAGCGAGGAGCCCCACGAATTGCCGACCCACAGCACGTCGGCGTTCTTGTCCGTGCCCATGCGGCGCGGGCCTTGCGCCCACGGCAGCGGATTGCCGTTGGTGCGGTCGGCGAAGTTGTCATAGAAGGCGCGCTTGGCTTCCGGCAGGCGAGCCATCTCGTCCTTCAGCGACGGCAGCGTGATTTCCGTGGTCTTGCCGCTGGTCATGTCGGCCTTGCCGATGGTGTCGAATGCCATCTGGGCCCACCAGCCGTTGCCGTCGCGGTCGCCGGCGGCGCCGTAGGTGCTGTTCGTCCCCTTGGCATTCTTGAACGGCAGGATCGACTTGAAGTCGGTGAACTTCTCGGTTGCCGGATCGAAAGCGACGACGCCATCCGGCGCCGAGGCCCACACGCGTCCCTTGCCGTCCACATCGAGGGTCACGGCGCCGCCGAGCGGCGACATCGGAGGCGGCGTCTCGTAGACGCTGACCTTTTCGGTCGCAACCTCAAGCTTGCCGAGGCTGCGCCGGCCATGATCGACGTCGAACCACAGGTCGCCGTTGCCGTCACGGGTGAGGCCGTGGGCGGTCGCGGCGTATCTGCCGTCCTTGCGCTCGACCTTGATGTACTTCACTTCGCCGGTCTTGGTGTCGACCTTGCCTACGGTCACGCCCGGGTTCGGATTGTTGACGGTGTAGTAGAGATTGCCGTCGAAGCCCATGGCACCATCATGCGGCAACTGGCCGAGCTTGGACGGGGTGCCAAGGTTCCAGTCGTAGCCGTCATTGACCGGATACTTGGAGCCGAGCACGCCGGCGCCCGTATCAGGGTTGAGCGGCAGGTCATAGGTCTGCCACACGACGCGTGCGTTCTCGCCGCTCGGCCGCGGCCGGTCCTTGAACTTCATCGAGCTTTCGCCGGGGCCACGCGCGCGGGCCAAGTAGGCCGCGAGGTCCTTACGGTTGAACTCGATGATGCCGTTGGCCTTGGAATTCGGCCCCGGATAGACGCCGGTGTTGGCAACGACCTTCATCAGGTTGATGATCTTGTTCCAGCCCGCTTCGTCGAACTTAAACTGCAGCGGATAGCCCGGCGTGTGGCAGCCGGTGCACTGGTTGTGGAAGATGCGCTTCATCTGCGCATCGGCCTCGGTCTCGTCAGGCAACGCCGCCGCGAGCATTTCGGACGGCATCTGCTTGATCTTCTGCTCGGGGTCGGTGATCGCGGCG